>Ga0134126_10006856_pt1 | contig 14326 bp, 12 predicted proteins | sample KB31752_FD_96881 | JGI IMG/M metagenome (GOLD analysis project Ga0134126, IMG submission 96881) | Terrestrial soil microbial communities with excess Nitrogen fertilizer from Kellogg Biological Station, Michigan, USA - KB3-175-2 | ecosystem: Environmental > Terrestrial > Soil > Unclassified ... | reverse complement strand
GGTGGCCGCGAGGTGGGCGGCATGGCAAGTGAGCTTGCCGCGCATATGCAGATCGACAACGCGGCGCATCGGCGCATCGTGCAGCGGTTCTGGGGGAGCCCGCGCATCGCCGATCGGCCGGGGCTGAAGGCCGTCGAGCTCTTCGAAGCGATCCATGCCGGCGGCGTGCGGGCAGTGTGGATCATGGCGACAAATCCCGCCGTCACCCTGCCGGATGCCGATCGCGTGCGCGAGGCGCTCGCCCGCTGCGAGCTGGTCGTCGTATCCGACTGCGAGGCCGATACGGAGACGGCGCGGCTGGCGCATGTGGTTCTGCCCGCGCTCGCATGGGGCGAGAAGGACGGGACCGTGACCAGCTCGGAGCGGCGCATCTCGCGCCAGCGCGCCTTCCTGCCGGCACCCGGCGAGGCGCGGCCGGACTGGTGGATCGTGTGCGAGGCCGCGAAGCGCATGGGCTTCGCCCCGCATTTTGCGTACGCCGCGCCGCACGAGATTTTCAGCGAGCACGCGCGGCTCTCCGGAACGGAGAACGAGGGGTCGCGGATGTTCGATATCGGAGGACTCTCTGGACTGACGCAAGAGCAGTACGACGCGCTCGAGCCCGTGCAGTGGCCGGTGCGGCGGCCCGTGCGAGGTGGGCCGCTCGATGAGGGCGCCGCGACGGGCATTGCGACGGGCATTGCGACGGGAGTTACGCGCCTGTTCACGGACGGGCGCTTCATGCATGCGGATCGGCGAGCTCGCTTGCTTCCGGTTACGCCGCGCGAGCCCGCACACGCTCCGGACGAGGCGTTTCCGATGGTTCTCAACACAGGCCGCATTCGCGATCAGTGGCACACGATGACTCGCACGGGCCGTTCGTCGCGGCTCGTGGAGCACCACCCCGAGCCGTTCCTCGATCTGAACGGTCAGGACGCCCTGCTTGCCGGCGTGCGTGAGGGAGAGCTCGTGCGCATCGTCACGCGCTGGGGCTCGATGGTCGGCCGAGCGCGCACGAGCGGCGAGATCGCGCGCGGGCACGTGTTCGTGCCGATGCACTGGAGCGCCGTCGCCGCCTCCGACGCGCGCGCGGGCGCACTCGTGAGTCCCGCCGTCGATCCGGTCTCGGGCGAGCCGGAGCTCAAGCACACGCCGGCGCGTATCGAGCCGTTCCAAGTCGATTGGTTCGGGGTCGTCGCGAGCCGCCGGCCCATCGACGGGCCGAATGTCGCCTGGTGGACCCTGGTCCGCGGGGAGGGTTGGTTGCGTTACGAGCTCGCGGGCCGCGGCAGGCCGGGGGTGGGGACGGATTGGACGGGCTGGGCGGCGTGGGCGCGCGGCCTGATCGGGGTACCCGACGGAGACGAGGATTTTCTCGACTACTTCGACGAGGGCTCGGGCATCTACCGCGCCGCGCGGCTCGTCGGAGAGCGGCTCGATGCATGCGTCTATGTCTCGCGCCGGCCTGAGCTGCCCGCGCGGCGCTGGCTCGGGAGTTTGTTCTCGATGACCGCGATCCCGGACCAGGATCGGGCAGCGCTGCTTGCCGGGCGGCCGCTTGCAGGCGATGCCGCCCCGTCCGCCACGGCCTCCGATTCCGGACCGCTCGTCTGCTCCTGCTTCGCGGTCGGGCGCGGGGCGATCGCTGCGGCGATCCGCACGCATGGTCTGCGCGAAGTCCGAGAGATCGGGGCACGAGTCAAAGCCGGAACGGGCTGCGGGTCATGCCTGCCCGAGATCCGGGCAGTGCTCGCCGAGTGCGTTACGCCGCGCGGCGCGCTTTCGATTTGACTGCGAGCTTCGCGAAGAACAGCCCCGCCTCGTACAGCAGGTACATCGGAACCGCCATGATGATCATCGAGATCGAGTCGGGCGGCGCGAGCGCCGCGGCGGCGATGGTGATCGCGACGAGCACATACCCGCGGTTCGAGGCCATCTTCTCGACGCTCACGAGGCCCGTCGTTGCGAGCAGCACGACCGCGATCGGCGCCTCGAAGGCGATGCCGAACGCAAGAAACAGCCGCATCACGAAGTCGAGATACTGCGAGATGTCGGTCATCATCAGGATGCCCTTCGGGGTCGTCGCCACCATGAACTGGAACACGACGGGGAAGACCGCGAAGAACGCGAATGCGATGCCGGCGTAGAACAGCAAGATCGAGGAGACGACGAGCGGGAGCGCGAAGCGCTTCTCGTGGCGGTAGAGGCCCGGCGCCACGAACGCCCACACCTGGTAGAGCACATACGGCATGGCGATGAACAGCGCCACGTACATCGCGAGCTTGAAAGGCGTCATGAACGGGGTGATGACGCCGGTCGCGATCAAATGAGACCCGGGCGGCAGCTTCTTCTTGATCGGCTCAGCGACCATTTCGAACAGCGGGTTCGAATAGTAAAAGCACGGTATGACGACGATGACCCACGCGATCATCGCCCGGATGAGCCGATTGCGCAGCTCAAGCAGATGGGAGATGAGCGTGCCCTCGGCCAGCTTCTCCTCTGGCTCGTCGTTCATGTCGCGCGCTCGCTAGCGGTCGTCGTGCTCGACGGCCTCGTTGCGCGAGGACGGCGGGGCGTCGGCTGGTTCGGGCGCACGATCATGCGGGGCGGGGCGCTCCGCTGCAGTCTGGCGCGGCGGGGGTGCGGGGACCTGCTGTTCCGGCGCCGCGCTCTCGGTATTTTCCCAACCTGCGCTTGCCATCCAGGTCTGGGTCTCCGGCATCCACTCCCGCGGATCGGTCGATTCGGCAGATTGCGTCCCCATACCGGGTGCCGAAGTTGAGCCCTCCGGCGGGAGCGCTGTGTCGTGCAGCTGAGCATCGAACGTGAGCTGTTGCGGCGGCGGGCCGTAACCCTCGGCGGGTGGCATCTCATACGGCCCCGACTCGTAGGGCGCCGCATTCGTCTCATGCGCCTCATCCGCCGGGGTTCCGTGTTCGACCGCCTCCCGGGGTACGCTCTCGCGGGGCGCCTCGCCGGGCGGTGCGCCTTCCATTGGAGAGTCCGCTCCGGCACCTGCCGGCGGCGGTTGCTTGCGCGCAGGTTCAGAGACGGAATCGATGGTCTTCCGGATGTCGACCGCGTTCTCCGCGCTCGAGACCTCCTGCTCGAGCTGCTCGCGAAATTGCCGCGCCATCGTTCGAGCACGACCCACCCATCGGCCAATCTTGGCGGCGGCGCCGGGCAGCTTCTTGGGGCCGAGCACCACCAGTGCCACGCCTAAGATGATGACGATCTCGGGGAAATCGATCGAGAACATCCTGAGAAGTCGAAGTTCGCGGAACTCTTGCGGGGGAGCATGCCTCCGCAAAAAGTAATAGTGACTGTTCAGCCGCCCTTGCGCTTCGGCCTCTCGGGGTCTGCGACCTCCGGGAATTCAGCGTCAGGGCTTGTCGATTCTACCTGCTCGACACGCTTTCCGCTCGAACCTTCCGTCATGCCGCGGCGGAAGCCCTTGATGGCCGAGCCCAGGTCCGTGCCGATCGTTCGCAGCTTCTTCGAGCCGAAGATGAGGAGCACGATGATCAGAATCAAGAGCAGATCGAGCATCCGAGACCCTGCTGAAACGGAACGGCCGCTCTCGCCAGGCCGATGTTACGGTAATCGACCCTCGACATGGCGGCGAGTTCAACGGCGCGGCAGGACAGCCGTGCCTCAACCGGTGCTTTCCAGCCAGAAGGTGACCGGCCCGTCGTTGACCAGCGAGACGCGCATGTGCGCGGCGAACTCGCCGGTGCCGACCGGCGTGTGCCGGCCCCTCGCCCGCTCGACGAGGTGATCGAACAGGGCGCGCGCTGTGTCCGGAGCCGCGGCCGTGCTGAAGCCCGGACGCGTCCCCTGGCGCGTGTCGGCAGCGAGCGTGAACTGCGGAACGAGGAGCAGTCCGCCGCGAATATCCGCGAGGCTGCGATTCATGCGGCCTGCCTCGTCCGCGAAGATCCGGTACGTCAGCACGCGCTCGAGCAGCCGGTCCGCCGAGGCGTGCGTGTCATCCCGCTGGACGCCGATCAGTGCGAGCACGCCCTGCTCGATCGAGCCGGCCGTGCGGCTCTCGATCTCGACATGCGCCGAGAGGACGCGTTGGATCAGTGCAATCACGCGCCCTCGCTTGGGCGCCGTGGACCGGTTGGCTGCGAGCCGCTCGGTGGTAAAGCGCGAGGCGAGTCCTTATGATTCGGGGCCATTTTTCGTTTCACCTGAGGATCGGTATGGCGTCGTGGATGCGCAGGAGTGCTCTTTTGGCCGTCGTCGCTTGCGGAGCGCTCCCCGGCACGGCGGTGCTGGCACAGGGCACGCCGCTCACCGGCAACCCGGAGCGCGGCAAGGCGATCTCCTACACCTGTCTCGGCTGCCATGGCATCGCCGGTTATCGGAACGCATATCCCGACTACAGCGTGCCGGAGCTTCGCGGGCAGCATGCCGAGTACCTCATCTCGGCGCTCACAGAGTACAAGAGCGGCGAACGTTCGCACACGACCATGCACGCGCAGGCCTCCGAGCTCTCGGCGCAGGACATGGCTGACATCGCCGTGTTCTTCGCGGGGTCGGAGCTCAAAGCGAGCGAGACGCCCGCGAGCACTCACAAGCCTCCGGCGGCTGCGGCCGTTTGCGTCGCCTGCCACGGCGCGGACGGGGTCGGCGTGATCCCGCAGTATCCGAGCATTGCCGGCCAGCATCCCGACTACATCGTTCAAGCGCTCGAGGAATACAAGAGCGGCGCGCGCAAGAACCCCATCATGGCGGGGATGGCTGCGCAGGTGAAGGAGGACGACATGTGGGTGATCGCCGACTACTACAGCAAGATCACCCCGGGGCTCAAGACGCTGCCCCGGCCTTTCGCCGGAATTACCGCCGAGCGCTGACGCCGGGAGCGGAGCCCGCGCCACCGCTCACTCCGCGGCCGCCCAGTCCGTGGATGCGCAGTCCGCGGCCGCTCATTCCGCGGTCGCGAGCCGCTGCAGGAACATCGCCGCGACCTCGTAGTAGGCATCGCGGCTCGATTTCTTGCGGAAGCCGTGGCCCTCGTCGCGGGCGGCGAGATACCAGACGTCTTCGCCGCGCGCCCGCAGGCTCGCGATGAGACCGGTCGACTGGGACGCGGGCACGCGCGGATCGTCGAGTCCCTGCACGACGAGCAGCGGACGGCGGATCCATTTCGCTTTTGCGACCGGAGAGATGCGGCTCAGGAACTCGTGCACCTCCGGATCGCGCTCATTGCCGTATTCGGCGCGCTCGAGGTCGCGGCGCCACGCGGCGGTATGCTCGAGGAACCGCACGAAATCGGTGATGCCGCACATATCGATCGCACCGATCAGGCGGTCGTTGTAGTCGGCGAGCGAGGCGAGCGCGAGGTAGCCTCCGTAGCCCGTGCCGAGCACGGCGACCCGCTCGCGGTCGAGGGTCGGCTGCAGCCCAATCCAGACGAGCAGCGAGCCGATGTCGCGCAGCGGGTCCTCGCGCAGCGCCCCGTCGTCGAGGCCGAGGAACGTCCGGCCGTAGCCCGAGGAACCGCGCACGTTCGGGGCAATGACCGCGTAGCCAAGCTCATTCACCAGGAACTGCACGAACGGATCGAACGATGGACGTGCCTCGCTCTGCGGGCCGCCGTGAATATCGATGAGCACGGGATGCGGCCCAGGTGTGCGGGGCTGGTAAAGATACGCCGACAGCATGCGGCGGCCGCCGTTCGCGCGATCCCAGGTCGGGAAGTGGATCAACTCGGCCGGAACGAACGCGGGGCAGGGCAGTTCGGCGCCGGCACACACCGGACCGGGCTCGCTTTGCGTCCAGCGCACCAGGGTATTGCGGTCGGTCTCGTACACGTAAACGTCCCGGGGTGAGACCGAGCTCTCCGCGGACATCGCGAGGCGCCGGCCGGTCCGATCGAATCGCAGCGTCCCGATCACGCCGTCGGGGAGCCCCGAGGGATTCAGACGCAGCTTGAACTGCGTATCGAAAACGGTGAGGCGGCTTCGGCCGTCCTCGTTCGCGACGAACGCGACGTAGCGCGCATCGGCGCTCACGTCGAAATCCTCCAGGCTCCAGGGCGCTGCGCTCGCGATGTCCTCCGATGCGTGCGTCGCGAGATCGATGCGGCGCAGCACGTCCGGCTCGCCGCCCCCATCGGAGAGCACGTAGACCGCGCGCCCGTCGGGGGCCAGACGCGCGGCCTTGACGCCTGCTTTCCGGCCGCCGGTGTCGACCGGGGTCAGCGCCCCGCTCGTCGCGTCGGCGAGATAAAGATGACTCTCCGACGCGGAGAGCGTTTGCTCGATGAGCAGCTGCCGCCCATCGGCGGACCAGTCGAGTGGACGCCAGCCGCCACCGTGCCCAGGGACGAGGAGACGCGGTCTCGTGCCCGCGGAAAGGTCGACGGTGTAAATGTCTTCGTCCGCCTCGCTTCGTTCGTTGCCGAAAAATGCGAGCTGCTTGCCGTCCTTCGACCACACGAGTCCGCCGTGGTGGGACTTTCCGTCGCTCAGTAGGCGGATGTCGCCTGCGCCGTCCGCCTGAGAGCGAGCGACGGAGGACCGTGACGCGAGCGGGTAGTAATAAACCTGGCCGTTCTCATCACCGCCTTCGTCCTCGAGAAACGCAAAGCCTTCGTCGGTAGCCGAAGGTCGAGCCGCAGCGAGCGCGAGCGGCTCGCGGCGATAGGTGAGCTGCTCGCGTGAGCCGAGCGGTGCCGAAACGCGATGGATTTCCGACGTGTTTCCGAACCGTGTGGCGACGAGCATGCTGCCGTCAGGCAGCCAGTCGAGGAAGGTGGCCTCGCGTGCGTTTGCGTAGCGCTCGAGACGGGCGGCGAGCCGCTCATCGAGCGGCGGGATGCCTTCGAGAATCAGGTTGCCGAGCTCGCGATGGAACGGAGCGCGTGACGAAAAGGGTGTCCGCATCGCGACCGGCGCAACGACCGGAGCCTCCGCGGCGGGTGCTGCGGGCGCGGTCGGCACGGGCTGCGTGGCGGGCGCGGAGGGTGGGGCCGGCGCACGAGGTGCACTTTCCGGTAATGCAGCAGCCCTCGCGGGCGGCGCGCCGAAAGCGAACGACAGCACTGCAGCGGCGAGCACTCGCGCGGGTGCCCCCGCAAGCGCTCGCGCGCGCAGAGCGGATGGGATCATGCGAGACTTAAAGTTGCGACGAGAAATGGCAGGCTTACTGTAAATGACCCGGGACGTGGCGCACGCGACGCTGATCTCACATCCGCACGGAATCACGGCTGTAGATGCTGATTACATCCGGCCGGGCCTTGCGGCATCGCACCTCATCGTGCAGGGCGGCCGTGCGGCCTTCGTCGACGTGGGGACCAACTATTCGGTTCCCCGACTGCTCGCAGCCCTCGAGGCTCTCGGTCTCGCGCGCGAGGCGGTGGAGTACTTGCTCCTCACGCACGTGCACCTGGATCATGCGGGCGGGGCGGGTGCGCTCCTCCGCGAGCTGCCGAACGCGCGAGCGGTCATCCATCCGCGCGGCGCGCCTCACCTCATCGATCCCGCGAAGCTCATCAAGGCCTCCATTACGGTCTACGGCGAGTCGACATACCGGTCTCTCTACGGCGAGCTCGTGCCGATTCCGGCCGAGCGCGTCCGGGTGATGCGCGACGGCGAGAGCATTGATCTCGCGGGGCGCGAGCTGCTCACCATCGACACCCCGGGTCACGCACTGCATCACTACAGCATCGTCGATGTCGGAAACCGGAACGTCTTCACCGGCGATACCTTCGGGCTTTCCTACCGGGAGCTCGACACCGAAGCGGGCGCTTTCGTCGTACCGACGACCACTCCCACTCAGTTCGACCCGGATCAGCTCATTGCCTCGATCGACCGAATCCTCTCTTACGCGCCGCAGGTGGCCTACCTCATGCACTACAGCCGGGTGACGGACCTGCCCCGGCTCGCCGAGTCGCTGAAGGCGCAGATTCGTCAGCTCGAGGCGATCGCTCGCCGCCATGCCGGTTCCGCCGATCGCGAGACAGCGATCCGCGCCGATATGCGCGCGCTGTGGCTCGCGCTCGCCCGTCGTCATGGCGTGGCGCTCGCCGAGTCGCGGATCGACGACATCCTCGACAAGGATCTCGAGCTCAACGTGCAGGGACTGGTCGCCTGGCTCGAGCGTCTCGCGCGCGGCTGAGCGCTGCTAAAATTGTGCGGTCCAAACCGGGGGCCGAACATGCCTGCACGACCAACCGCGGGGGCGCGCTTCAGATCGGCGCTCGAGGCCGAGCGCCCTCTTCAGCTCGCTGGCACCGTGAGCGCCTACACCGCGCTGCTCGCGGGCACCGCGGGGTTCAAGGCCATTTACCTCTCCGGCGCCGGGGTGGCGAACGCGTCGTTCGGTATGCCCGACCTCGGCATCACCTCGCTCGGCGACGTCTGCGAGGACGTGCGGCGCATCACGGGCGCGACGGACCTGCCGCTGCTCGTCGATGCGGACACGGGTTTCGGCAGCGCATTCAACATCGCCCGCACCGTCAGGGAGATCGCCCGAGCGGGAGCGGCGGGTGTGCATCTCGAAGATCAGGTGCAGGCAAAGCGCTGTGGTCATCGGCCCGGCAAGGCACTCGTTCCGCCGGAGGAGATGGTCGACCGGCTGAAGGCCGCACTCGATGCACGGACGGATGTTTCCTTCATCATCATGGCGCGGACTGACGCCCATGCCGTCGAGGGGCAGCGTGCTGCGCTCGAGCGCGCGCAGCGCTATGTCGAGGCGGGCGCAGACATGATTTTTGCTGAGGCTTTGACGAGCCTCGCGGAGTACCGCGAGTTCACGAGCCGCATCGATGCGCCGGTCCTCGCCAATCTCACGGAGTTCGGCCGGACGCCGTTCTTCACGACCGCCGAGCTTGGGAGTGCCGGAGTGCGGCTGGTGCTGTATCCGCTCTCTGCCTTCCGCGCGATGAGCCGCGCTGCGCTCGCGGTATACGAGACGATCAGGCGCGAGGGAACTCAGAAGGCCGTGGTGCCTCTGATGCAGACACGTGAGGAGCTCTATCGGGTGCTCGGCTACCACGCGTACGAGGAGCAGCTCGACCGGCTCTTCGGGCGTGAGAGCGACGCTCGAGCGGACGAGCGCCGCGCGAACGAGCCCCGCAAGGGCGGCGCGGGCAGAGGCCCGCCTCGCAAAACCGGGCCGAGGTGATCCTATGAACGAATCGGTATCGGCGTTCAAGCCCAAGAAATCCGTCGCGCTCTCCGGGGTGCCCGCCGGCAATACGGCGCTTTGCACCGTCGGGCGCACGGGCAACGATCTGCACTATCGCGGCTACGACATCCTGGAAGTTGCGGAAGCCGCGGAGTTCGAGGAAATCGCGTATCTCCTCATCCACGGGGAGCTGCCGAACGCCTCCGCCCTGTCGGCGTACAAGAACAAGCTGAGAGCGCTGCGCGGGCTTCCCGCCGCGGTGCGGGAGGTGCTCGAGGAGCTGCCGCCGGCCACTCATCCGATGGACGTGCTGCGCACGGGCGTCTCGACCCTCGGTTGCCTGCTGCCCGAGAAGGAGGATCACCCGGTTGCGGGCGCCCGCGACATCGCGGACCGCCTGATCGCCTCCCTCGGCTCGATGCTCGCTTACTGGTATCACTACAGCCACTCCGGGCAGCGCATCTTCCTCGAGACCGACGACGACTCGATCGGCGGGCATTTCCTGCACCTGTTGCACCGGCGTCCGCCGCCTGCCTCCTGGGTGCGCGCGATGCACACCTCGCTCATTCTGTATGCCGAGCACGAGCTCAACGCCTCGACGTTCACGGCGCGCGTCATCGCCGGGACGGGCTCGGATCTCTACTCCTGCATCACGGGCGCAATCGGCGCGCTGCGCGGACCGAAGCATGGAGGAGCCAACGAGGTCGCGCTCGAGATCCAGAGCCGGTATCGCGACCCGGACGAGGCCGAGCGGGACATCCGCGCGCGCGTCGCGGCGAAGGAGGTGATCATCGGTTTCGGCCATCCGGTCTATACGGTTGCCGACCCGCGCAATCAGGTCATCAAGGAGGTCGCTCGCCGGCTGTCGCGCGAGGCGGGCGATGCGCGGCTATTCGATATCGCCGAGCGCATCGAGTCGACGATGCAGGAGGCGAAGCGCTTGTTCCCGAACCTCGATTGGTTCTCCGCGGTTTCCTATCACCTGATGGGCGTGCCGACGGCGATGTTCACGCCGCTTTTCGTGATTGCCCGCACGACGGGCTGGGCTGCGCATGTGATCGAGCAGCGCGAGGACGGCAAGATCATCCGTCCCGCGGCGAACTACGTGGGGCCCGAGCCGCGCAGGTTCGTGCCGCTCGAGAAGCGGCGCTGAGCGACACCTCGCGACCCCATGTCCACCCACGATTCGAAATCCGCCGAGCGGCCACAGCCGGACTACGTGCTCGTGGCGATCGCGGAGTACGTGAAGAACTTCAGCACCCAGAGCGCGCTCGCCTACGACACCGCCCGGTACGGCCTCATGGACACGCTCGCGTGCGGCTTTCAGGCGCTGCGATTTCGCGCCTGCACGAAGCTGCTCGGACCCGTCGTCCCCGGCGCCGTGATGCCCGGGGGCGCGCGTGTGCCGGGCACCTCCTACGAGCTCGATCCGGTGCAGGCCGCGTTCAACATCGGGACGATGATCCGCTGGCTCGATTTCAACGACACCTGGCTCGCAGCGGAGTGGGGGCACCCTTCCGACAATCTCGGCGGCATTCTCGCGGTCGCCGACTACCGGTCGAGGAAGGCGCGGATGGAGGGTGGCTCACCGCTCAGGGTTCGCGACGTGCTCACCGCCATGATCAAGGCGCACGAGATCCAGGGCGTGATCGCGCTCAAGAACAGCTTCAACCGCGTCGGCCTCGATCACGTGCTTCTGGTCCGTGTCGCGACGACCGCCGTCGCGACGGGAATGCTGGGCGGCACTTACGAGCAGATCATCGATGCGGTCTCGAATGCCTGGCTCGACGGTGGCGCGCTTCGGACCTACCGGCATGCTCCGAACACCGGCTCGCGCAAGAGCTGGGCGGCGGGCGATGCGACGAGCCGCGGCGTGCGGCATGCTTTGATGAGCCTCTCCGGGGAGATGGGATACCCCTCGGCGCTGACAGCGCCCAAGTGGGGCTTCTACGACGTGCTGCTCGATGGACAGCCGTTCTCGCTGCCGCAGCCCTTCGGCAGCTACGTGATGGAGAACGTGCTCTTCAAGGTCTCCTTTCCCGCGGAGTTCCACGCGCAGACCGCGGTCGAGGCCGCAATCACACTGCATCCCGAGGTGTGCAACCGGCTCGACGACATCGAGCGCGTCGTGATCGAGACCCAGGAGCCCGGCGAGCGGATCATCGACAAGACGGGGCCGCTCGCGAATCCCGCGGACCGCGACCACTGCATTCAATACATGGTGGCCGTCGCGCTCATTCACGGGCGGCTCACTGCGGAGGACTACGAAGACGATGCGGCGGCCGACCCGCGCATCGATCGGCTGCGGGGGTGCATGCAGGTTTCGGAGAACCCCGCCTTCACTCAGGACTACTACGCGCTCGATAAGCGCGCGATCGGCAATGCCGTGCAAGTGTTCTTCCGCGGCGGCAGCTCCACGCGGCGCATCGTGGTGGATTATCCGATCGGGCACCGCCGGCGCCGGGCGGAAGCCATCCCGCTCCTCCGCGAGAAGTTCAAGACCGCAGTCGCCGCACGCTTCTCGGCGCGTCAGGCGGAGCGCATCGAATCCCTGTTCGCCGATTCCGCGAAGCTCGATGCGTTGCCCGTCAACGAGCTCATGGCGGCTCTCGTGACGAACGGGAGCGCATGAGCGACGATTCCGCGCGACGCCTCGAGCGCGCTGCGCTCATCGAGCAGGCGCGGTTGCTCAACGTGTCGCTCGGTGATTCGGAGGCGCAACGCCTCGCGCTGCTGCTCGATGAGCTCGAGCGCTGGAGTGCGGCATACAACCTGAGCTCGATCCATGGGCGGGAGGCTATGATCACGCACCATCTGCTCGACAGCCTCTCGATCCACGAGCATCTGCGGGGGGCGCGGATCGCGGACGTCGGGACCGGCGCGGGCTTCCCCGGTCTGCCGCTCGCCGTCGCGAACCCGGACCGCCAGTTCACACTCATCGATTCGGCAGGCAAGAAGGTTCGCTTCGTCGCCCATGCCGCCCGCGCGCTCGGGCTCGGCAACGTCGAGGCGGTGCATTCGCGGGCGGAGGACCTCAACCCCCGCGAGCCGTTCGACACCGTGACTGCGCGCGCCCTCGCGCGCCTGCCCGACCTGCTCGAGAGCGTGCGCACCCTCTCCGGCCCCGGCACGCGGGTGCTCGCGATGAAGGGTCGATACCCCAGCACGGAGATCGCAGCCGTTCGGCTCCCCTGGCGCGTCCTTGCGACAAGGCCCATCGAAGTGCCGGGACTCGGGGAAGCGCGGCACCTCGTGATTGTGGAATCCGGCAGCCGCGAAGCGGACCGAGCCGTGTCATGATGTGTGCCGATGAAGCGCGTCATCGCGATCGCGAACCAGAAAGGCGGGGTCGGCAAGACGACAACGGCCGTTAATCTCGCGGCCTCGCTCGCGGCCACGAAGCGGCGGATGCTGCTCATCGATCTCGACCCCCAAGGCAATGCGACGATGGGCTGCGGCGTCGACAAGGCGCAGATCGCGCGGGGAAGCTGCGAGGCGCTGCTCGGGGAATCCGACGTCGCGAGTGCGCTCGTGACGGTCGAGCCGGCCGGCTTCAGCCTTCTGGCCGCGAACCAGGACCTCACGGCCGCGGAGGTGCGCCTGCTGACGATGATCGCAGGACGCGAGATCAAGCTGCGGGCCGCCCTGAAACCGGTTCGCGACGCCTTCGACGTGATTCTCATCGACTGCCCGCCGGCGTTGAACATGCTTACCGTCAATGCGCTCGTCGCGGCAGACAGCGTGCTGATTCCGATGCAGTGCGAGTACTACGCGCTCGAGGGGCTTTCCGCGCTTCTCGCGACGGTCGAGCAAATCCGCACGGCCGCGAATCCCCCGCTCGAGCTCGAGGGGATCCTGCGCACGATGTTCGATCCCCGAAACAACCTTGCGAACGAGGTGAGCGCGCAGCTCATCCAGCACTTCGGGGACAAGGTCTTCCGCACCATCATCCCGCGCAACATCCGGCTCGCCGAGGCGCCCTCGTTCGGCCGGCCCGTGCTGTTTCACGACAAGGAATCGCGCGGCGCCCTCGCCTATCTGGCTCTCGCGGGCGAGATGATCCGGCGCGAGGACGAGGAGCGCGAGGCTGCCGGAGGCGGCGCGGAGGGAGCCTCGAGTGCGCCAGCGAGCGCTGCGAATGGGCCCGCCGGGACAGCAGCCGGGACCGCATCCGCAGCGGCGGACGCGGCCGCGAGCTCGGCTGAAGGCGGAACACCGTCTGTGGGCCCCGGTGAACTCCACATCGGCGGGACACACGGATTCGATATGATCGGCGGCCATGATGCAGAAGAAGCCTAGCCTCGGCCGGGGGCTCGAGGCATTGATAGGGTCGGCAGCGTTTCGTCCGAATCCTGCCCCGCCCGCGGCGCAGCCCGCGGGCCCCGCCCCCGCTGCCCCGGCTTCGGAGGAGCTCGCGAAGCTTCCGCTCGGTCAGCTGCAGCGCGGTCGTTATCAGCCGCGCATCGACATGCGCGAGGAATCGCTCCAGGGGCTCGCCGACTCCATCAAGGCACAGGGCGTCGTGCAGCCGATCGTCGTGCGTCCGAGCGAGGGCCAATCGGTCGGCGGGGACGCGCGGGGCGTGCGCTACGAGATCATTGCGGGCGAGCGGCGCTGGCGCGCTGCACAAATGGCGGGCCTCACCGAGATTCCTGCCGTCATCCGGCGCGTTCCCGACGAGGCGGCGATCGCGGTCGCGCTCATCGAGAACATCCAGCGCGAAAATCTCAATCCGCTCGAGGAGGCGCGCGCGCTCGACCGTCTCATCCGCGAGTTCCAGGTGACGCACCAGCAGGCGGCGGATGCGGTTGGCCGCTCCCGCGCCGCGGTAAGCAACCTGCTCCGCCTGCTCGACCTCCCGTCGGAGGTCGCCGAGCTGGTGGAGCGGCGCGAGCTCGAGATGGGCCACGCGCGGGCGCTGCTCGCGTTGCCGGGGCGACGCCAGCAGGCGGAGGTCGGTGCGCTCGTCGCGAAGAAGAGCATCTCGGTGCGCGAGACCGAAGCGATCGTCCGACGCATGCTCGCGCCGAAAACCGCCGAGCCGACGGATGAGCCGGCGCGCGACCCGGACGTGCAGCGCCTCGAGCGGGATCTCGCCGATAAACTCGGCGCGCGCGTCGCGATCCGCCACTCGGGATCCGGTAAGGGCCGTCTCGTCATCGACTACAACAGCCTCGACGAGCTCGACGGCATCCTCGCGCACATC
>Ga0134126_10006855_pt1 | contig 14327 bp, 21 predicted proteins | sample KB31752_FD_96881 | JGI IMG/M metagenome (GOLD analysis project Ga0134126, IMG submission 96881) | Terrestrial soil microbial communities with excess Nitrogen fertilizer from Kellogg Biological Station, Michigan, USA - KB3-175-2 | ecosystem: Environmental > Terrestrial > Soil > Unclassified ... | reverse complement strand
GTGACGCCGAGCGTGAGGTAATATGTCCGTCCAACTCTCCGTCGCCGTCCGCAATGCCCGTCTCGATCAAATCGAGACGACCATCGGCACGGCTCCGATCCTCCGAATCCGATCCGGGGCACCGCCGGCCAACTGCGCCGCGACTCGCACCGGGACCGTGCTCGCGACGCTGACGCTGCCGAGCGATTGGATGGCGGCGGCATCGGGCGGTTCCAAGGCGTTGCTAGGGACGTGGGAAGACACTTCGGCGGACGCCACTGGGACGGCGGGTATGTGGGAAATCATGGATTCCAGCGCGACGACCTGCCACGCGCAGGGCACCGTGACGGCGACCGGCGGCGGCGGAGACATGACCGTCGATAATACATCATTCGTCGCCGCTCAGGATTTCAAGGTGAATTCGTTCACTCTCACTGACGGGAACGCGTGATGAACCTCGGCCAAAAACTCAAGCACGCCCGGCCCGCAATCGCGAGTATCCTCCGTCACGACGACGAGGGGATCGAGTTCCTTCGCGCGGCGGCGGTGGAACTGAAGGCGTACATCGATGCCGAGCTTGCGGCGGCGGAAGAGCGGCACTCGATGAAAGGAAATGGTGACTGATGGCCGGCGGACCCATCGGACCGAGCAGCGCATACCCCGCCGATACCGCCGGCCGGCTCTTCCCGAATTTCTACGCAGGCGCCGGTGGCAATGCGTCCTCACATGACGAGGGGCTCGGCGTCAAGGCGTCCCTCGACGCCGACGCGACCTGGGAACTGCGATTCCCCATGCCGCCGACGATCCCCACCGGCACGCTCAAGTTGAGACTGCTCGCCCTGGCCAACGCAACAAGCGGCGTCGCGAAAGTGACCGTCAAGGATGCGAATGTCGCGGCGGCCGCGTCTCCATCCGCCGCGACGCTCACCAGCGAAACGCAGGCGAGTTTAACGTGGGCGGCTGGCGATGCGGACAAGTACAAGGAGGCGAAGATCACGCTCACCTCGACGCCGGCCGGTAACGATATGCTCGTGATCGCGCTCACCTTTAACACCGCGTCGTGGACGCTCGCGCAGATTTCCACATGGATACCCACGATCATTTGGGAGTAGTGGCATGGCGATGTCAGCGCCGAACGTCGCCGATTGTGCCGCCGCGGTCGCCGGACACATCTTCCAGGGCGTCGCTCGCCTCATGGGCGGCGTGGCCTCGGGCACGGCCGGCGTGAACTGGGCGGACCTCGAAGCTGCCGTTGCCGCCGTCGATGCCGCGTTCGACACAACGCTCACCACGGCGGCCAGTGAGGTCGGCGGCGGTACGACGATCATCAACGCTCTGGCTGCGTCGATCCCGTCGCCGGTGTCAGCGGGGACCGCGCAGCAAAAGACGATCCTCGCTTGCTACGTGCTGCTCAAACGAGCGGGATTGATATGAGATGCGTTCGAACACCGGCTCATCTGCAAATTGGTTCGCCGGTTCACCACCGGTAACGGCCGCACCATTCACGGTTGCTGGCTGGGTCAATCTCACCTCCACGGCGACGATCCAGGACGCATGGTATCTCGGCGATGCGGGAGGCAGCAATTATTGGGTGATTTATCTCAACACAAACAACGGATCAAGCGTTTCGGCTGGCCGGGTTGACGTTGAGATTTCCGCTGGTGGCGGAACTATTGAGATTTCGCCGACGCCAACTTTGTCAGTTGGCACCCCTGGACACGTTGCGTTCGTTGAAGCGCTAAGCAACGATCACCGCGTCTACATTAATGGCGGAAATGTCGCAACCAACAACACAACGAAAACACCAACCGCCGGGAGTATCACACAGGTCAATCTCGGGGCCTTCCGGGCCAGCGGCGGCACCTTCGGGCCGATCAATGCCGCACTCGGCTACTGGTGCATGTGGAACGTCGCCCTGACGGATGCCGAGATTGCTGCGCTCGCGGCGGGCGTGACACCGTGGCGAATCCGGCCGGCCTCCCTGGTGGCCTTCTGGCCGATGTTCGGGGCGGCTACCGGCAACGCCCCGGACATGCACCCGCAAGGCTTGAGCGGCACGCAACATCTACTCACGCAGAACGGGACGATGGGCGCGACGAGCGACCCGCCCATCCGCAAATTCTGGCCGAGTTATGTCAGCGTTTTCGACTTGGGAAGTGGCGGCGGCGGCATCGGTGGTGCGGCATCAATTACGCTCGGTGGATGTACAATTTCGAGCGCCGGGACGCTGCTGATACAGGCTGCCGAAAGTACGACGCTCGGTGCGGTGAGCCTTAACGGCACCGGTACAATCCACCTACAAGCGGCCGAATCAACAACGCTCGCGAATTGCTCCATTTTGTCGATCGGTGCGTTGCTGGTCCAAGCCGGGTCGGCGGTGTCCATCGGTCCGGTCTCGCTCTTCGCGGCCGGCTCTCTTACCCTGCAATCCGCAGCCTCCATCGATCTCGATAGCTGCACGATTACTTCGGCCGGATCGTTGGCAATCGCCGGCACGTTAGGAATAGCTCTCGACGCCGCGACCCTGACAAGCGCCGGCTTGCTGGCGATCCAGGCGGCGGCATCCCTCACACTCGATAGTTGCACGCTCGTTTCCACGGGCACGCCGGTCGGCATCGCGGCAATTACGCTCGGCCCGGCGACCCTGACCAGCGCGGGCGACCTGGTGATTCAGGCCGCTGCGACTGTCGGCCTCGACACAGCGACGCTGGCCAGCACGGGACGGCTATTCGTGCAGGCGGCGGTGTCTGTCGAGCTTGCACCGGTCAGCCTCACGAGTGTTGGCCAGCTGGTGGTTCAGGGCCTCGCTACAGTCCTGTTGGGCGACGCTACGCTCGTGAGCGATGGGACGCTGACGAGTATTGGCATTGGCGGCAACGCGACGATTCAGCTTGCCCCCGCGATGCTCGCTGCGGCCGGCGCGCTGCTGATTCAGGCGGTGGCGAGCGTCCTGCTGGAACCGGTGACGCTGATTTCGGCCGGCGATCTCCCCAGCCCCCCGATCGGCCCCGGCGATTGGTCGCCTTCACCAACATCACCCGGCACGTGGAGCCAATCCCCCAACCAAGGGCCGGGGTGGTCCGTAACCCCATCTGGCGCCGGCTCATGGTGAATCTCGCCCGCGCGGGCGAGATGTTATTGATGATAATTTCGCTCATTATCTGCCAATAACCGTGCCATCGGACTCGCAAATCGCTCCCGCCAAGTTTGACATGGCGGCACTCTAATGAACGGATGCCGACATCGCAGTTGGGCAGGCAACGGGCGGCGCATAATCTCCCCATCACGCCGGAGTCACCGCGAGATGAACGACCCGGAGCAGTCGATGGCCGCCGCATCGTTGGCTGGTGGTTTGGCCTCCGCGGTTGTGAACCGCGGAGCGGACCCAACCATCCGAAAGGTTGCCGATGGTATTGGTGGCGCGCTCGTGGGCATATTCTGTGCGCCGGGGTTGTCGGACCTGGCCGGCGCATCGAACGAGCATGTGCGGATGGCATTGGGATTTGCTGTGGCCGCGTGCGGCGCGGTCCTTCTGACACTGCTAATGGACCAGGCGAAGGGCATCAGCATGAAGGAATGGCTCGCCCGGTTCATCGGAAATAAGTCGCCATGACGGACCACGAATTCCGCGTCTGGTGCGAAGCTCATCGGAACGGGGTTGTTCTGGCGGATGTGGCGCGGAAGGGATTGGAAGTGACAGACAGGGCGGACGAATGGCAACGCAAGCACGACGCTCTGCAACGGCTGTATCTGACGGAGTTGTGCCGCGCTGCCGAAATTGCCAGCAAAGGAAAGTCAATCGCCCGCGAGGACTCTGTTGGCACTGCTACTACGCGCCCGAAGTGAGAGAGAAATATCAGTTCGTGGATCATCGGGGATCGCGGCGCGGCTCGTTGGAAGATTTCAACGGCCGCGCCCCGTTGCCGGAAATGCCCATCGCCCATCCGCCCGGATCGCCCGAGAAGTTAGCCGCGATGATCGAGCGTGCCGCTCGCGGGGAAGTGCTGTTTCACCCGATGGACGGGAGGCGCGATGGTTGACTCTGGTTTAGCGGTGTTGATTTCACTTGCGGCCTTTCTCGGTGGGTTCGCGTGGGGCCACTGTCTGCGAAGAACTGTCAAACGATTCGAAGCGGCGGAAACGGAGATCGAACAGCGACAGCGCGAATTGAGCGCGAGGAACTCGCGATGCTCCGAGAAATTCTAATCGTCTTCGGTTGCCTCTTCGCCGTGGGCGCGGTGTCGGGCGTGTTCATTCTGGTATGCGGCATCGCTGGGATATTGCTCACGGATAGGGGACGGGAAGAACAAGACTAATGCGGGTTGGGCCGGCGCTCTACCAGGGCTCATAACTCTGTGTCTCGTGGTTCGACTCCACGGCCCGCGATTGATGTGACGTACACCCCGGCCGGACATTCCCCCACCTAGCGGAATGACCGTGCGGTTCCCTCGACCGTACTTCCGGTCGGGGTTTCTAGGTAGCTAGGTATCGAGGGACTGTCCATGTCCGTGCCTTCTGTCCTGATTCCCGACGATGCCGCTTGCCGAGCGCACCGCTCCAAGCACGGCCACGCGGCCGACTGCTCGCACCTGCCACGCCGCCGCGTCTATCTCGGCCGCCGCCGGCCGACGAAGTCCGTTCGCCAGCAACTCTGCTTCCGCGATTATCGGAAACTCTTCGCGGCCACGACTCCGCTGCCGGCGACGCTCGATTACTACACCAAGGCGCTCGCGTCGCTCGCCCACATGTACCTGAACGACACCTACGGCGATTGCGTCATCGCGGGCAAGGCGCATAGCCTCGGTGTCTGGAGCGGCAATGACAGCGACAGCGGCGGCGTGGTGCTTGCCACGGACAAGGAGATTTACTCGCAGTATCAGAGCATCTGCGGGCCGGGGGACAACGGTTGCGTCATTACCGACGTGCTCGATGCGATGAAATCGAAGGGCTTCATCGCCGGCGGCAAGTCCTATCCCATCGACGGCTATGTGAGTGTCGATTGGACGAACAGGAATGAAGTGATGGTCGCGCTCTACCTTTTCGGCGCGCTGACCATCGGCATCAATCTCCCCGAAGCGTGGACCGAAGGTGGCGACGGCTCGACGTGGGATGTGACGAACACCGGCATCGTCGGCGGCCACGACGTAACGTGCGTCGGCTACGACGCGAACGGCGTGTGGATCGCGACGTGGGGCGGCAAGCGACTCATTACCTGGGCCGCGTTCACCTCTCGGCAGTGGATCGAGGAATGCTATGCGCCGCTCGCGCCACTATGGTACGGCAACGACAAGCTGGCCCCGTGCGGCGTGGACGCGGCGGCCCTCGCCGCGGACCTGGCCGCGCTGGGTGGCGGGTTGATTCCGCCGATTGACCCGACGCCGGTCCCGGTGGTTCCGCCAGTGGTTCCTCCGCCCCCGCCGACTCCGGTCCCGCAAGTGGCCCACGTGCCCGGCCAGACGGCCCCCGTGACGGTGCACGTCCCGTTCTTCGGCTCGATCTCCGGCACGGCCCAGATTGCGGCCGTTGACGCCCCCGTTGTGCAGTCGCCGCACGTCACGGTCATCTGGTCGGACCTCGTGCCGGACCTGGAGAAGCTCGTCGCGGACGGTATGCCGGCAATCGCCAAGGCCCAGACGGTGATCGCCGACATCGCGGCCGGCAACTGGACGACGGCGATCGCGGACGCGGCCGGGATCGTGGCGACCATCGAGCCGATCATCGCCGACGTGAAGCAACTCATCGCCGATCTAACCACTTCACCGCCCGCACCCGCCGCTATTCGCCGCGGCCCACTGGCGCGGCTGGCGTTCGTGCAGGCTTGCGCGACCCGGATCGCCGGTGCTCTCGACGTGACGCCAAACCTGACGCCCCAACAAAAGGCGCTCGGCGCGTCCTACGTCACGCAAGCCCTGATCGACCAGGCCGTCGCCAAGCTGCCCGCAACGGCGGTCGCCGGCGTCGTGGCGATCAACGCCACGCTGGACCAGATGACGCCGCTGCAAGCCATCGGCGGCCTCTGGGCGGCCATCGTCGCGTTCTTCGAGAGCGCGGCGGGGCAGGCGCTCCTCAAGGCGTTGCTCGACGCCGTGCTCGCCCTGTTGCTGGCGTAATCGCACTCCACCGTCCGACCGCGCGGCACGCCCCAGGGATGGCTGGCCCCGCGCGGCGGCCGGTGGTCCTTCGCCCTTCGCCCCGATCAAACCAAAAGGGATCCCATGCGCCTCCGCTGCGAACAGCTCGAATCCCGCGACACGCCGGCGAACCTGTACGTCAATCTCGACCCGGCGATGTCGTTCGCCGGTCTGCCCGCCGACCTCATCCCCGGCTTCAACGGCCCGGTGCAAGTCGAGCAGGGCGATGTGACCGGCGACGGCATCGACGACAAAATCGCCGTGGCCCAGACGGGCGGCTCTGCTCACGTCGTCGCTTACGACGGCAAGACGGGTGCGGAGCTCGGGTCGTTCATCGCTTTCGATCCGAGTTTCCGCGGCGGTGGTCATGCGTTCATTGCCGATGAGCCGCAATTCCCCGCGACTCTGCTTGTGGTCCCCGGCCCCGGCGGCGGCCCGATTGTCGAGGAATATCGCTTCGAGTATGGCGGGTTCCAGGTCGTCAACAACGAACTGCTTCCGTTCCCTGCGGAGTTCCGCGGCGGCCTACAAGTATCGGCCGGCCCCGTCCACGCTATCGGCGATCCGCCCGATGCCTTCTTCCTGCCGGCGGCCGGCGGTGGGCCGGAGTTCGTGGCCATGAATCTCGAAACTGGGGCCGTCGATGCAACCTTCTTCGTCGGCGATCCGACCGATATGACCGGCGACGTGGAATTCGAGCCGACCGGCGGCACCATCACGATTCCCAGCGGCGTGAGCGTCGATGGCCTCGTGCAGTTCGACCCGCCGCATCGTCTCGGGGTGGTCGTGCAAGATGGTCCGGTGGTGAATGGCCATGTCGATACGCGAGTCTACGACGTGCTGAGCGGCGAGAACGTGACGGCAGATTTTCCGCTGGACGGTCCGCCCGAACCGCCGCCAGCGAGCGAGCCTCTGGTGTAGTCGTCCACGCGGGGGAAGCTCTAGTGGTGGAGCGTCCGATTCCATCCTCCCGCATTCACGGAGACAGTCATGTACGTGATCGTGTATCCCGACGAAGACTGCGGCGTCCATGCAGTCGGGCCGTACTCCGACGAGGATGCTGCCCAGGCCGCGATCGACAAGTTCGCCGAGGCCAACGAAGCAGAGATCGACGTGGAGAGTTACGAAATCGTCGAGGTGCGGAAGAAGCTCAAGGTGTAGCCGATGAACGATGTCGCTCTACGCAAATGGGCCGAGCAGTATCCGAACATGCCGCAAGCGGCGGCAATCCTGCGCGTGCTCGATGAGTCCGCGGCGAAGGATCGGCTCATTGCTGGCCAGGCGGAGCGGATCGCGGCTCAGGCCGATGTGCTGTCGCGGGTAGCCGAGAAGCCGAACAGCGTGTCGATAATCTACGGCGATCCGGTGCCCGACTACTCCCGGCCGCCGAGCCTCACGCCGCCGGCCGTGGTGCAGATGCCCGGCCAGCTCGGTGCTCCGGACGGTCTGCCGATGGGCGAGCCGGCCCCCGAGTCGCTGGCCGAGGAAGACCTGCGAATTCGGCAGCAGGAGCAGCAGGCCCATAACTGAGGTCGATCATGAACCACAACTGCGCACGACAACGAACTGATGGCCGGTGGGATTACACTCGCAACAGTCGCCCTTGGGGCTACTGTCGCGAGCATCGCCCAATCCCCGAAGATGCTAAGTGGATTCCAGCCGAGATCGCCAAGCGCGAAAACGAGAAGATGGCCGCCCTGGCCGACAACTTCCACACGACAGGGCACGCCACCGAAGAGGAAGCTTGCGAGTGTTACAAGAAGTATCTGCTTGATACTCAGTTGGAACTGCAAACCGAGGAACCGGCCAACGCGAGCCAACAGCATCGTTGTCAAGTGTGCAAGAAGTTCACGGCTTGCCACGCGCAATGCGGCGCGTACCGACTGTTCACACTTTGCCCCGAGCATCAAACCCGCGAAGAAGTCGAAAAACTTCTGGAAGTTGGGGAAAGCTGGGACTCATAGAGGAAGCAGTAACCCGTAACAGGCACGGATACCTGACCGATGCGTCTCGCCCTGCTACTCCTGCTCGCCCTCTCCGGCCGCACCATCGCTGCCAATGTGGAGATCGTCTGCGTGGACGGGAGCAAGCTGCGGGCGAAGCTGCTCGACGAGAAGATCGAGGTTAAGACGAAGTACGGCACGCTCGCGATCCCCGCCGACGACGTGCACCGCGTCACTTTCGCCCTGCGCCTCACGACCGCCGAGTCGAAGCGAATCGACGACCTGATTGTCGGTCTGGGCAGCACGGACTTCGACACGCGGGAGAAGGCGACCACCGAACTCCGCGATCTCCGCGAGCGAGCCTACCCGGCGCTCGTGAAGGCAAGCAAGAGCGCCGACGCCGAGGTTGCCCGCCGTGCGACCGAGAGCGCGAAGTGGCTGGAAGCGCGGGTGCCGGAATCAGTGCTCAAGGTGCCGACCGTGGACACGGTGCGGACGCACGACGGCTGCGAGATTCGCGGCGCGATCGTGGCGAAGGCGATCCGCGTGCAGACGGTGTTCGGCGAACAGCGGTTGCAGTTGACTGACGCGAAGCACCTGGAGGCGAAGGTGAAGTGAGGTTACCTAACAATTCAAGGAGAATACTTATGCCGATGTTCCGCAAGAAACCAGAAACGTTCGAAGCGAACCAGTTCACGCATTCGGCGACCGCTCCGGTTGGAGTGCGTTGCGACGAGGATGGACGATCCTACGTCGTTACGGCCCACAAACAACGGGTTTACTTGGAGCCCGGCGATTGGATCGTCGCGGAGAAGAACGGCGATGGGTACTACCCGATTAAAGACAGCATCTTCAAGACAATTTGCGATCCTGTGTCGTGAGTTGCCCCGGCGCGAATCAGGGGAGCGGCCTGTACCGTTCGGCCGTCCGGGCTCGTGGCCCGATACCTGAGCCGGTTGTTCGATAGTTCCGATTCTCTCAAGGAGGTTCCCATGCGTCTTCTCTTCGCGGTTGCGATGACCGCTCTTTGTCTTACTTTCGCGGTCGGCGACGCTCAGGCCGGCTCGCTCAAGCGGCTCCGCGACCGTCGGGCCTGCGCGACGGCCAGCCGTGGCGTCGGCACCTCGACGAACTACTGCGGATGCGCGTCCGCGTGTGGCTGCCGCTCGGGTGCTCAGTGCGTGGCCCCGGCGACGTGCCCGGCGCTGACGGTTCCCGCGCCGATCGCAGCAGCGCCGGCCGCGTCATGCGCGACCTGCCCGGGCGGCTCGTGCCCGGCCCCCGGTCGCGTGGGACTGTTCGGCCGCTTGAAGAGGTGATATAGCTGAACTGAGTCTCCATACTAGAGATGGCCGAATGACTGGCCCGCAATTACTCGCGTTGGCAAATGGGATTGTGTGCAATGGCCAGCATCGCTGCATTTTTTGCGGTGCTCCGGCCACTCGCAGCCATACGCTTTCGGAATCATTCACGACTCGCGACACGTTGAAATGCCCAGGATCACAATTCGCCTGCGATGGATGCTTCCTCTGTCTTGAGGAAGTGGGCGATGCTGTCTACCACACGGGCGAAACGTACCGATTCACGAAGGCTTTCCGGCGTATGTGCTCGTGGGTCGTCACCGACAAATATGCAACGGCCGCAACCAAGGGCCATCTCGATTATCTTCGCCGCATTTGCATTGATCCGCCATCGCCGCCGTTCACGATTTCACTCGCGGTCAGTGGGCAAAAGCACGTGATGTATCGCAGCGTCGTCAATCACGATGTCGGGTCGATTACGGTAACGCTCGAAGGTGAACCAGTAACATATCGCTGCGAGGAACTTGCTGCGCGGTTGACGCTTTGCGGTCGTCTCGTGTCCGCTACGGGAAAGCCGGCTCTTGCCGAATCGCCGAAATCATCGTTGTGGTTTCGCGTCTGCGAGCGGTTCGCAGACGGCGAAGCCTATTGCTCGGAATGGGAACGCGTTCGCAACGAACCGCTTTCGCGGTTGGCGGCGTTTCTGTCTCCTGCCAAGGAGGTTGCTGAACGTGAGCATCCCGGTGATGGACACAACGGAATTCCGTCGGAGGGTAGCGGGCCTGATCGACCCGAACCGAAAAACAGGCGCGGCGGAAACCGCCAGCATCAAAGAGGAGGCCAAGCATCTTTGTTTGGCTCTCTGTGAGTTGTTCGGTGAATCGCTGGATCGCGTGACACTGTGGGACCGCATTGGGACCGCGCTGAGTACGGCCGCCGCGAAGTGTGACGATGGCGATACGGACCGATTCGCGAGTTTGTGTCTCGATCACGTCAAGGCCGACAATGCCGCCGCCGCGCGTCATGAAGGATTCGCGGCATGGGTCGTCACACTGGCCTCGCGCGACGATGCTTACCGACAGGCATTCGTTCGGCATTGCGGAATCAAAACGCCGATCATTCTCGTTCACGCGAGGCACGCATGGGAGCAACGCAAGGCGACTAAGGGAGGTGCAAAATGAGTCATTATCGCGTTTACGTCTGGTCCGAAGCGGTTTCGCCGATCACGCACATGAAGGGAGTAGAAGGAAATGAAGCCATCATTGCTCGTGAACCAATCGATACGCCGGCCGGAAAACGGTGGGTGCCGAAGCTGAGCGGCAACACTATCAGGCATCGGTGCATCCGCGAGCCGGGGGCGCTGTGGCTGATCGACGCACTGGGGAAAAAGGGCGAGCTTTCGTTACAACAATTGAACTTCCTTCTCCACGGCGGCAACCTCACTGAATCCACGGGGCGCGAAGACACAGCCCGAATCGCCGAGATGCAGGAACTGCTCCCACTGATCCGTCTTCTTGGCGGCGCACTTCCAGATCAAATCCTCAAGGGCTCTTCTCTGGCATGGCCTGGCATGTTGCTCTGCGAAGAGAACCGACCGCACTTGCCGATCCCCGACGGATTCGAGTTGCCAATCGAATCGCTTAAACCGGCTGAGCACTACGTCGAGGATTATCAGTACACGCGCGGCGACGCGAAAAAGCGAACGGACTGGTACGACGAATCGACGCACGACGCCGATGCCAAGTCGAACTTGATGATCTTCTCGGGGCAGCAGGTGATTCGCGGTGCAGTGTTCATCCACGGTTTTGACATTCCGCACGGGAGCGAGCTGGAACTCGGTTGTCTCGTGCATTCCCTCAATCTGTGGCAACAGACAGGTGGAACCATCGGTGGTATGGCAAGCAAGGGACACGGGCGGCTGGAATCGCGGTTCATTGGTGGCAGTGATGGTCAGGAAGCAACCGAAAAATACGTCGAACACGTCGCGAAAAATGCTGATGCGTGCCGCGCATGGCTCGACAAGGTGTTCAAGTCGAAAGAGCCGAAGGCATCCAAGAAGAAAGCGGTTGCCAATGGCTGACGCACTTCGTCTCATGGCGCATCTCGCCACCGGTTTCGCCGGCGATGCGCCGCATTTAGATTCGCTGCTTGTCTATGTCGCGTCGCGGCTTGGCGGGAAGCACACGGAACCGGGTTACAAGGTGGATCGCCGGTATCCGTGTCCGGACACCTCGAAAATCGCCATTCCGTTGACGAGGCGGTTCATCGGCGGATTTCACGTAGCGATGTGTTCAAGCCCGATCTTAGGTGAAGTAACTGATGATCGCCATGAGTACATCGCCAAGAGACTTGGAGTCGAGCATTCTGGGCTTCTGGCCACCGACGAACAACGGATGGTAGCGACAACAAACGGCTGGACTAAAAGCTATCGATTGCCCCTGCGAACGCGTTCAGTTAAACGTGTAGCGTGGTTGTGCGTTGGAAACCGTCGTGAGATTCTCAAGTCGCTTCGATATGTTCCTGCCATTGGGAAGAAAATATCGAATGGTTTCGGTCGCATTGTTAATTGGGAGTGCGAACAAATTGGTAAACCGGAACATCAATTCTGGCCGTGGTGGATCGACAGTGAGGCTGGTCCTGTATTAATGCGGCCGTTGCCGCTGTGCGGCGAACTCCCCAAAGGTCTCATCGGTGCGAAACGCGGGTACGGGGCGTGCGTCGATCCGTATTGGCATTCGGATCGCGATTGCGAGAGAGTGGAACCATGCTGAATCTAATTCAAGCCGCAAGCGTTCTCGACATCCCGCGAACTGGACGACTATCGGTCCGCATGCATTCTTCCGACGCTACCGCTTCCAGGCTACTCAAATATGGACCATTTGGAGCCGACCTCATTCGATTCCCAGCCGGTGGGAAAGTCGCGGATCATACACATGTTGGCGACCATATCATTTATGTGCTCGGCGGAATAGGCTTCGTCGATTATGATGGTGAGCCGTGGCCTTTGGAAGAAGGCGTCGTCTATCTCATACCCGGCATGGTCCGTCACGCCATTCGAGCAACTACGGAATTGACTCTGCTGGCTATCAGCAATGACCACCGCGACCCTAGTTCTGAGGATCGGCTCAATGTTGTTGCCAAGCCATCGACACACCAAAGCCGACCTGGAATTATGGGCCGAACTGGAACAAGCGGACCTCCTACATTTCGAGCAGCTACAGTCGAAGAACATCAAATCACCGATGACGAAGATTGAAAAAAGTCGCGAAGTAATTCGCAAATTCGCATCGGAAGGTGAGTGCTATGCTTCTGTGAGTTGGGGCAAGGATTCGACAATAATTGCCCATTTAATTGCGATGTGCAGGCTTGAAATTCCTCTCGGCAATGTTGCTCAGGATGGTACGGGAACTGACCCGCATATCGCCGACGTTCGTGACGTTTTCCTTTCGCAATTTCCGATCGAATATTATGAAGAGTGCGTTCCATTAAAGTTTATCCCAGATGACGGCAGCCATAGCCCATCTCTGGATATTGGTATTAGCCATCTCATTAAACACTTTGGGACTGAGAGATATATAGGAGGGGTTCGCGCGTCTGAATCTGGTGTACGAAAACTTGGGATGAGAACTCGGGGACTTGTCACAGCGAATACGTGCCAGCCTCTTGGGTGGTGGACGACTGCCGACGTGTTCGCCTATCTCGCTGGACACAACCTGCCAGTACATCCAAATTATGCAATGCTCGGCGGTGGGCGGTGGAGTCGCGAACACATTCGAGTGAGTACCATCGGGGGTCCGAAGGGTAATCAGTTCGGCCGGACAGAATGGGAGAAGGAATACTACGGCGATGTTTTGCGAAGATCACCATTGCCCGTCCGGATCGACATACCCGAATTCCTTGCGGCCATAGCGGATGATCGGCGCCAGTTGCAGGCCGACCACGGCGAGCAATTCGTCGGCTACGTAGGCAATTCGCCGCCAGTATGCAGTGCGGCCCGACGCCCCTTGACCATGCTCTCCAGTGTCGCACCCCCAGCCCATACTTTGAGCTCCGGCAGATGAATCGGCCAGTCGATCCGATGGCCGGCAAGCATCACCGGCACGTCATCTTCGCCAGCGGCCGGCTTCGATTTTTTGCGATCCTTCACGGGCTCGCCGCGCAGGATCGCCAGCACGCGCACGTCTCTCCACCGGCGGCATTGCTCGACGTAGTCGGGGGCATCCTCGTCGTGAGGATAGGAGTCGTCGAACGGCACAGTCGCCGCGATGGCGTCGTAGCCGATGCGCGCGAAGTGCTCGCAGGGATTGCTGGTGTACTGGATCACGATTGCCCCCACGGTTTGAGCCACGGCAACTGCGGCACGCGGCGGTAAAATGCCTTGCGCTCCAGCGCCTTGTGCGGTCGGTCGCCCGCCCGCCGCGGCCGCGTCCACACCGTGAATACCCACTCCTTGCCCGCGTCGGTATCTAGCGGCATCCGGTCCACGCTATTCGCATCCAGGTGGCACGACCACGGATTCGCCGTGCCGTCGTCCAGCAGAATCTCCAGCGCGTCATCGCGCCTTGCCGCTGGCCACGGGCCGCGGCTGATGACGGCCTCCCGGCCAGTGGCCAGGTCACTGATGATCGTCTCCAGCAGCGGTGGCACGAGCAGGCGGAACGCCCCCGCATTGCTGGAGAGGTACAGATTCCCGGCCGTGGCCGCGTCCGTCCGCCAGTAATTGGTTGAAACAATTAATGGCCCGTGATTGTTGATTAATAGTGTCATGATCGGTTCCTATTAGGATCATGGGGCGAGATCCTGATGTATGGCCAACTCGTATTCGGCCTGCAGCGCCGCCCCGACGCTGTCGATGAGCGAATCGTATGCAGTCCGTACGGCGCTGTAGTGTGCGTCGATTGCGACTGCAATCGACGCATAGAGCCGGTCCCATTTGGCGCGGAGGAGAATCTCAGCCTCATCCTCCGGGTACT
>Ga0134126_10006854_pt1 | contig 14327 bp, 12 predicted proteins | sample KB31752_FD_96881 | JGI IMG/M metagenome (GOLD analysis project Ga0134126, IMG submission 96881) | Terrestrial soil microbial communities with excess Nitrogen fertilizer from Kellogg Biological Station, Michigan, USA - KB3-175-2 | ecosystem: Environmental > Terrestrial > Soil > Unclassified ... | reverse complement strand
TCCTCAAGGGCCGCCGCGTGCTCCTGGATCAGCGGCTCAAGCGAACGCGCGATACCGAGCAGTGAGTCACTGGACAAAGTCGTCACAACCGGAAGCTAACACAGCTCCCTTGCTACATGCCGTGACGTGCCAGGAACGCGCTTGTGCGCTCGGGGGTGGCCAGGATGTCCCACTGGCGTTCCGGCTGGTTGAAGTTGTCGGTGAACTCGTCCGCGACAGCCGGGTTCTGTGACATCGCGCCGAGAAGCTGGAGCAGGTGCGGCGCGGGCGGCAGCCCGATCATGAGGTTCGTCCAGTCGGAGATCGCCCGCACCCGGTTGGCGCGGCGGGCGGCGACTTTCTGGGCGAACCGCTCGTCAAAGTTCGGGTCCTCGACGATCACGGCACCGAGCTCCCAGGCCGAGTAGGACGCCGAGTTCGCGCCCTGGCCCACGACGGGGTCTACGACCGAGTGCGCGTCGCCGAGCGCGATGACGACCCGGCCGTTCGGCAGTACGGCGTAGTCCTCGCGCAGCACCGGCGTCACGGCCCCCTGCAGCAGGTCATCGGGCCTGGTGAGCCCGAACCGCGCGGTGTCGACGCGTTCGAAGACCTGCGGGTGGTGCGCGCGGAGCTTTTCGAGCACTAGCCGCTCGAACGCCGCCGGGTCCTCGTCGTACTTAGCGTCCGCAAGCACTTCGGTGTCGCCGCCCGGCACGTTCTCGAACAACAGGACCGTGACGTGCCCTGAATCGGAGAAGGTGGGGATCTCAAGCAGTTCACCGTGCGGCGGCGCGATGCTCATCGTCACGCCTTTCGGCTCCGATGGCGCGATGCCGTGGTAGAGGCCAGCGGAAAGCCGGCGCTGCGGTCGTGGGTAGGGCGACTTGCCGGGGACGACGGGGAACATCTCGCTGGTGCCGCCCTTGCCGGTGGCGACGACCACGAGGTCGTGCAGTTCCGCCAAGCGCACGATCTCTTCAGGGCTGACCTGGTGACCGGCCCGGAAGTCACCGCCGCGCTCGGTGAAGTCCGCCAGCAGCCGCGGCAGGTAGACGCGGTAGTCGATGGCCCGGGACGGGGCGCCGAAGGCGCCGGGGAAGGACAGCGGCTGCGGCCCGCCGATGTAGTGGTGATGGCAGAAGTACCCGTACTCCGCGAGGTCCCAGTGGTCGACGCCGAGCGCCTGCTCGCGCTTGACCGTCGTGTTGTGGTGGGCGACCGTGTTCAGCATCCGGCCGCTGGCGAGCTGGGCCGCCGTCTTGTCGCTGTAAAGGGTGACGGGGACGCCCTGTTGCTGCAGCAGCAGGGCCAGGTGCAGTCCCGCGACCCCGGATCCGACGATGGCGATGCCTGACGGCCCTGTACCAGCCATGAGAGGCGCCTCTCTGCGTGAGCCCACTGTGGATCTTCGCCTCAATCTTCGCTCGCATGCCAGCACAAATCGAGAGCCACTTCTGCAGAACGTCGGCTGTCGAGCCGGCACTAGCCCCAAGCCGCGTGCAGGGCTGGCGGCTTGCGGAACACCAGGCCGCGCACCTGTGCCGGGCGGCTGGCGTCGAGCCGGAGCCCAGGCAGCGTGCTCAGCAGCGCCCGCAGCGCGGAGACGGTCTCCAGCCGGGCCAGGTGCGCCCCGACGCAGAAGTGCGGGCCGCGCGCGAACGCGAGGTGCCGTCCCGCGTTCGGCCGCTCCGGGTCGAAGCGGTCAGGGCCGGGGAACACCGCCGGGTCCCTGTTGGCCCCGGTGATCGAGACGCGGACGAGGTCGCCGCGCCCGATCAGCGCCTCGCCCGCCGTCACGTCCCGGGTGGCGTACCGGTCCACGACGGCCGCCGCCGGCTCCAGCCGGAGCGACTCTTCCACGCCGCGGTCGAGGTCACTGAGGGCCTGGTTACCCAGCAGGTGCAGCGCCGCGTTGCAGATCATGCCCTCCGCGGTTTCGATCCCGCCGAACAGCGCCACCGCCGCGTTCGACACGGCCTCCCCGCGTGTCAGCGCGCCGCTGTGGGCCGCCTCAGCGAGGACCGGGGCATGCCCGCCGTCCATCGCGGTGAGCAGCGCCGCCGCCAGGTCGCTGAACGACGGCACCGGCACCTGAGCTGGCTGCGCCCCGCCGGACCCCGCCGCAGGCAGGGCGGCCACCGCTGCCACGATGTCCCGGTACCAGCCGAGCACGGTCCCGGCCGTCACCCCCGACGGCGCGAGCCCGAGCGCCGCGGCCATCACCGCGGCCGCCAGCGGCCCCGCGAACTCCTCCCGCAGCTCTGCGTTCCCGCGCGGGCGCAGGCTCGATGCCAGCCGCGCCGCTTCGGCCTCGATAACCCGCGCCAGGTGCTCCTGCAGGACCGCAGGCCCGAACGCGTGGGCGAACGGTGCCCGGTGCCGCGCGTGCTCGGCCCCGTCAGCAGACAGCATGCTCGGGCCAGTCACCCGGGCCGTGGTGAACCGGGGGTCATCGACCGTGAACGCCGCCGCGTCCGCCAGTACCTCCGTGGCGGCGCGGTACCCGGTCACCAGCCAGCCGCCCACTTCCGGGACCCAGCACACGGGCGACCGCTCGCGCATCCGCGCCAGCAGGGGGTGCGGCTCGGCGTCCAGTTCTTCCAGGCTCACGTGCCACGTCGGGCGCATCCCCCGAGCCTAGCGGGCGGCCCCGTTGTCTAATATGTCCGTTCCTGTTACAACTGGCAGGTGGACGCTGGTGCCGACTGAGCCGGTACTAGTTAGCTTTGCGAACGATGTGTGAGGGAGTGCCCATCGGTGAAGGCTGCGCGCTGGATAGATGTGGGACGTGTGGTGTGCGAGGACGTGCCGATGCCGTCGGTCGCGGACGGCGAGATCCTGCTGCGGACCGCCTACGCGTCCGTCTGCGGCTCTGACCTGCACGCTGTGTTCGGCCACGCGCCGGCCCAGCCTGCGGCCCCCGGCTACCCCGGGCACGAGAGCGTGGGCGAGGTGGTCGAGTCGCGCTGCCCCGGCTTCGAGCCAGGCGACTACGTGCTGACCGTTCCGTTCGCCATCGACGGTCGCTGCCTGGCCGAGTTCCAGGCGCTGCCGGGGACCGCCTGCATCCGGCTGCCGACTGCTTCGGCCACCACGGGGGTGCCGCTTAGCCAGCTGCTCATGGCGCAGCAGCTCGGCACGGTGATCTACGCGCTGGGCTGTCACCCGCTCGACGTCGTCGGCAAGGACGTCGCCGTCATCGGGCAGGGGTCGGCGGGTGCCTTCTTCACGTTCATGCTCAAGCGCGCCGGGGCGGCCCGCGTGCTCGTGTCGGACAAGTCGCCTGCCCGCCTGGCGTACTCCAGGAAGCTGGGCGCGGACCTTACGGTAGACGCTGGCACAGAAGATTTCCGGACGGCGGTCATGGAAGCGACCGGCGGGCGGGGCGCCGGCCTGGTGGTGGAGGCGGTCGGCAGCCGCGCGACCTTCCCGCAGAGCGTGGAGCTTGCCGCGCCCGGGGCGACCCTCGTCTGGTTCGGCCTGCCGGAAGGGACCGACGACTACCCCATCTCGTTCAGCCAGTTCTTCCGGCGGGGGCTGACCGCCTACTCGAACTTTGGCGCCCAGGGCGAGCCAGGCCTTGAGTCGTTCCGGTACGCGGTGCGGTTGATCACGGACGGCGCGATCGACGTGGCCCCGCTGCTCTCCCACATGCTGCCCATCGAAAAGGTCGACGAGGCCTTCCGCATCGCCTACGACCGCAGTGACAACGCGCTGAAAGTGTCGATCAAATTCTGACCGGAGGATGACCATGGAGATGACAGGAGGTGAGGCGGTCGTCTCCGCCCTTGAGGCGCTCGGCGTCCGCCACGTCTTCGGCATCGTAAGCGTCCACAACCTGCCGATCTACGACGCCATCGCGCGACGTGGCACGATCACGGCGATCGGCGTGCGGCACGAGCAGGCCGCCGCGCACGCGGCCGACGGCTACGCGCGCGCCACCGGGGAGCTAGGCGTAGTCATCGCCAGCACCGGGCCAGGGACGACCAACACGATGACGGGCCTGTTCGAGGCGAGCTTCGCCTCGTCCCCTGTGCTGCTCATCACCGGGCAGATCGACAGCGGCTACCTGGGCAAGGCCAAGGGCTTCCTGCACGAGGCCGAGCACCAGGGGCTCATGCTGTCCTCGCTGTGCCGTCGGGTGGAGACCGTGCGCCGGACCGAGGACATCGGGCGTGCCGTCATCGCCGTCGCTGAGGACATCCGCGCGGGCCGCCCACAGCCGGGGGCGGTGGAAATCCCCGTCGACCAGCAGTACCGCCGGGCCGAGGTAGCGCTGCCGGACCTGCGCAAGGACACCGCGTACGTGCCTGACGCCGATGCCGTGGCGCGGGTGGCCGAGGCGCTCTCGAACGCGACCCGGCCGGTGCTGTGGGCCGGCGGTGGCGTCGTCAGCGCGGGCGCCGGGGCCGCACTGGTGGCGCTGGCCGAGCGCCTCGGCGCCCCGGTCGTCACCACGGTGGAGGGCCGCGGCTCGATTCCAGAAGACCACCCGCTGTGCCTGGGCGCGCTCTCCACCAGCCCGCAGGTTGAGGGCGTCCTGTCCGCAGCTGACGTGGTGCTGGCGGTGGGCACCCGGTTCCAGGGCCACAGCACCCGCAACTGGCGGCTGTCCTTCAGCGGCATGCTGGCGCACCTCGACGCCGACCCCGCGGTCATCGGGCGCAATTACCCGACCGCCCTGCCAGTCGTCGGCGACGCCCGCATCGGCCTGGAGCTCCTGCTCGGGGCGATTGACCGGGTCAGCACCGAACCCGGCCACGCCGAGCAGGCGCAGCTGGCGGCCGCGGCAGCGCGCGCGGACGCCCGCGAGGGGCTCGGCGCGGACCACTGCCAGATCATGGACGCTATCCGGCGCCACACGCCGCGCGAGTCGGTCATCGTCAGGGACGCGACCGTTCCTGCCTACCGGTGGGGCGACCGGCTGCTGCCCATCCTGCGGCCCCGGACCTCCGTGCGCCCGGCCTCCGCGGCGATCGGTCCCGGCCTGCCGCTGGCGCTCGGGGCGGCGGCGGGCACCGGGCACCCGACGGTGCTGATCGCCGGCGACGGCGGGTTCATGCTGCACGTCGGCGAGCTCGTCACGGCGGTGCAGCACGACCTGCCCGTGGTGATCTGCCTGTTCAACGACCGGGGCTACGGCGTACTGCGCGGCATCCAAGCCCGCCAGTTCGAGGGCAGGACTACCGGCGTCGACCTCACCACCCCGGATTTCCCGGCCTTGGCGAAGTCGATGGGCCTGCAGTCGGCGCGGGTGAGCGACCCTGGCGAGTTCGAGAGGCGGTTCCGCGAGGCGATCGCGTCGGGCCGGCCGACGCTGCTTGACATCGACTTGCTGGCGCTGAGCCCGCTTGGCCTGCCCGGCCCGCGTCCGTCAGGCCGCTCCTGAGCAGCGAGTGAGCGGCGCCGCGGAGCAACCGGCCGTTCTGGAGAAAAATCAAGATTGACCCGCGCTCCCAGCACATGCCACGGCGCTACGGGAAGCCGATGCCCGCTGCCTGGTAGGTGGGTGTCCCCTCCACGACGGTGGCCAGCACCTGAATGCCGGTGATCTGCTCTGGCTCGACGCTGAGCGGGTTGCGGTCAAGGACGGTGAAGTCCGCGAGCTTGCCCGGCTCCAGGGAGCCGAGTTCGCTCTCGCGGTGCATGGCGAACGCGCCGCCGGTGGTGTACAGGGCGAGCGCGTCGCGGGCGGCCAGCCGCTCGTCCGGGCCGATGAGCTGGCCCGCTGCGGTGCGGCGGAGGATCGCGTCGCGGATCCCGGTGAGCGGGTCGGGTGTGATGACCGGAGCGTCGGAAGAACCGGCGACCGTGATGCCGGCCCGCTGCCAGGACCGGAACGCGTACAGCTGGTCCGCCTGGCCGCCGAACGCCTCAGCGAACCCGTCGCCAAGGCCGGAGAGGAAGCCCGGCTGACTTGCCACCACTATCCCCAGTTCCGCCGCCCGCGCGGTCAGCGCCGGGTACATGGCGCCGCCGTGCTCGATGCGGTGCCGCCGCGGGTTTCCCGGCGTCCCGGCCAGCGTCTGGGCGTACGCGTCAAGCGCGATCTCGATCGCCCGGTCGCCCTGCGCGTGAATGCAGACCTGGAAGCCGCGCGCGTCGAAATCGCGCACCATCGCGGTGAGCTCAGCCGGCTCGAAGTACAAGATCCCGGAACCGTACGGCGGCACCGGATAGGTGCCGTGGATGGCCGCGGTGCGGCTGCTCATGCCGCCGTCGGCCCAGATCTTCACCGCCTGCGCGGCCAGCCGTCCGGACCGGCGGCCCTGGAAGCCCGACTTGACCAGTTCGTTCACTTCCTCGTGCACGGTCAGCCCGTATATGCGCTGGCTTAGCGCATCGGCGTCATCGACCTCGGCGTACGCCGCGAACGTCTGGCAGCGCAGGTCCGCGTCGCATGCCGCGGTGATGCCCAGTGCCGCCAGCCGCTCCCCGGCGCGCCGCACGACCCGGGCCCGCGCGGCCGCGTCCATGTCCGCGAGGTCAGACCGGAGCTTGTCCGCGAACAGCCGGAACATCGGCGCCTCGAACACCACGCCGGTGAGCCGCCCCTGGTCGTCGCGGCCGAACGCGCCATCTGGCGGGTCGGGCTGGCCGTCGGTGAACCCTGCCTCGCGCAGCGCCGCCGAGTTGAGCACGCACGCGTGCAGCGACGTGTGGTAGATCACCACCGGGCGGTCCGGCACGGCCGCGTCAAGGTCCGCGCGGGTCGGGTGCCGCCGCTCGGCCAGCTTGTACTCGACGTATCCGCTGCCCATCACCCATGACCCCGCTGGTGTCGCGGCTGCGGCCGCGCGCAACCGGGCTTGGATGGCCGCGATGTCCGGTGCCGCCGGCTGGCTGCAGTCAGCGCCCGCGGCGAGGTAGCCGACGTTCATCACATGGCAGTGGGCGTCGATAAGGCCAGGCAGTACCACGGCGCCGTCCAGCCGCACCACGGCGGCACCCGGCTTCGCCGCGGCGCGAACAGCGGCGGCCGGGCCGACCGCTGCGATCCGCCCATCGCGCACCAGCATGCTGTCGGTGTCGCTGCCGGGTGCCATCGTGATGAACTCTGCATCTTCGACGATCAGCTCCACTGGCTTACCCTCCTTGGCGGTGACCGGCTACCAAGATCCTCGACCAGGCGGTTACCCGCGCGCAACGAGGCCAGGTCAGTCCCGCGTGGTGAGGGCCAGCGCTGAGCAGCGAGCTGGTTGAGCGCGGCTCCTGCTGAGCACCGTCCGGCTGCTCCGCCGGCCGGGGGAGACTGCTACCCGGAAAACCCGCGGCCGGCCGTCGGCTCGGCCGGCGCTGCTGCGGGCAGCCGGTCGATGCGGGCGCGGACATCGGCGAAGTGACGGTCGATCATCTCGGCGGCACGCTCCGGGTCGCGCGCCCGCAGCGCCTCGATGATCTGCCGGTGCTCGTGGACGGTCTGCGCCGCGTTGGTCTCCGGTCGGCCGAGTTCACCTTCAAGCTGGTGGTACACGTCCCAGAACATCCCGATGAGCTCAAGGGCCATCTGGTTTCCCAGGGGCTCGTACAGTAGCTCGTGAAATCGATGATCGTGCTTAGCCTGTTCCGTCTCCCCGTGCTCTTCGAGCGCGGCAAGTTCCAGTTCGAGCGCGGCGATGTGCTCCCCGGTCAGTTCGACCGCGGAACGGCGGATCAGCCCGTTTTCCAGCAGCGCACGGATCTCGACCATGTCGTGCAGCGAGCGTCGGTCGCCCTTGCCCGATATCCGGGCGTGCAGCAGCAGCGCGGGCTCCATGGCGCGCAGCGGCGCGGCGCCGACGAAGGTGCCGTAACCGTGCCGGATTTCCACGATGCCGAGCGCCTGCAGTCCCTTCAGCGCCTCGCGGACAGAGTTCCTGCTCACGCCAAGCGCGTTCATGATCTCCGGCTCGGTCGGCAGCGGGGCACCGGTCACCAGGCCGCGGTCGACGATGAGCTCGACAACCCGCTCCTGGACGGCCTGCGCGGTCGTCCTGCGGTCGCTGCTCTTGTCAAGGATGCTCACGCCGCATATGGTACCGCAATTAGTAGGACGTAGGACGTTCTACGTTGGTTGTCCCCAACGGAGGAGACATGACCCCTGCACCGGCAACCGGTCGGTCCATTGACTGGAAGGCGTTCTTCGCGGCGTGGATCGGCTACGCCATGGACGGCTTCGACTTCGTGCTGATCACGCTCGTCCTCACCGACGTGAGCAAGGACTTTCACCTGTCCACCGTGACTGGCGCCACGCTGGTCTCCGCCGCGTTCATCTCCCGCTGGTTCGGCGGCATGGCACTGGGCGCCGTGGGGGACAGGTTCGGCCGCAAGCCCGCGATGATCGCCAGCATCATCCTGTACGCGGTGGGCTCGGCGCTGTGCGGCTTCGCCTGGGATTACTGGGCGCTGTTCGCCTTCCGGATGATCATCGGCCTCGGCATGGCCGGCGAGTACACGGCGAGCGCCACGTACGTCATAGAAAGCTGGCCGGAACGGCGCCGGAACATGGCCAGCGGCCTGCTGCTTTCCGGCTACCCGCTTGGCTCAGTGCTCGCCGCCAAGACTTACGCGTGGGTCGTGCCGCACAGCAGCTGGCGGGTGCTGTTCTTCATCGGCATCATCCCGGTAGTGATCGCCCTCTACCTGCGCCGCAGCCTGCCCGAGGCCAGGGACTGGGCCGACACCGCCGAGCCACGGGTGAGCACGACGCGCGTGCTGTTCACCGGCCGCCGCGCGGCATGGAACATCCCGGTCGCGCTGATCGTCGCCGTGTCGCTGTTCCTCGTGCTACGCGTATTGCCCATGCCGGTCACGCTTGCGCTGATCGCGGTGATCGTCGCGGGGTTCGTGATCCTTGGCGTCCAGTTCGCCGGCAAGCTGTGGCCGGTCACGATCGCACTGATGGTGACGGTGTTCGCGGCGTTCCTTTACTCGTGGCCGCTCCAGTCGCTGCTGCCGACCTACCTGAAGACGAGCCTGGGCTACAGCCCCACCCAGGTGTCCAACGCACTGCTGTACGCGGGCATCGGGTACGCGGCCGGGTCGGTGCTGAGCGGGTACCTCGGCGACCGGTTCGGCACCAGGCGGGCGTACGTCGGCATGCTCATCGCGTCGTTCGCCTTCGTGTTCCCCGCCTTCGCCATCGGCGGCGGGCACACCGTGCTGCTGTGGGTCCTGCTGTTCGGGCTGCTCGGCACCTCCTCAGGCGCCTCTGGCGTCCTGCCCAAGTACGTGTCTGAGCACTTCCCCGTCCCCATTCGCGCCGCAGGGCTCGGCTTCACCTACAACGTCGGCGCATTGGGCGGGGCGGCTGCGCCGATCCTCGGCGCCCAGCTGGCAGCGCCGCTGAGCCTGGGTACCGCGATCGCCGTGCTCGGCGTGTCCATCACCGTGGTCGTGATCCTGCTTGTCGGCTTCAACGTGCCAGAGCGGGTGCAGCGCGCGGTGCGGAACACGTCACCGGCGGCCCCTGACCTGACGAAGGTGGCCTGACATGCGGCTGCATGGCGTCATCCCGCCGGTGTGCACGCCGCTGACCGACGACGGCGAGGTCGACGTCGCGTCGCTTGAGCGGTTGTGCGGGTTCCTCCTGGACGCCGGCGTGCACGGCCTGTTCGCCGGCGGTTCCACCGGCGAGATCGGCCAGCTCACCGATTCAGCCCGGGCGACCGTGCTCAGCACGGTCACCCGGGTCGCGGCGGGCCAGGTGCCGGTGCTTGCCGGGGTCATCGACACGGGAACGCAGCGAGTGATCGAGCACGCGCGTGCGGCGGGCAAGCTCGGCGCGGACGGCATCGTCGCGACCGCGCCGTTCTACGTCAGGACCGGGCCCGCCGAGGTGGCGGCGCACTACCGTGCGATCGCCGCTGCCGCTGACGTCCCGGTCATCGCCTACGACATTCCGTCCAACGTCGGGTACAAGCTGCCGTCCGCGCTGATCGCGGAGCTCGCGCACGAGGGCGTGATCACCGCGCTCAAAGACTCAAGCGGCGACCTGGAGAGCTTCCGGCGGGTGCTCGCCGCCACGGGCGACATCGGCTTCCCGTGCCTGACTGGCTCGGAAACACTCGCCGACCTCGCCCTGGCGGCCGGCGCCCACGGCGTGGTGCCAGGGCTCGGCAACGTGGACCCGCACGGCTACCTGCGGCTGTACGACGCCGCGCGCAACGGCCAGTGGAACGCGGCCCGCGCCGAGCAGCAGCGCCTCTCCGGGCTGTTCACCATCATCGAGGTTCCCGACACCACCAGGATCGGCCCCATTTCCGCCGCGCTCGGCGCGTTCAAGGCCGCGCTGAAACTCCGCGGCGTCATCGCCCATGCGGGCACGGCTCCGCCGCTGCTGCCGCTCCTGCCCGCCGAGGTCGACAAGGTCGCCGCCGTAATGGCCGACGCCGGAATCCCCGGGAAAGGACGGAAGTGAAGCCGCGGTTACCAGGGGACGGGGGTGCCGTCCCAGGAGAAGAAGCCCCCGGTCGGTCCGTCGTCTGGCAGCAGGGCGAGGCGGACCGCGCCCGCCGCGCCCTCGGCCGGGTCGCCGGCGCGGGGGGAGGCGAGCCCGGCCGGGCCCATCAGCTCGGTCCGCCGCGCGCCGGGCGCGAGCGAGTTCACCTTGAAGCCGTCGCCGGCCAGGGAGTTGGCGTACAGCACGGTGAGCTCGTTCAGCGCCGTCTTCGACGACCGGTAAGCGCCTAGGGCCCCCGTCGGCCCGCTCGCGAAGGCGATGATGCCCTCCGCCTGGCCGGCGGAAGCTGCGAGCGACGCGGTGCCGCTGGAGATGTTCACGATCCTGGGATGCGCGGAGCGCCGCAGCGTCGGCAGGAACGCGTTGGTGACGGCGACCACGCCGAACACATTGGTCTCGTAAATGCGGCGGAACGTGTCCGGGTCCTCGTCGGTCACCTCCTTGCGCTCGCTCACGGAGATTCCGGCGTTGTTGACCAGGATGTCCAGCGCGGGCACTTGGCGCATCGCGGCCGCGATGCTACCGGCGTCCGTGACGTCGAGGATGAGCAGCCGTGCGTCGCCGCCGATGTCCGCGACGGCTTCCTTCCCTCGCTCGGCGTCCCGCGAGCCCACGTAAACGGTGTGCCCAGCGGCCGCGAGCTGCCGGGCAATTTCCTTGCCAATACCTTTGTTGGCACCGGTGACCAGTGCGAGCGCGTTGTTCATGTGATCCAGGTTGCCCGCCGCGGAGCGGCGTATCCAGGCATCATCAGTACGCGGCTAAGCGGCTGACCAGGCAAGGAGGCGGTATATGGCACGGCCGGAACTGGCCAGCTTCCTGCGGGACCGGCGCGAAGCGCTGCGGCCAGCCGACGTGAACCTGCCCGCGGGTGCACGCAGGCGCACGCCGGGCCTGCGCCGCGAAGAGGTCGCGGGGCTCGCGAACATGTCGGTCGAGTACTACGCGCGGCTTGAGCAGGCGCGCGGGCCGCAGCCGTCGGCGCCCATCCTTGACGGCGTCGCGGACGCGCTGCGGCTGAGCCAGGCCGAGCGAGCCCACGTGTTCCGGCTGGCAGGCGTGACCCTGCCAGCGCCGTCGGGACCGCCCCGCCGCGTCCGCCCTTCCGTGGCGAGCATGCTGGACCGGATGCCGGACACCGCCGCGATCGTCACGGCCGCCACCTATGACGTCATCGCATGGAACCCGCTAGCAGAAGCACTGCTTGGCGACTTGCGGGACCGGCCCAACCTCGCGCGGCGCCGGTTCCTGAAGCGCGAGGAGGTCCTCACCAGCGGCCACGAGGATTTCGCCGAGATCGCCGTGGCCCGGCTGCGAGCGGCGGCGGACCGGTATCCGCGCGACCACCGGCTCGCGGCGCTGCTGGCCGAACTGCGTACGGGCAGCGGTGAGTTCAGCGAGATCTGGGAAACGCACCCGGTGCGCGTCCCCGGCCACCGGACGAAGACCATGTGGCATCCGCAGGCGGGGCCGCTGCGCGTCCATTGCGACGTGCTCACCGTCCCCGAGGACGACCAGCAGGTCGTCTTCATCACCGCCGACCCCGGCTCCCCAAGCGCCCGCAGCCTCCGACGGCTGGTCACGAGCAGTTAGCCCGGGTACGCCCTGATCAGGCAGCCGTGCTTCTTCTATATCAACTTGCTTAGTTAAGGAGGTTGAATTAAGGTTGCTGATATGACACATCCAAACCAGGCTCAGCAATCCATGTCCGCTGCGGCCACGACCGCCTCCCGCCGCGTCACGGTCGAGAGCATCGGCGTGGTCGAGGTCGCAGTGACTGAGCGCGGCGCGGGCCACCCGGTCCTGCTGCTGCACGGCGGGGGCGGCCCGCAGACGGTCACCGCCTGGGCTGACGGGCTCGCCGCGGCCAGGGGCGCCCGCGTGCTCACCCCGGTGCACCCCGGGTTCAACGGCACGCCCCGGCCCAGGGACCTTGACTCGATCGGCGGCCTGGCCCGCCTGTACGTGGCGTTGCTCGACGAGCTCGGGCTGCACGACGTCACCGTCGTCGGCAACTCAATCGGCGGATGGATCGCCGCGGAGATGGCCGTCCTCGGCTCTGGCCGGGTGAGCAGCTACGTCCTTGTCGACGCCGTCGGCATCGAAGTCCCCGGTCACCCGGTCGTTGACTTCTTCCGGCTCACCCCGGCGGAGGTGGCGCAGCGCAGCTACTACGACCCGGCCACCTTCGGCATCGACCCGGCGAAGCTGCCGCCTGACGCGCAGGCCGCCATGGCAGGCAACCGGGCCACCCTCGTGGTCTACGGCGGGACTGCCATGACGGATCCCACCCTGGCGAGCCGGCTCGGCGGCGTCCGCGCGCCCGTGCTCGTCGTCTGGGGCGAAGCCGACCGGATCGGCGACCCCGACTTCGGCCGCGCCTACGCCGCCGCGATCCCGGGCGGGCAGTTCCGGCTGCTGGAACGCGCCGGGCACATGCCGCAGATTGAAACGCCAGACGCACTCATCGAGGCCGTCTGGTCGTTCGCCGACGCCCACGCAACAGGAAAGCCCGCCCGCTGACCCTCACCGGGCGGCGCGGAAGGTGAGCACTGCCACGCCGTCGCCGGTGACCTGGAAGATCGCGATCAGGCGACGGAGCGCTCGCTGGCGGGCCGGCGGCGGAGGTCCAATCGCTGGATGGCCTGGGGCCGGTAGGCCATGTCGAGCGTGCCAACGTCGGTGCCGGGCGGGACGATCTCGTCGAGCTGGTCGAGGATTTCGTCGGTGAGGGTGACGTCCACGCTCGCAAGCAGGTCGTCGAGCTGCTCCATGGTGCGCGGCCCGATGAGCGCGCTGGTCACGCCAGGGTGGGCGATCGCGAACGCCATCGCCAGGTGCGTCATCGGCAGGCCAGCCTTCTCCGCGACCGGAATGACCTGTTCGACGGCGTCGAGGCGGCGTTCGTCACTCATGTGCCGGAAGAGGGCAGTGCGGCGCAGGTCGGTCTGCTGGCCCTTGCGAACGCGGCCAGTCAGCATCCCCATGGCGAGCGGGCTCCACACCACGATGCCCATCCCGTAGCGCTGGGCGACGGGCAGTACCTCGGTTTCGATGCCGCGGCTGAGGATTGAGTACGTCGGCTGCTCGGTGTGGAACCGTTCGAGGCCCCGCCGCTCGGCGACCCACTGGGCCTCCACCATGTCGGATGCGGGCATCGCGGAGCTCCCGATCGCGCGGACCTTGCCGCTGCGGATCAGGTCCGTGAGCGCGGACAGCGTCTCTTCGATGTTGGTGTCGGGGTCCGGCCGGTGGATCTGGTACAGGTCGATGTAGTCGGTCTGCAGGCGGCGCAGCGAGCTCTCAACCTCGGCCATGATCCAGCGCCGGGAGGCACCGCGCATGTTGGGGTCATCGCCCATCGGCATGCCTGCCTTGGTCGCGACCACGACATCGTCGCGGCGTCCCTTGAGCGCCTTCGCGACGATCTCCTCCGACTCGCCGTGGGAGTACGCGTCGGCGGTGTCGATGAAGTTGATCCCCGCATCCAGCGCCTTGTGGATGATGCGGATCGAGTCGTCGTGGTCGGGGTTGCCGACGGCGCCGAACATCATCGCGCCGAGCGCGTAGGGGCTGACCTTGATGCCGGTCCGGCCGAGGCTGCGGTACTTCATGAGATTCCTCCTAAGGCAGCGGACGGGATACAGCGGGCGCTCCGCCGGTGGCGTACCCTGGAGCTAAGCGGAACGCTCTTCCAGAACTATACGGATAACCTATCCGCTTATGCAAGTCCGAGGGGGCGCGGTGACAGAGAAGACGGCCGACGCAGGCCAGGCGGACATGGGCGTGGAACGTGCGCCGCGCAGGCTGCGCGCCGACGCGCAGCGCAACATCGATGCCCTACTCGAAGCCGCGAAGGCCGTCTTCGGCACGTCGGGTGTGGACGCGCCCGCGAAGGAGATCG
>Ga0134126_10006852_pt1 | contig 14328 bp, 10 predicted proteins | sample KB31752_FD_96881 | JGI IMG/M metagenome (GOLD analysis project Ga0134126, IMG submission 96881) | Terrestrial soil microbial communities with excess Nitrogen fertilizer from Kellogg Biological Station, Michigan, USA - KB3-175-2 | ecosystem: Environmental > Terrestrial > Soil > Unclassified ... | reverse complement strand
TCAACCGCGACACGGTCCTCGACTGGATGCGCCGCTTCGCAGGAGAGATGTCAGAGCACCGCGAGGAGCTCGTGAAGCTCGACACCGCCATCGGCGACGGCGACCACGGCACGAACATGGATCGCGGGATGAAGAAGGCGGTCGAGAAGCTCGGCGAGGACGAGCTGCCCGACCCCGGCGCCGTGCTCAAGACCACGGCGATGACGCTGGTATCGACGGTCGGCGGGGCGGCAGGGCCGCTGTACGGCACGCTCTTCCTCCAGATGGGCACCGCGCTGGCGGGCCAGGACGAGGTGGACCTGCCGGCCTACGCGGCGGCCTGGCGGAAGGGGCTCGAGGGCGTGCAGATGCGCGGCAAGGCCGAGCCCGGCGACAAGACGATGGTGGACGCGCTGATCCCCGCGGTCGAAGCACTGGAGTCGGCGCAGGATCTGGACAGCGGGCTGCGGGAGGCAGCCGAAGCAGCGGAGCGCGGAATGCAGGCCACGACCCCGCTCGTGGCGCGCAAGGGCCGCGCGAGCTATCTGGGGGAGCGCAGCAAGGATCACCAGGATCCGGGCGCGACCTCCACCTACTACCTCTACAAGAGCGCCGCGGAAGCGCTCTCGGGCTGAACGAAGGAGGAGAAACCGAATGGCGGAGTACGCGGCAGCACTCGATCAGGGCACTACCAGCTCGCGCTGCATGATCTTCGACCACGGCGGAAACGTGGTGGCGGTGGAGCAGCTCGAGCACGAGCAGATCTATCCGAAGCCCGGCTGGGTGGAGCACGACCCGAAGGAGATCTGGCAGCGCTCCCGCCAGGTGATGGACGGAGCGCTGCAGAAGGCCGGCGCGGGCGCCGGCGACATCAGTGGGCTGGGCGTGACCAACCAGCGCGAGACCACTGTGGTCTGGGATCGCAACACCGGCGAGCCGGTCTACAACGCGATCGTCTGGCAGGACACGCGCACGGACAAGATCTGCGAGGAGCTCGAGAAGGAGGGCGGCCAGGATCGCTTCCGGCTGAAGACGGGCCTGCCGATCGCCACCTACTTCTCGGGGCCGAAGGTGCGCTGGATCCTCAACGAGGTGGATGGGGCCCAGGATCGCGCGGATGCCGGCGATCTGATGTTCGGCAACATCGACACCTGGTGCATCTGGAACCTCACCGGCGGCACCGACGGCGGCCTGCACATCACGGACGTGAGCAACGCCAGCCGCACGATGCTGATGAACCTCGAGACGCTCGACTGGGACGACGAGCTCCTCGACGCGATCGGCGTGCCACGCTCGATGCTTCCGGAGATCCGGCCGTCGAGCTCCGTGTACGGCGAGGTGAAGGACGGCGGCTTCGCCGGCGTGTCCGTCGCGGGCGACCTCGGCGACCAGCAGGCGGCCACGTTCGGCCAGACCTGCTTCTCGGTCGGCGAGGCGAAGAACACCTACGGCACCGGCAACTTCCTCCTGCTCAACACGGGCAACGAGGCGGTGCAGTCGAAGAACGGCCTGATCACCACGGTCGGCTACAAGATCGGCGACGACGCGGCCGTGTACTGCCTCGAGGGGTCGATCGCAATCACCGGCGCGCTGGTGCAGTGGCTGCGCGACAACCTCAAGATCATCCGCACCTCGCCGGAGGTGGAGGAGCTCGCCAAGACGGTGGAGGACAACGGCGGCTGTTACATCGTGCCGGCGTTCTCGGGCCTGTTCGCGCCGTACTGGAAGTCGAGCGCCCGCGGCGTGGTCGCCGGCCTCACCCGCTACGTGAACGGCGGCCACATCGCCCGCGCCGCGCTCGAGGCCACCGCGTTCCAGAGCCGCGAGGTCAGCGACGCGATGAACGCGGACTCGGGCGTGGAGCTCGAGTCGCTCAAGGTGGACGGCGGCATGGTCGTGAACGAGACGCTCATGCAGTTCCAGGCCGACATCCTCGGCGTGCCGGTGATCCGGCCGAAGGTGGCCGAGACCACGGCGCTCGGCGCCGCCTACGCGGCGGGACTGGCCACCGGCCTGTGGGGCAACATCGAGGATCTCCGCGAGAACTGGGTGGAGGACAAGCGCTGGGAGCCGTCGATGGACTCCGACGCTCGCGACCAGGCCTTCCACTTCTGGAAGAAGGCGGTGGAGCGCACCTTCGACTGGGCCGAGTAGCAGCGGCCGTACAGCAGTAACCTGGAGCCCGTGGCCTCCATCACCACTGATGTCCTCGTAATCGGTGGTGGAGCCACGGGCGCCGGGGTGGCCTGGGACGCAGCGCTGCGCGGCCTCGACGTGGTGCTCTCCGACAGGCTGGATCTGAGCGAGGGCACGAGCGGCCGCTTCCACGGGCTGCTGCACTCGGGCGGCCGCTACGCGGTGAAGGACCCGGACGCCGCGGTGGAGTGCATCGGCGAGAACGTGATCCTGCGCCGCGTCGCCTCCGACAACATCGAGGACACGGGCGGCTTCTTCGTCACCACGCCGTTCGACGACCCCGAGTACGCCGGCCGCTTCATGCAGGGCTGCCGCGACACGGGCGTGCCCTGCGAGGAGATCGACGTCTCCGTCGCGCTGGCCGAGGAGCCGCGCCTGAACCCGAAGATCTCACGCGCGTTCCGGGTGCCCGACGGGAGCCTCGACATCTGGAAGACCGTGTGGTCGATGGCGCGCGGGGCGCGCGACCGCGGCGCTCGCATCCTGCCCTACCACGAGACCGTCGCGATCCATCGCTCCGGCGACGAGGTGACCGGCGCGCGGCTGCGCAATCAGCGCACCGGCGAGGAGATCGACGTCGAGGCGGGCGTGACCGTGAGCGCCACCGGGTCCTGGGCCGGGAAGATCGCCGAGATGGCGGGCATCGAGGGCGTCCGGGTGCTGCCGGGCAAGGGGATCATGATCGCGATGAACCACCGGCTCGTGAACACGGTGATCAACCGTTGCCAGATGCCCACGGACGGCGACATCATCGTCCCGATCCGGACCGTGAGCGTGATCGGCACCACCGACGTGCACGTGGAGGATCCCGACGACCGGACCATCGCGCAGGACCAGGTGGACGCGATGCTCGAGGACGGCGAGCGGCTCGTGCCCGGCTTCAAGCGCGCGCGAGCGCTGCGCGTGTGGTCGGGGGTGCGGCCGCTGTTCGAGGACGCGAAGGCCGACAACGTCGCCACCCGCGACGTGACCCGCGCTCACGCCTTGCTCGACCACTCCCAGCGCGACGGCGTGGGCCGCTTCGTGACGATCACCGGCGGCAAGGTCACCACGTTCCGGCTGATGGCGGAGGACACGGTCGATGCCGTGGTCCGCCTGCTCGGGCGCGGCGGGCCGTGTCGCACGCGGACGCAGGCCATGCCCGGCTCCGAGAGCGGCCGCTACTACCACGTCGGCGAGCGGCTCGAGCGCAAGGAGGAGCACCTGCTGGACGACCAGCTCGTGTGCGAGTGCGAGCTGATCCCGCGGAAGCGGCTCGAGCACGGCTTCAAGCAGCGCGACACTCGTAATTTGGACGACATCCGGCGCTACCTGCGGCTCGGCATGGGGCCGTGCCAGGGCGGCTTCTGCATCTACCGGGCCACCGGGATCCTGCACCAGCTCGACGGCATGACCGCCGAGGACGCCGACAACACGCTGCGCGAGTTCCTCGAGGAGCGCTGGCAGGGGGTGTGGCCGGTCCTGTACGGCGACCAGCTCCGGCAGATGCGCCTCCACGAATGGATCTTCCAGGGGGTGCTCGACGTGGAGCGCGCGGGGCGATGAGGTACGACGTCGTGGTCATCGGCGCGGGCGTGGCCGGGCTCGCGGCTGGAGCTCGGCTCGCGGAGAAGGGAGCGCGGGTGTGCGTGGTGGCGAAGGGCGTGGGTTCGACTCATCTCGCGCCGGGGACCATCGACGTCCTGGGCTACGACGGCGATGGTCGCGTCGAGTCGCCCTCCTCCGCGCTTCCCGCCTTCGTCTCCCGGCATCCCCAGCATCCCTACGCTCTCGTCGGCGCCGACTCGGTGGGTCCGGCTCTGGAGTGGTTTGCCGGTTGCGTGGAGAGCGGGCCGAAGGCGGGCTATCGCTACGTGGGCTCGCTCGAGCGGAACACGCTGCTTCCCACGGCCGTGGGCGCCGCGCGGCCGTCGGCTCTGGTGCCCACCACGATGGCGGGCGGCGATCTGACCGACGCCGCGCCGATCTGCGTGGCCGGCTTCCGGGTGCTGCGCGACTTCCATCCGGCCCTGTGCGCCGCCAACCTGGCGCGCGCGGGTCACGAGGCGCGGTCGCTCGAGCTGGAGATCGACACCGGGCGCGTGGAGGAGAACGCGCTGGGGATGGCCCGCCACTTCGACGACTCCGGCTTCCGCGGCAGGTTCGCCGCGCTCGTGTCGTCGCAGCTGAAGGCGGGCGAGCGGCTGGGGCTGCCGGCGGTGCTGGGCGTCCGCGATCCGCAGGGAGTCTTGACCGACCTCGAGCAGCGGCTCGGCCGGCCTGTGTTCGAGATCCCCACGCTGCCGCCGTCCGCGCCCGGGCTGCGCGTGTACGACGTGCTGAAGGCGGCTCTTCGCGCCGCCGGCGGTCGGCTGGTGATCGGCGCGGAGGTGGCCGGCTCCACGCGCGACGGCGCGCGGGTCACGTCCGTGAGCGCGCGGGCGAGCGGGCGCGATCACGTGTACGAGGCACGCTGGGTGGTGCTCGCCACCGGTGGAGTGGCCTCCGGGGCGATCGAGCTCGACTCGGACTGGCTCGCGCGCGAGAACGCGCTCGGCTTGCCGTTGAGCGGCGCTCCCACCGAGGGGTCGGCGCGCTTCGACCCCGACTACTTCGCCGAGCAGCCGCTCAACCGGATGGGCGTGACGGTCGACTCGTCGCTGATCGCCGAGGGCACCGAGAACGTGCTGGTGGCCGGCGCGTCGCTGCCCGGCGCGATTTCCTGGCGCGAGGGCTCCGGCGAGGGCATCTCCCTCAGCACGGGGTACGCGGCGGCGAAAACCGTGCTCGAACGGGAGGGAGCAACGGCGGCGGCATGAATCCCCACACCCCACACCCCACACCCGACACCCCCCTCCACGAGCTGCTCCGCGACTCGCTCGACCATTGCGTGAAATGCACGATCTGCGAGACCGCCTGCCCGGTGTCGAACGTCACGCCGCTCTTCCCCGGGCCGAAGTACGCGGGGCCGCAGGCGGAGCGCTACCGCGATCCGGCGGCGCCGTCGGTGGATTCGTCGGTGGACTACTGCTCGGGCTGCGGCATATGCACGATGGTGTGCCCGCAGGGGGTCAAGATCGCCGAGCTGAACGCGCACGCGCGCGAGCGGCTGAAGAACGAGAAGGGCGTGCCGCTGCGGGACAAGGTCATCGCGCGGCCGACCGTGCTGGGCCGGATCGGCACCCCGGTCGCCCCGCTGGCGAACCTGTCGCTCCGGCTGCGCCCCTTCCGCATCCTGGCGGAGAAGGTGATCGGCGTTCACCGCGACGCGGCGCTGCCGAAGTTCGCGGGTCGCTCCTTCCGCGCCTGGGCGAAGAAGCACAAGTCCCCTCCCGCCCAGCGGCGCGTCGTCTACTTCCACAACTGCGGGACGCAGTACTACGAGCCGGACGTCGGCGAGAAGGTGGTCGCGGTCCTCGAGCACAACGGCTTCCAGGTGGACATCCCGCTCAAGCAGAACTGCTGCGGCCTGCCGCTGCAGTCGAACGGGCTGTTCGACGACGCCCGCAAGTACGTCCTGCGACAGGCGCGCCTGTTCGCGCCGTACGTGCGCGACGGCGCGGTGGTCGTGGGCAACGCCACGAGCTGCACGCTGATGCTGAAGCGCGAGGCGCGCGAGATCCTCGAGCTCGAGGACGACCCCGACCTCAAGCTCGTCAGCGAGAACACCTACGACATCTGCGAGCTGCTGCTCGACCTGCACGACCGGGGCGAGTTCAAGACCGACTTCAAGCCGCTCGAGGAGAGCGTGGCGTACCACGCGCCCTGCCAGCAGCAGGGGCATTGGATGGGCAAGCCGGCGCTCGACCTGCTCGCGCTGGTGCCCGGGTTGCGGGTGCACGAGATGGACGCGTACTGCTGCGGGATCGCGGGCACGTACGGGCTGAAGGTGGAGAAGTACGACATCGGGATGAGGGCCGGCGAGGACCTCTTCCGCCAGGTCGCAGACTCGGGAGCGGCGAGCGTCGCGTGCGACAGCGAGACCTGCCGCTGGCAGATCGAGCACGCCACGCACAGGCCGTCCGTCCACCCCATCGAGATCCTGCACCGCGCGTACGGGCTGTAGGCCTTGGTCGGAATCGTCGTCGTCTCGCACAGCGCGGCGCTCGCTGAGGGTGTGGTGGAGCTCGCTCGGCAGATGGGCGGGCCTGACGTGCTCATCGAGGCCGCCGGCGGGATGGATGACGGCTCGATCGGCACGGACGCCGCGCGCGTGATGTCCGCCGTGGAGCGGGCCATGGGCGACGACGGCGTGCTCGTGCTGATGGATCTCGGCAGCGCGCTGATGAGCGCCGAGATGGCAATCGAGATGCTCGGTTCCGACCGGGTTGTCCTCAGTGAGGCGCCGCTGGTGGAAGGCGCCGTTGCGGCGGCTGCTTCGGCGCGGGGCGGTGCGTCACTGGAGGAGGTCGCGGCCGAGGCGCGCGGCGCGCTTGGCATGAAGGCCGCACAGCTTGGGGTCTCGGGGGTCGGGGGTCGGGTCTCGGAGCCCGAGCCCGTCGCGGAGCCGGATGCTTCGGCGCGCGTGCCGGTCGTGAACGAGATCGGGCTCCATGCCCGGCCGGCGGCGCTGGTGGTGGAGCTCGCCGGGCGCTACGACGCCGAGCTGCGGCTGGCTAAGCCCGGCGGGCGCTCCGTGAGCGCGAAGAGCCTCACCGGGCTGATGACGCTCTCGGCCCGCAAGGGCGACGAGCTCGACGTCAGCGCATCGGGTCCGCAGGCGGCGGAGGCAGTGGCGGCCTTCGAGGAGCTGGCGAAGGAGGGCTTCGGCGAAGGCGTGGCCCTGCAGCCCAGTCACGAGTCACGAGTCACGAGTCACGACACAGCGCCGAGCGCCGGAGCGCGCCTGAAAGGCATCGCTGCCTCCACGGGCATCGCCATCGGCCCCGCGCGCCTGCTGGCCTCACCCGCCGGTCCGCCGCCCGAACGCCAGGCCGAAGCGCCCGACGTCGAGCTGCGCCGCCTCGACGAGGCGCGCGAGACCGCCCGCGGCGCCATCGAGTCCGACCGCGACCAGGTCGCCCAGCGCACCGGGCCAAGCGAAGCCGCCATATTCGCCGCGCACCTCGCCCTGCTCGACGACGACGCTCTCCTCGCGCGCGCACGCGAGGGAATCCGGTCGGGCGCCACTGCCGAGGCCGCCTGGTACGAGGCCACGCAGGCGGCGGCCGCCGACACCCGCGCGCTCGACGATCCGCTGCTCCAGGCTCGCGCGATCGACATCGAGGACACGGGCCGGCGCGTCGTGTCGGCGCTGACGGGCGACACCGCGGGGGGTCCGGCCCGGGAGGGCATCGTGATCGCCTCGGAGCTGACGCCGGCCGACGCCGCGGGGCTGGACCCGGAGCTGGTGCGGGGCATCGCCACCGCGCATGGCACCGCCACCGCGCACGCGGCCATACTCGCGCGCGCGTTGGGGCTGCCGGCGGTGGTGGGGCTCGGCGAGTCCGTGCTCGCGATCGGCGAGGGCACGCCGCTGCTGCTGGACGGCGGCGAGGGGGAGCTCACGGTCGCGCCTGCCGACGAGGTCGTGACCGAGGCGCGCGCGCGGGGTGAGCGTGCCGCCGCCCGCCGCGCCGCGGCGCTCGAGCACGCCCACGAGCCGGGCAAGACCGCCGACGGCACCCGCATCGAGGTGGCGGCCAACCTCGGCGGCGCGGGCGGCGCCGCCGCCGCCGTGGAGCTGGGCGCCGAGGGAGTCGGCCTGCTGCGCACCGAGTTCCTGTTCCTCGGCCGGCCGCAGCTGCCCTCGGAGGACGAGCAGGTGGAGACGCTCAGTCAGATCGCGCGGGACCTCGGCGACGGCAGGCCGCTGATCGTCCGCACGCTCGACGTGGGCGCCGACAAGCCGCTGCCGTCGGTGCCGATGGCGCCCGAGGCCAACCCTTTTCTCGGCCTGCGCGGCCTGCGCCTCGGTCTGGAGGAGCCGGAGCTGCTGGCCACGCAGCTCAGGGCGATCCTCCGTGTGGCGGACGAGCACCCGCTGAAGGTGATGTTCCCGATGGTGGCGACCGCGGACGAGGTGCACGCGGCGCTGGCGGCACTCGCCGAGGCGCGCAAGCGGACCGGCGTCGACGCCCCGCTCGAGACGGGGATCATGGTCGAGGTGCCCTCAGCCGCCCTGCAGGCGCCGGAGCTGGCCGAACACCTGGACTTCTTCTCGATCGGCACCAACGACCTGACCCAGTACACGATGGCCGCGGAGCGAGGGAACGAGCACGTGGCGAGCCTCCTGAGCGGTCCGCAGCCGGCGGTGCTCCGCCTGATCCACGAGACCGTGAAGGGCGCCCAGGCGCACGGCCGCTGGGTGGGAGTGTGCGGCGAGCTGGCCGGGGACCCCGACGCCGCCGTCCTGCTCGTGGGCCTCGGCGTGACCGAGCTCAGCATGGCGCCGCCGCTCATCCCCGAGGTGAAGGAGGCGCTGCGCGCGATCTCGCTCGAGGAGGCCCGGGAGCGGGCGCTTCGGGCGCTGGGAGGGCGTTGGTAGGATCGCCCGCATGGAGGCCGGCGCGCTGAGAGCGCCACGCACGGGGCCCGAGCGGGCCACCGCACTGCTGATCGCCGGCACGAGCATCCGGATCGTCGCTGTCCCGATCGTGATGGCGCTCGTGATCGGCGGCTCCGACACCGCGGCGGCGATCGTCTTCCTCTCCGCGGCCGCCACCGACTGGTTCGACGGGCGGCTCGCGCGGCGCTGGAACGTGACCACGCGCCTCGGCTCGTTCCTCGACACCACGGCCGACAAGCTCCTGGTGGCCGGCGCGCTGGTGGCGCTGCTCGCGGTCGACCGCGTCTCGCCCTGGTTCGCGATCATCATCATCGGCCGCGAGTTCACCCTGCTCGGCCTGCGCGCCGCCGTGGAGGCGCACGGCAGCCACCTCGAGCCGTCGATGCTCGGCAAGTGGAAGGCCACGATCCAGTTCGCCGCCCTCGGCCTCGTGATGATCCGCCCGGACGTGATCATCGCCGGCGCCTACCTCGATGAGTGGGGGATCGCGCTGGCCACGCTGATCACCGTCTGGTCCGGAGTGCAGTACCTGATCGACTTCTCGTCCGCGCTGCGCGCGGACACGTGAGCCGGGTCTTCGTAACCGGCGGCAGCGGGGTCGTCGGGAAAGCGCTCGTGGAGCGCCTGGTCTCGCGCGGGGACGAGGTGGTCGCGCTCGCGCGCTCCGCGGAGTCGGAGGCGACACTCGCCGCTCTCGGCGCCACGCCGTTCCGGGGCGACCTGTTCGACGAGGAGTCTCTGGCGCGCGGGATGGAGGGCGCGGCGCTCGTGTTCCACGTCGCCGGGGTGAACTCGCTGTGCGTGGCGGACTCGCGCCCGATGTTCCACGCCAACGTGGACGGCCCGCCCCTGGTGATCCGCGCCGCCGCCCGCGCCGGGGTGCCGCGCGTGGTGCACACGTCCTCGGCGGCCACGATCGGCGAGGAGGCCGGCACGGTGGGCAGCGAGGACTCGGTGCACCGCGGCTGGTACCTGTCGGGCTACGAGCGCTCGAAGACCGAGGGCGAGCGCGCGGCGTTCGCCGCCGGCCAGGAGGCGGGCATCGAGGTCGTCTCGGTGAACCCGTCGTCGGTGCAGGGACCCGGCCGGGTGGGCGGCACCGGCCGCTTCCTGCTCGCGTTCCTCGACGGCCGGCTGAAGGTGTTCGTCCAGACCAACATCAGCCTGGTGGACATCCAGGACTGCACCGAGGGACACGTGCTCGCGGCCGAGCGCGGGGTGGCGGGCGAGCGCTACCTGCTGAACGGGATGGCGCTGACGATCACCGACGCGCTGGCGCTCGCCGCGGACGTGGCCGGCGTCGATCGCAAGCCGCGGCTGCTGCCGCGCGCGGTGGCCTCAGGCGCGGCGTCAGTCGTGGAGGGCGCGTTCAAGCTCCGGCGCAGGCACCCGCCGATCTGCCGTGAGATGGTCCGCACCCTGCTGCACGGCCACCGCTACGACGGCTCGAAGGCGGCGCGCGAGCTGGGCCTCGAGTACACGGACCCGCGCGAGACGCTGCGCCGCACCGTGGACTGGGCGCGGTCGGAGGGTCTGATCGGCGCCGGCTGAGGCGCTAGCGCACCTGCGCCCTGCCCATCTCGTAGGCGACGGTCTTGTGGTGCGCTGCCCGCTCGGTCGCGACCAGCATGATCACGACGTTGCGCAGCTGGGCCAGGTCGGAGGCCGAGTGCTTCTTCAGCCGCAGCTTCAGCTTCTTCTTCTGCCCCGCCTTGATCGAGAAGCGCACGCTGGCGAGCGTGTTTCCCTTGAAGCCGGGGCGCAGGGGCGCTGGAAAGCGGTACGTCGGGACGCCCGTGACAGACGCGCTCACGGGCGCGATCGGGTTGGCCGGCGCTCCGAGCTCGACCGCCAGGGTTCCCGAGCAGCCGCCGGAGGCCGCACAGCCCACGCGGGGGGCGAGCCGGCCGTGCGAGTCGACGTCCGCCGAGCTGGAGCGCGAGGCGAGCCCGATCGCCGGCACGATGGCGAGCGGGCGCATCACCAGCTCGACGTCGGCGGTGGTGTTCCCGGTGGCGTCGCCCGTGAAGTTGTCCACCGCGTGGCCGTGCAGGTCGGCCGCCGGCATCCCCGGCCCGAACTGCGCGGGGTTGAGCGGAATCGCGACCGGCAGCACGCTCGGAAACTGCCATGGCGCGTACTGAGCGCAGAAGCTGAACGCGTCGGGCGGACTGCTGGCCTGCTCTCGCTGCCATTCGAGCTGGAAGGCGGTGGTGCCGATCAGCGAGTACGTCTCGCTCACGGGCTTGGTGCCACAGTCCGGCGCCGGGGGCGCCGAGCCGCCGCCACCGCCCGAGCCGCAACCGCTGCTCTGTCCGTACGTGACGTTCGTGGAGCGAGTCTCGGTGCCATGGGACAGGAGCGACGGGAGCGAGCCGAGCTGCACCTGGATGCTGGGTGCGGGCGTATTGAACTCGCCGGGGGGCGACACTCCGCTGGCGCTGACCGTGCCGCTGCCGCCGGCGAGCAGTGCGTGGGAGCCTCCCGACCCGTCCGCGGACGCGTCGCACGGATTCCTTGCCGCGTGGTGATACGTGTAGGTGGTGTCCTGCGTGGTCTTCTTCAGCGTGACCTCGTACTGACCCACCCAGGGGCCGATGCGGACGGCGCGGCGATGTGCGCGGGCCTGGACCGCGGTGGGCAGGACGGCGAGAAGGCAGACGGCGAGGGCGAGGCAGCGGGTTTTCGTCATGGCGGCGATCCTAACCCGAGTGGGCCGGACCGCTTTGTTCGTGGGATGACCACGCCCCGATCCGGGCAATCGCGTCCTCCAGCACCTCGCGGCGCTTGCAGAAGGCGAAGCGCAGCAGCGACCGAGTGCGGTCGATCGGGTCGGCCGTGAAGGCCGAGGTGGGGATCGCCACCACGCCCGCCTCGAGCGGCAGCCGCTCGCAGAGCGCCACCGCGTCCTCGAAGCCGAGCGGGCGCGCGTCGGCGGTCAGGAAGTAGGTGCCCGCCGTGGGGAAGACGTCGAAGCCGGCGGCGCGGAGGCCGGCCGAAAGCAGGTCGCGCTTCTCCGCCAGCGAGGCGGCCAGCGCCGCCGGCTCCTCCGCGGCCCGATCGAGCGCCACCGCCGCCGCGTGCTGCAGGGGGGTTCCGCCGGCGAAGGTCAGGTACTGCTTCACGCCGCGCACCGCTCCCACCAGCTCAGCCGGGCCTGTGGCCCAGCCGATCTTCCAGCCGGTGAAGGAGTGGGTCTTGCCGAGCGACGACACGGTGATCGTGCGCTCGGCCATCCCGGGTCGCGTCGCGATCGGGACGTGCGTGCCGTCGTAGACCAGGTGCTCGTAGACCTCGTCGGTGAGCGCGATCACGTCGTGCTCGCGGCAGGCGACGGCGAGCAGGTCGAGCTCCTCGGCGTCGAGCACCCGGCCGGTGGGGTTGTGCGGCGAGTTGATGAGGAGCACACGCGTGCGATCGGACACCCCCTCGGCGACGGCGTCGGCGGTCACGCGCCAGGCGGGCGGGGACAGCGGGATCGGCCGCGGCACGCCGCCGGCCAGGGCGACGACCGCCGCGTACGAGTCGTATGACGGGTCGAGCATCGCGACCTCGTCCCCGGCCGACACCAGCGCCAGCAGCGCCGACGCCAGCGCCTCGGTGGCGCCGAAGGTGACCTGCACGTCGGTCTCGGGGTCGAGCTCGATGCCGTAGCAGCGGCTCTGATGCGCGCACACCGCCGCGCGCAGCGCCGGGATCCCGGGCAGCGGCGCGTACTGGTTCTCACCGCCGCGCAGGGCCGCCACGGCGGCATCGATCACGGCGGCCGGCCCGTCCTCGTCCGGAAAGCCCTGCCCCAGATTGATCGCGCCCGTGCTCTCGGCGAGCGCGGTCATCGTGGTGAAGATCGTGGTCTCCGGGCGGCTCACGCGCGTGAGCCTAGACGGCTGCCGTCACCGCCACCTGCTCGATCCGCGAGGCCGCGAAGCCGCAGCCGCCGAACTCGCGGAGCCGGCGCGAGACCTCGTCGAGCCGGGCGTGCAGCGTGACCTCCGAGCGCAGGTGCTCGATCGCGCCGACCAGCTCCTCCGGCGAGTGCTCGTAGGTGGAGAGCCGCACGCCGAACCCCGTCTCATCCATCCGCTGCGCGTTGTCGTGCTGGTCCCAGAACAGCGGCAGCAGCACCATCGGTTTGGCGAAGTAGAGCGACTCGACCACGGTGTTGTTGCCGCCGTGGGTGATCACGACGTCGGCCAGCGGGAGCACCTGCGTCTGCGGCAGGAACTCCTCGCCGACCATGTTCGAGGCGAGCGTCAGCTCATCCGAGCGCGGCCCCATCGAGACGATCACGCGGTACTGGCTCGAGCCGAGCGCGTCGATCAGCCCCTGCATGAGCCCGACGTCGGCCGAGCCGAGCGACCCGAGGCTCAGGTAGACGAGCGGCCCATCGCCGTCCGGCAGACCAGCCGCCCACGCGCCCTCCGTCCCACGGATGCTCGCCTGCACGTTGTGCCAGCTGGAGCCCAGCGGCACCGAGCGCGTGTAGTCCACCTCCGAGGGGTAGCCATACAGGTTCAGCCACGCCGACGGATGGGTGAACTCGAGCTCCGGCAGAGCGGGCGCTCCGCGCGCGCGGCAGAACTCGTCGAACCCCGCGTGCACCGGCGACATCACGCGCCGGTACTCCTCCCGGAACGCGTCCCAGGAGCCCGGTTCGCCAACGGGCAGCCCCGAATACGGCGGCGGCAGCGACGGATCCGGCAGCTCGAGCGGGTTGCAGGACACGATCCGGACCCACGGCCGCCCGGAGGTGAGCAGCGCCGGGAACGAGACCACGTTGTCCTCCACCACCACGTCCGGCTGGAGCTCCTCGATGATCTCGACCAGCCGCTCGTCCACGTACCGCGAGCCGTCCACGAGCGCCTGGTAGGTGGGCGCCATGAAGCCCTCGATCTGCTCGATCGTGGGCCGCCGGAACACCGGCGCGTTCTCGGCCACGAAGTCCTTCCAGAACTGGCCGGGCGCCTCCTCGGTCTCGGGCGGCGGCCCGAGCCGCACCAGCCGCTCCTCGAACCCCTGCGCCTCCAACGTGCCGGCAAAGGACTCCTCCACGATGAAGACCACCCGGTGCCCGCGCGAGCGCAGGACGTCGCCGATCCCCACGCAGTTGTTGGTGGGCCCGTAGGCGCCCTCGGGAAAGAAGGCAACGGTGGCCATCAGGCGGCCGCCCCCTCCACCGCGGCGGCCACGTTCGGCGCGCGTGTGGTGGAGCGCAAGACGCCGGTGTCGCGCGTGAGCCGCTGGGCCAGCGCCACGGGGACGATCGTGATCGCGATCACGAACAGCACCACCACGTTGACCTGCGGAAGCTGCTGGCCGAGCCGGATGTTGCCGAAGATCCACAGCGGCAGCGTGTTCTGCGCGCCCGCCGTGAACGTGGTGACGATCACCTCGTCGAACGACAGGGCGAACGCCAGCAGGCCACCCGCCACCAGCGCCGTGGCGATCACGGGCAGCGTGATGAAGCGGAACGTCTGCAGGCCGTCGGCGCCCAGGTCCATCGACGCCTCCACGAGCGAGGTCTGCGTGCGCCGCAGCCGCGCGACCACGTTGTTGTAGACGGTGACGATGCAGAACGTGGCGTGCCCGATGATGATCGTGAGCAGGGAGAAGTTGATCCCGCGGTTGGCGAAGAACGAGTTCAGCGCCATGCCGGTGATGATTCC
>Ga0134126_10006851_pt1 | contig 14329 bp, 11 predicted proteins | sample KB31752_FD_96881 | JGI IMG/M metagenome (GOLD analysis project Ga0134126, IMG submission 96881) | Terrestrial soil microbial communities with excess Nitrogen fertilizer from Kellogg Biological Station, Michigan, USA - KB3-175-2 | ecosystem: Environmental > Terrestrial > Soil > Unclassified ... | reverse complement strand
GTGACCCAGTTCGAAATCATGCCGCAGCCGCCGGTGAAGGAAAACAAGATGCTGGTGTGGCCGGACTGGCCGCTGAAAATGCGCACCTCTTCCTCGCATCAGGAAGGCTGCGAGCGCGACTGGTCGGTGCAGACCAAGCGCGCCATCGGAGAGAATGGAAAAATCACCGCCCTGGAATGCGTGCGGGTGGACTGGCAGTTGGGCGACGGCGGCCAGATGAAGCTGGTCGAAGTGCCCGGCAGCGAATTCACGCTGAAGGCCGACCTGGTGCTGCTGGCCATGGGCTTTGTCGGTCCGCGCAAGCAGGGCCTGGTGGAGCAGGCGGGCGTGGAGCTCGATGCGCGCGGCAACGTCAAGGCGCCGCTCACCACCTACCAGACCAGCAAGCCGAAGATCTTCTCCTGCGGCGACATGCGCCGCGGTCAGTCGCTGGTGGTCTGGGCGATCCGCGAAGGTCGCCAATGCGCCCGCGGCGTGGATGAATTCCTGATGGGAAGCTCGGAGCTGCCTCGCTAGGCCGCTCGCCCAAGCTCGCGGCGTTCGTCGCTTGAACCGTCCACTGGACGGTTTCATTCGCCTTACGGCGAGCCGCTCTTCACTATTTCGTGACCACAATGCCCATCGGCGCCGCATGCGCCTCTTCCAGCGCGCGCGCGGCATTGGCGATCAGCGGGCTGTGCAGATTCTGGCGGCGCGAGACCAGTATGGTGACGTCTGCCAGCCGTGCAATCACGGCGGCATCGGGACCGGCCACAAGCGAACCGCAATCCATCACGATGAAATCGGCGCCCTCGCGCAGCACCGAAACAAGCTTGGTCATGGGGCGGGACGAGAACATGGTGAGACTGTTGGGCGGCCGCTCGGCGGTGGCCAATAGATAGGTCTCCCCGCGCGAATCCTTGGCCAGGGCCGTGTTCAAAGCCGCCTTGCCGGTGAGCACTTCATAGAGACCACGCTTCACCCGCGCCTTGATCGCCTTGGAGGCCAGGCGCCCCGGGGTGCAGTCCACGATGATGGCCTTCTTGCCCATGCGCGAGGCGGCGCGGGCCAGCGACACGGCGATGGCGCTGCGGCTCTCCCCATTGTCGGCCGAAGTCACGGCGATGACCGCCCCGCCGCCGCCGGCACCGGGACGCGCTTCCAGTTCGCGCACCAGCCCCGCCATGGCGTGGGAATATTTGCTGGCCGGATAGTCCAGCACGAAATCGGCGGCGCGCAGCTGGGCCGGATCGTTGATCTCGCCCAGGATCGGCGGCCCGCTCCAGACCGTCATGGCCCGCGGCGCCGAACCCTTGGCGGGCGGAACCAGGCTGGCGCGCGGCGCGCCATTGACCCTGACCGGCATCAGGGGGCCAAGCTTTTCCACCAGCAGTGCGGCCAGGATGCCCAAGAGCAGACCCAGCGGCAGCGAGGCCCCCACGATCAACATCCGGCTGGGCCCTGACGGATAGAGCGGCACGGCGGCGCCCGAAATGATGCGGCTTTCCGGCGTCTGCACATCGTCCAGATTCTGGCTCTGGCGCAGGCGTTGGACGAAGGCCTCGTACATGGTCCTGGTGGAGGTGGCATTGGATTCCATGGCCTGAAGCTGCACCCGGGCCATATTCTGTTCCCGGGCCGTGCCCTCCGTGCCGCCCAGGCTGCCCTGCAAGCTGTTCAAATGGGCTCTGGCCACCATCACGTCATTGGCGGCGCTGGCGGCAAGGCGACTGACTTCCTGGGCGATCTTGGCGTCCAGATCACGTTTCTGTTCTTCGATGGCCTGCATCTTGGGATGCAGCGATCCGTATTTGCTGTTGAGATCGGCCTGTTGCGCCAACAATGTCGCCTGCTGGGTCCTCAGCTGTACGATCAAGGGCGATGAGACGATCTGGGCGACATCGGCGGGATGGCCCGCAGCGACAAGCTGGTTGATCCGATCGGCGATGGCCTGTTTTTCGGCCAGATCCGAACGGGCCTGCACCACCTGGGTGCTGATGCCTACCATCTGCTGATCCACGATCGAGGCGCCGGGTGTGGCATCGTTGAGATTGTGAGAGGCCTTGTAGCGCTGAATCGCGGCCTGCTGGACCTCGAGTTGCTGGGCGAGGTCGGAAATCCGCTTGTTCAGCCAGCCGGTGGTGGCGTCGGTGGCCTCGATCTTGTTGGCGATCTGCGCCTTCACATAGGCATCGGCCACGGTATTGGCGATCTCGGCCGCCTTGGCCGCATCGCGCGAACTGGCGGCGACGGTGATGGTGGTGGAAAGGCCCTGCGCGTCGGCCCAGACGTGGCGGCGCAGATTGTCTATCACCCGCTCGCGCCCAAGCGCGGCGCTGCCGGGCTTGTTGCGGGCGAACCAGTTCCTGGGATTGAGCCCTGCCAGAATGTCGCCCAGTCCCAGCGGCGCGATGGCGGGATTGAATTCCGGATCGCCCGTCAGCTTTAGCCGGTCCACCACCGTGGCCGCGAGATCGCGCGAGGTGATGATCTGGATCTGGTTCTGCACCGCAGCCGGGTCGATGGCGAGCGGGGTCATCACCGCGGAAAGATCAGTGATGGTGTTCTTGCGTGGATCCAGCAGCACGCTGGCCGAGCTGGAGTAAAGCGTGGGCAGGGCCAGCGCCACGAGCAGCGCGCCCAGCACCGTCGCGCCCATTACCTTCAGGATCAGGCCGCGGCGCGCATCGACGATGCGGATGAAATCGGCGAGCTGGAAACTGCGCGGTACAAAGACCGGCGGCGCGGGACGGTTGGCCGTGTAGCTGGTGAGAGACCGGTAAGGAGACATAGCGGTTACGAGCAGCCTTCCAACCTGTTGGCAACCGTGTTGGCGCCGGGGCCGCCGACCAGAAGCTCCCCCAAGCTACAATTCTTATGGCCGCCCTCCCTGACGAATGGTTAACGGGCGGGAGTCGAAACGGCGGTTAGCCGCCAAAAATGGGCTTTTCCGTCGTTAAGAATTCCTGGCCGCTTGCCTTCAGCCGGGCATGGGCCTCCCCCGAGCCTTCCTGAATGCAGGCCCGCATCACCTCGGGGTCATCCCAGGGCACGTCGTGATAGGCGCGGGTGAGCCAGGGGCTGGCTGGATCGCGCAGCCATTCGCGGGGAAAGAGGGCGATCTGCTTCTTGTCCGTGACGGCCGGGCGGAAAGAGGCAGGAAGCCCTGCGGCTCTCAGCAGGCTGGCGGCCAGATCCTGTTCCAGCGCCAGATGCATGGTGGGCGTCGCCCGCCAGTTCATCTCCAGCAGATGAACCTGACCGCGTCCGTCCCGGATATAGTCCAGCCCGAACAGGCCGGAGAGATTGAACGTCCGCGCTACGGTTTCGGCCGTCGCGGTCATCTGCCGGCAATCGCTGATCGCGATCACGCTGGCGGGGCTGGTCGAGGTGGTGGAGACGCGAACATCGAAATGATGGCTGGCCACCACTTTGCCCCGCCAGCAGGCGAGCGAGCTGGTGGCGGCAGCGCCGGTCACGAAAGCTTGGCCGCTGATGGGCGAAAATACCGGATAGAGCGCCTGGGTCAGGAAGTGCATGCCGCGTCCGCGCAGGACCCGCAGCAGATCGCGCAAGCGCGACTGGCGGCTAAAGCGGCGGAAACCGGCCATGGCTTGCTGCCGGCTGGCGGCAATCAACACGCCTTCGCCGCCCCAGCTATGGTCGAGCTTGAGCACCAGCGGCAAGCCCAGCTTTTCGATCGCCGATTCCAGATCTTCTGGCCGGTTGATCTGCTGCGTGGGCGCGATCGCCACCCCCGCCTCGGCGGCGCGGCTGAGGAATTCCAGCCGTCCCAGCAAGGGTTCACCCTTGGCCTGTGCCACCAGCCGGGCTGCCAGATCGTCACACGGCACGATCAGATCGGGTTTGGCGGCCGCAATCGCCTGATTCAGGCAGTCCATCGGCGCGAGCGAAGAATAGAGATGAAGGCGTGAGGGATGGCGCGAGCGCGCCAGTATCGCGGTGGCCGGTGCCAAGGCCTGGACCTGCGCGCCGGCGCCGGCAAAGGCGCCCGCAAGTTGCGCCGGAAACGGCCAGCCCATGGTCGTGGCGAGAAGAATGGTGCCAGGCACGCTTGCGTCCTTGTGGGGCGCCAGAATAGTCAGCGGCCGTCAACCATCGGTGAAGATTGCGCTGTTACGCTCCCGAAGCCACAAAACCGGCGCGTCCCAGTTCGGGACAGACTGGCAGAGCGCTGGCGGGGGAAAATGGTGGAAACAGCGATCATCGGAGCGGGGCCCTATGGCCTGTCGCTCGCCGCCCATCTGGCTTCGGCCGGACGTGAATTCCGAATCTTCGGCTCGCCCCTGGCAAGCTGGCGCGCGCATATGCCCAAGGGTATGCATCTGAAGTCTGATGGCTTTGCCTCCAATATTTCTGCCCCGGATCCACGATCCACCTTGAAGTACTGGTGCACCCAGCGCCGCATTCCCTATGACGACAATCATCTGCCGGTTTCGCTTTCCACCTTCCTGAATTACTCGGCCTGGTTCCAGGAACGCTATGTGCCGATGCTGGAAGACAGCCAGGTCGTCTCCCTGGCGCGGGGCGAGCACGGCTTCAACCTGTGGCTGGAAGACGGCGAGATGGTCAAAGCCCAGCGTGTGGTGCTGGCCGTCGGCATCACCTGGTTCAAGCACAGTCCCAAAGCGCTGGCCGATCTGCCGCCGGAACTGGCTTCTCATACCTATGATCATCACGACCTGTCGCGCTTTGCCGGCCGCAAGCTTCTGGTGCTGGGCGCCGGGTCCTCGGCCGTCGATACCGCGGTGCTGGCGGGGGGAGCGGGCGCCGATGTGACCTTGCTCGCGCGCGCGCCGACCATCGAATATCACAGCATGCCCGATCCTGACGCAGTCTCATGGCTGAAAGCCATCGCCCATCCTTCCAGCGGCATCGGACCGGGCTGGCGCTCCTTCATCTGCTCCAATGCGCCGCGCCTGTTTCGCCGCATGCCGGCGCCCCTGCGGTTGCGCGCCACGCGTCGGCATCTGGGTCCGGCGCCGGGCTGGTTCATGCGCGGCAAGCTCTCGGCCGCCACCCATCTCGGCCAGACCATCGAGAGCGCGAAAGCCTATGGCAGCGGCGTGCTGCTGACGGCGCGCGGCGATGATGGCCGGATAGTACAGGTCGTGGCCGATCATGTCGTGGCCGGCACCGGCTTTCGTCCTGACCTGCGGCGCCTGCCTTTCCTGGAATCAAGCCTGCGCGAGGAAGTGGCCCAGATCGAGCACACGCCGCATCTCACCGATAATTTCGAGACGTCCGTGCCCGGCCTTTATGTGATGGGTCCTTTGGCGGCCAATGCCTTCGGTCCGCTGATGCGTTTCATGGTGGGCGCAGAATATGCCGCGCCGCGCTTGGCGGCGCATCTGAACCGCGCCCGGATGAAGGCTGTCGCGTAAGAACAGCCACTAAACCCGGCGGCCGGCGAAGCTCTGCGCCAGTGCCTCCCACAAGGGCTTCTTGCGCATCTGGGCGTCATAAGGCGTCTTGCGAAAGCGCCAGCCCATCAGCTTCAGCTTCCATTCATCGGGCGGATCGACATAGCGGTCCGATAGGCTCCAGGTCAGCACCGCCCTGGTCGCGGAAGACGCCAGCACCACATCCAGAAAGCGCCGCGCCTCATCGGCCACGGCGCGGTCGCGCGCGCTGATATCGAAGGGTCCACCGGTATCGTCCACATCCAGCTCGGTGACCAGAATCCGCAAGCCCCGCGCCTCGATTTCGCGCAGAAAGGCAGCGAGCTTGCGCTGATCCACCCGGTTGCCAAACGCGGACAAATGTCCCTGGATGCCGAGTGCGTCGATTGGCACGCGCCGCTTCAAGAGGCCGTCGAGCAGGCGCAAGGTGCGGGCGCGAAAGCGGTCATTTTCGGCGGCGCCCTGCTCGAAACCCCAATCGTTATAGACCAGCCGCACCGTCGCATCGGCCTGGCGGGCGGCATGAAAAGCCAGATCGATGTAGCCGGGCCCGAAAGCGTCCAGCCAGGGCGAGGGCCTCAACCCGTCGGCGCGCACCTCCTCGCCGGGAGGCGCCAGTGCCTCGTTGACCACATCCACCGACGCCATGGGATAGCGCTTCAGCACGGTTTGAACATGGCCGGTCAAAAGCTTTTCATCCCGGCGCGAGGTCAGCAGCGGCGGCAGCCAGGGTGGGTTGGCATAATACCAGACCAGTGTATGGCCGCGCACCGAAAGCCCGCGGTTGCGGGCAAAGGCAAACAGGCGATCCATGTCCGCAAAATCATAGCGGCCGGGCTCGGGCTGAAGCACATCGCGCTTCATTTCATATTCCGGCACCAGCTGGGCGGCGTCGCGCGTCAGGGCGGCGACGAAATCGGCATCCTTCAATTCATAGGTCGCGGCGGCACTGCCGAAGACAAGTCCGCGGGCCGCCGCCAAGTCGCGCAAGGATGCCGCTTGTGCCTCGGCGGGAAGGGCCAGGGCGGATGCCGCTCCCGCAAGGAGATGCCGGCGGCTGATCACGCCCGTTCCAGCTTGCGCAGCGGTGCTTTCTTTTGCGGCTCGCGCGGGCCTGCCCTGAGCCAGGCGATGGCACAGTCGGCCAGGAGGCGATAAACGGCGCGTCCCAGGAAGATCTGCAGGAAAACGATCACGGCCAGCGACGGCCGGTAGCAGCCACGCAATACCGCATTGAGATAAAGCCCCAGCGCCGCCAGCGGCCTCTCATGCACGACCTGCTTGGCATAGGCCCAGCCGCGTCCGCCGTGATAGGCCCTGGCGGAGATGACAGGCCTCAGCATATCGAGCCAGAGACGCAGCTCCTCCGCGCCGCGCGCCGAAGACTGGCGCTTTGGATCAAAGCCGTCGTTCCAGACCGCGCCGGGTTCCTCCAGCATGCGGAAACGATAGCCCGCCAGGGCCAGGCGGATGGCAAAATCGGTATCCTCGGCCGCGCGCAATTTTTCGTGGAATCGTATTTCGCGAGCCACGTCACGTGGCGCGACCAGGGTGATCATCGGCGTGAAGCCACGATCGCAGAGAAGATAGGTTGCCATATCCTCGCGCGGGCCGCAGCCGCGCGGCGGTTTCAGGAAGACGCGCTTGCCGCCGCGATCTACCCGCACCCGGGCGTAACCGATGAAGTTACGGGTGCCGGCCAGCAAGCTGTACATGCTGGCCAGATGATGCGGCAGGAAGACGTCGTCGGAGTCCAGGAAGGCCACGAACGGTCCCCGCGCCTCGTCAATCCCGCGATTGCGCGCCGCGCCACCGCCGCCATTGGCTTGGCGGACATAGCGGATGCGGTCGTCTGCAAAAGCATCCACGACCGCGCTGGGATTGTCGGTCGAGCCGTCATCCACCACCACAATCTCGAAATTCTGGAAAGTCTGGGCGCGCACGGATTCGATGGCCTGCCGCAAGGGCTCGGCGCGGTTGAAGACCGGAATCACGACGCTGAAATACGGCGCGGTCATGGGAGGCATTGTGATGCGCCGCGCCTTAGCGTCTCGTTAAGATTTGGAAGTTCGGAAAGCGGGAGTTTCAGGATGTCTGGCCAGGCTGCTCAGGGCCGCAATCGTCAGCAGCATGGCACACCAGGTGACACCGTCACCTTCCAGGAAATCCGACTCCATGAAATTGTGCAGCACGGTGAAAACAAAGATGGCCATCAGCATGGGCCTGAAATCATCGTCGCGCCGGTCCAGCGGCCAAAGGCGCCGCGCCGGCGCCGCCAGCAGCGCCAGCATCGCCAGGACAAAGCCGATGCCGCCGATGGTCACCAGAACCTGCAGATAGCCGTTATGGCCGTGACTGACGGCATCCACCCAGCTGCCGCTGACATAATTGTGCAGGGGCGATTGCGCCCTCGTATCCGTGAAAGTGCCAAAGCCGGCCCCCAGCAGCGGATGATCGGCGATATAGCGCAATTCCGCCGCCCAGATTTCCGCCCGCCCCGTGAACTCGGCCGGATCCTCCAGCGCGCGAGAAATGGCCGCCGCGTCCATCACGGCAAAGAGGATCAGCCCGCCGGCCAGGATCGCTCCGCAGAACATCAGGATGGCGCGGTTCAGTCCGTCCCGCCAGGCAAGCCGGTAAATCAGGCCGCAGAAGGAAGCGATGGCCAGAAAACCCGCGGAGGATTTGGAATGGGTCATGGCCAGAAAGACGCAGGATGCCAGCGCGATCAGGTTTCCCATCCAGTTGCGCGGGCCATTGCGGGTGAACAGAAAGACGATGGCGGTCAGGGCGCAGACGGCGCCGGCCGTGTTCTTGTGGCCGTAAAGACCGCGCCAGTCCCCCACCAGCGCGGCGTCGATCTCGCCTGCGCCGTGCCGGGCCGCGGGGATGATGGGAATGGAGAGGAAATTGACCAGCAGGATGGCGGCGAGCAGCCAGCGCCAGATCAGGAAGGCGCGCTCCGCCCCCAGAATCTCGACACTCAGGAACAGCGAAATCACCACCACGACTTCCAGGCCTGCCCGGCGCAACACGATGGAGGTTTCCGGCGCCCACAGGGCGCTGGCCACGCACCAGGCCAGAAGCACGATCATGCTGAAGGGGACGATGCGGATCGCATCCAGGCCGTAGCGCTGCAGCGCCGTCGCGCCGATCAGAACCGCCACACTGAGATAGCAAAGCTGGCGCAGAACATCGCCGTGGCTGGCTTCCGGCACGCCGCCGAACCGCATCACGTCAGGGGGCGGCGAAAAAGCGTCCAGTCTGACATAAATCAGAAGCAGAAGGCCGATGAAGGAAAGGACAGGCAGAAGTCCGCGTTCGGCGACCTTGGGATAGTCTAGGGCATACTCATTCGCCATGGACCACGGCATACTCGTTGTAGCGCCGGCCTGCCAGGGCGCTGAGCTTGCCGCAGGCGCGGAGCAGCTTTTGCAGCGCAAGGGCCCGGCGATTCGGGCTGGCAACGAGGATGGCGGCGGCCAGCGGCGACAACAAGAGCGCGGCCAGAATCTTTGCCAGCTCAGTGGCCATGCGGATGGGTCCCGGCCGGTATTTCAGCAGAACCAGCATGTCGGAATTTCCGACCGAATAGGCATGGGCGAGCAGCCAGGAAAGGCTGGCGCGTGTCTGGGGCACATCGCCATGCGCGCGGGCCTCGTCCACCCAGGCGAAACGCTTGCCCGCGCGCTCAAGCCGCACGAAAAATTCGCGATCCTCGCCGCCGGACAAAGCGAAGGCCGGATCGAACCAAGGCGCCTGCATGTCTTCCAGCACCGCGCGGCGGATCAGAAGATTGCCGGCCCCTTGCAGCATGGCGATGGGCCCGGTCGGGCGGCGAATATCGCCATGGCCGTCGGCGGCGCCGGTCTGACCGAACAGGATGGAGCCTTGCAACACATCGGCGCGGGTCTGACGGGCGCCGGCAAGAAAGGCGTCCAGCCAGCCTGGCTCCGGCCACTCATCGTCGTCGATCATGGCGATGAAATCGCCTTGGGTCTTGAGGGCTTCTTCGATCAGGACATTGCGGACCTGGGCAATGCCGCGCTTCTCGGCGATCACAGCCGTCAGCGGCCAGCGATAGTTTTGCACCCGACGGCACAGATTAAGGCCCGCATGGTCTTGCGCATCATTGTCCGCCACGATCACCGAGACTTGGGCAGCGGTCTGAAGCTGGGCCACGGCATTCAGAAGCCGTGCCAGCATCTTGGGGCGCTTGAAGGTCGGAATGCAGAGGGCGACGCGGTCAGCCATTGGCTTGCCACCAGCCTCGCGCCATCTGACGGACGCGCAACAGGATCACCAGCTCGCCCATCAGGATGCCGGCGAGCGAGGCGATCGGACCGAGAGTCAAAAGCAGTGCCAGTGTGGCGGCAACCGAAACCGCGCCGGAGACGGTACCGATGCCGGCAAGTTCCTTGAACTGGCCGGCCGCCTGCAGCAACACAGCCGGGGGCGTGCGCCAGGCGCGAACGGCCATGATCACGGCCGACAGCACCGCCACCAGGGTCACGTCATGCAGGGCATAGCCCTTCTTCAGCACGAGTGACGGAAAAAAGGCGAGCAGCGCTGCGCAGGCCAGGAGGTTTGCTGTCCAGGCCGCGCCCAGCCCCCAGGAAAAGTGATGTTGGACCCGTGCGACGGCGGGCATGTCCTTGGCAGCGATGGCGCGCGCCATGGCCGGGCGTTCCAGGTCCGGCAAGGCTGATTGCATCAGCGAGGCGGGACGGAACAGCAGCATGCCCAGCGCCAGCAGCGCGAAAGAGCCGGGCCCCGAGATGAAGGTGACCAGATAGGCATGGGCGTTGACGGTGATCTCGGTCAGGACCACCCCGATCAGCGACCAGCGCGTCAGGTCGCGGAAAATCGGCCAATAGCGCGCGGGACTGCCGCCCAGCGACACAAACTGTGTGTGGAAGAAGGAAGCGCCGAAAGGAAGGACGGCCAGCAGCGCGGCCGCCAGCAGCACCTCGCTGCCCGAGGTGAAGCTGACCTGATGGGTGAAAGACAGAAGGCCCAGTCCCGCCACCAGCGATACGCTATAGACAAAGTCGGAGCGGATCGCGGCGGGCAGACGGCCATCGACAAAGGCAAAGCAGCGGGCGAACCAGCGGAAGGTGAAGGCCCCGCCAAACAGGCCCAGCATGGCGCCCTCGATCAGCGGCGCATGGCCCAGGAGCAGCGCGGTGAAAAGCAGCAGCGCAAAGCCGGCGCAGACCAGCCAGTTGATCTGGAAGCAGACGGGCCGGGTGCCGGTCTCGCCCGTCACCAGGTTGCGGGTGATGGGCACGGAGATCAGCGACACGTTCAGGCTCATGCCGAACGAGACCACCACCATCACGAAAGAAAACAGACCGAACTCGTGGGCGGGCAGATTGCGCAGGAAGATCAGTGACGCCAGGAAATGGGCGCCGGAAACCGCCACCGGCCCTGCCGCGGAGACGCCGTAGCGCATAGCGGTGGCGAAGGCCCCGCCGGCCAGACGCCATCTCGGCAAGCGCGCCATGTCGGTAATTGTCATGGGACCCTATTGCGCAGGCCTGGGAGAATTTGTGCGTGTCAAAAGCAGGAAGATCGCGAGTGGGTTGGTCACGGCATAGCGCCAGAACAGCCTTCTGGGCTCTCTGACCAGGCGGAAAAGCCATTCCAGGCCAGCGCTCTGCATCCATTGCGGTGCGCGCCGATAAGCGCCGGTAATGAAATTATAGCAACCGCCGCAGGTCACCAGCCATCCGGCCTTGAGGCGCGACCGGTTGCGGGCAGCGAATTCATATTCCAGCGGAACCGAGAGACCGACCCAGATGACGTCGGGCATGGTCAGGTTGATCTCGTCGCAGATATCTTCTTCTTCGTCGCGGCTGAAATAGCCGTGGCGGCGCCCGACGATCTTCAGGCCCGGATATTTCTCTTCCAGGATGCGGGCGGCTTCGGCATTGGCCTCCTCGGTCGCGCCCAGAAGGAAAAAGCACAGGCCGTGCTCGGCGCCAATCCGGGCGGCATCATGGATGAAATCGGTAGTGGCGCTGCGCTCCGGAATGGGGCTATCGGTCATCCGCGAGGCGAACACCGCGGCCTGGCCATCGGCATGGATGATGTCGGCCTGGTCGAAATGGGCGCGGAACGTCGCGTTCTGGGCGGCCAGCGCGATGGCATGACCGTTGGAAGCGAAGACCAGTTTGGGCGGGCAGCCTGTGGTGCGCGCGTCCATGCAGTCATGCAGCATGACGCGGGCAAGTCCTTCGCGGGTCAGGCAGGCCGTGGCCAGTCCGCCCACCATGACCTCGTTGTAGGAGTCGTTGGCCGCTTCCTGGGAAGGACGGACATGGGTCTCGCGCAGCGTGGGAAAGGAGACGGCGCGGCGCATCAGTGGGCGTTCCGGGTGGAAAGCACCGCCAGCGGCGTGCGGATCAGGATCTTGATGTCCAGCGCCAGGCTATGATTGGCGACATACCAGGCATCCAGTGCGATGCGCCGGCGCATGGTCTCGATGCTCGGCGTGGGACCGCGCGAGCCATTCACCTGGGCCCAGCCGGTGATGCCCGGCTTGACCTGCTGGCGCAGGGCATAGCCGGCGATCCGTGTGCCGTAAAACTCGTCATGCAAGATGGCGTGGGGCCTTGGACCCACCAGCGACATCTGGCCGGCGATCACGTTGAAGAGCTGCGGCAGCTCGTCGAGCGAAAGCTTGCGGATGATGCGGCCGACGCGGGTGATGCGATCGTCGCCCTCCACCGCCTGGCGGACTTCGCCGCCTTTCTCCATGACGCGCATGGAGCGGAATTTGAAAATCGGAAAGGTCCTGCCGTGCTGGCCGGTGCGTTTCTGGCAGAACAGCACCGGGCCCGGCGATTCCAGCGCCACGGCCAGCGACACCAGCATCATGACCGGGGTGAACAGCAGCAGCAGCGCGGTGCCCAGCAGCAGATCGAACGCGCGCTTGGCGGCATGGCTTGCGGGGGCGGTGGAGGGCGCAAAGCCGTCCAGGGCGGGAAAAACCGCCTTCATCACGCCATCGCGGGTCAATTCGCTGCTCACGGTTAAAAGCCCTAGGGCTTTGGCTTCGTGAGGGAGTGGCTGCAGGGCTCAGGCCAGCGAAAAGAGCCGGTTTCGTGCGGTTTTGAGACGGAATGGGCGCGAAAAGCGGGCTACGGCGGGCCCGTGGCACCAGTTAAGCTTAATAGGGGGTCCCGTTTCGGGGCGCGCCGGACGGCGCGGACCCTTACGGAACAATAACTTTCAAATCAGAGGGTTATCGGAAAAGGTGCCGTAGTATCTCGGCGCCAGGGGCAAGAAGAATGTATGCCCAGATCAGGGCCGAGATGATGTTGGCAGCCATAAAGGGCAGCAATTCCAGCTCGGACATACCGGCCACCAGCGGCACGGTGGCGCGCAGCGGACCCAGGAAGCGGCCGATGAAGATCGCCCAGGCCCCCCAATTGTGAAACAGGTGCAGGGCCCTTTCGATCTGGCCCTCGAAGCGCCGAAAGAACCGGAAATGCACTATTCTGTGGTGATAGTGAAAGCCGATCCACCAGGAGATCCAGTCTCCGAGAACGGCGCCCATCACCGCGCCGGCCCAGGCGGGAAACACGCTTGTCTGGCTGGCGCCGATGACGCCGCCCAGGGTGATCAGCAGCAGAACACCCGGCACCAGGAAGGACAGGCCGACAAAAGATTCCGTAAAGGCGATGGCAAAGGCGATGGGAAAGGCCCAATAAGGATGGTTGCGCGCCATGGCCGTGATGAAGGCGGCAGCGTCCGCGAGCCAGCTGTGAACCATGCTTCGATCGATACCTTTTCCGGGTCCTGGCGGACACCCATCCCGCCGTTCGCCGGGACACATTCGACAAATTTCTTCGTCACCGGGCGGCTATATCGGCGGCTGCCCGTTGAGGTTATAAGTTCACCCCCCGTTCAGGTTCGGGGCGCTAAGCCATTTAAGTGACTGACTTTCCCGGGGCTTTCCGGCCCTTTTGTGACACGGATTGACGATGAATATCGACCGCTCTCAGTCTGACTTTCAACGCGTCCAGGCCAGCGGCCCGGTCGTGGAGGGCAGCGGCTGGTGGACCGGCTTCAAGGACTGGAGCGGGCGGCACCCCCGGCTTTCCCGCGTCGTCTGGTTCATCGTCGGCTTGGCGCTGCTGGCGCTGCTGATCTGGGCCATCTATCCGCCCAAGAACCAGGGACGCCGGGGCCTGGGCCCGCAGGCGGCTCAGCCCGTGGGTGTGGCGCGCGCCATCAATGGCGACATCAACGTCACCCTCAATGCGCTGGGCACGGTGACGCCGCTGGCCACCGCCACGGTGCGCCCCCAGGTCGGCGGCATGCTGATCAAGCTCAACTTCACCGAAGGCCAGATGGTGCAGGCCGGCGATACGCTGGCGCAGATCGATCCCAGGCCCTATCAGGCCGCGCTGGACCAGGCGCGCGGCCAGCTTGCGCGCGATAGCGCCAGCCTTGCCAACGCCAAGGTGGATCTGGCGCGCTATCAGGCGCTGATGGCGCAGAACGCCATCGCCCAACAGCAGGTCGCGACCCAGGCCGCCACCGTGAAATCCGACGAGGGGATCGTCGTGGCCGATCAGGCTGCGGTGGAAAGCGCCCGCATCAATCTGGGCTATACCAACATCGTCTCCCCGGTCACCGGCCGCGCCGGCATTCATCTGGTCGATATCGGCAATATCGTGCAGGCCGGTCAGAGCAACGGCATCGTGGTGGTGACCCAGCTCCAGCCGATGAGCGTGATCTTCACCATCCCCGAAGACAATGTGTTCCAGGTGATGGCCCGCATGGGCGGCGGTGCGGTGCTGCCGGTCGACGCTTATGACCGCAGCCAGACCACCAAGATCGCCAGCGGCACCTTGTCGGCGGTGGACACGGTGGTCGATCCCACAACCGGATCGGTCAAGTTGCGGGCGCTCTTC
>Ga0134126_10006849_pt1 | contig 14329 bp, 10 predicted proteins | sample KB31752_FD_96881 | JGI IMG/M metagenome (GOLD analysis project Ga0134126, IMG submission 96881) | Terrestrial soil microbial communities with excess Nitrogen fertilizer from Kellogg Biological Station, Michigan, USA - KB3-175-2 | ecosystem: Environmental > Terrestrial > Soil > Unclassified ... | reverse complement strand
TCTGTGGCCAGCCTGGCTCGCTGAAATTACGGTTAGCGTCCCATTTTAGAAATGCAATATCGTTCTCGCTGAGAAGCTTGGTGAGAGTTTGGAGAATGTACTCCTGCACCCCGGGCAGTGCCAAATTCAATACGAACTGGGATCGGGCCTTTGTCCGTGGACGTCCCGGGAAGTTCAATATCCAATCCGGATGCTTGCTGTAGAGCTCACTGTCCTCGTTTACCATCTCAGGCTCTACCCAAAGGCCGAAGTCCATTCCGAGTGCATGTGCGGGGTCGATGAGTGGCTTTAGCCCTTGGAAACCGTTGCGGGTGGGGGTACCAGTCTCCGAGGCCGGAGCTATCCTTTGTGCGCGTGCTGAACCAACCATCGTCCATCACGAACCGCTCCACACCTATTGAAGCCGCTTTGTCGGCAAGTTTCTCCTGCGTGGTTTCATCGAAGTTGAATCCGGTAGCTTCCCATGAGTTATAAAGGACCGGCCGCAGGCGCGGCGCTGGAGCGTGGGGAAGAATACGGTGTAGTTGAAAGGTGGATTCGAGCCGCGACATCTCTCCAAATCCATGCGAGGCGAACCCGCCGTAGAACTTAGGTGTCGTCAATGCCTGAGCGGGGTTCAGCTTATAGCTGAAGTCGAACGGGTTGTAACCGCCAACAATCTTCACCTGCTGCATCACATCCTGTTCGATCGTGATTCGCCACGATCCGCCCCATGCCAGGGCGCCGAACCACACCTCACCGTTCTGTTCAGTAACACGATCATTCTGCGCGACAGCGAACCACGGCGCGAACTCGTGACCCGTAAATCCTCGGCGACTCTCCAGCGCAGTGTTTCCCGGCGTGATCGCTCGAGTCTGGAGCTGGTCTTCGCCACCCCATCGGCCGCTGAGAAAGCGGAGCGAGTAGCCGGTTGCTGACGGCAGGTTCCACTCGGCAGATTCCGCCTGTTCGACCGTCAGAGGAACCTCAGTGCGGTTCTCTATGTTGCTCCAACGCGCAAGGATGCCGGTTTCGGATCGATGTCGTAGTGAAGAGTGACGAACACATTGCGCTGAATATCCTTGAGGACGATTTTCAGCGTATGCGCTTCCGGTGCAGCGGATACGAATCGCAGCACCAGATCGGGATTGCCATCCGGGAAGGTGATTTTTAGCGACGGCTCGGCCAGGAGCCCGCCGCCCCATCCGGCGTACTCTTGCGGAGAATCATCGATCTCAAAAAGGGCGTCCTATTGGCTCGGCTGCAGGAATAGGATCGTTAGCTGCTAACCGAGCACCCCAGTACACCGTTTGCACACTACCGCTGGGCGTCATGCCGACAGCATAGGTCACATTCCCAGCATCGAGCCGAAATGTGTGCTGTGCGGATGCCGACCGTGGCGACCCCATTGTCGCGTTCGTCTGCTGGGTCTCTCCCGGCAGGCACGCACCGGCTAAAAGGGAAGTGGTCAATAAACAGAAAAAGCTTCTACCAATCGAAGGCATTTTGTCTCTTTCAATGTGGAGTGTGGGCTGGAATCAGCGAAGTCTTTTGAATGACGCAACGTTGAGGACGCAGAGTTGGTGATGTTCAGCTCCAGCTCAATCTCCCGAGGAGCATCCGCCTTTTGGTAGATCGTGTTCGATGCGGTTAGGGATATTACCGAGACAGTACCACTCCGTCTTCATCCCAGAAGACCCGAGTTGTACCAGACGAAACCCTGAGCTGGAATCGCCGATCGGCATACCCACGGCACCTGTCACGATTTCCACAATCGTTCCATCGGACCCACCCGCAAGCCGGTGGTAATGTCCCGCAAAGATCAGATGAACGTGATTCGTGCCTAGAAGGTCCAGATACTTTTTGCGGATGGCGGAGGGAATATTAAAGTACTGATCCTTCTCATCGGCATCCTTCAGAAAATATGGAATGTGCTGAAAGACAAGAATTTGCTGGTTGGGGCTGGCTTGCGAGAGCGTATTGCGAAGCCACTCTTCCTGCTTGGCCGCTTCGGCAGGAACGTGATCCGCCGACCGGATGAGGTTTGAGTCCAGCACAACGCCGAGAACTTGCCCGAAGTGGAAGGCGTAGTAATCGGATCCATAGGCAGCCCGATAGCTGGCTAGTGTGGATGGAGTCGGAACATTGCCAACGTCGTGGTTGCCAGGAACGTTGTAGACCGGGATGCTCGGATCCAGCTTCCGCATCGTCTGCTTATAGGCCGCGATCTCGGCTTCGTCTCCTGTTCTGTCGGTCAGATCTCCGCAGACAACAACGAAATCCGGATGCAATCGGTTCAGATTGGCGACAACGAATTCAAGATTGGCTTCCTCCTGGAGGAAGTTATTGTCTTTCGCATACATACCGAGCTGCGGGTCTGCCAGCACGGCGAAAGTAATGGGACGGCTTTGGGCAGATGCGACTCGCTGTTGGGCCTGACCGCCAAACAATGACGAACCCAAAAGCAAAGCCGTAATCGTTGAACGCTTCATATAAGACACGCTAAGTGCAGCATGTTTACGTCCCTAAGACCTCCACCTATTTCGCGTTGAAAGAATCTTCCGTGAAAATTCTTCTAGTGGGGCGGAATCGGCTGTATCAGATCCGGGTGGTCGTAGAATTCTACGAAGCGGCTGAAGCGGCAACGTTCAAAGCGTTAGGTCTTCGATGCAAACGTTAGGCGGAGGCTGCTAACCCTTCAAACTCCACCTCAAACCTGTCAAACGTAGTTTTCACTTGCTTTGAAGCGCCTCCTTGAGTCGAGCCAGGTCCGCGGATTCACTCGAGTCTCGGCCTCGCACATCGCGTCTCAGGAGAGCTAACGTGAAGATCGCTTCGGCATGTCTTGTGCTGTTCACATCCATCGGATGTGCAACTGTGAGTCGCGCTGATACCACCGCGACTCCAGTAATAACGCTTGCTACGGGCACCTACGCGATGCCTACGAGCACTACGATCACGGACTCCACCCCGGGAGCTTCGATCGTTTGGTGCTATACCGGAACAGGCACCTGTACGCCGGCCACTGCCTACACGGGCTCCATCTATGTGAACCCGGCGACTACGGAGACCATCTGTGCGAATGCCACCGCGTCCGGCGACAGTACCAGTGCAACCGTCTGCAGCTATTACACGGCAGCACCGCCACCGACAGCGACCCCCGTCATTACCCTCGCCTCTGGCACCTATGTAAATCCGATGAACACAACAATCACTGACCTAACTTCGGATGCGTCAATCGAGTGGTGCTACACGAAAAAGGATAGTAGCTGTACGCCTTCCATCCAATACGCGCGTCCTGTCCATATCGACATGGATCAGTCTGCTACGCAGACAATCTGCGCAAACGCGACGTCCTCGGGCCATCCGCCCAGCAATACCACGTGTAACCACTACACAGCTGGCACGGATAGCGATCTTTCATTCAGCTACTCTGATGGACACGTCACAATGTCCACCGCGCTACCCGGCGCTACTATCTTCTACACGCTGGACGGCTCTACCGCGACAGAAGCTTCGATCGAGTACACTGGCACTCCTGTCCCTGTCGACCCTGGCACCGTAATTCATGCGGCGGCCGTGCAGATGGTGAGCAACGGAGCCGCAGGCGTGGCGGTTCAAAACGGTCAGATCAATCCCAATAACTTCAAGACAGTGCTTGCAAGCAGCGCTGCGCAATCGGCTCCGTATTTGTCCTACTACAACTCGCCTCACATCCAATATGGAGCCGGCAAGAATGCCTGTAACCAGGGCGTGTGTGGAATTCCGACGGAGATCGGGATGGTGGCAAACCAGCCGCTTCCTTCAGTTACCGGCAGCAGCACCGCAACCAACTTCAACATGACCACCGAAAATCTTCCGGGCGCCGGCAGTGGACTGCAAGTGCTCTGGCCTTACAACGCCGGTGCCCTCGGCGGGTGCGACAGTTGCACCACGATGATCGAGGACTTCTACATTTGGCCGCAGTACACATCCACAATCAATCCGGCAAACGTCGAGAACTGGGAGCTCGACATGAACTCTTGGAACCTGACGATTCCGACTTATGGCTACCTTGGTGCTTCTTTCCAGTGCTCCATTATTGATGGTGGCTGGCAGTACAACGGACAGCACTCGCCGGGTTGGACAAACTTCAGCGCAACGGGCTCTGCAGCGATGACGAGGATCAACCACGACTGCCAGTTTCCCTTTGGCACGTTGGCGACCTCCATTGATTCGCCCACTCAGCAGAGTTTCACGGTGACTCCCAACGTAACGGGCTCTGTGACAGCCGCAACTGTCGAGCCAGGCATGATCCTCCTTATCGACAACGAGGAGATCCTTTGCACAGCAGCAACCGGTAACACCTGCACGGCCAGCAAGCGAGGCTGGGCTGGGACTGGAGCTACAACGCACGCTTCAGGTGCCCTTTATATGGGTTCTGTACACGTCCAGTACCACGTCACCTTTGACCCCGGAGTCAATGCCTGCCTGCTCAACAACAAGAGCGGCGCGCCGGTGGAGTGTGTCTTCATCGACTACATGATTCTCAACAACGTCAAGTTTGACTTCCACGCCCTATATGGCGAACAGACCGTCAACGGCGTCCCCGGCTATTCCGCGCTGACGGTTCCGGCTTACAACTACACCTACCCACCGGATCGAGTGTTTGATCAGAAACAAATCGACGTGAAGGGAGGGATCGGCTCGCCCTCATCGCCAGCAGAGGTTGGAGAGTTCATCGACAGGGACAACGTAACAGCCAGCTTTGGCGTCCTGGCATCGGGAAGCTATACCGTCCCGTAGGTTCCCTCATCGAGACATAAGAATTCACAACAACCGGCTGCCCATCATCGTGTACCGCGATGGTGGGCACTGACCGCTTAAGACCGCGACACCAATGCTTACAACACAAACAGTGATAATGGTCTCCCCGTGCCGAAGCGTCATTTTCGGACCAGCTAATTGTTCGCATGTCTTCGTTCGCCTCCCGAGCGGCGCTCAATTGTGCACTGCGGGTCTCTCACGAACTCGCAGTCGCGGAATACACGCCTCCGAGAAGGGCTTCACCAGGAATGTACCTGGCATTCCTGACACGATAACGCTTCCGTCGGAATTGAAATGGACTGAGCGATACTCGCCGTCGGGAAGATCGCTGAGCCTCTTCCAACTCTCGCCGCTGTCGGCGCTCACATACACGCCGGTGATTGATGTGACGACCTCCCGATTCGGTCGTGCCGGGTCTACGTCGATGCCGTACGTCCGCAGGTTCGATCCAGTCTCGTCGGACATGCGATGCAGGAGGAAGTGTGCGTTCGTCACCCTTCTCACCGTGCCAGGACCGGCCGGGTCGTAGATGCCCCAGCAGGCGGCGATGTGCAAGCCACCAACAACACTCATCGCGTGGATCGCTGAGTCCGGCCCAACTCCATGGACACGTCCCCATTGTTTCGTGCGTAGGTTGAGGACATAAGCCTGGTCACCGGTTCCGACATACACGAATCCCGGGTTAGGGTTCTGCGGATCGTCAAACTCAATCGATAGAAGGTCCATCTCCGTTGGAGGAGGTGGTAATGAACCGTCCTCAATCCACGTGCCGTTTTCGCTACGGTGGTATTCGAAGATCTGCGGCTCAAGGTCGAAATAGCCGTAGCCGATAATCATGTGCTGTCCGTCCGCAGTGATGGCGACGATGTTGGCACGCACGGGCTCGCCGCTCTTCTTCGGTATAGGAATCTTTGGCGGCGTATCAGGCACGCGCGGGCCTGGAATCGCATTCACCACAGGCTTGTAGCTGTCCGGTTGAGGCACCACTTGAAAAGCCCCTCGCTGCGTTGTGACCACAAATTCGTCGCCGCCTGGGAGGACCGCCAGGCCGTTGCGGAGTCCCTCTGCGATCTGAGCATTGAAATACCTGGAGTCCAGGCGAGCGATCGGCGTCCATGTCGCACCACCATCCGCGGACTTGGAGATGTACATTGCCTGTTGTTGAGGTGGCACGCTTTCACTCAGGTCTGCGGTAAGACCCCAAATGACCGCATCGTCGTCGTCGGGCTCAGGATCCGTGGCGATCGTTTCAATGAAGTCCGTAGCAAACTGATGGCTGCCGGGAAATGCTGTCACCTGGTGCACGCGACAGCTTTCCTGCTCGCTCGCAGTGGCTTCGTTCCCCCCCGCTGATCGAGAGCTTATGGACGCGGTACGAGATATTGGCGAACTTCGAGGAGTCTGTCCTGTGACCGGGATGGGTAGGCATATCAGCAGGCACAGCACCAAGCTGCGCGGACCGATGCGGTCGATGTGCCTAATCGCCATAAGCGCCTTCGAAGAAGGACCCACTTCGAATCTAACCGTGCCCGTCCGGAATCGCCAGAAGAGCATCGGAAACTTTACTAAAGCGATATCTCGAACAACGAGGTATCCTCTTCCGTGGGCTAATCTGGGATGGGCCAATGGTTTATTAACTAAGACTTATCTATGACGAAGACGCGCACGGTTCCGACGATCGATGAGTACTTGCGTCAGCGGTTGACGCCGGTTGACGCCGCCATCCCTCAGATTCCCGGTATCGAAATGTACGGGAATTCCATCCCTGCGGAAACTGTCGGCGGCGACCTCTTCGAGTACATCAATTTCCCGCAACGTTATGACATCGACGCACGCATTCAGCGAGCCCAGCGGTTGGCAAAGGATTACCTCAAGCCACTTCCGGAGGGCGCACCGACTCGCAATTCCGTCGACGATCACATCGAATGGCTGAAGGGAACTCCCGACTATCGCCCAGAGATGGAAGCCGAGTACAGGTTCGCGAAGAGCTCCGAGCAGGTCCGCGTCGCAGAAGATCTCCCCGAGCTTTACTCCACCGCGGGAATTCTGATCGTGGATGCCCAGGGACATGGAATCATCTCAGCCAAGATTGCATCCACGGTCCACGACACCTTTCACGCTTTACTGCTCGACGAACTGGACCAATACGGAAGGACAACACCCGAGCTATTCGAAAATTTGAACCTGCGGCTGGCCTTGTCCGCTACCGCGCGCAACACACTCGGGGTGACTCAGCAGGAACGCTCGCGGGAGGTTGCCACATTACTCTATGGCGAGGTGCATCCGGACGGTTCCTTCCGTTTCGCAAACTTCGGACATCCTCCTCCTCTCGTGTTTTCAGCAAAGTCGTCTCGATTAATTAACCTGACCGAAGACCAGATGGCGCAATTCCTCGCTCTCGGTTTGCAGCTGCCCGCAGACCATCCGGATCGTCAGAAATACTTCTCGCTCAATTTTCGTAAGAGAAAATTCAACGCTTGTGACGTTGCCGAGATCACTTTGATAAACCCGGGAGATATTCTCGTCCTCTACACGGACGGAGTCTACGACGGTAGCGATGAGGAGCAGCGCGAGCAACTCGAATCGCTTCTGCGTGAACACCAGCAGGAGTCATCACGCGACATCTGCAATGCAGTGATGGACTATGCGCTGGCCCAGGATGAACGGCTCCGTCAGCATGGAGATCAGGCCCTGATCGACGACAAGACCGTCTTCATCGTTAAGCGCACTGAATAGGTTCTACACGCCGCTCGGCACTTCAATCGGCACCGTCGCCGCATTGGATTCGGCATTCGCCGCATAACGGTATTGTCCAAGGCGTGTGAGGAGAATTAACGTGAGCAGCATTGCCGCGCAGAAGCTTACGAGTGGAACCGTGTACGAATGAAAGCGGTCGTATCCTGCGCCCATCAGCAGCACACCCGCTGATCCCGAGATCATAAACGCGCCGAAGGCCACTCCATAAGATGTTCCGAAGGCTGCGAGGCCGAAGTATCGGCTGACCATGTAGGCCATGCTCTCTACCTCCGCTCCCATGCCGAGGCCGCAGAAGAAGGCAGCAACGAATCCCATGTTTCCGCCGGCTCCCGTGCACAGGATCGCGATCCCCAATGCCGTTGCACTATAAAACAGAATCGCGACTCGCGGCGCAAACATGCGGTCGAGCAGATACCCGGAGCCAAGCCGGCCGATGATCACAGCAGCGCCGACAAGCGATGTTGCTTTGGCGGCACTTGCCGCGGTCACGCCCCTGTCCGTAAAGATTGCCGCCATATGCAGCGCAACTCCATGTACGCATGCGCCGGCCAACGAGAAGATACAGAGAAGCAGCCAGAACGTCGGACTATGCCAGATTTCGCGCCAACTCATACCAGTTTTAGTCTGTGGCTGCAGAGACGAGACTATCGATCTCTCGTCTCCATCGGGGTGAAGGTTTCGTTGCTCAGGGTCATTCTGCAGCCACACTGCCAGCACCGGAAGCGGCACAAGCAGCACTGCACCTCCTAAGGTTGCGAATGTACTCCGCCAGCCGAACATCGTGATAAGCCGTTGCACGACAATCGGAACGATGACGGAACCAACGCCAATTCCCATCATCGCGAGCCCCAGCGCAATCCCGCGATAGCGGTTAAACCAGTGCGAAATCACCACTCCGTACGGAACCGGCGCAGACCCGGCAGTCATCGTAATGTTCAGAAGCGCATAGAAAAGATATAGCTGCCACAGACTGCCGCCCACCCACAAAGCGGAGCACAGAACCATGCCATAGAAGAAGGTTGATACGACGATGAGACGCTTAGAGCCAAAGCGATCGATGAGCATCCCGACGCAGGGAATCGAGAGTGCCCCCGCCGTGTTTGCGATTGAAAATGCAAAGGACACAGCAGCACGGCTCGCATGAAAATCCGCGACCATGGGCTTGAAGAAGACACCAAACGAAAAGACCACAACGGGTGCGCCAAGGAACAGACCAACGGCGCTCACCAAAACTATCCACCATCCGTAAAAGAGTCGAGGCCGTTTGTTCATCACACTCCGTCCGCCAAACTGAAGAACAGGCCCGCGAACACACTCACCGTGTGGTTACTAACATTAAGGGCAGTGTTGTAGAGCACTATACGCTCAAGGCGCATCCAAGCAATTCAAGAATCCCCGTGCTCAATTAAAAAGTTTCCGGCACGCGATCCACACTCGCAAGACTCACATCCCGTCCTTGCGCGAAACCATAGATCACCACAGCCAGGTACGCGACGGCCACCACGATGTATCCGTGCGCCAGGCTCCCGGTCGAGCGCGCAATCGCTCCCAGCAACGGCGGAAACGCAGCACCTCCAACGATCGCCATCACGATCAGCGCGCCACCCAGCTTGGTATTTGCGCCAAGCCCCTTTACGCCCAACGCAAAGATCGTCGGAAACATGATGGACATAAAGAAGCTTGTCACCATGATTGCAATTGCGCCTGTAACGCCTGGGTGAGCCATACCGAATCCGACCAGCCCGATGTTCACGACTGCGTAAACCGCCATCATGCGTGACGGCCGGAACCACCGCATCAATCCCGTCGAGACAAACCTTCCCAGAGCAATCAGAATGAGATTACCAGTCAAAAACCATCCCGCTCCGCGCTCCGAGAATGTCGTGTACTGCTTCACATAGGGAATGAACGCGGACCACGTCGTCACTTGCGCGCCGACATAGAAAAACTGTGCAATCACCGCAAACCAAAGATGCGGATACCGCGCCAGCTCGCGAAAGCTCCCGCGCTCTCCGCCGTTGGCGGCCTCAGTTGCCATCGGGGGAAACCGCGTGATGCCGATCAGTAGTGCCCACAGCAGCACGACAATTCCGAGCACAACATACGTCGGCACAACGCGCATAATCTCCGTATGAAGATACGCCGCATACGTCCCTGCGGCCTTCATCTGTGCCACCTTGCTTGCCGGCAGCTCCACTCCAGAAAAGATGAAGTACGTCCCAACGAGCACACCGGTGATTGTGCCGGGAGGATTAAACGCCTGCGCAAAGTTCAACCGTTGCTCCGATGTCTCAGCAGCGCCAAACTGCGCGATGAACGGATTCGCCGCGGTCTCCAGCGTTGCCGAGCCACACCCGACAACAAACAGTGCAATCAGGAACGGCGTGTACTGACCAATCACTGCTGCGGGCCAGAACAGCAGTGTTCCCGTACCAAAGATGCACAGCCCCGCAAGAATGCCGGCCTTATATCCCCAGCGCCGCATCAACATTGCTGCTGGCAGTGCCATGCAGAAGTAGCCTGTAAACACAGCAGACTGCACCATCTGCGCTTGCAACTGCGAGAGGTTGAACCCCTTGCGAAATTGCTGCACAAGAATGTCGGTGAGGTTATTGGACATTCCCCAGATGAAGAACAGCACCACCACTAGAACGAACGGCAAAATGTGCCCCGTCGGAAATACAGGAACATGATCTGTGCGTGTGGATGGTTTTGTCGGCTGATTCGCTTGTGTTATCTGCACGGGACTCCGAAAATTCTTAGCTAAGGTTGAACTTCTCTGGTTCGCGCTTCAATTCATCTTTAATCCATAGGTCCTGATCGCACATCCACCGAAGATCGACGCGCGCTCATCTTCAGTGAAATCCGCGAAGTAGTCGCGTAACAATTCCCACCATCCCGCATAGCTCGTTCCCACCATGCACACTGGCCAATCCGTGCCCGCCATCAATCGCTGTGGTCCAAAGGCTTCCACAACTGCGTCGAAATAGGGCCGCAGTTGCTCCGGCGTCCAACTCTTAGGATTCGCCTCTGTAACCATTCCGGATAGCTTGCACGAAACATTTGGTCGCCTCGCCAGCTCAAAGATTCTCCCGCGCCACGGCTCCAGCTCCCCCGCGGCAATCTTCGGCTTTGCCATGTGATCGAGGACAAATGTCTGCTCGGTATGACGATCGACAAAGCGCATCGCCTCCTCGAGCTGGCGTTCGTAGATCAAGATGTCGTACGCCAGTCTCGTCTCCTTCATTGCTTGGATTCCACGATTAAACGCCATGCCATCGAGAAACCCCTCTGGCTCTGCCTGCACAACATGCCTCAGTCCCACAAGTTTTTCTTCCTGCGCCACCTGTTCGATCTGCCTTTCAAAATCCTTAGCTGCGATGTCCGCCCACCCCACCACACCAGCTATTTCCGGCGTCTCACGCGCGAGCGAGAGCAGCCACTGCGTCTCTTCATCACTCTGTCTCGCCTGCACGACGATGGTCGCATTCACATTAGCGGCAGCCAGCTCACGCTTCAGATCATCGGGGACAAAATCGCGGCGCAACTCGAACATGGAATCGTCAATCCATCCATACTCGGCCGCTGAATACCGCCATAGATGATGATGTGCGTCGATAGTCCTCCCCGTTACCATCATTCCACCCCTCAGTGGCATTTCACAGAATGCAACGCATCTTTCAATCCACAACATAATACCTTTTCCTCTCCGCAACTCTCTCGCCTGGAAGTACGTCTCCTGGCCCAATCACCGTAGACTGGTTAAAAGGTGAATTGCGCAGTTCTATGGCTCCAATCCTGACGACTCAGGCGGTCTCAAAGCGTTTCGGCGCGACGCCTCTCTTTGAGAATCTCTCCTTCTCGATCAACGAGGGCGACCGCATCGGCCTCATCGGTCCGAACGGTGCCGGCAAGTCCACTCTTCTCGCCATGCTCGCCGACGAGCAGCAACCAGACAGCGGCGAAGTGACCGTACGGCGCCGGGCCAAAGTTACCTATGTCCGGCAGGTCTCGGACTTCCCCCCGCAGATCACCGTTCGCGAGATTATCGAGCAGGTGATGGAACGAGCCGCCGTTCCCGCAGATGAACGCGAGCAACGGCTTCGCGAGACACTCGGCCGCGCAGGCTTCAGCGATGACGGTTCCGCAGGCGCATCCTTCAGCGCCGCCGCCGCCAGCCTTAGCGGAGGGTGGCGCAAACGCCTCGCACTCGCAGAAGGAATCGTCCAGCAACCTGATGTCCTGCTGCTAGACGAGCCGACCAACCACCTCGATATCGACGGCATTGAGTGGCTTGAAGAGACACTGCGCACAGCTCGCTTCGCGGTTGTTGTCATCACGCACGACCGATACTTCCTCGAGAACGTAGCCAATGACATCATCGAACTCAGCCGCTCCTATGCTGAAGGCCTGCTGCGGGTGCGCGGCAACTACTCAGACTTTCTTGAGACACGCGAAGCCTACATGGAATCGCAGATGCGTGTGCAGGAAGGACTCCGCAATCGTGTGCGCACTGAGATCGAATGGCTGCGGCGCGGCCCAAAGGCACGAGCCACCAAAGCCAAGGCGCGCATCGACAACGTGAACGCCCTCATCGATAAACTCGCTGAAGTCGACGCTCGCCTCCGAACCTCATCCGCGTCCATCAGCTTCGACGCCACGGATCGCGAGACGAAACGACTGATCGAACTCGACAGCGTCAGCATTGCACTCGAGGGCCGCGAGATCGTTCGCAATGTAAATCTTCTGCTGACGAATCGCGCACGTCTTGGCATCATTGGCCCCAACGGAGCAGGGAAGACGACCATCCTGCGTGCGATCACGGGTGAGATTCCAGTGAATTCTGGCACGGTAAAGCGAGCACCCTCACTTCGCATCGTCTATCTCAGCCAACTGCGCGAGCTTGATCTCTCACTGACTCTCCATCGCGCTCTCGCGCCGGATTCTGATGCGGTGGTTTATCAAGGCCGCGTCATTCACGTCGCCAGCTATGCGGCAAAGTTCCTCTTCACTGGCGATCAACTGCGCCAGCCCGTCGAGCGCCTCAGCGGAGGCGAACGTGCTCGCGTCCTTCTTGCCCGCCTCATGTTGCAGCCTGCTGATGTCCTCATCCTCGATGAGCCGACGAACGATCTCGACATCCCGACGCTCGAAATCCTCGAAGAGGCTTTGCAGGAGTTCTCAGGTGCGGTCGTACTCGTTACCCATGACCGTCACCTGCTGGACCGCGTCACTGATAGCGTGCTTGGACTCGATGGCCGTGGTAATGCCGCGGTGTTTGCCGATTACCTGCAGTGGGAACTATGGCGTGAGAGCACTTCTGCCGAAAGTGAGCTTAAGCCTGCTGCAAACACACCTGCAAAAGCCGCTCCGCAGCCTGCTGCCAGGAAGAAGCTTTCCTACATGGAGCAACGAGAATTTGACAGTATCGACTCATTGATCGAAGCGGCGGACCAGCGACTGGCTGTAGCGAAGCAGCGCATCGAAGACCCTGCGGTTGCAACCGATCCCGCTGCGCTCACCGAAGCCTTAACTGAGCTCGAAGCAGCACAAGCCGAGCATGATCGCCTGCTCGCGCGCTGGGTGGAACTAAGCGAAAAGGCTGGCTGATTCCTTCGCCGATTAATTCTTGCGAACGACCTCACCATTTTTCATCACAAACTTAACATGCGTCAGCGTTGAGATATCCGTGAGCGGGTCGCCGGGGACGGCGATGATGTCCGCGAAGTAGCCGGGCTTGAGCTGGCCGATCTGGTCGGCCCAGTCGAGCAGCTTGGCGCCGTTGATGAGGCCGGCGCGGAGGGTGTCGGCGGGGCTCATGCCGAACTTCACCATGAGCTCGTACTCGCGGGCCTGCGTGCCGTGCGGGAAGGGGCCGACGTCGGAGCCGACCGCGAACGGGACACCTGCAGCCATCTGCCTCTTGAACTCAGCAGCGTGATAGTCGAGCTCGTTGTCCATCGTCTGGCTGCGGTCTGCGGTTTCAGCGTGCTGTCCGAAGTACTCGCTGATGGCAAAGGTGGGGACAGCGTAGATCTGCTTCTCGCGCATGATCTTCATCGTCTCGGGCGAGAGCGACCACGCGTGGTCGATGCTGGCGACGCCTGCCTGGGCGGCGTAGAGGGCACCGGGTTCGCCGGTGCAGTGGACGGCGACACGAGAGCCGGTGCGGTGGGCTTCGGCGACGGCGGCGGCGAGCTGGGCTTCGTTGTACTGGTAGGGTGTTGAGAACACTGGGTTGGGTCCGGGGAAGCCGGTGAGGTGGTCGCGGCCGGTCTCGTAGATCTTGGTGAAGTCCGCTCCCTGCTTGCGCTGCTCGCGCATGACCGCGATGAGCTCGTCGGCGGTGTTGGCGCGGTCGGCGTTGGAGAGCAGGTGCTCTGCAGGATTGAGGCCGGAGTTGTCCTCGTGGCCTCCGTTGATGTCGATGGCGTTGCAGGACATGCGCATGCGCGGTCCGGGGATGAGGCCGGAGTTGATGGCGTTGCGGACGGCGACGTCGGCGCAGCCGGCCCCCTCCGAACCCATGTCGCGCTCGGCGGTGAAGCCTGCCAGGAGGTCGGCTTTGGCGGCGGAGGCGGCGATGAGGGTGCGCTGGGGTACGGTCTCGAGGACGGTCTGGAAGGCTTCGTTGCCGGGGTGGAGGAAGAGGTGGACGTGGGCGTCGATGAGACCAGGCATCAGGGTTGCGGAGCCGAGGTCGATTACCGTTGCGTCTGCGGGGTGGGAGACGTGCTCGCCAACCTCGGTGATGCGGTTGCCGGTGACGAGGACTTCGCCGGGAGAG
>Ga0134126_10006848_pt1 | contig 14330 bp, 16 predicted proteins | sample KB31752_FD_96881 | JGI IMG/M metagenome (GOLD analysis project Ga0134126, IMG submission 96881) | Terrestrial soil microbial communities with excess Nitrogen fertilizer from Kellogg Biological Station, Michigan, USA - KB3-175-2 | ecosystem: Environmental > Terrestrial > Soil > Unclassified ... | reverse complement strand
GCCGCCGGCTACGACCACGACACTGAGCTCGTCATGACCCACTCAGGCGACACCCTGGCGCCCGTCGCGCTCGCGGAGTCGCTCACCCTGGCCGAGATGCGCTCCGCGCTGACCCGCCAGCTGTGCGCCTGGATGCCTCAGGCGGCGGACGAAGTCATCTACCACCTCACCGAGCGCCGCACCGCCCGGCTCCGCGGCGCCGACCAGGTCCGCTTCCTCGCCGTCCGCGACGACCACAGCATCGTCGCCTCCTGGGCGGACCTCTACCTCGACCCCGCCCAGGGCATCGCCCAGATCGAGGACGTCATGACCGCGGACGGGCACACCCGCCGCGGCTACGCCGACACCGTCATCGCCACCGCCCTGCACCTGGCCGCCGGCTACAGCCTGGTCTTCCTCCTCGCCGACGCCGGCGACTGGCCCCGCACCTGGTACGCCAGGCGCGGCTTCACTACGATCGGCCGCTCCCACACCTTCACCCGGCCGGAAACCGTCGCCTGAACAGGCTGACTCCTGTCCCCGCCCGCCGCAGGAGTCCTATATTTGGCCGATGTCCTCCGCGCTGCGCCCCCTGGTCAACGAGGTCGCCAAGGCGAACCGCGAACAGGACGTCCAGGCGTTCAAGGTCGTGCTCAGCCGGCTGGCGCGCGCCGCACGGGACACGGCCAGCCCCGCTGAGCTGACGGCGGTGATCCAGGAACTCGTCCCCCTCCTTCGCACCGCCGTCGGCATCAGCACCGAACTGGCAGTACTCGCCGGGGCCTGCGTCGAGTGGGGCGGGTCCCCGGCGCCGCTCACCGAGGTGCTGCCCGGCCGGGCGGTCACCGCGATGCTCGGCTATGCGCTTTTCCCTGACGCCTGGCGGGCGGCGTCGGGCGGCCAGCCGCTGCCGGACAGGAACTCGAACGTCGAGGCGACGGGGCTCGTCACCGACTACGCCGCGCGCAACGGCCGGCGCGTTGACATGTACCGCACGGTCGCCACTTCCTGGTTCGACGTCATGGACTGGATCAAGCCGATGATCACGTGCATGGCCAGGCGCGAGTTCCGTTCGGCGCTGCCCGCCGGGGCCGTCAGGGAGGTTCGCGACGCAGCGGCCGCCATCGCGGCGGACCAACCCGGGGAGCAGCCCGACGACACGGCGCGCAGCGCCCACTGGCTCGAAGGCCTTGCCATGGTCCTCGACGACGAGCCGCTGATCGTGCTCGACCCGGCCTCCGGGCGCGGGTACCGCCTTACGATGAGCGGGGTCGGCGACAACTTCCAGCTGCACACGCTCCTCGCCGACCGGCTCTCCGGCCAAGGCGGCATTCCCGGCCTGGCGCCCCCGCGACGCGACTGGGTGGCCGAGGCGACCGACGCCCCGCTCGTGAACCATTCCGGCACCGACCCCATCGTCCGCCGGTTCCGCCTGTACGACGGCACCGGCAGCTACGTGTACCCGGAAGGCCGCCCCGCGGACATCGGAATGACCGCGGGGACGCGCGTCCTGGTCATCCACCCGACGAACGGGAGCTACGGCTGGGCGCACGCGCGCACCTACGTGCACATGAAGCCCGCGCTTACCCTCGACGCCGCGCTGGCGCCCGAGGAGGCAGCCGGCTGGCTGGGCCGCATCGCCCCGGCCAACGAGACCGACATGATGGCCGCACGCCAGGACGGACGCTAGGCGGACGGTCAGGGCACAGCTGCCAGCCCGTCGAGCGTTGCCGCCAGGTCGCCGGCCAGGAGCGCTAGGAGGGTCTCGCCCTCGGCGGCGGACGCGCCCGCCGGGTCGCCGAGGACGCCGTTCGGGCTGACCTGGCGGACGCCGCCCGTGCGCAGGCCTGCCATGATCTCGGTCAGCGGGCGGGTGTCGCCGGCGGCGGCCGCGTCCAGCCGGACGTCGCCGGGCGCGAGTGCCAGCATGATGGACGTCTCCACCCGCCCCGCGTGCGCGTCCGGCACCAGGCTGACGCCCCCGGCCGCGAGCATCGACGAGCGGACACCAGCGTGCCACACATGGCACTCGCGGCCCTCAGCGCGCAGCCGCTCCCGGGCGTCGCTGATCGCGGCCACGTTACCGCCGTGCCCGTTCACCAGGAGCATCGCCGGCCAGTGGAGCGACGCGTGGCGGCCGAGCTCGACCAGAACCGTCGACAAAGCGACATGCCCGATCGACAGCGTCCCGGGGAAGTCCGCGTGCTCGCCGCTCGCCCCGATCGCGATCGCCGGCGCGAGCCCGACCCCGGACCGACCGGCGCACGCCCGCTCCGCGACGGCGACCGCGATCCGCGTATCGGTATCGAGCGGCAGGTGCGCCCCGTGCTGCTCAAGCGACCCGACAGGCACTACAAGCACCCGCCGCGTCCCCGCCTCTACCTCAGGCCAGTGCGCGGACGCGAGGCGGAACCCGGCATTCGCGCGGCCGGGCACAGGCTGGGCTGGCATCCGCCCATGCTAACGTCAGCCGCTGCGCCGCTCAGCCGGCCATGCCGCCGTCGCCGGTCCCCGCGTGGTCCTCCCCGTCGCGGAACACCGCTGCTGCGAAGCCGGCATGGTCCCTCCTCACCGCGAACCTGCGTTCCCCGCCGTCAGCTTTCCCGTTTCCCGGCGCGGCGACCCGCCCGATGTCACACAAGCGCCCCCTGCGTCGTCACTACGGCATGAAAGCCGCGATAGTAGGCGGGACCGGGACGCTCGGCAGGCAAGTCGCCAGCGAACTCCGCGCCCGCGACCACGACGTCCGCATCCTCAGCAGGAACGCCCCCGAGTACCGGGTTAACCTGGCAACCGGCGAGGGGCTTGACACCGCCCTCGCGGGCTGCGAGGTAGTGATCGACGCCAGCAACAACTCATCGAAAACCGCCGCCACGACCCTGGTCGAAGGATCCCGGCGGCTGCTCAGCGCCGCCGTCATGGCGGGCGTCGCGCACCACGTCTGCGTGTCCGTCGTCGGCTGCGAGCGCGTTCCGGTCGGCTACTTCCAGGTCAAGGCCCAGCAGGAGGAAGTCGTCGAAGGCGGCCAGGTGCCCTGGACCATCGTGCGCGCCACGCAGTTCCATGAGTACGCCGCCGCCACCCTGGAATCGGCGGCCAGGTGGCGGGTCGTGCCCGTGCCGCAGGTGCAGTTGCAGACCGTCTCATCAGCCGAGGTCGCCCGCGTCATCGCGGACGTCGCCGAGCACGGCCCGCGCCGCGCCAGAGTCGAAGTCGCCGGCCCTGAGGTCATCACCGCCCGCGAACTCACCGCAACGTGGCGGCGGGCCACCGGCCGGAAGGTTGCCGTGTTCCCGGTCAGGCTGCCCGGCAAACTGGGCCGGGCACTGCGGGGCGGCGCGCTGACCAACCCCCGCCCGGCCGTCCTCGGCACCCAGCCGTTCAGCGTCTGGCTGGAGGCCACCACATGACCGAGCCCCGCCCCGTTACCAGCGCCGCCAGCCTCGCCGACGCGTTCGAAGCCCAGCGTCCCCGGCTGCAACGCCTCGCCTACGCCGCGACCGGGTCCGTGGCGGAAGCCGAAGACTGCGTCCAGGAAGCGTGGCTGCGGCTGACCCGCCTGCCCGACCCCAGCACCATCGCCGACCTCCCCGCCTGGCTCACGACCACCGTCAGCAGGCTCGCCCTCGACGCACTCGGCAGCGCGCGGGCACGGCGGGAACGCGCCGCCGGGCCCTGGCTCCCGGAACCCCTCGTCGCCGACCTCCGCGCCCCGGACCCCGCCGACCAGGTCTCGCTCGACGAACTGGTCAGCATGGCACTGCTCGTCGTCCTGGAACGCCTGTCACCCGCCGAGCGGACCGCCTTCGTCCTCCACGACGTGTTCGACGTTGACTTCGAGGAGATCGCGGAGGTCGTCGGCCGGACCCCCAGCGCCGTCCGGCAGCTTGCCTCAAGGGCGCGCAAGCATGTCCGCGACGGTCAGCCCAGGTTCCCGCCGACCCGCTCCGAGCAGGCCGAGATCGTCACCGCCTTCGCCGCGGCCTGCGCGAACGGCGACATCGACCAGCTGACCCGCCTCCTCGACCCCGGAGTCACCTGGCGGGCCGACGGCGGCGGCAAGGTCACCGCCGCGCCCGTCCTGGCTCAGGGCGCGCCGGACGTCGCCCAGGTCCTGCTCGACTTCGCGAGTCGCGGCGCCGCGCAGGTCCGCATGGTGCTCGTCAACGGCACCCCCGGTCTCGCCGTCCGCGACGCCGGCCAGGTCCTCTCCGTCATCGCGCTGACCGTCGACGACGGCAGGATCACCGCCATCGACATCATCCGCGACCCCGACAAGCTCACCACGCTCAGCGGGCTGCTATGACGCCTCGCGCTACTCAGGCGCGTGGCACACGGCCTCGACGTTGTTGCCGTCCGGGTCGCGGACGAACGCGCCGTAGTACGTCTCGTGGTACTCCGGCCACACCCGCGGCTCGTGCAGGACCTCCGCGCCCGCGGCGACCGCCGCCGTGAAGAACGCCCGCACCGCCTCCCTGCTCGGCGCCGTGAACGCGATGTGCGACTCGCTGAACCCGTCGCCGCTCGCATGCGCGCTGATCCAGAAGTCGGGGCTCGGCGGGACGCCGTAGCCGATCGCCTCACCGAAGTCCATCATCCGCTGTGCGCCGAGCGGGGCGAGCACGGCGTCGTAGAAGGCCGCGCTCGCGGCCATGTCCCTGCACTGCATACCCACGTGATCAAGCACGGCCGCTATTCTCCCACCGAGCCGCCCCCGCCGGGCAGAGGCGCGCTGGCTGACCACTCAGCTCAGGCCGGATGACAGGTAATAGGCGCCGATAGCGACGACCAGGACGCCGACCAGGCGGCGGATCAGGACATCGGGCATCCGGGACTGAATGCGGGCGCCGGTATACCCGCCGGCCAGGCCCCCGGCGCCCAGGGCAATGCCGACCCGCCAGTCGGGGGCGACTGAGATGTGCTGATGCACGGACAAGATGGTGAAGGTGATGACGCCGGCCGCCGAGGTCACGAACGTGGCAGCCAGCGCGGCGGGAGCGGCCTGAGATGGCTTGTGCCCCGACCCGATGAGCAGCGGCGCCAAGACCGATCCGCCGCCGATCCCGTAGATGCCGCCGACGCATCCCACCACGGCAGCCACTATCCACAGCGCGGGGTTCGGGATCAGCCGGACGCGGCGGTCTGGGGCATCCGCGCGAGACGGCCGGGTGAGCGCCAGCCAGATGCCGAGCGGGGTCAGCACGGCGGCGATCACCAGATCGAAGACGTGCGGGCTGGGCAGCAGCTTGACCCGGATGACCGACCCGGCGACGACACCGGGCAGGGTCCCCGTGATGAGCACCACGGCCAGTCGCCCGCCGGTCTGTCCCTGCCGCCAGTAGCGGTACAGCGCCCCGGGTGTCGCGACGATGTTGTAGAGCAGGTTGGTGGGGGTCACCGCCGGGCTGGGCGTGCCCAGTACCCCGACCTGGAAAGGCAGCAGCAGCACGGCCCCCGATATCCCGGCCGGGGTTGTGGCCGCAGCGATCAGGTACGCCGCGGCCAGGGCCCCCGCTTCGGTCCAGCCCGTGTCAAGCACGGGGCCACGATAACCACGTAACTACCCGTCGATCGAGCGATGACCAGCCATTTTGCGCCTGGCAACCCCTTGTGTCAGGCGAGGGCGAGGAAGAGCTTCTCCATCTTCGCGATGTCGACTTCGTTCGGCCCGTCGCCGTCGGCCAGGCAGTGCTGCAGGCCGGTGGACACGATCGCGTAGCCGCTGCGGCTGAGCGCCTTGTTGACGGCGGCGAGCTGGGTGAGCACGTCCTCGCATTCGGAGCCTTCCTCCAGCATCTTGATGACGCTGCCGAGGTGGCCGTGGGCGCGCTTCATCCGCATGATGATGGCCTTCATTTCATCGGGCTGCAGGACCACTAATACTCCTTCGTCGTTTCGCCGGCCACGTCTCGCGGGCCGCCCGGCACGGCGCTGACCGCCGCGCGCAGCTGCTGTCCCACCTCGGTGGCGAGGCTGTCCAGGTCGCCGTGGCCGCCCGCCAGCCGCATCATGGCGCCCGGGTCGAAAGCCTCCAACAGCGTGACGCGGTCACCGAGCGACCGCACGACGACGTTGCACGGCAGCAGCGCCGCGACGGAGGGGTCGGCGGTGATCGCGCGGTGGGCGTACCGCGGGTTGCAGGCGCCGAGGATGACCTCGTCCGGGATCTCGGCGCCGATCTTCTGCCGCAGCGTCGCGCGCAGGTCGATCTCCGTGATGACCCCGAAGCCGGCCTTGCCGAGCTCCGCCCGGACGGCCGCCACGGTGTCATCGAACGGCAGCTCCCAGGTGGCCTGGATGGTGTAGTCGGACATGATGACCTCCCCCTCGGATGAGTCCCCGCGTTGATTTTACATCCCCCCGGGGGGATATGCTAGCGTTCGGTTATCCCCCCGGGGGGATACTTCGACCGGAAGGAGCACGCATGGCCACCAGGACGACGGCAGCAGATCCCGCAGCCGGGGACCCCGGCGCCGCGGACACAGCGCCGTCTCACCGCGCGACGGCCATCACGGTGATCCCGATCGAGACGCCCACGCTAGGGGACCGCAGCTACCTCGCCCACGACGGCGAGGTCGCCTTCGTCGTCGACCCCCAGCGAGACATCGACCGCGTCCTGGCACTGCTCGGCGAGCAGCGCCTGCGGCTGACTCACGTCTTCGAGTCCCACATCCACAACGACTACGTCACCGGCGGCCTCGCCCTGGCCCGCCGTACCGGCGCGGAGTACCTGGTCAACGCCGCCGACCAGGTGACCTTCGAGCGGACCCCGGTGCATGACGGGGAGGTCCTCCAGATCGGGCCGCGGATGCGGGTCACCGCGGTCGCAACGCCGGGCCACACGTTCACGCACCTGTCCTACGTGCTCGACGACGACGGCGAGCAGCTGGCCGTCTTCTCCGGGGGCTCGCTGCTGTACGGGGCGACTGGACGGCCGGACCTGCTCGGCGCCCAGCACACTAGCGCCCTCGTGCGGGCACAGCACGCCTCGGCGCGCAAGCTGGCCGGGATGCTGCCCGACGCCGCGGAGGTGTACCCGACGCACGGGTTCGGGTCCTTCTGCTCGGCGACGCAGTCGGAGGCGGACAGCTCGACGATCGGACAGGAAAAGGAAGCCAACCCGGCCCTCACCCAGGACGAGCAGACCTACGTCCGCGAGCTGCTGTCCGGCCTGAACGACTACCCGGCGTACTACGCGCGCATGGCGCCCGCCAACTCGGCAGGCCCGTCCGCGCCTGACCTGTCGCCGCCAGGCAAGGCCGATCCGGCCGAAGTGCGACGGCGGATCGAGGCAGGCGAGTGGGTCGTGGACCTGCGCCACCGGACCGTGTTCGCGGCCGGTCACGTGCCCGGTTCGCTGAACTTCGGGCTTGACGGAAGCTTCGCCACGTACCTCGGCTGGCTGATCGAGTGGGGGACCCCGCTGACCCTGCTCGCCCAGAGCGCGGACGACATCGCCCGGGCGCAGCGCGAGCTCGTCCGGATCGGGATCGACCGCCCGGCCGCTGCCACCGTCGGCGGTCCCCGCGACTGGGTCGCCGGGACAGGCACCGAACTAGCATCCTTCGCCACCGCCACGTTCGCCGACCTCGCCCAGGTGCGGCACCACCGGCCGGTAACGGTCCTCGACGTGCGCCGCAGCGACGAATCCGCCGCGTCCCGGATCCACGGGTCGGTGAACATCCCGCTCCACGAGCTGCCCAAGCGCTTGGCCGACGTCCCCGCAGGGGAAACCTGGGTGCACTGCGCCGCCGGCTACCGGGCCTCGATCGCCGCGTCGTTCCTGGCGGCCGCCGGCCGTGAGCTCGTCGCGGTCGACGACGTGTTCGGGAACGCGCGGCAGGCGGGCCTGCCCGTCACCGGTGACGAGGCCGCGTGACCTTCGGGATCATCGTCGTCGCCGGCGCGCTCGTCGGGCTCAGCCTGGGCGCGCTCGGCGGCGGCGGATCTATCCTCACCGTCCCGGTCCTCGTCTACGGCCTCGGCCAGTCCGCCGGACAGGCGACCACCGGCTCGCTCATCGTCGTCGGCGTCACCTCGCTCATCGGGGCAGTCACCGCCTACAGGTCGGGCAACGTCCTGCTCACCAGGGGACTGGCCTTCGGCGCCGTGGCAATCGCCGGCTCCGCGGCGGGCGCGAAGGCCTCGGGCCTCGTTTCCGCCACCGCGCTGCTGACCGCGTTCGCCGTGCTGCTTGCCGTGGTCGCCGGGGTGATGGCAGCCCGCCAGCTGCGCGCCCGGCGCGGCCAGCCAGGAGCACGCCTGCCCAGCCACGCCGACGACCCGATCATCGCCTTCCGGCCCGCGTTCGCGTGCCAGTGCCCGCGCGCACTCAAAGTGCTCACCGCCGCCACCACCGTGGGCCTCCTCACCGGGTTCCTCGGCGTGGGCGGCGGCTTCCTCGTCGTGCCTGCGCTGGTCCTCGCGCTCGGGCTGCCGATGACCTACGCCGTCGGCACTTCCCTGGTCGTGATCACCGTCACCTCGGCATCGGCGCTCGCGGTCCGCGCGGGCACGGGCATGCAGGCAAGCTGGGGCCTGGTTGCCCTGCTCACCACCGTGGCCGTCCTCGGCGCCTGGGCAGGCGCCCGGGTGGCGGCGCGAGCCGACACCAGTAAGCTCCAGGCGGCGTTCACCGTCCTTCTCGTCCTGGTCGCTGGCTACACCGCCTGGCGGGCCGTGCCCGGCCTCCTTTGAACCCTCTGTTTCCTGTCCGTACGAACACCCAACCCTAAGGAGAATCACGATGTGCCGACCAGTCACCTGCAAGAAGTGCGGCAAGACCACCTGGGCCGGCTGCGGCCAGCACGTAGCGCAGGTCAAGGCGTCCGTCCCCGCCGGGCAGTGGTGCCCCGGCCACCCGCGCGAGGAGCGCGCTGACGGCGGCTGGCTGTCCAGGCTCCGCAAGCGCTAGGCGCGCCAGGAGTCATTCGCCAGCCGGGTGCCCAACCGTTCTCGCCCCGAATCGCGGTGCGGGCGCTGATCTCCCCGGCTGGCATCGTCCGCCTGTCGGTAGACCCGGCTGTGGCGCTGGAGCTGGCTCTCGTGGTTGGCGAGCCTGCGGCAACCAGGTCAGCAGCCCGGGTCCGCCTGAAGCGGCGGGCTGACCGCGCGGCCCTCGAAGGCCCTGGCCAGCTTGTCGTGCAGGCTGGGGTTTGCCTGGACTAGGACGTCGTCGCCCGGCCGCAGCCTGGTGCCGGGCTTGAGGGGCACAAGCTGACCGTCCCGCACGATGAAGCTAACCCATGCCTCGCCGGGCAGGCCGGCGAGCTCGTCGACGGTGCGGCCGTCGGCGGGCGACCCGGCCCTGACGGTGAGCTGGTGGACGCCGCACGGCTCGTCCCGCAGCCGGACTCCCAGGGCCCACGGCTCGGGCTCGACCGGGCGCATCGGCACGCGCAGCAGCCGCGCGGCCGTCGGCACGAGGCTGCCTTGCACCACGACGGAGAACATGACGGCCACGGCGATGATGCCGTACAGCCGCTGCGCGCCCGGCACCCCGGCGTCGACCAGGAAGCTGCCCAGCAGGATCGGCACGGCCCCCTTCAGGCCCGCGAACAGCACGAACCCCAGCTCGCCGCGGCCCAGCCGGGCCGGAACCAGGCACAGCCCCACCGCGACAGGCCGGATCACGAACGCCAGCGCCGCCCCCAGGACCAGTCCTGGCACCCACACGTCCGCCCGGCTGACCGTGTCCAGGCTGATCGTCAGGCCCAGCACGACGAACGCGACGATCTCCGCGAGGCTGGCCAGCGCCGAGTGGAACCGCTCCACCTCCCGCTTATAGGGCGCCCGCCCGTCGCCGAGCACGATACCGGCGGTGAACACTGCCAGGAACCCCGACCCGTGCGCGAGCGTCGCGACCGCGAACAGCAGCAGCGAGCACGCCAGCGTCCGCAGCGGGTACAGGCCCTCCCCGGGCAGCGGGACCCGCCGCATGAACCACAGCAGCGCGGCCCCGCCCGCTGCGCCGACAACCGCGCCCACCCCCATCTGCAGCAGGAACACCCCGCCCACACGCGCGAACGCCCCCGCCGACAGGCCCCCGGCCGCGATCAGGCTGGCCATCAGCGCGATCCCGACCGGGTCGTTCGCGCCCGACTCGCCCTTCAAGATGACGTCGCCGCGCCCGGCGACCTCCCGCTGGCCCAGCACGGAGAACACCACCGCCGGGTCGGTCGGCGCCACCGCCGTGGCCAGCAGCACCGACGCGTACCAGTCCAGGCCGAACCCCGCGTGCGCGAGCAGCGCACCCCCCGCGACGGTCCCGAACGTCCCCGCCACCCCCGTCACGGTGACCGGCACGGCGGCCGACCGGAACCGCGACCAGCCGATCTGCATTCCGCCGTCAAACAAGATGCAAACCAGGGCAACGGTCACCACCCGTTCAACCAGCAGGTGGGGCGGCTCGTGCAGCGCCGGGACGACCGCCACCGCCACCGCCGCGCCCGCCAGCACCAGCGCCGGCGAGGGGACCTTCACCCGCTCGGTCAGCCGGTTCGACAGCACCACCACCAGGCCCACCGCAGCCGCAAGTAGCACCACCAGGGCAAAAGGACCGGCATCAGTCACGGGTAGCCCCCACAGTCAGGAATCGCTGAAACGTTTCCCGACCAGGCTTCCCGGGGCACCACAGGGAAGTTTACCGGTCGGCAGAGCCGCTAGCACGGAGCGGCCGGCCGCACGCAATCCCGCACGGCCCTCGCAAGGAGTCGGCAAAGATGCCCGTCGGCCCACCGCCCTGCCCGTCGGCCCGTACGGTCTGCTGCCGAAGTGGCGCCTCGCCTAGCCGCTGCTGAGCAGCGCCCAGACGACCACGCTTACCGTAGCCAGCGACACAACCAGGAGGGGGCCACCGAACTTCGCGAACGTTTGCGTGCTGTAGGCACCGGGCCCCATCACCATGAGGTTGCTCTGGTGGCTGTGCGGGTTGATGAAGGTGAACGAGATGCACGTGGCGACGAGCGCGAGCAGTGTCACCGGATTGAGCCCCAGCTTGGCGGCGATTCCGAGTGCGATCGGAGTGAGGATCGACGCGGCCGCCGCGTTCGTGATCAGGTTCGTCATGATCGTCGTCGTCAGCGCGATCACCACGACGACGACGGCCGTGCTCCGTGAGGAGACCTGCTCGATCGACCGGGCCAGGACGGCAGCCAACCCGCTCTCGACGACTCTTGACCACGCCCTTCGCGATCACGAGCACGCCCGCGACCGTGATCACACCCCCGTTACTCAGCCCCGCGAACAGGGCGGGCACGGGTGCCAGCCGGAGGATTCCCCCTACGGCCAGGCCAGTGGCAAGCGCCAGGACCGGAGGCGCCTTTCCGGAGGCCATGGTCACGAGCGTGGCCACGACGACCGCGGCAGCCAGGACTTCCATGCCCGGGGGTTATACCCGGACACCACCCCAGCAGCCGCTGTTAGCCGGTGCGAGTTAGCCAGTGGCTAACGGGTGTCCAATCGCCCGCGGGTGCCGACGTGGCCCAGGGATCCTGTTTTCTATCGACAGCCGGATTAAGCCGGTCAGCAGCAGTCGTCGCCGCGCCAGGACTGTAGGCCTTCCCAGGCGGCCGCCGCGGCGATCGCCAGGCCGATGACAGGGTCGGCGGGCCAGCCGGCAGGCCAGGCGGCGGTGACCGCCAGGCCCAGGAGGACGGCGGCGGCCTGGGCCGCGCACAGGTAGTTCTGAGTGCCCTCCCCGGCGGTCGCGGCTGAGCCGAGCCGCGCCGCGAGCCGGTGCTTGGCCCGTCCAAGCAGCGGCATCACCACCAGCGCGGTCGCGGTCAGGATGATCCCGATGGCCGACGCGCCCGCGTGATGCCCGTCGGCGAGGTCCCAGGCGGACTGGGCGGCGATGTAGGGCGCCAGGAGCCAGAAGGAGACAGCGACGGCCTGCTGGGCGCGCCGCTCGGCGGCTTCGGACAGGGTGCGCGCCCCGGTGAACCGCCAGATCACGATGACGCTGGCCGCCCCTTCGACCGCGCTGCCGAGGGCCCACCCGGTCAGCGCCGCCGACCCCGCCGCCAGGCCCTGCCACAGCCCGACCGCGCCCTCGGCGCACATCCACGCCAGGCTGGCCCACGCCAGCCACCGTGCCCGCCGCACCGCCTGCCGCCATCCCTCGTCGCGGGGCACCGCCGTAGCGGCGCAGCAGTCGCACGTGCTGCCGGTGCAGCAGCCATCAGCCAGGACGGGCAGATCCGGGCCGGCTGCGGGGCGGCCTGCGGTCACGGCTCGTCCCCGCCGCAGCCGTCCGTGCCCCACACCGGGCACAGCGCCACGGCATTCCCGGTCGCGGCCAGCACCGCCTCCGCCGCCGCCAGCATCTCGGCCAGCGCGGGCTGGGCCAGCCGGAACACCGACGCCCGCCCGCTGGGCGCGGACGTCACCAGGCCGCAGTCCCGCAGGCACGCCAGGTGCTTGGACACCGTTGACTGGGCCAGGTTCAGCCCGGCCGTCAGGTCGGTCACCCGAGCGGGGCCGGCCGCCAGGCGGCGTACGATCATGAGCCGCGCCGGGTCACCCAGTGACCTGAACAATGCGGCAGCGGGGCCTAGTTCCACCCGCTCGACCTCGGCATCAGGAGCTATCATCGCCACCAGGCGATGATATCGCGTCAGCTCGGGACGGTCATCCGGCGGCGGCGGAGACAACATGACAACCGTTATCATCGCCGGTTGACGATGATAACGCGATTGACCGGTAGCATGACGGCCATGGCATCCGCGCCCGCGCATTCCCATGCCGCCCACGCCCACGAGCACGGCCCAGGCCCCGGCTCCGACCGCCGCCACCTGCTGGCCGCGCTGCTACTGCTGGCGGCGTTCATGGTCGCGGAGGTCATCACCGCGCTCCTGTCCGGGTCGCTGGCGCTGCTGTCGGACGCCGGGCACATGCTGTCCGACGTCGGCGCGATCGGCGGGGCGCTGTGGGCGATCTCCCTGGCCGCCCGGCCCCCGTCAGGGAAATGGACCTACGGCTGGAAGCGCGCCGAGATCCTCTCCGCCGCCGCCAACGGCATCACCCTGCTCGTCGTCGCCGGGATCGTTACCGCCGAGGCCATCAGCCGCCTCGTCCACCCGCCCGCCGTCGACGGCGGCCCCGTCATCGCGGTGGCCGTCGCCGGGATCGTCGTTAACGTCGCCGCGACGTGGGTCCTCGCCCGGGCGAACCGCTCCAGCCTGAACGTCGAAGGCGCCTTCCGGCACGTCCTCACCGACCTGTACGGCTTCATAGGTACCGTCATCGCCGGGATCGTCATCGTCACCACTGGCTTCACCCGCGCCGACGCCATCGCCTCCCTCCTCGTCGTGGTCCTCATGGTGAAGGCAGCATGGGACCTGCTGCGCGACTCCGGCCGGGTCCTGCTGGAGGCCGCCCCGGAAGGCATGGACCTAGAACAGATCCACGCCCACCTGGCCGAAGTTCCCCACGTGCTAGGCGTCCACGATCTGCACGCCTGGACCGTCACCTCCGGCCTGCCCGTGCTGTCGGCCCACATCGTCATCGAAGACGACTGCTTCAACGACGGGCATGCCCCGCGCCTCCTCGACCATCTCCAGGCCTGCCTCGCCGGCCACTTCGACGTCGAGCACTCCACCTTCCAGCTGGAGGCCGCCGCCCACGCCGGCCACGAACCCGGCACCCACTGACCGCGGGCGCCGCCGGATCCTGGCCTGCGGCCCGCCCAAACCAGCCCGACGCTCTCCGGCTGTACAGCCTAATTAATCATCGAACAAACGTTTGCCACAGACTTAATGAGAGGTATGGTGTTAGATAACAGGAGCAAGCGATGGAGGACGGCATGGGCAGGAAGGCAAACGGGCGCAGCAGCGTCGGCGACTGGCAGCGCCGCAGGATTCGCCGGTTTGTCCGTGAGTTCGGGCGACGCGAGGGCTATTCGCCCACCTGCCGGGAAATCGCCGAGGGACTCGGGCTCTCCGCATCCACGGTGCACTATCACTTCAAGATCCTGGAGCAGGAGGGGGCCCTGAGCCACGAGCCGGGACGGCCGCGCACGATCGCGGAGCCCGCCGGTCCCGCGCCCGGCGCGGTGAGCGATGAGGTCGAGGTGCCGCTCATCGGGCAGATCGCGGCCGGCTTCCACCGCGACGCCGTGGACCTGGCCGAGGACACCATCCCGTTGTCGCGGCGGCTGGTCGGTCACGGGACGCTGTTCATGCTGCGGGTCAGCGGAGACTCGATGACCGGGGCGGCGATCGTCGACGGTGACCTGGTCGTGGTGCGGCAGCAGCAGGTAGCGGAAAACGGGGAAATCGTGGCCGCCCAGCTCGAGGGGACCGCGACTGTAGAGGCCACGGTGAAGACCTGGCAGCGGATCGACGGCCACG
>Ga0134126_10006846_pt1 | contig 14331 bp, 12 predicted proteins | sample KB31752_FD_96881 | JGI IMG/M metagenome (GOLD analysis project Ga0134126, IMG submission 96881) | Terrestrial soil microbial communities with excess Nitrogen fertilizer from Kellogg Biological Station, Michigan, USA - KB3-175-2 | ecosystem: Environmental > Terrestrial > Soil > Unclassified ... | reverse complement strand
CGCTTCGTCCCCAACTCGCTCTCGCTCGAAGCCTGGACAGGCGCGGGAGCGAGATTAGATGAGAGCTCGGACAACACCACCGGACCGAACTCCGCCTCCATCGCCCTCATCACCGGCCCCAACATGGGCGGCAAGAGCACCTACCTGCGCCAGGCCGCGCTGCTTGTGATCATGGCGCAGTCCGGCTGCTTCGTTCCAGCCGAGCGCATGACGCTTGGCCTGGTCGACCGCATCTACACCCGCATCGGGGCCAGTGACAACGTCGCGCGCGGCCGCTCCACCTTCATGGTGGAGATGACTGAGACCGCCGCCATCCTCAACACTGCCACACCGCACTCTCTCGTTTTATTGGATGAGATGGGCCGCGGCACCGCCACCTACGACGGCCTCTCGCTCGCATGGGCGACGGTGGAGCATCTGCACAATGCCATCGGCGCCCGCACGCTGTTCGCGACGCACTATCACGAGCTCACCCTGCTCGCCGAACGGCTCACCCGCCTGCGCAACCTCCGCGTCACCGTCAAAGAGAACGCCAACGGCATTGTCTTCCTGCACACCGTCGAATCCGGAGCCGCCAGCAAGAGCTACGGCATCGAGGTCGCGCGCCTTGCCGGCCTGCCTGCCGCGGTCATCGCACGCGCCCGCGAAGTGCTGAAGCTGCACGAACGCGCCGAATCGCAGCAGATCTCCCCGGCACTAGCGCGCGCCGCAGATGAAGTTGCCGCGCAATCGCTGCAGATGACCATGTTCACGCCGCTCTCGCAGAAGATCGTCGATCGCATCGCCCAACTCGACACGGACAGCCTCACTCCGCGCGACGCCCTCAACCTTCTCGCCGAACTGAAGCAGGAGCTCGGCTCATGATCGCGCATTGCATGCGTGTTCAATCTATACTGCCGATGTCCACGGCCGCTTTTCGATCCTGTCATTCTGATCCCGTAAAGCGGGAGAAAAATCCCCGCATTTGGTCCTGCCACGGATTCCTGTCATGGCGCTGAAAACGAAATCGACGACTGGATCACGTCGCCCCCTCATCGTCGCGGGCGTCATGTCCGGCACCTCCGCCGACGGCGTCGACGTCGCCTTCTGCCGCATCTCTCCCGGCCGCGACGCAAACACTTCACCACAGATCAAGTTTCTCGCCCACGCCGGCTTCCCTTACCCGCGCGCCGTCCGCACGGAGCTCCTCCGCATCATGGAAGGCGGCCCCACAACCGCCGCCGATCTCTCGCGCCTCAACTGGCGGCTTGGCGCAATCTATGCCGACTGCATCGAGAGGGCCGCAACAAAGTTCAAACTCAAGCCCGCTCTCATCGGGCTCCACGGCCAAACCATCCACCACGAAACCACCCAGCGTAAATATCTCGGCTCTCCCGTCCGCTCCACCTGGCAGATCGGCGAAGCCGCCATTATCGCCGAGCGCCTCCGCTGCCCGGTCGTCAGCGACTTCCGCCCCGCCGACCTCGCCGCCCGCGGCCAGGGCGCGCCGCTCGTCCCCATGCTCGACTACACGCTCTTCCGCCACGCGAAACGCAACAGGATATTGCTCAACCTCGGCGGCATCGCGAACGTCACAGTAATTCCCGCCGGCGGTTCAATCGATTCCCTGCTCGCCTTCGACACCGGCCCTGCCAACATGGTCATCGACGCGCTCATGCAGTCCGAACTCGGCAAGCCCTACGACCGCAACGGCGCAGTCGCCGCACAAGGCGAAGTCCTCGGCGATCTCTTCAACCAGCTCTGGCGCGATCCATACTTCAGCGCTCCTCCGCCGAAGTCCTGCGGACGCGAGCAGTTCGGAGCAGCCTTCGCGCAACACCTCAAGCATCTCGCTCCCAAAGCCGCGCCCGCTGACCTCATCGCCACCGCAACTCTCCTCACCTCAACCTCTGTCATCGAAGCCATCTCCACCTTCTGCCTTCCGCACCTCGCGCGTCACGCACCCAAGGCCACCGCAACCGATCTCGTCGCCGCCGGCGGAGGCACGCGCAATCGCACGCTGATGTCGCTTCTCGCCGAAGGCGTCGCCGACCTCAACATCTCCCTCAGCCCCACAGACTCCCTCGGCATCCCCTCACAGGCCAAGGAGTCCGTCGCCTTCGCCCTCCTCGCCTGGCTCACCTACTTCGATCTTCCCGGCAACATCCCCGCCGCCACCGGCGCCTCTCGCGCAGTCATCCTCGGCAAGGCGAGCTATGTCTGACTTTCTCGATGACCTGACGGCCTTCTGGAAGACGAAGCGAGTCGACACAGCGACGCACAAGGCTACTGAGATTGAAATCGAAGCATGGGAGCGGCGTTACAACGTAGTTCTTCCAGCCGATCTACGGAGGTACGTCACACGAGTAAATGGTGTACACGGCGGGGAGAATCTTGACTTTGACCATGAGGGCATCACCTTTCTTCCTTTGTCCGCGATGTGCCCCGAAGCGGAATGGACAGAAGTCGGCGGACGGTCGGGTATGTTTGTCTTTGCCGATTTTCTCGTTCGTTGCAACTGGTGGTGCGTTCAACTTGACAGCAACCCGCATGAGCACACGCGAATTTTCTTCGGAGGAGGACTTAACGGAAACAGACTTCTCGCGACCTCGCTCTCCGAATTCTTCGATCTTTATAGGAACCATCACATGCGGCTTCATGGGCAATAAGGAGGCAGAGACGTGAAGCTATCAACGCACTTCGGATCGGCTCTCCTCGCCTCATGCGGGCTGTTCCTCACCTCCTGCCGCACGCCACCGCCTCCGCCCGGCACGATCACCATCATCATTGAGAGCAGCCCCAATAACCTCGACCTACGCCAGGGCACGGACATTCAGTCCGAGCGCGTAGGCTCCCTCATCTTCGATCCCCTGGTCAAAAAGGACGCACACTCCAACCTGCGCCCCTGGCTAGCCACCCGCTGGGAGCAGCCCGACCCTCTCACATGGGTCTTTCATCTTCACGACGGCGTCTACTTCCACGACGGCCGCCCGCTCGAAGCCGCCGACGTCGTCTGGACCATCCAGAGTCTCATCGATCCATCGCTCACGAAACCTCTTCCCGGCGGCACGCTTCTCAGCCCCAAGTCCGGATCCTTCGCCGCCGTGTCCAGCATCGAGGCCCGCGACCGCCTCACTGTCGTCATGCATCTCAAGCGCCCCGATCCCGCCCTGGTTTTCAACATGTCCGACGGTCTCTTCGGCGTGGTCCCGCGCGGCTCCGGCGCCGACCTCGGGCTGCATCCCATCGGCTCAGGCCCATACCGTTTCGTATCGCAGACGCAGGACAAGGAGGTCGTCCTCGAACGCGCACCGAACTGCTGGAGCGAGCCGAATGGTCTAGCCCCCTACGCCCGTCTCCAGTTCAACGTCGTGCCGGACACCATCACCTCCGCGCTCGAACTTCAGAAAGGCTCCGCCGACGCCGCCTCCGACGTCCTCACACCGGACATGGTCTACACGCTGCGCAACTCGCCCGCGGTAGAAATCTCCCAGGTCCCCGGCTCGACCGTCTGGTACATCAACTTCAACGTCGCCGACCCCGCCCTCGCCGACCGCCGCATCCGACAGGCCGTCGCGCTCGCAATCGACCGCCCCGCCATCATCGCCTCGCTCGACCGCGGTCACGCCCAACTCGCGCAAGGCTCGCTGCTTCCGCCCGGCTCCTGGGCCGCCGCCTCGCCCGCCGACCTCGCGCAGTACCCGCACGATCCCGCCCGCGCCGGCGCACTGCTCGACTCCGCCGGCCTTCACCCAGACGCGCACGGCATTCGCCTTCAACTCAACCTCAAGATCTCCACCGACGAGCAGACCCGCCTGCTCGCCGTCGCCCTGCAACAACAACTTCGCGCCGCAGGAATCGCGCTCTCCATCCGCTCGGCGGAGTTCGGCACCTTCTACTCCGACGTCACGCACGGCGCGTTCCAGATGTACATCCTCAAATGGATCGGCTCCAACGAGGACCCCGACATCTTCCGCTACATGTACTCCTCCGCTAGCCTTCCGCCGCGCGGAGCCAATCGCGGCCACTATCTCAATCCGCGCATCGACGCATTGCTCGCCCAGGCCGCCGGCGAGTCCGGCCCCGACGCACAGACCCGCCGCCGCGCCGACTACATCGCCATCCAAAAAATCCTCTCCGTCGATCTTCCCTCCATCCCCCTCTGGTTCCCATCGAGCGACCTCGTCCACTCCCGCCGCCTGCCCCACGCCACCGCCCAACCCGACGGCAACTACGACTTTCTGCGCTAACCACTTCCGCTTGTCATCCTGAGCGAAGCGAAGGACCCCTGTATTTGTTTCCGGGTGCCCCATCCGTACGCGTTCTTTGCGGACGGGTGGGGATGCACCTATTGCGGGCAGAAGTGAGAAAATCAATCTATGGCCGAAACCCTCACGCCGCCCGCACCCGCCCGTCCCGCCGCCGCACCCGGCACCGCGCCACACTCCCACGGCGAACCCCCCGCACGCCGCCAGATCGTCTGCTTCGGCTTCTACAAGGTAATGCCCGAATGGCGCCGCCTTCCCGCTGCCGAAAAATCCGCGCACAAGGCAGCCTTCGCTGCCCTGCTCGACAAGTGGAACAAGCCCGGTGAGTTCCTCTCGCTCACCTACTCCACCGTCGGCACCCGCGGCGACGTCGACATGTGCGTGTGGTCCATCGGCTACGGCGTCGACGAGCTCAACCAGATGCGCGCCGAGCTCCTCGCCACGCCGCTCGGCGGCTACCTCACCAGCCCGCACAACTTCCTCGCCATGACCAAGCGCTCCCAGTACCAGATCGACCGCGCCGACGAGAGCGAAGGCGAAGGCCGCGGCGCCATCCGCCCCGGCGGCCAGAAGTACATCTTCATCTACCCCTTCTGGAAGACGCGCCCCTGGTATCTCCTCCCCATGGCCGAGCGCAAGCGCCTTATGGACGAGCACATCCGCATCGGCATGTCCTACCCGCGCGTCAAGCTCAACACGACCTACTCCTTCGGCCTCGACGACCAGGAGTTCGTCGTTGCCTTCGAGACCAACTTCCCCGAGGACTTCCTCGACCTCGTCCAGCAGCTCCGCGAGACCGAAATCTCCATCTACACCCTCAAAGACTTCCCCATCTTCTCCTGCGTCCGCGTCCCCCCGATGGAAATGCTCGACCGGCTGGGATGATCAAAGTGCTACTCTGCTATCGCAACTAATGCGGGAGAACAGACCATGCGCGCAGCTCTCGCAGGAATTGCCATAGGGATCGCACCGTTATGCACAGCAGCGCAGGCGTCGCGCTCCTTTGAAGTCGCAACAATCAAGCCCGTCGCTCGATGCACCGCGCCCATCGTCGCAACATTTACTCAATCCGGACGGCTGAACGTCGGCTGCCAGCCATTAGTCATCTTGATTAGGCTCGCGTATTTCCCCCGCGTACAGGAGGGCGATGTCACGGGAGGTCCGAAGTGGTCGCAGACCGACCTCTATGACCTGGTTGCCAAAGTGGATGACGCCGACATGGCTGGCTGGAACCGAATGAACTATCGCGAGCAGCTCAAAGTAGTGCAGCCGTTGCTCCAGCAATTGCTCGCGGATCGTTTCAAGCTGAAGGCGCATACCGACACCCGAATGATCCAGGCTTATGCGCTGGGGCAGGCTAAAGGCGGCGCGAAACTGAAGGAAGTGCCACCACCCGACCAACACAATCAGATCGTCGGCGATGCCGCTCCGAAGAGCACCGATCCTCCCGTTGGCGGCTTTCGCATTGTGAACAACCGAATGATTGCGCGGGCCGTGCAGATTCCCGATCTGCTCTGGTTCTTTGCCGCCCGCTCAGGTTACGAGGATGCGCCGGCTGTCGACAGGACAGGGCTCGACGGCTATTACGACTTCGAGATGAAGTTGCCCGACTTCAATGACAAAGCCGAGTTCGAGCGGCAGATGAGCGAACAGCTCGGGCTTCGTATCCAGCAGCAGAAGGTGCCGCTGCCAACTATCGTCATTGACCAGGCCGAAAGGCCCTCTCTCGACAACTGATCCAGACGTTCGTGTCGATGACGACGATCACGCTCTAAGCCCGCGCTTTGCGGCGGCTTGGTCTCTCCGCGCGCACCTCGCGGATCAGCCGAGGCACATCGGCCTCGGTGTAGCCCTCCGGGTTGCGGCCCCCCGCATACTCGCCCACCTCATCCAGCGTCCCCCTCGCCTGTTGCGCGGCATAGGCGCGGAAGGCCTCACGGAACAGCTCGCTCATGGTGCGGCTGTCGCGCTGCGCAAGTGCCTCAGCCCTTTGCGCCAGCTCCGGCGGCAGGCTGATGGTATACACCCTCGATTTTCTTGTGGCGGCAACGGCCATGCCAGAATATTAGAGAGTAATTGGTTCCATTACAATCGATTGCAGCCACATATCGGGCTGATAGCTTAGAGCTGTGAGCTTTATAGCTCTCAAACTTCCCTGTCTCAAAGTGCCTCTGATTGCCGCCCTGCGGCAGCGACACACATGGCTTGTCAAGCAAAACCTTCCATCTCACCTCGTTCCAGCGAGATACGCGCACTTCAAACACACACCCGCCTGCTAAAATAGAAGTAGTTCAACGTGTCAGGAGGCCCGGCAACCGCCGGGCCTTCGCTTTTGCTGAATTGAATCCTCTGCGGAAAAAGGAGCCGCACAAACCGCCTGTTTTCAGCAAAATACATGTAAGTCAAATGCCTTCTAGAACATAGCACTTAAGTCGCTTGTTTTCTAGAAGATGCAATTTTAGATAGGGGGGAGAGGGTGGTACAAATGATCGCCGAAATCCATTCCGCGAACGACAGGTGCCCCGGGTGCCCCATCCGTACGCGCTCGGAGCCTGTCCTGAGCGAAGTCGAAGGACGGACGAGTGGGGTAGCGAAGAGGCTCGCTACTCGCCCACACTTCCGCCGTAATTCCCACACCGTCTCGCGCGCTACACTCAAGCTCGCAGTGCCCCGCCGCGTCTACGAACTCGATCCGGAAGTCTCCGCCGCTACCGCCAAGCTGCGCTTCCTCAAGCAGCTTGTCTGCTCCGACGCCCCCGAGCAGGCCCTGCGCTATCACGGCTTCCGCAGCATCGCCGGCGTGGACGAGGTGGGCCGCGGCGCGCTCTTCGGTCCCGTCGTCGCCGCCGCCGTCATTCTTCCCAAAAGTATCGGCGCCCTCGCCCGCGCCGGCCTCAAGGACTCCAAGCAGCTCGATAGGAAACAAAGAGAACGCCTCGACCGCCGCATTCGCCGTCGCGCCCTCGCCATCTCCATCGCTGCCGTCGATGTCGAAACCATCGACCGCATCAACATCTACCAGGCCACGCGTCTCGCCATGTTGCTCGCCGTCCGCGGCCTCGCGCTCGCGCCCGATCATCTCCTCATCGACGCCGTCCGCATCGACCATGATTGCCCGCAGACCAAGCTCTACTACGGCGACTCGCTCTCGCTCTCCATCGCCGCCGCGTCCGTTATCGCCAAGGTGCATCGCGACGCCCTCATGCGCGAACTCGACGAAGTCCACCCCGGCTACGGCCTGGCCTCGCACAAAGGCTACGCCACGCCCGAGCACAGGAGCGCCCTGCGCGAACTCGGCCCATGCCCGCTGCACCGCAAAACCTTCGCGCCCGTCCGCGCCCTCATACCCGGCGAACCCATCCCCGAAACCGCCCTGCTATTCAACGACGATCCCGACGCCGCCGACCCAAACTACTTTGCAGACGATCCCCTCATCGCCGACGCCCTCGCCGAGCCATCCCTCGACGATCTCCTCCACCAACCCGCCGCGGTCTAACCGTCGCCAACTCCGACAGAAGCCGTCATTCTGGACCGCGCAACGCGCGTGTCCAGAATCCCGGTATTTCAAAATCCTTTGCCGTATCCGTGTTGATCCGTTCGATCCGTGTTCATCCGTGTTAAGCATTTGCCTTTGCTTTACTCTAATCAGAACAATGTCCCGCAATCTCCTCTGCGTCACTGCGCACCCTGACGATGAATGCTTCGGCTTCGGCGGAGCGCTGATGCTCGCGCACGAGGCCGGCTTCGAAACCACCGTCATCTGCTTCACCGATGGACAGGCCGCGACCAACCGGGTGGGCGCAACATCGAACGAGCACCTCGGCCAGATGCGCCGCGAAGAGTTCGCCGCCTCCTGCAAGATTCTCGACGTCACCCACTCCGAGTTGCTCGACTACCAGGACGCGCAACTCGAGTTCGCCGACTTCTCCAAGACCGCCGCGCTCCTCGTCCAGAAGATGCGCGCATGGAAGCCGAACATCGTCCTCACCTTCGGCATGGATGGCGCGCTCAACACCCACCCAGACCACACCATGGTTTCGGCCTTCACCACTGCGGCCTTCCATTGGGCCGCCAGCCCCAAGCGCTTCCCCGACCTCGGCCCCATCCACGCCGCGGACCGCCTCTACTACAACACCGCCAGCTTCTTTCTGCCCAATCGCCCCGCGCCGCTGCCCTCGCCCTGGACCGTTACGCTGGACGTGCGCCACCTGCAGGACCGCAAATTTCAGGCCTTCCACGCGCACGCCTCGCAGCTCCCGCTGATGCAGAACTTCGAGGCCAACTTCAAAGCCCGCGCCGGCACTGAGGTCTACACCCTCGCCGCCACGCCTCGCCCCCAACCCGCGCAGCAGATGACCGATCTCTTCGCGGGGCTGTGAGCTCGTAGCTGTCAGCTCACATATCCCAATCACTTGTTCTTAGATCAGTACTACGGCGCGTATGCCTTGGCTGGCGCTGTACTCTTACGAGACTTCTTCACCTTCTCCTTCGCCCACCACGCCACGCGCGCCAGTAGCAGCGCGAAGAACACGGCCGTCACCGGGCCCGGCTCTGTCACTCCCTTCTTCACCAGCAACCACCAGTGCGCCACAGCAGCCCACCCGGCGATATAAACGAGCCAATGCAGCCGTCGCCACGCCTTGCCGCCCATCGCGCGCATCACAAACGCCGGCGAGGTAATTGCCAGCGCCAGCAGAATCGCATACGCGCCCAAGCCGACCTGAATAAACCACCGCTTCTTCAGGTCATCTAGAACCGTCGGCCATATCTGCTTCCACTCCTCGACGATGATGCCCACGTGCCGCTGCTTCAGACCCGCCCACACCGTCGTCACGTCATAGCCGGAGAACAGAAACACATATGTCGCCAGATGCAGCGTCGCGTAGAAAAACGCGTACAGCCCCAGCAGCCGCCGGAACCGGACCAGATTGGCCAGCTTCGGATGCAGCCGCCGCACCGGCGTCACTGCCAATGACGCGACCAGTAGCCACAACGCCCAAAAGCCGGTCTGGTGCGTGACGTAGTTCACCGGGTCGGCGAGCAACACCAGCGATCCCGACTTGTACGTGCGGTAAAGATCAAGGAGCGGGATCAGGCACACCGCGTGCACCAGCACCTTCACCCATGAAATCCACTTGTTCGGCATCGCACCCTTCTTACCAGTTTGTCATTCTGAGCCGTATCGGGGGTCCCCGACGAGCAGTTTCTACTCGTTGGGGTGATTTGGCGAAGAATCCCCGCATTTGGAACACCCGCCAAACAGCGACGGAGCCGTTCATGCTCAATTCACCTTAAAAATTCTTTTTCAGGTTCATCCCCGAGTACAGGCTCGCCACCTGGTCGCCATAGCCATTGAACGGCTGCGTCGGAATCGTCTTCGGCAGAAAGCTCGCGTCGATCCGCCGCTCATGCGCCTGCGACCATCGCGGATGGTCCACTTGCGGATTCACATTGGAGTAAAAGCCATACTCGTTCGGCGCGCTGTCGTTCCACGACGTATGCGGCATCTTGTCCGTGAAGTTAATCTTCACAATCGACTTGCCATTCTTGAACCCATACTTCCACGGGCTGACCACGCGCACCGGCGCGCCATTTTGGTTGGGCAACTCCTGCCCATAGCAGCCGAAGGTCAGCAGACAAAGCGGGTTCATCGCTTCATCCATGCGCAGCCCTTCGCTATAGGGCCAGTCCAGCGCGCTCGGCTTGTTCGGCATGTCGCTCGACTTGGAGTCCGAGATGAACTGCACAAACTTCGCGCTCGGCAGCGGCTCTGCCCAGTTGATCAGCTCGCTCAGCGAATAGCCATCCCACGGAATCACCATCGACCACGCCTCCACGCAGCGGTGACGGTACACGCGGCTCTCAATCGGGCGGTACTTCATCAGCGTGTCGATATCGACGGTCTTCTTGGCCTTCACGAGACCCGTGATCTCTACCGTCCACGGCCGCGTGTGCAGCGTGTGCGCGTTCTTCGCCGGATCGCCCTTGTCCGTGCCGAACTCGTAAAAATTGTTGTAGTTGGTCGCCTTTGCAAATGGCGTCTGCTGGTCCGGCACAGTGTATTTGCTTGGAACCACGGTCAGCTTCTGCTGCGCATGAACCGCCGGCGGATGCAGCAGCCAGGGCATGCTCTTCAGCTCCAGTGCGCCCGCGCCCGCGACCGCCAGACCTCCGGCGATGAAGTTACGCCGATTGAGGAAGGCCTCTTTCGGCGTGATCTCCGACGATAAAATCTCTGGGCCCAGCGTTTTGTGGTCTTTGATCAGCATCGCATTCCCTCCGATCTCGCTCTTCGGCTCCCGCCACTCGTTAGACTCATATAGAGTACGCGCGATAAGCCGGTCTGGATGTCGTCGCGCCCTTGAATCGAAAACTCGCCTAACCTCATCTCCAGCGAACCGACACCCATTCCCGCGCCATATAGACCGCGGTTCCCAGCGCCACAACCACCGCCGCGCCAACGATCTCGCGAAAGCCGGCGACATGCGTGCGCGCCGCGACCATATAGATAAACCCAGCGATCGCCAGCAGCGGCGGCACAGGGTACAGCCAGACCCGGAAGGGCCTCTTCATCTCCGGCTGTCTCCGCCGCAGATAAATCACGCCCACATGCTGAAGCAGGAACTGCATCAGAATCCGCAGCACCACCAGCGCTGCGATCACATCCGCCAGTGAGAAGAAGCAGAAGCAGACCGCAGCTGCCCCCAGGGCCAATAGTGACACGTTCGGAAATCCGCGCCGGTGCACCCGCCCGAAGACCCCAAAGAAATTCCCGTCGCGCGCCGCAGCATACGGAATCCGCGAATACCCCAGCAGCAGCGAAAACACGCTGGCGAACGCCGTCACCATTACCAGCACGGCAGCGATCTTTCCCAGCAATGGCCCCATATGCGGCCCGTATGCTGCCTCCATAAACACGGCAATGACCGCCCGCCTCGTGGCCATATCGTGCGCGCCAACCAGCCGCTGCCACGGCAGCACGCTCAGCACGCTTACGTTCATCGCCAGATACAGCGCGCCCACCAGCACAATCGAAATCAGGATCGCGCGCGGAATGTTCCGCGCCGCATCCTTCACCTCGCCGCCCAGGAACGCCACGTTGTAGTAACCCCAGTAGTCGTACGTCGCCACCAGCATCGCTGCGCCCAGGCCCGCAAAGAACCCCGGTGTAAGCGCAAACGCTCGCGTGGGGAACGTGAAGGCGTGCCGCACGCTGCCATGCATAGCGCCGGCGACGACGACCCACCCGATCAGCAACATCACAGCACACCACATCACCCAGGCAACCACGCGCAAATTCGCCAGTCCTCGATACAAGAGCACTACCGCCGCAACCACCGCCCCAATGGCGACCGCTGTCGCAGGTCCAATGCTTACGCCAACGCTGTACTCGCCGATCCGGGCCATATGCATCGTCGTATGCCCAGCCAGCCCCGGCCACAGATACGTCGCATACTGCCCCAACCCGATGCACCCCGACGCGACAGACAGCGGTGCGGAAAAAAGCAGTTGGAAGAGAAACAGAAACGCCAGAAATCTCCCCGCGCCACTGCGACTATCGCGCCCTGCGTAAATTTTGCGCAGGAACGCATACGACCCGCCCGCCTCCGGCATCGCGGCGCCCAGTTCCGCCCACACCAGCCCATCGCACAGCGCCAGCCCGGCGCCGAGCACCCAGCCCAGCATCGCCTGCGGGCCGCCCATCGCCCCCAGCAGCAGAGGCAGCGTGATGAACGGCCCCACGCCGATCATGTCCAGCATGTTCAGCGCGACCGCGCCCTTCAGCCCCAGGCTGCGCGGCAGCTGCGCCGCAGTTTCAGATCCGCCGCGCGGAAACTCGCGCGCGGCCCCATTTGTGGCTGGTGTTTCGATGTATCGAGTCTACCCTCCGACCCACACCTCGCGCCGCATGACAGCAACCATCTCCATGAGAGACACTTGTCATCGCACAGAGGAAGGACCCACATGATCACCGGAGCCCGCGAGAAAAATCTCTTCGAAGCCGCCGACACGCTCGTCAACGCCCGCCGCACGCACAGCCCCATCGCCGAACTTCCTGCCGATCTGCAGCCAACCTCGCTCGAAGAGGCCGCGCTCGTCCACAGGCACATCGCGGAAGCCTACGGCGAGATCGGCGGATGGAAGATCGGCGCGCCGACCGCCGACGCCATACCTTTTTTCGCGCCCATGCCGCGCGCATGGATGGCCTCGAGCGGCGCTATCCTCTACGGCCAGACCTATCGCTACCGTGTGCTCGAAGCCGAGATCGCCTTCTGCCTGGGCTCCGATCTTCCCCCGCGCGCGCAGCCCTACAGTCGCGACGAGGTCCTCGCCGCTGTTGCCAGCTGCCACCCGGTGATCGAAGAGCTCGAATCCGGCCTCATCGATCCCAAAGCCGCCAACAACTTCTCCGCCCTCGCCGACCTGCAGATGCACGGCGCATTCATCTACGGTCCCGCCTACGCCGACTGGCGCTCCCTCGACTTCAGCCAGGAATCCGTCACGCTCTCCGTCAACGGTGTCGTTCAGGTCGAGCGTACCGGCTCCAACACCTCAGGCGATCTCCTGCGCCTGCTTCCCTACCTCGCCAACGAAGGCGCCGCACGCACCGGCGGCCTCCGCGCCGGTCAGTGGATCACCACCGGCTCCTGGACCGGCAACACGCCCGCGCCGCCGAACTCCACCGCTGAGGCCCGCTTCGCCCACGCAGGGGTTGTCAGCTTTCGCTTCGCATAGGGCAACAGCGTTCCGTTCCACAGAGCCCGTTGCGTATCGCGCAAAGCGAGCTGCGCCATTTGCCAACCATGGCACGATCTTCTACCGTGGATTCGCCATGCCACGCAAACCGAGCCGCCGCTCTTTTCTTAAGCTCTCCGCCGCAGCCGCCTCTATCTCCGCCGCAAAGTTCGCACACGCCGCCCCCGGTGGCGGCCGCATCGCCATCATCAGTGACGATTCCGCGCTGATTCATTCCGAGCCGGTTCAATACGCTCTCGGCAAACTCCGCGATGTGCTGACATCGGCGCACCTCACTGACGATCACATGGCCGCCGCGCTTCACATCCACATCGCACCGCCGGACAGCGCCCTCGCCAAGCCATTCCCGCGCGCAACTTCCGTCTCACAATCGGAGACGGTCGCCCTGATCCCCGGTACGCACATGGGCAAGCCGGCCATTCTCGCCACCGGCGTCGACGCGCGCGGCATCGTCTACGGCCTGCTCGAACTCGCCGATCGCGTCCACTCTTCTCCAGACCCCGTCACCGCGCTCCATCTTGCCGCGCCTTACATCGAGACCACCCCCAACAAGGTCCGCAGCGTCTCGCGCGGCTTCTGCTCCGAGGTCGAAGACAAGCCCTGGTACTACGACCGCGCCTTCTGGACCCAATACCTCGATACTCTCGCCGCAGCGCGGTTCAATCGATTCGCCCTCACCTTCGGCCTGGGCTATGACTTTCCCCGCGGCGTCACCGGCGACTACTTCCACTTCCCCTACCCGTACCTCGTCGAGGTTCCGGGTTACGAGCAGGTGCACGTCGAGCCCGCCCTCCAACCCGGCGAGCGCCAGCGCAACTTCGAGATGCTGCAGTTCATCGCCGCCGAGACCGCGCGCCGTGGCCTCGAATTCCAGCTTGGTATCTGGACCCACGCCTACCAGTGGAGCGAATCCCCCAACTCCGACCACCACATCGTCGGCCTCACACCGGAGACCCACGCCGCCTACTGCCGCGATGCTCTCGCGATGCTACTCAAGGCCTGCCCGCAGATCACGGGCCTCACCATGCGCATCCACGGCGAGTCCGGCATCCCTGAAGGCAGCTATCCCTTCTGGAAGACGCTATGGGAGGCCGTCCCCGCTGCGCGCACAGCCGACGGCAAGCCGCGCGTCATCGAGCTCGATCTCCACGCCAAAGGCCTCGACCCCGAGACCATCGCCATCGCCAAGGCGACCGGCATGCCGGTCAAGGCCGGCTGCAAGTTCTGGGCCGAGCACCAGGGCGTCGGCTACCACCAGGCCGACATCCGCGCCTATGAATATCCGCGCACCGGCGTCACCGGCACCTTCGCCGTCTCCAATGGCGCG
>Ga0134126_10006841_pt1 | contig 14334 bp, 15 predicted proteins | sample KB31752_FD_96881 | JGI IMG/M metagenome (GOLD analysis project Ga0134126, IMG submission 96881) | Terrestrial soil microbial communities with excess Nitrogen fertilizer from Kellogg Biological Station, Michigan, USA - KB3-175-2 | ecosystem: Environmental > Terrestrial > Soil > Unclassified ... | reverse complement strand
GCGCCGGCGAGAAGGTCGGGCATGGCGGGGTCGGTCAGACCCTCATGCACGATTACCTTGAGGGCGGCGAGCTGGTCGGCGCGCCCGGCCGCGCCGCCGTCCGGCATGTTGGTCGCGGCATCCCAATGAAGAATGCCGAGCGCCTCGCGCAGCGCGCCGATGCGGGCAAAGCGGCCGTGAAGATTCTGATACGGGGTCACGCGCGCCGCTCCTTCAGCAGCCCGAGCACGATCAGCACGTAATAGACCGCCGCGACAACCGCCAGCCCGAACCAGGTCAGGGCATATTGCAGGTGGTCGTTCGGGAGATGCGCATCGGTCTGGCCGCCCAGCGGCAGGCCGCCGGTCGGTGCGGGGGTCGCGTCGGCGTCGATATAGAACGGCATCACGCCGGATAGATGGTCGGCCTTCGCCATTGCCGGCAGATCCATGTCGAACCAGAGGTTTTTCGCCGGGTTGTTGGCGGGCGTGAACCAGGAGCCGGCTTCGGGCAGGCGCAGCAGGCCTGTCACCGAGGTCTCGCCTTCGATCTGGCCGGCGGCGCGGCTTGCGGGGTCGCGCCTGTCTTCGGGGACGAAGCCGCGATCGACTAACAGAATACCGCCGCCCGTCAGTTTGAACGGCGTGACGACGTGAAAGCCCGGCTTGCCGTCCTTGGCGATGGCATGCCGGTACAGCTCGTCCTTGTTGAGATAGACGCCGGTGAATTTGACGTGGTGGAACTCAAGCTCCTTGAGCGAAGTCGCTTTCGCCGGCAGAGCGGAAGGCGGGTTCGTCATCGTCGCGTTAAGCTCGGCGATCAGCGCCTCTTTCCAGTGGAGGCGCTGAATCTGCCAGAGGCCAAGCGCGCACAGGATAGCGATGATCCCGAGCCAGAACACGGTCGGCCACAACAGGGAGCGGCGCCGCGTCATGGCGCGATGCGACGGAAATGCTGGGCGATCAGCCATGCTTTCACAACGCGCAGCAGAAGGATCGTGCCGCCGATCACCAGCGGGATCCACAGCACGATGTGAACCCAGAAGGGCGGAGAAATCAGCGCCTCAAGAAGAATCGCCAGCCCCACCGTGACGGCGCCGAGCAGGAGGACGACCAGACCGGTCGCGCTGTCGCCGGTGTCGAGCCGGGTGAAATCGAGGCCGCACGACGTACAGCGTGGCGCGACGGTCAGCACCCCAAGATAGAGCTTGCCCTGGCCGCAGCGCGGGCAGCGCGGCCCGCGCATGGCGCGGTCAGCCGGCGTAGGCCGGCGCGCCGCTGCCGCCCCACCAATAGATGCAGACGAACAGGAACAGCCAGACCACATCGACGAAATGCCAGTACCAGGCGGCGGCCTCGAAGCCGAAATGATGGTCAGGGGTGAAGTGGCCCGCAATGGCGCGGAACAGGCACACGGCGAGGAAGCAGGTGCCGATGATGACGTGGAAGCCGTGGAAGCCGGTTGCCATGAAGAAGGTCGAGGGGTAGATGCCTTCGCGGAAGCCGAACGCGGCGTGGCTGTACTCGTAGACCTGACAGCCGGTGAAACACAGGCCCAGGATCACCGTGACCGCCAGACCCTGGATCAGGCCCTTGCGGTTGCCTTCGAGCAGCGCGTGATGCGCCCAGGTCACGGTCGTGCCGGAACACAGCAGGATCAGCGTGTTGAGGAACGGCAGGTCGAACGGGTTGAACGGCAGGATGCCCTTGGGCGGCCAGTGACCGCCGACCGGGAACAGGCTCGAGGAAAAGAACGCCCAGAAGAAGGCGAAGAAGAACATGACCTCGGAGGCGATGAACAGCAGCATGCCGTAGCGCAGGCCGAGCTGAACCACCTTGGTGTGATAGCCGACGATGGCTTCGCGAATGACGTCGCGCCACCACACCGCCATCACCGACAGGACCAGGAGCACGGCGATGATCAGCAGCCAGGTGCCGTAGCCGTGCATGAACAGCACGCCCCCGGTCGCCAGCAGTCCGGCCGAGATCGAGCCGACAATCGGCCACGGCGACGGATCGACCAAGTGGTACGGGTGCTTGTGGTGCACGGGCTCGTGGGCGTGGTCGGTCATGCTGGGTCTCTTGTTGCGTTAGGCGTGAAGGACATCAGTGCGGGCCGCCGGTGCGCACCATCGCTAGGACATAGAACACCGCGACCAGCGCCAGCAACACGACGAGGAGCGCGCGGTTGCGCGCGCGCTGGCGCTTCTGCCGCTCATCCATGGCGATCGCGAGTGCGGGCATGACTCACGCCACGGCCCGGTCGACGACGAGGAAGGCGAACAGCAGAAACAGATAGAGCAGCGAAAACCGGAACATGGCGCGGGCAGAGGCGTCGTCGCGCGCGGCGACGAGCCGCAGCGCCAGCCCGGTGAAGCCGAGATTGAGCGTGACCGCGGCCGCGCCATAAATCCAGCCGACCGAGCCGATCAGGCTCGGCGACAGCGATACCGGCCACAGCACCAGCGTATAGAGCAGAATCTGGATTCGCGTCGCGCGCGCGCCGGCGACCACCGGCAGCATCGGAATCCCGGCGGCGGCGTAGTCGTCGGTGCGATAAAGCGACAGCGCCCAGAAATGCGGCGGCGTCCAGAAGAAGATCAGCGCGAACAACGCGACGCCGGTCCAACTCACATCGCCGGTCATTGCCGCCCAGCCGATCATCGGCGGGAACGCGCCGGCGGCGCCGCCGATCACGATGTTCTGCGGGGTGCGGCGCTTGAGGCCGATCGTATAGATGAAGACATAAAAGCAGATCGCGGCGGCGAGCAGCAGACCGGCGACGATGTTGAGCGCGATCCCCATGACCAGGACAGACGCGACCGCCAACGTGACACCGAAGCCGAGCGCCTCGCCCGGCGCCATGCGGCCCGCGGGCAGAGGCCGGTCGCGGGTGCGGCGCATCTTCGCGTCAACGTCGCGCTCGTACCACATATTGATGGCGCCCGACGCGCCCGAGCCGACCGCGATGCACAGGATCGCGATCGCCGCCTGCACCGGATGGATATCGCCTTTTGGCGCCAGCGCGAGGCCGACCGCGCCGGTGAACACGACCAGCGACATCACGCGCGGCTTCAACAGAAGCCAGAAATCGCGCGGATCGGCCCCTGCCGAGGCGGCGGAACGGATATCGATGGGCCGAACACTCATCGCGGCGATGCCTTAATGCGCTTGCGCCGGCTCGATTTCCGGAATCTCGTCAAAGGAGTGGAACGGCGGCGGCGAGGAAACAGTCCATTCCAGCGTGTTTGCGCTCGGGCCCCAGTAATTGGCGCCGACGCGCTTTCCGGCGAACAGCGTCTGGAACACGATGAAGATGAAGAGCAGCGTGGACGCGGCCGAGATGAACGAGCCGATCGACGCCACCATGTTCCAGCCGGCGAACGCATCGGGATAGTCGCTGATGCGGCGCGGCATGCCGGCTAGGCCGAGAAAGTGCATCGGGAAGAAGGTCAGGTTGACGCCGATGAACGTCGTCCAGAAATGGATCTTGCCGAGCGTCTCGTTGTACTGGCGCCCCGACATCTTGCCGATCCAGTAATAGAAACCGGCGAACAGGGAGAACACTGCGCCGAGCGACAGCACATAATGGAAATGCGCCACGACGTAATAGGTATTGTGGAGCGAGAAATCGACGCCGGCATTGGCCAGCACCACGCCGGTGACGCCGCCGATGGTAAACAGGAACAGGAAGCCGATCGCCCACAGCATCGGCACCTTGAACTCGATCGAGCCGCCCCACATCGTCGCGATCCAGGAGAAGATCTTGATGCCGGTTGGCACCGCGATGACCATCGTGGCAGCCGTGAAATAGGCGCGGGTATCCACCGAGATGCCGGTGGTGAACATGTGGTGCGCCCACACCACGAACCCGATCACGCCGATCGACACCATCGCATAGGCCATGCCGAGATAGCCGAACACCGGCTTTTTCGAGAAGGTCGAGACGACCTGGCTGATCATGCCGAAGCCCGGCAGGATCATGATGTACACCTCGGGGTGGCCGAAGAACCAGAACAGATGCAGAAACAGCAGCGGGTCGCCGCCGCCCGACGGATCGAAGAAATGCGTGCCGAAATTGCGGTCCGTCAGCAGCATGGTAATGGCGCCGCCGAGCACCGGCAGGGACAGCAGCAACAGGAACGCGGTCACCAGGATCGACCAAACGAAAAGCGGCATGCGGTGCAGCGTCATGCCGGGCGCGCGCATGTTGAAAATCGTGGTGATGAAATTGATGGCGCCCAGGATCGACGACGCGCCCGCGAGATGCAGCGAGAAGATCACCATGTCCACGGACGGGCCGGGGTGATAGGTCGCGTCTGATAGCGGCGGATAGACCGTCCAGCCGACGCCCGCGCCGGCCGGATTGCCGACGACGGTTGAGGTCAGCAGCAGCAGGAAGGACGGCACCAGCAGCCAGAACGAAATGTTGTTCATGCGCGGGAACGCCATATCGGGCGATCCGATCATCAGCGGCACGAACCAGTTGCCAAAGCCGCCGATCATCGCCGGCATCACCACGAAGAACACCATGATGAGGCCGTGCGCGGTGATGATGACGTTGTAAAGCTGGTGGTTGTCGTGGAACAGCGCGTCGCCCGGCTGCATCAGGTTGATGCGCATGATCACCGAGAACGCGCCGCCGATCAGCGCTGCCGTGATGGCAAAGATGATGTAGAGCGTGCCGATGTCCTTGTGGTTGGTCGAGAACAGCCAGCGCGAGACGAAGCCCGGCTTGTGATCGGCGTGGCCGTGATCGGCCGCGCCGTGCGCGTGGCCGTGGGAATGATCGGTCGCGTGAGTCATGCTGTCCTCGTCACTCTTTCAAGCCGCTTTACTGGGCGGTCCGCTCGGCGTACCGCACCGCGGTCGCCGTGCCGCCGTCATGCGCGAACTTTTTCTTGGCGTCGGCGAGCCAGGTGGCGAACTCCTCCTTCGATACCGCGCGCACTTCGATCGGCATGAAGGGATGGTTGTTGCCACAGATCTGATTGCATTCACCGTAATAGGTGCCGGGCCGGTCGATCTTCATCCAGGCGTAATTGGTGCGGCCGATGACCGCGTATTCCTGAACGCCGAAGGCCGGCATGAACCAGGAATGGATCACATCGGTCGAGGTTACCAGCACCCGGATCGTCGCACCGACCGGAACCACCACCGGATTGTCGACCGCGAGGAGGCGGGGCTTGCCCTCCGCCTTCGCCTTGTCGTCGGAAAGGATATTGCTGTCGAAGCTGAGCTTGCTGTCCGGATACTCGTAGCTCCAGTACCATTGGTGCCCGGTGACTTTCAGCGTCATGTCGGGTTTAGGCGTCCGGTCCATGTAATACATCAGCTTGAAGGACGGGATCGCGATGGACAGCAGAATCAGCACCGGCACCGCGGTCCAGATCAGTTCCAGCACCGAGTTATGCGTGCGCGTTGACGGGGTCGGGTTGCGCCGCGCGTTGAAGCGCACGATCACGTAAAGCAGCAGACCGAGGACGAACAGGGTGATCAGCGTGATGATGACGATCAGTTCGCCATGCAGCGAGTCGATGTGTTCGCGCACCGGCGTCGCCGCCTTCTGCATGCCGATTTGCCAGTCCTGGGGCAATTCGTCGGCAGCCAAGGCCGGCAGCGCCGTAAGAGTTGCCAGCGCGGCGCCGATCGTTCCAAATTTTACCATCCGTCCCATCCGTCAGCCTTTCCCCGAAACCGCGGCGGGCCCAGCCCAAGACACGGCAAGTCACCCTAGCCAATGGCGGCGACTGCGCCAAGGTAATAGCCTTCGCGACCGTGGGACGCCAACCGCACTTGCGCGACTTTATGACGCACAAACCGGTACCCATATAGCGCTTTGGGCGAATGCGACTCACCACCCCGTGCTGGCGGCAAGCGCCGCCCCCGAGTAAGAAGGACAGCATGACCGATCTCATCACCACCGACCGTTTGTTTTTCGACCGCAGCGGCATGAACCGCGCCCGGGTCGAACGCATCGTTTCCGACGCGCTTCACGGCATGGCGGATGGCGAACTCTATCTCGAATATACGCGGTCCGAGTCGCTCAGCTTCGATGACGGCCGGATCAAATCGGCGTCGTTCGACCAGTCACAGGGCTTCGGCCTGCGCGCGATCTCGGGCGAGGCGACCGGGTTCGCCCACGCCTCGGATTTGTCCGAGGCCGCGATCCAGCGCGCCGCGACGGCGGTGCGTGCGGTGAAGGAGGGACACGACGGCGTCATCGCGCCGCCGCCTCTCGGCACCAACGCCACGCTCTATACCGAGGACGACCCGCTGGCCGCGGTCGCCTTCGCCAAAAAGGCGACGCTCCTGGCCGAGATGGATGCCTATGCCCGCGCCAAGGATCCGCGCGTGCGCCAGGTCTCGGCGTCGCTGTCCGGGCAATGGCAGGCCGTGCAGATCGTCCGTTCCGGCGGTGACCGCGTCGCCGATATCCGCCCGTTGGTGCGGCTCAACGTCAGCATCGTGGTCGAGGAAAACGGGCGCATGGAGTCGGGCTCGGCCGGCGCCGGTGGCCGGGTGATGTACGACTATTATCTCGAGCCGGCGCAGTGGAAGGCGCAGGTCGACGAGGCGCTGCGCCAGGCGCTGGTCAATCTCAATTCGGTGCCGGCGCCAGCGGGGGAAATGACGGTTGTGCTCGGGCCAGGCTGGCCCGGCGTCATGCTGCACGAGGCCGTCGGCCACGGTCTCGAAGGCGACTTCAACCGGAAGAAAACCTCGGCATTCGCCGGCCTTCTGGGGCAGCGCGTCGCGGCGCCCGGCGTCACCGTGGTCGATGACGGCACGATCCCCGACCGGCGCGGCTCGCTGACGATCGACGACGAGGGAACGCCCTCCCAGCGCAACGTGCTGATCGAGGACGGCATCCTCAAAGGCTATATGCAGGACCGGCTCAACGCGCGTCTCATGGGCGTCAAAGCGACCGGAAACGGGCGGCGCGAAAGCTATGCCTGCGCGCCGATGCCGCGCATGACCAATACCTTCATGCTGGCGGGCGACAAGGAGCCGGGCGAGATCATCGGCTCGGTGAAGAAGGGCCTCTATGCCGTCAATTTCGGCGGCGGCCAGGTCGACATTACCTCGGGCAAGTTCGTGTTCTCGGCGTCCGAGGCGTATCTGATCGAAAATGGCAAGATTGGCCCGGCGGTGAAGGGCGCGACCCTGATCGGCAACGGGCCGGACGCGCTGACCAAGATCAGCATGATCGGCAACGACCTGAAGCTCGATGACGGAATCGGCACCTGCGGCAAGGACGGACAGGGCGTCCCGGTCGGCGTGGGCCAGCCCAGCCTGCGCATGGACGGGCTGACGGTCGGCGGCACCGCGGCTTAACGGTCGCGCGGCGCGGGACTTAGTCCCGCTAGCCGCGCGGTCAGGTGCGGCGCGACGAAATCGAGCCACGCCCGCAGCTTGCGCGGCAAGGGTTCCTGCCCGGCGTGGAGCAGCGTGACCGGGATCGGCTCCGGCTCAAATTCTGCCAGCACCACGACCAGGTCGCCGGAAGCGATCGCCTGCTCGGCCTGGTAGGACAGGACTCGCGTGACGCCGGCCCCGGCGATCGCGGCGTCGATGGCGGCCTCGGCGGTGGAGACCGAGAGGCGCGACCGGATCGGCACGGATCGCGGCCCGCGCGAACCGGCAAATGTGAAATTCCATGATAGGCCGGGCTCGAGCGCTTCGAAACTCACCGCCGGGAGTCGCGACAAATCCTCAAGCGATCGGGGCATGCCGTGCGCAGCGAAATAGGCCGGACTGCCGCAAACGACGCGGCGGACATGACCAAGACGGACCGCGACCAGCGTGCTGTCCGGCAACGCGCCGATCCGCACCGCCGCGTCGATCTGGTCGTCGATCAGCCGCGCATTGCGGTCGGAGAGGACCAATCGGACGTCGATTTCGGGATAGGCCGCGAGGAAATCGGTCACAATCGGCAAGAGATGGAGGCGCCCGAACGCCACCGGCGCGGTGACGAGAAGATCGCCGCGCGGCGAGCCGGCTGCACCGGTGACGTCGCGCTCGGCCTCGCGGATTTCCTCGAGAATCCGTCGTGCGGCGGCGAGATAGGCGGTGCCGGCATCGGTCAGGACGGTCTTGCGCGTAGAGCGGATCAGCAGCCGCGTCCCGAGATGGGCCTCCAGCTCGGAAATCCGCCTGCTTATCGTCGGCAAGGGCAAGCCGAGCCGCCGGCCCGCTTCCGTGAGGCTCCCGGTTTCAGCGACGGCGGCAAACGCGGTCATGGCATCCAGCCGGTCCATATGATACTTTCATTTTATAGAATAGTATATTGCAAAAATACAGTATTATTGTCCAAAACGAAAGAAGCTATATGGTCGGCTCAAGGAGGCGATCATGGCTGAAGGGTTTTTCGATATTGCCCGGACCTCGAGTGTCCGGGCCGCCCAGGAAGCAAACGGCGTGGCCCAGCACTGGGACAGCGTCCAAGGGATGCACGAGTTCACGCGCTTCACGGGGAGAGAGACCGAATTCATCGCCGCGCGGGATCATTTTTACATGGCGACGGTGTCTGAAACGGGCTGGCCCTATGTCCAGCATCGTGGCGGACCGCCGGGGTTTTTGCGCGTGCTTGACGACAAGACGCTGGCCTTCGCCGATTTTCGCGGCAACCGGCAATATCTCAGCGTCGGCAATCTCGGCGCCGATCCCCGCGCGTCGCTGATCCTGGTCGACTACCCCAACCGCCGCCGTCTCAAGATGTTCGTCCATGTTGAGATCAAAAATCTCGGCGCCGATCCCAGCCTTGCCGCCCGTCTGGAGCTGCCGGGGTACAAAGCCGTGCCCGAGCGCGCGATGGTGCTGCATCTCGAGGCGTTCGACTGGAACTGCCCCCAGCACATCACACCGCGCTTCACCTTGCCGGAAGTGGAGGAAGCGATGACGCCGGTTCGGGCCCAGATCGAGGAGCTGATCGCTGAAAACCGCGCGCTGCGCGACAAGCTCGCGGCGCCCGCGGTCGGCTAATTCGCTAGCGCGGGCAGGTCGCGGTACAGGGCGAGCGCCTCGGGATTGGCGAGCGCCTCCTGGTTTTTTACCGGCCGGCCGTGGACGATCTCGCGCACCGCGATCTCGACGATCTTGCCGCTCTTGGTGCGCGGAATGTCGCCGACCGCAACGATCTTCGCCGGGACATGGCGCGGCGACGCGTTGTCGCGTATTTGCTTGCGGATGCGCGTTTCGAGATCGTCGCCGAGCGTCACGCCCTCGCGCAGTTTGACGAACAGCACGACGCGCGTGTCGCCCTGCCATTCCTGGCCGATGGCAAGCGCCTCCAGCACTTCCGGGATCTGCTCGACCTGACGATAGATCTCCGCCGTGCCGATGCGCACGCCGCCCGGATTCAGCACCGCGTCGGAGCGGCCGAAAATCACGAGACCGCCGTGCCGAGTCTTCGCGGCGAAATCGCCGTGCGTCCACACATTCGGGAAAGCCGCGTAATAGGCGGCGAAGTATTTTTCATCGCCCGGATCGTTCCAGAAGCCGAGCGGCATCGACGGAAAGGGACGGGTGCAGACGAGCTCGCCCTTCTCGTCGATTGTCGCGGGCTTGCCGTCGGCGGTGAAGATATCTGTCGCCATGCCGAGCGCCGCGCTCTGCAATTCGCCGCGCCAAACCGGCCATAGCGGATTGCCCGTCGCGAAACACGCGAGCAGATCGGTGCCGCCCGACATCGAGAACAGAAAGATGTCGCGTTTCACCTTATCGTAAACGAAGTCGAAGCTCTCGGGCGCCAGGGGCGAGCCCGTCGAGCCCAGTGTGCGCACCGTCGCGAGGGGATGATGCGCAATCGGCTCGTAGCCCGATTTGTGGAGCGCGTCGATGAACTTGGCGGACGTGCCGAAGAAATCGATGCGCTCCTCGTCGGCATAGTCGAACAGCACGCTGGGGCCGGGATGGAAGGGCGAGCCGTCGAACAGCATCAGCGTCGCCTCGGAGGCGAGCGCCGCGATCAGCCAGTTCCACATCATCCAGCCGCAGGTGGTGAAATAGAACACGCGGTCGCCCGGGTTGATGTCGCAATGGAGCAGATGCTCCTTGGTGTGTTGCAGGATCGCCCCGCCGATGCAATGCACGATGCATTTCGGCACGCCGGTCGTGCCCGACGAATAGAGAATGAACAGCGGGTGGCCGAAGGGGAAACGCTCGAAGGCGATCTCGCGCGCGCCGAACGGCGCAACGAAATCGTCATAGGTCGCGGCATTGGCGATCCCCTCGGGCGCGACCCTGTCGCCGCCATAAGACGCGAGCACGACGCGCTCGACGCTCGGCATCGCGGCGACGATTTCGCGTGCCTTGCCCAGATTGTCGAACCATTTGCCGTTGTAGAAATAGCCGTCAGCCAGAACGAGAACCTTGGGCTCGATCTGGCCGAACCGGTCGAGCACGCCCTTGACGCCGAAATCGGGCGAGCACGACGACCACACCGCGCCGATCGCCGCTGCGGCGAGGCACGCCACCACCGTCTCCGGCATGTTGGGCAGATAGCCGGCGACGCGGTCGCCGGGCTTCACGCCTTGCGCTTCAAGCGCCTGGGCGAAGCGCGACACGGCGTCGTAAAGCTGATCGTGGCTGAGCCGGCGGCGCACCTTGTCCTCGCCGCGGAACACAATCGCGTCGCCGTCGCCGCGCTTCCGCAAAAGATTTTCGGCATAGTTGAGGGTCGCGTCGGGAAAGAAGCGCGCGCCCGGCATCCTGTCGCCGTCGACGACGACACGCTCGCCGCGCTCGCCGATCACGCCCGCAAAATCCCATAGTGTCGGCCAGAATTCCTGAGGCTGCTCGATCGACCAGCGGTGCAACGTCTCGTAATCGTCGAACGGCCGCCGCCAGCGCAGCGAACTCTCGACCATGAAGCGGCGCAGATTGGTTCGCGCCAGCCAGGCGCCGTTCGGGCGCCACAACGGTTTGTCCATGGGAACTCGCTTTAGCCGCGTCGATAGGGAAAGCAGCGCTCGCGGTCGAGCGTCAAGCCGAAATGCGCGCCGAGCGCTTCGATCGCGTCACCATGCGCGGGATAAGGATCGGCGTTGCCGGGGCCGACCACGATGCAGCGGAATTGCGTGTCGCCGGAACTCACGCCGCGCGGCGGGAGCATCGCGGTCACAAGTCCCTTGCCGTCGGAATCGCGCAAGGTGAGGAACAGCGGCATCTCCTTCTGGACATGCGCCTTGAGGCCGATCTGCTGCTCGATCTCCATCTTCGAGATGGGTTGGAAGGTTTGTGCCGCTTTCTGCCATTCGCTGCGAAAAAATTTTTCCACCGCATGCCGCATCAGAGCCGATTCCTGGTCGGCCTCAAATTCGGTTTCGATGCGAAACCAGGTCCGGTCGCCAGGTGCGTCGCAGACATATTTCATCGCCTTCTCCCACCGCTAGCCTACCCGGGCATGTTAACCGACATGCTCTGGTGTGTCGTTATCCGGTTTCGGCAAAAAATCGCGTAAAAACCCTTTAAAATGCTGATGATTCCGGTCTCGACAAGTTTGAACAAATGCCGGATATGCTCAAGCATTTGTTAAGTTTGCGACCCGTATTCTCCTCCCGTCAGTTGGACATACTGTGATGGGACGAGAGTGTGCGATGACGCCGTTTGGCTTCGCGCTTGGTGCGCGAAAACACGGAGACCGGAAAGGGACCGACGCCGCGACGCGCAGCGGCATCGTGGCGTGTCTGCGTTCGCTCATTCGCGCCGATGACGGCGTCACGGCGCTCGAATTCGCCATGGTCGGCCCGATCTTCCTGCTGCTGATCCTCGCCGTGATGGAAAACGGCCTGACGATGTGGACGCAAAGTATCCTCGACAACGCAACGCGCGATGCCGCCCGCCTGCTCCAGACCGGCCAGGCGCAAAGCGGCGGCACCTCGTTCCCGACTCAACTCTGCAACGAGGCGACCGGGCTGATGAGTTGCACATCGCTCAAATATCGGGTCCAGAACGGCTCCACCTTCGCCGGCATGTCGGCCACGATCCCGGGCAGCCTGACCGGTTTCTCGACTTATCCGGCCGCCGTTACCGGGGGCACCGCGGGCCAGGATACGCTGGTCCAAGTCGTTTACACCCGCACCTTCATCGTGCCTTGGCTGGGCAAGCTCATGAGCGCCAGCGGTTCGGAAAATCTGGTCGCGACCGCCGCGTTTCAGGTGGAGCCGTATTGATGAACGCGCTCCGCAAACTCGGCACTCTGTGGCGCGATCGCGGCGGTGTCGTCGCGGTCGAATTCGCATTGATCCTGCCGACGCTGATCGTGCTGTTCATCGGTACCTTCGAGGCGTCGAATCTGATCCGCGCCAAGATGAAGTTTAACGAAGCGGCGCCGGCGCTCGCGAGTCTCGTAGCGCTGCAAACGTCGACCACGACGACCGGCACGCTGACCTCGGATTTCTGCACGGGCGCGGCTTATATGCTGGCGCCGTTCAGCACGTCTGGTCTCAATGTCCAGGTCAACAGCGTCACCAATTATAACGGCACCAACAAGGTCGACTGGACGGCGACCTGCAACAATCTCAGCAATCCGTCGGCGGCGACGACGCTGGTGTCAGGCCTGCTGCCCAGCTCGGGCGACACGGTCATCGTCGTTCAGACCACCTACACCTATACAGCGCCGATTCACATGATTCTTGGCGCGTCCTACACCTTTTCGAACAACGGTTTTGCACGTTCGCGCAGCAACAAGACGATTCAGGCTGCGCCCTAACATCGAGACAGGAACATGAGCGAACAACCGAATTCCACTTCCAATATTGTGATGCGCACGTTGAACCGCGTTGCCGCCACGATGCGGGAATTGCGGGAAGCCCGCCGGGGCGCGATCGGCGTCGCAATGGCCATGCTGGCGGTTCCTACCGTCATGATGGTGGGCGCCGCGGTTGACTATGCGAGGCTCGAACAATTCAAAACGCAACTCCAGGCCACGGTCGATTCCGCGGCCCTGTCCGGCGCTGCCGCTTATGTCAACGGGACGTCGAACACCAACGCCTCGACGGTCGCGACCAACTATCTGACCGCGAATCTCGGCCTGCTCCCGTCGCATGTCGGAAACGTCACGACCAGCGTGTCGGCGGCTCAGGTAACGTCGGGCTCCAACCAGGGCTACACGGTGACCGTTACCGCCACCGCGACCATCGGCACGACCTTCATGCGGATGCTGATGTCGAGCATGAATGTCTCGGTGACCGCGACCGCGGTCAACCCGATCGTGCAGATCACGATCAGCACCTCGAACTTCAATTCGAGTGCCGCCGACCTCAATACGCTGTGGTACTGGCTGATCGATTCGAGCTCGCCCACCGCGCAGCCCAACACCAGCAATTTCGGGTCGGGTCAGAAACTCGCATGCAACCATAGCTGCACGAACACTTCCGTCACGTTCAACGCGACGGCGACGCAAATGATCGGCATGGCGCTGCAGAACGTGACCGGCGGCATCTCCGATTACGGCTGCACCCAATACCAGACCGCCCCTGGTTCGTATCAATGGGTCCAAAGAAACGGCCGGTGGACTCAGCAATGGGTGGCGCGTTCGTGCGCCGGCACCACGCAATGGTTCTTTTCGAACATGATGCCGCCGTCGAACAACACCTATAACTCATCGAGCATCGACACCGGCTATACATCGGTCGCGCAGAACTGCTCGTTGCAGGTTGCGCTGTCGACGTCGCTTCCGTCCAACACGACGCCGCCTCTGTCCAGCCAGTGCTTCAGTTCGATGCCGTCCTACGCCTATCCGAGCTGCGCGCAGCTCAACGGGCAATACGCGACCTTCTATTGGAACGACATGGGCGGCACCTCGGACGACCACGACTACAACGACGCTGAAATCAGCGTGAAGTGCAGCGCCGGCAGCGGCAACACCGCGACCGGCGTCTACCTGTCCAGCTGATACAGCGCTTGCGCCCCGCGATTTTCGCCGCATCATGGCGGCATGAAAATCGCGGGGAAATTGATCCTACTCGCGATGGCCGGCGCGTTAGCGCCGGCCATCGTCTTTGGTGCCGATGACAGCAAGCTGATCGCGCCGGGCCAGGGCATCGGCGCCGCCCGTCTCGGCATGACGGAGCCGCAGGCGATTGCGGCCATGGGCAAACCGGCCCAACGCCTCCATGTTGCGACTGGCTATCTCGATCTGTTCGGCGAGGTCCGGGTGTTCCTCGCCGATGATGGGCATGTCTATCGGATCGAGACCGAGGACGACGGCTTCCGCACCAGGGAAGGCCTCGGCGTCGGCAGCAACGAAAAGGAAATCGTCGCCAAGCTCGGCAAGCCCGCGCTGGCCGAGGATATAAGGGTGCGCAACGACAATATATTAATGCCGGAAGGCCGCCGGCTCTGCTATGAG
>Ga0134126_10006840_pt1 | contig 14337 bp, 9 predicted proteins | sample KB31752_FD_96881 | JGI IMG/M metagenome (GOLD analysis project Ga0134126, IMG submission 96881) | Terrestrial soil microbial communities with excess Nitrogen fertilizer from Kellogg Biological Station, Michigan, USA - KB3-175-2 | ecosystem: Environmental > Terrestrial > Soil > Unclassified ... | reverse complement strand
GATGTTCTTTGGCGCGGTCTTCTGTACTGGCCGTAAGCTCCGCCAGTCGCGCCGCCTGGTCTTTAGCTCTCCACAAAGCCTCGGGCATGAGTTTTATGCATCCATAGTAACTGATGATGAAAAGCGCGACAGGCCCCTGGAATCAGCAATTTCCGGAGCAGCTTGCGGTGAAAGCGAACTGCCTGAATAATGAATAACAAATGAGCCAAGGCAGGGTACTGATCGTAGAGGACGAAGAGAACGAGCGTACCGGACTGAGTGAAATTATTTCCTCGTGGGGGTATTCCGCCGAAATCGCGGCGGACGGTCAAGAGGGATATGACAAGGTCGGCGCATGGTCTCCGTCCATTGTGATCACCGATCTGAAGATGCCCCGTATGGGCGGCCTGGAACTACTCGAAAAAATTTCCGGTGATAGTCAGACGATTGCGGTGATCGTGGTGACGGCGCAGGGAACCATCGATAGCGCGGTCCAGGCGATGCGCATGGGCGCTTACGACTACATCACCAAGCCGATCGACACCAATCGCCTGCGGGCAATTCTGCAAAACGCATCTGCCTTGCTCGGGGCACGCGCCGAGCTGGAAGTTACGCGCCGGAAACTGCGAGACACCGGATCACTAGGATCGTTGGTTGGGCCTTCTCGGAAGATGCAGGAGATATTCCGGCTCATCGAGATGGTCGCTCCCAGCACGGCTTCAGTTCTGATTACCGGGGCAAGCGGCACGGGCAAAGAGTTGGTTGCGCGCACGATCCACGAGCTGAGCCCGCGCCGAACGAAGCCATTCATTGCCATCAATTGCGCTGCGATTCCCGAAACTTTGATCGAAAGCGAAGTTTTCGGGCACGAGAAAGGTGCTTTTACCGGAGCATTGGAGCGACGCACGGGGTGCTTCGAACTGGCTGAAGGCGGCACGTTGCTACTGGATGAAATCGGCGAAATGCCAATCGCGACTCAAGCCAAGCTGCTGCGGGTGTTGGAAGACCGCAAGCTGCGAAGATTGGGCAGCAAGGTCGAAACCACCGTGGACGTCCGTGTACTGGCCGCAACCAACAAAGTTCCTGAGGATGCGGTCGCACGCGGCGAGTTGCGGAATGACCTTTACTACCGACTGAATGTTTTTAACATTCATATGCTGCCGCTGCGCGACCACCGCGAAGATATCCCTGATCTTGTGCAGTCTCTGCTCGCCGATATGAGCGCCAAGCACGGGCGCCGCATAGCGACCGTGAGTGAGGCTGTTCTGAATGCATTCCGGGCCTACGCATGGCCCGGCAATGTGCGCGAGTTGCGCAATACTCTGGAACGTGCGGTGATCGTGTGCGAAGGGCCGGTCATTGAGACCAAACATCTGCCTCCGGGATTTGGTCATACTCCGTTACGCCCATCGCTCGACGATGCTGATTCAATTCGCGTCGGAGTAGGGACCACAGTAGGGGAGGCTGAGCGCCTGCTGATTTTGAAAACCCTGGAATCAACCAACAACAATAAGACGCGCGCCGCGGACATTCTTGGCATAAGCCTGAAGACGTTGCACAACAAGCTGAAGGAGTACGGCTCGAACGCCGAGTCAGGGCGCGCCGACAGGGAAGAAACGGAAGAAGTGAAGGATTTGTAGCGGACTCATGCCAAATAGCGGCTGAATACTAAAACTTTTTTCATGCGCCGTAGGACCCAAATCGTACTGGCCATCACCTTTATGGTGGCTGCACTGGTTTCAGGGGCGTCGTACATCTACATCTCGCAAATTCTTCACCAGCGGATCTCTACGGCACACGATACGGCCATGTATTTGACTTCGCAGTTGGCATATCTCGCGACTAATGCCGCTCCTGATCTGAGTAGCACCCGGGTGGATACGAGCAATCCCGAGGCGGTGAAGCGCGGGGTTGCGTATTACCTGGGAACCGACCGCGACCTCAACACCATGCTCGATTCCGTGGTGGGAAGCTGGCCCACGGTTTATGACGCCGCCATTCTCGACTCTGACGGAAAGGCCATTCTCGATACCGATCCGAATATGGTTGGGAAAAAGATTGGCGAGCGGCCGGACTTCTCGGCGATGCAAACCGCTGGCTTCAGGCGGCAATTGCGGCTTATTTATAACCCTCCTACGGTGTATGAAGTCAGCATGCCGATGCTGTTGAACGGGACAGTTTTTGGCAGTATCCGCGTCGGTGTTTCCACAATTTTTCTCCGAAACGAACTCACACCACGGTTGCAGCATGCGCTGGTATTGTCTGGGATTGCAGTTTTGTGTTCGCTTATTCTGGCTGCGCTGCTATCACATGTGGCTCTGGGACCACTGGAGCACATAAACCGCAGTCTCGACAGCATGACAGATGGGCACGGGACCAATGCTCCCGCCGGAGAAGTTGATGAATACGGCCAAGTGAGCCAGAAGATTGCCAATCTCGGACGTCAAATGAGGGACGCCCGCGAAATCTTTTCAGCATTAAAGAACAATGTTGATCAGATTATGACAAGCCTGCAGGATGGGCTCATGCTTTTTACCCATGACTCGCGGGTGGTACTGGTCAGCGCGTCCGTTGAACGTTTCTTAGGGCGCTCGCGGCGCGAGCTTTTGGGGCGTAGCGTGAAGGAAATATTTTCGGCCGAATCAAGCCTGGGATCCGTGATGCTCGATGCTTTTCGGCTACATCACAGCGTGGGCCAGCAGGAAATTGAAACCCCGAATGGCCGGCGCGTGCAGATTTCGCTGGATTTCATTCATCAAAAGGGAACTCAGATCGGCGCCCTGTTGACGATGCGCGATGCCGAATCAGCACGGCGGATTGAAGACGAGATCGAGCTTTCGCGCCGCATTTCGGCGAGCGGTCGAGTTACACGCGGAGTCGCGCACGAAGTTAAGAATCCGATCAATGCGATCGTGCTGCATCTGCAACTGTTACGCAACAAACTTCAATCAGTGGATCCGAACACCAGCCGGCATGTGGACATCATAGACAGCGAAATTCACCGCCTCGATCGTGTGGTGCAAATTCTGGTGGACTTCACACGTCCCCGCGATCTTCACATTGAAGACGCTGACCTTCGGGTCATCCTGGATGAGGTTTCGGTTTTAGCTGCGCCGGATGCCGCACAGCACGGGGTCAAGCTGAACAGGGAATTGCCGTCAGAGCCGATTCCGGTGAAGGTCGATATCGATCTCATCAAGCAGGCAATACTGAACGTTGTATTGAATGGTGTGCAAGCTATGCCGGATGGCGGAATGCTCACGATCACCGTTCGCGGCGATGAAGATACCGTCGTGACTGAAATCCGAGACGAAGGTGGGGGCATTCCCCAAGCCGTACAGGACAAAGTGTTCGAGCTCTACTTCACCACCAAGAAATCAGGAAGCGGCATAGGCCTGGCGCAGACCTACCAAATTATGCAGTGGCACTACGGCTCGGTGGATTTCGAATCTGTGGAAGGAAAAGGGACCACTTTCAGATTGCAGCTTCCTCTCGCGGAGAATCGCGCGTCCGTGGAAGAGGCCGGAAACGGGGAAGTAGTGCTTTCACGCAAAGAGTGATCATGAGGAGATGGACACATTTCGTATGGCTCGCGATGCTGTTTTGCATCGCTCTTTGCACGTGCTCTGTTGCGCAACAGGATCAGGGCGCGCCTGCAAATCCGCCGCAAAGTGATCAGAATGCGGCCCAGGCTCCGTCTGGTGATCAGGCCCAAGTGCCAAACCCGCCACTCCAAACCGAGGAGCAACCGCAAGCCGAAACTCAGCAGCAAAAGCCTGCCCCGACAAAAGCAAAGCCTGCTGCAAAGAAACGTAGAGCAGTGAGCAGACATGCCGCCTCAACTCAATCGGGGAAGGTGGTGGTTCGAAACGGCGGAACGAAAGACAATTCCGGGCAACTGACGCCCGCTTTGAGCCCTGAGCAGGAACTCCACAGTCGCGAACACACTACGCAACTGCTGGCAAAAACGGACTCGAACCTGAAGAAGGTCGGTGACCGCCAGCTTTCAGGTCCGCAACAGAACATGCTTGATCAGATTCATACTTATGTCCGACAGGCTAAGGCGGCTTCGGATTCGGGCGATCTGACTCGCGCGCACACATTGGCGTATAAGGCCCACTTGCTATCCGCTGAATTAGCAGGAAAGTAATTATTTTCCCGCGGCGCGCGCGGTGTTCACCTTGGTAAGCAGTTCCTTCGCGGGTCCTTGAACTGCTCCCGGAATTGCGACAACCTCATTCAGCACAGCTCGCGCCTCGGTGAGTTTGCTCAACTTGGCATAGTCCCATCCAAGATAGTAGGCGGCGACCGCGAACTGTTGCTCGTCTTGTCCTTTGAGCAGCGTGGTGGCGGACTTCAGTTCAGAAATCGAGGGCAGCGTTTTGCCCTGGTTGGCATAGATGCGGCCCAAAACAGAATGCGCTGAGCCCGCCGAGACCTTCCGCGCCCGATCGGCGTCGGGTGAATCAGCTTTTGCGACCAGGATTGCCTTCTGAGCGTAGGGGATGGCCTTCATTGATTCATTGGCATCGGCGTAAGTGTTGGCCAGCATCACCAGCGCCGGAAGATTGTCAGGGTCCGCCGCCAGCGCCTTCTCGCCGTAAGAGATCAGGCGCTTGTTGTCTTTCAGTTCAGAAAGCGAAAGCATCGCAAGCGAGGCAAGTTGGTTATCCATCTCCGACTTCGGAAACGTGATGGTAAACCTGTCGATGTCATCCATACGCGTTCTAGCGTCGTTCTCGGTGGCGATTGCGTTGAATGCTGCAGTTTGGAAAAAATCGTAAGAATTTTTATTGGATGATTTTTCTGTGTCCTGGTCCGACGCAAACTGCTCCGCGGTGACATCCGCGGGTTTGGTTTGCTTGTCGATGGAGTTATAGAGTTCGCCGCCAGCAATCGCATACTTGAACATAGCCCCACTATTCTTAAGTTGTTCAGCCACGGTGACCTGCGAAACCAGGATGTCGAGATTGTGCGGCGCTGCGGCGATAGCCTTGTCGCCGGCATCCAGCGCTTTCTGCAATTCACCGGTGCTCTGATATGCCTGCGCCAATTGCCAATTGGCGTAGGCAACGGCAACGCTATTGGCAGAATATTTCTGAATATAGTCCTGATACATGGATATCTTCTTTTGATTGTCCTGCTCGCTGGTAATGACGGTCAGATCTTTATCTTCGGCCGATCCCGCAGGGATGGTGAGAGTTTCAATTTGTCCGAGGGCAGGAATTACTGATAGAACCACTGCGAAGATCAAAACGCGCGCGCGTTTCATGGGCGACCTCCTGCATGCGTCCGAAATCCTAACTCCGAAGAGCCGAGGCGGCAAGCAGGAATTTGGTTTGCGAGCGGCTTGATGGCGAAAAGTCGACGCCGTGCTGTACTCTGGCGAGGTGAATCGCGCGAATGCATTGCAAGCCGGCGATGCGGTTTCGCTTCGTCCATCGGATGGAGCGCGTCGGAGATTCTGGCGCTCCGTGTGGTTCATTGTGCTTGTCGCGCTTTTACTGCGGCTTGCCGTGATCACGATTGGCCACACTTACCGAATCACTCCGCGGCGTGATCACTTTCAGTTTGGGTGGGAAATGGGCCGACTGGCTCGGTCAATTGCGCAAGGCCGCGGATTTAGCTCTCCCACCGACCTCGATTCCGGCCCAAGCGCATGGACGGCACCTGTATATCCATACATCCTCGCCGGGGTTTTCAAGGTTTTCGGGATCTATACTCCGACATCGGCGTGGATGATTCTGGCTTTCAATAGCGTGTTTGCGGCGCTGACTTGCTCGACAATTTTCCGGGTCTCCGAACGTATTTATGGAGGCAAAATCGGGTTGTGGGCAGGCTGGACGTGGGCAGTCTTTCCGTATCTTATTTACTGGCCGGTGAGGGTGGTGTGGGAAGCCAGTTTTTCGACATTTCTGTTGACGTTGGCGCTTTGGCTCGCGATTCGTATGGCTGACTCGGAACTGCCGAAGCCCCGCAATTGGGTTATATTCGGAGTGCTCTGGGGGCTGATTGCGCTCACTAATACGGCGTTAATAATCTTGTTGCCATTTTTTATTGGCTGGATGATTGGCAAGCTTCCGTCGAATTCCCGACGACTTACCGGGGCTGGGATTTGCCTAAGCGTATTTGTGCTTTGCCTGGTCCCGTGGACGGTCAGGAACTACGAAACGTTCGGACGGTTCATTTTTATTCGCGACAATCTGCCGCTCGAATTGTATGAGGCGAACAACAATGCGTCGTCCGGCCTGTGGACACGCAACGAGCACCCCGGAAACAACCCTGCTACGATGCAACGATTTCAGGAACTGGGTGAAATTCGTTTTATGGACCAGGAGAAGCGCGAGCTGCAGGAGTTCGTGCGCGAGCGTCCTGAAAAGGTGTTGCGGTTTACCGCCCAGCGTATCTGGTATTTCTGGGCAGCGCCGCCGCAAGCGACGGTAGTTGCCGGCTACGATTTTCGAATCGAGCGCCATGCGCAATTTTTTCTGGCGGCGCTGTTTGCTTTCGCGGGACTGGTCTTGACTTTTCGGCGGAAGAATCGCTATCGCTGGCTGTTGGCGCCGTTTCTGCTGATTTATCCCTTGCCTTACTACCTTGTAAATCCGTTTCCGCGCTACAAGCATCCGATTGAGCCGGTCATGCTGATTTTGATCGTATATATAGTGTGGGAGGCGAGGAAGGTGCGAGTCGGATCAGCCACAAGTTGAACGCGCAGACGGCAAGTTTCCGGAGTATTATTCGTCGGGCAATTCCAGCGTAGCTGCCGTTGTCCCCGACGAGGGCCTGGGCTTCCTGGGTGCGGCTACATAGGCGTAAGGATCCTCAGGCTCTTGCGGTTCGCTTCTTCGTCGAAGCAGATCAAGAACCCTGCGGTACAACGCAGCGAGTCCCTTACGGCTTGTCTTTCTTCGAGAATTCACCAGTTCGCTCCAATGATGAAATGCTACGCTTTGATGCTCCCGCGCACAACATAGGTTGATGTGGTTGGCGACAGCGGACTGGATTGCGTAGAGTAGTTCATGCGCTCGATTTTGCAGAAGAAGGGTTTGCGTTTCATTTTCGGCGCGAACTTGGTATCTATGATTGGCAGCGGCATGAACTCCGCCGCGGTGGCCTGGTATATTCTGCAAGCCACGCATTCGGAAATCGCGTTGGGAACATTTGCTGTGGTGCAGACGATTCCCGCCCTTCTGCTTCTACCCTTTACCGGCGTAATTATCGATCGCGAAGACCGTCGCCGCCTGGTGATGATGCTAGACGCGCTTCGCGCATTAATCATCCTGGCAGTTTCGTTGCTGGCCTTTGCGGGCAAGGCAAAGATATGGGAACTGTATGCAATGAACATGCTGGTAGCGGCGGGTTTCTGGATGTTCTGGCCGACGATCACCGCTCTGATTCAGGAATTAACTCCCGGCGATGAGTTCGTGCATGCGAATACATTTCTGCTGGCTGGGGTGCAGGGCGGGTGGCTGATCGCCGGATCGATCGTTGGATTCGTTTACAACAAAATTGGATTGGGCGGCGTGCTGCTGATCGATGTGAGCACCTACGTGGTGTCGTTTCTGTGTTATTTCGCGGTCCGCAAAGGACGGCACGTAGTTCCGCGTCCGGAAGAGTTGCATTCTGACATCGTGGCTGCTGAATCTGCCTTTGCGAAATTTTTTCGCGAGATGCGCGAGGGCGTGCAATTCTTGCGGGGCCATCGCGAACTGGTGATGCTTGGGTTGAGTTGGGCGCTGTTTCTCTCAGCCATGATGACCGGCGTGGTAGTGACGCCGCCATTGAGCGAGCACTTCCATGCCGGCGCAGTAGGCTACGGCTGGCTGAATGGCGGTTGGGGAGTTGGAGCATTTGTGAGCGCGTTCTATGCGCCGTTCTTCATCGGCAAGTTCGGTGCCCGCCGGGCGATTGCGATTTCTCTCGGGGCGCTCACGGTGCTGATGATCTCGGCTCCGACTATGCCGTGGCTTGTTCTCGCGGTTTTGGTGTACGCGCTCATGGGGTCAGGTCGCGGCATCACCGGCGTCGCCATGAACACCAGCCTGATGGAAAACATTCCGCAGCATTTTATGGGGCGGGTACAGAATATTTTCTACGCCGCAGGAACAGCGTTGCAAGTGCTGCAATCGTACCTGGTGGGAGCAGTGGCGCAGAGAAACCTGGTCGCGGGGTTTTCGCTGATTGGGTTCGTATATGCGCTCGGTTTCGTGAGCGCGACCTGGCCAATTCGCGTCCAAAGGCCGGCTGAGATGACCCCTGCCGGTTGAAGCGGCGAGTCAAAAGCGCGAGAAATGCCGCGTATAATTATCTTCTCAACTCTTTCCTCAAGGATTGTGATTCATGCCTGCCGCCAACGGACAAAATGGGAACGGAAATAATGGAGATGGGCACGCCGGATACGAAGTACCCCGTCCTCGCGCCGAATGGATTGAAAGCCGCAAGACGAAGAATGGCGACCGTAATTTTTCCCAGATGCACTATGCCCGCCTCGGCGTAATTACGGAGGAAATGTGCTATGTAGCTGCTAAGGAAAAGATTGCGCCAGAGTTGGTGCGCGACGAAGTTGCATGCGGCCGCATGATCATACCTGCCAACATCAATCATCCTGAACTGGAGCCGATGGCGATCGGCGTGGCTTCTCTCTGCAAGATCAACGCGAACATTGGAAATAGCGCTGTCACATCTAACATCGGCGATGAATTGAATAAGCTGCACACGGCGGTCCATTACGGCGCCGACACCGTCATGGATCTTTCGACAGGCGGCGATATTCACGAAATCCGGGAGGCGATCCTGCGGCATTCGCCAGTGCCAATCGGGACGGTGCCGATTTACGAGGCGGTTTCGCGGGTGAAGAGGATCGAAGACCTGAATGCCGACGTGATGCTGGAAGTAATTCAAGAGCAGGCTGAGCAGGGCGTGGACTATATGACCATCCACGCCGGCGTGCTGATTCAGTATCTGCCGATGGTGGCAAAGCGGATTACTGGCATTGTTAGCCGTGGCGGAGCGATTCTGGGGCAGTGGATGGCACACCATCGTCAGCAGAATTTTCTTTACGAGCGCTTTGATGATATCTGCAAAATATTTGCGAAACATGACGTTTCCTTTTCCCTCGGGGACGGCCTTCGACCCGGTTGCATAGCCGATGCCAGCGATGAAGCTCAGTTTTCGGAGTTGAAAACGCTGGGAGAACTGACTAAGGCCGCTTGGGAACACGACGTGCAGGTGATGATTGAAGGGCCAGGTCACGTCCCGCTCGATAAGATCAAGGAGCAGGTGGATAAGGAGCGCGAACTTTGCTATGAAGCTCCTTTCTACACTCTGGGGCCGCTGGTGACTGATATTGCGCCGGGATATGACCACATTACGTCAGCGATCGGTGCGGCCATGATCGGGTGGCACGGAGCGGCAATGCTCTGTTATGTCACGCCCAAAGAGCATCTCGGCTTGCCCAACGAAAAAGACGTGAAAGACGGAATCATCGCGTACAAGATCGCGGCGCATGCTGCCGATCTGGCGCGGCACCGTCCAGGGGCTCAGGATCGCGACAACGCCCTGAGTTATGCGCGCTATAAGTTCGATTGGGAAAAGCAATTTGCGCTTTCTCTTGATCCAGAAACCGCGCGCGCAATGCATGATGAAACACTTCCCGATGATTACTACAAGGAAGCGGCTTTCTGTTCGATGTGCGGCCCGAAATTCTGTTCGATGAATTATTCGTCAAAGGTAGATGAGTATAACCGCGCTGTTCACGGACTTGAGAAGCAAGACTATTCTCCGTTGGTGAATCGGCTTGTATCAGTAAAATAGGAACCTGCAGCGTCCCTCCCCACCAGGTCTCCTGCTTGAAATGAGGAGTTGCCTCGATGAGCACGTCATCTGTGTCTATTTCATCTGCAACAAATTTGAATGCCGCTGGCGACAGATTCGGCAAGCCCGCACGGACTCGTTGGTATTCGCAGCCGACGGCGCTACGGTTGGTCTTTTGGATACTTGGTCTTTCATTGGCTTGTGCGCAAGCGTGGGTGTATCGCTATCAGACCTCGGCCGATTCCATCTCCTACCTTGACATGAGTGACGGCATCATGCCGGGTGGCGACTGGCATCGCCTGATTAATCGGACATGGAACCCGCTTTATCCTTTCCTGCTGGGATGTTTTCGGCGGGTTTTCGGAATCTCTGCGGGGCACGAGATCGTAGCCGCACATCTGCTGAATATCGGCTTCTTCATTCTGGCATTCGTCAGCTTTGAAATATTTTTTGCTAATCTAGTGCGCCATGCGTCGGCCCGAGATTCCAAAATCAGCGCCTTCGGGGCACTTCCAGATTGGGTGCCGCTCTCGATGGCCTATTCACTTTTCTTGTGGAGCGCGATGTCAGGCATTTCGCTCGAGTTCCTGCGGCCAGATATGCTGCTCTCGAGTTTCTTCTATCTGGCGGCCGCCATTCTACTCAGCATGTACGCCAAAAATGCCCAGTGGAAAGACTATTTAATCTTCGGCTTGGTCTCGGGTGTCGGCTTTTTGGCGAAGGTGGCAATGTGGCCGGTGGCTGCTGTAATGCTCGTGATCAGTTTATTCGTGGTGGCTGACTGGCGTCCTGCATTCAAAATGGCGGTGAGCGCGTTTGCGCTGATATTTGTCATCGGTGCGCTTTACTTTGTTCCGCTCTCACGGGTGGTTGGAAAAATCACTCTGGGCGAAACGGGTGCTTACAATTATCTGGTGCATGTGGACCGCGCCGGTCCGGGAGATGGTTGGTATTTGGAAAACCCCGGAAAAGGCTCGGGAACTTTTCTGCATCCGCCACTAAGAATATTTTCTTCGCCGCCAGCATATGCCTTTGGTCAGAATGAGCTGGTTACGCACCCCTTGCGATTCGATCCAGCATGGTGGATGGAAGGGGTGCGGCCTCGGATTAACTTGAAGCGCCAGATTGGCGAGACCTACGCCAGCTTGATTGACTTATGCCGTTCGCTACGATGGCTGCTCCCGTTCTCGGCGTTTGTCATGTTTGTTGGGCTCGCCGTACCAAAAGATAAGCACCTGCAAGGTATACGACGAGTGTGGCCTATTTTATTGGTTGCGATTGCGGGCTGCGGAATGTACTCGCTGGTGCATGTTGAGGCCCGCTACGTCGCGGTATTTCTAGTGATGTTCTGTTGCGCATGGCTGATAACGTTTCGGGAACGGCCCCACAGGATTGCCCCCAAAATCCTGGCTGCGGCTACGATTTTGATTGTGGTGTCGTTGCTTTTGCCATCAACGTTGATTGTTTATTCCAAATATTTTCAGTTCGGACGCAGCCGAAATACTGATGCATTGGCCGCCGCCCAACTCGAGACTTTGGGGGTTCAGCCCGGTGACCACGTAGGACGGATCAGTTCATTACTCACGGACCTGGCGATTGAAAGGATTGCTCGCGTTGAGGTAGTCACAGAAGTGGATTTTACGTTTGCGAAGCATTTCTGGGCTTCTCCGCTTGAAACGCAAAGGCAGATACTCAGACTCTTTATAGCGAACGGAGCAAAGGCAGTGATTGCGACCAAGCCCGAGTTGACAGATGCGAATCGGCAAGAGTGGGAACAACTCGCTTCCAGCCAATATTGGGTGTGGGTGGCGTCTGGCGATCGCAGTCTGCGCTAACGCTTGTTTCCGTAGTAAACGTACGTGTCAGGCGCCACATAATCTGTATCTTCGTTGCGATGTGGACGGTGGATCGTTTTCACCGCTGGGGTATTCCCTGGCGTGCGCAATGCGGTGTTTACAACTGGCGAACTCTTCGCGGGGTGTGCAGAAATTGGGGCTGCGCCTACCAAAGGTTTTACCGTGGCGGGGTTCGCGGGAGCAGCCGGGGCGCCTTGTGACTGGCTCGAAGTCACCGCAGCCGCGTCAGCACTTGCCGACGGCTGGGAGTGTCCTATTACGAGTATTAATCCGAGCATGAGTAAAGCTGATAGTGCCGCCATCGCCAACGAAGTCGCGAGTCGAGAATTTTGTCGCAGTACGCTGACCGATTTCCTCTGCGCATTGTGAAACCGGCTCACATAGGAATGCAGCTGCGCCCCGCCAGCAATCCGAATTCGTACCTGACGATGCATTATGCCGCGCACTGAGCCGGCGGAATTTGCAAAGGAAGCTGCAGCCTTGTTCTGGATGCGTGCTGCGGCGGTACGCACGACCATGAGCGTGGCCGGTGTGTTTGAGGAAGTTTCGTTCTCAGGGACATCTACGGGTGTTGACTTTTGCGCGACCGCTGCCGCCAAGCGCGCCTGGGCTCGTTCCCGCGTTTGGCGGAGATTCTTCTGGATTTCCCAACCCGCGTATGCATGTCTCGCATTGGCATACAACTCAGCGGTCGCGTGCGTCAACTCAAACCACGCCGCACGCAACTCTTGCTTACGTTCCCCGAAAAATTCTTTGACAATGATTTGTCGCGTCGAGCGTTGATTAGACCCGGCACTCCGAGTCGGTACTGCTGCGAGCTGTGGTTTTACAGCAGCGGGAGATACCGACTTCGAATCGCCCGCCCGCGAAGCCGCTTGCGGCATTTTCAATCCAGCGTCACGATCCAAGGAGGGAGGTGGACGTTTTACTGCGCCTTTCGCGTTCATGGATGCCCACGGCAGGAGATCAGAAACAGGACCCATTTTTGGCGGACTGTCATCACTCGTTTTTGGCTGATCCGACGGGGGAGGAACGCGCCTCAGCGGAACTGAGTTGGGAGAATTAGTTTCCTGCACTACGCCAGGATCAGTTCTCTCCGCCTTGGCAGGCATGGGGTCCTCGGTAGCCTGCCAAATCAATCCATGAGGAACCAGAGGTTCGTCGTGTTGGGGCCTGGGTTTGCGCCACGCAAACATGCAGCCCTTTGGATGCTGACAGGGTATGTAGAAGGTACCCCGGAAGACTAATTAATCTTGAGGCGATAGGCAAGAGGTATGAAACCCGGATCGGGCCTAAAGACCGCCGTCAGGGCCCGTTTCAGACCGGAACGGCCACGTCACGCTGCATCTTGTAGGCATTGGTGACATATTGCAAGACCATCCGTTGTGTGTTGAAAAACGAACCATTTAGCGCGATTGCGAAGCGCATCACTTCGGTGTAGCGGTTGGGGCGTCCGTAGAACATGGGAACAATTTCCCGCTCGAGCTTGTCGTAGAGGGCAGCGATCTCAAGCGACGGGTCTTCAGCCAGTTCGCTGCTTCCTATAGACCACCCAGTGACGCCCTCTATGTGGCCTTCAGCCCACCAGCCGTCCACCACGCTGAAACTGGGAACACCGTTCAGCGTAGCCTTCATGCCGCTGGTACCGGAGGCCTCCTGCGGACGTAGCGGATTGTTGAGCCATAAGTCAACGCCTGAGGTAATCAGCCTGCCCCAGCGCATGTCGTAGTTCTGAACGTAAACCGTGCGGATCACGTCCGAAAGTCCGGCGGAACTGCCCACCACGCGCCGAATGAGATTTTTGCCACCCTCATCGTGGGGATGAGCTTTGCCCCCGTATACCAGTTGTATGGGCCCGACTTCGCGGGCAATTTTTCGCAACCGCTCTGGATCCTGAAAAAGAAGATCTGCCCGCTTATAGGTGCTGGCCCGGCGCGCGAAACCGATGGTGAAGAGTTTGGGATCGAGTTGCACGCCGAATGACTGTCCAATGGCTTCGAACAGTTCTGACTTGGCCTCAGCATGCGCTTGCCGGATTGCGGGCAGGGGAATGCTGATCGCATAGCGCAGATAATTGTTGTCGGTGCGCCATCCTGGAATGTAGGAATCGAACAGCTCACTAAATGCGGCTGAAGTCCATGTGGTGGCATGCACGCCGTTGGTGATGGCGCTGATTTCATAACTGGGGAACATGCCGCGCGAAACTTCGCCGTGGCGCATGGCAACGCCGTTTACGTATCCAGAAAAGCGCAACGCCAGATAAGTCATATTGAGGGCATCGCCTTCCCAGGCCTCGGCTTCATCCAGCAGTGAGATGTGGTCGCGCGCCAGCACCTGCACCGCCAGACTGCGTGGAAACTGATCATGACCTGCCGGCACCGGGGTATGGGTGGTGAAAATACACATGTCGCGTATGCCGTCGATGTCCAATTGCTTCAGGCGCCCTGCAAAACTCTGATCTAGCCGGCGCTCCAGCAGGCCGAGGGAGAGCAGCGCAGAGTGGCCCTCGTTCATGTGATAGGTCTCGATCTGCCCGGGATAAAGCTTATCCAGAAGACGGAAGCCTCCAAATCCGAGAACAATTTCCTGCGCCAGTCGATAACGCTGGTCGCCGCCGTAGAGAGAATCCGTCAAGTGGCGATCGTAGTCGGAGTTTTGCGGCAGATCGGTGTCCAGCAAATAGACG
>Ga0134126_10006839_pt1 | contig 14337 bp, 10 predicted proteins | sample KB31752_FD_96881 | JGI IMG/M metagenome (GOLD analysis project Ga0134126, IMG submission 96881) | Terrestrial soil microbial communities with excess Nitrogen fertilizer from Kellogg Biological Station, Michigan, USA - KB3-175-2 | ecosystem: Environmental > Terrestrial > Soil > Unclassified ... | reverse complement strand
GGTTGGCCAAAAGGCGCTCGGGCCGCCTTGTCCGACTTCGCGGCGGCCCTGTCCTTAGTTGACCTAAATAAGTGGAGTGATGTTGAAAAGACCGCGCTAGCGAAAGTCATCCGTGCCAAGTCGGGTTCTGATGAGAGCAACTATTTGAAATCCATGCAAAAGCACCGGCGACTTCGGGAAGAAATGATCCGGCGTGGCTCCTAATTTTTCACTCTCCAGTAAAGCGCAGCAAGCTCACCAAGCGCGCGCGTTCAGTAAATTATTATCTATGTCTGCGGGACCGGCCGTGAACTATCCGTCTAACTGTGGTTTCTAGCTTTGCGAGCCGCGCGACTGTACGTGAGTTACGTACCTCGAGCTGGTTATTCTGTTGCTTGAGTTGCTCGATTGTTTGCTGCTGTTCTTTGATGGCCTCAACCAAGATAGGGGTAACCTCGGCACAACTTCGCCACGGGGTTGCTGGTGCCAGTACCGATACCGACATTACCCAACGGATTTATAAACATCCGGACCTGATCCGCTCTCTTCTAGCGGGCCGATAGTCTGCTGCTGCGCGGCGGAGAGTTGGGCCGATCCCCCAGCTTCGATGGTCGCCTTGTTGTCACTGAGCATCACTACTCCGATTCGCCGGCTCAAGCGTCCCGCCAGATTTTTTATTGTCAACACGCAGGCGTAAGCGCCTGACGGCAGACGCTCGCCGGCGCCGTCCTGCAGGTTCCAATCCAGCACGTTGCCACCGTGCAATTCCGTATCGAAGAGTTTCTGCGCCGCTGGGCTGTAAACCTCTAATCTGAGTTGGACCACGGTGCCCGGACTTACAAAGCGCACTCGCTCAGCTGTGACGGCGGCAGTTACCAGTGGGCCAGCCAGGATCGGCGCACCTGCTTCCCCAGGCTTTTGTATTGGCGCGCGACTTTCCTGCGTCAGCACAGTGCCGGCCAAAACAAACACAAATAGACTGCTGCCAATCAGGCGCTTGAATTTAAACATGTTGTTCTCCTTTTGCGGGAAAAGACGCGGACCTTTTAATCCAATTCTGATCAGAGCGGGCAATTATCGGAAGGATCCCAGGAGGTAAGAAACGAATACTACTTCTTGCAAACCAGTGGGCTATTCGATGCTGGTAAGATACGCCTGCGAGTCAGGACGGTCAACGGTAGACTCTAATCGTCAGGATCTTGAGCGGTGCTCTCGCGCTTGCATGCGATACTCAATCATCGCATTCCGATCGGAATTTTCGACTGGTGGAAAAAGCTTTGCCGATCTTCCTGCGAACCGAGCCGCGGTTTGGGACTTTCGTAAACGTCTACTTATCGTCGCTTACTCAACAAAAGCGATTCAAGGCGGCGCAAGCGATTCTCCAGATCAGCGATCTGCTGTGTCTGACTCTTGAGCTGCTGCGCCTGAGACAGAATGTGACTCTCCTGTTTCTGAACTTCATTAAGCAGCATCGTACTTAGCAGATGGTAGCGGACCGTTTGCGGTTTTCCGTCCGTTCCAAACGAAACCAGATCAGGATAGACCTTCGCCACTTCCTCAGCGATCAATCCATATTGGAGCGTTTGATCTCCGGCGGCGTATTCCGGCCGATAGAGAAATGTCACCGGTCGCAACCGCATCAGATTGCTGCTGGCATCGCCCATGCTGCGAATGTCTTTCTTATACCGCCGCGACGATACGATGATACCCAACTGACCATTGGAGTTGACTACAACCGAACTGGACGGATTCACATTAATGCCGTTGATGCCGGCAATAAAGGTTGCAGTTTGGGTTCCTTCCGTGCCGATTCGAATGGTATTTGACTCCTCCGCGCCAGCGTTGGCCAGGTAGATATTGTTATTGCCGGTTACCAGGTTGAGCCCGGCCACACTGCCGATCACGATGTTGCCGCTCCCGGTCGAATTCGCCGAGGCCGCCATTTCGCCAAAGAAGGAGTTGCTACTGCCGCTGGTGTTGGAGCCGCCCGCACTGGCGCCAAAGAAAGCATTGTTTCCGCCCATGGTATTAACGTCGCCGGCCATACTTCCAAAGAAGGAGTTGTTGTTGGCCACAGTAAGGGCGCCGGCGCCTCTTCCAAAATAAGAGTTGTCAGTGTTGGTGTCGTTCGCGGCGCCGGCTTCGGCACCGAAGAAGGAGTTATTGATGCCGGTCGTATTACCGTGGCCGGCAGAAACTCCGAAGAAGGAGTTACAGCAACTGGTTGTATTATTTTGCCCGGCAGAGGCGCCGAAGAAGGAGTTGAATGAGCCTTCCGTATTGAATGATCCAGCGCCGCGGCCAACGAATGTGTTGCTGGCACCGGTAGTGTTGGCCTGGCCCGTAAAACCTCCGACGAATACATTGTCAGTTCCGGTCGTATTAGCCCTGCCCGCACTGAAGCCAAAGAATGAATTAGCGCCGGCGGTGTTATTCATACCGGCTTCAATGCCGAAAAATGAATTGTTGATGCCCGTCGAGTTGAAGTACCCGGCAGCTGAACCGAAGAAAGAGTTGCCCGTCCCGGTTGAATTAAACTGGCCGGCCGATGCGCCGAAGAACGAGTTGTTGTGGCCTGAAGTATTAGCTTCGCCCGCCTGGTTGCCGAAGAATGAGTTGGCGCTCGCGGTTGGACCGGCGGTTGCGGCGCCGGCGCGATAGCCGAAGAATGAGTTGTAAAAGCCATCGGTGTTTGCGAAGCCGGCAGCCAGCCCGAAGAACGAGTTGAAGGTCCCGGTAGTATTACTGAAGCCAGCGTTTTGACCGAAGAAGGAATTGTTGCTGGCCGTGTTATTTCTACCGGCTTGATTGCCAAAGAAGGAGTTGAAGTTGCCGGCGCCATTGGCGAAACCTGCATCCGTACCAACGAACGCATTGCCACCCCCGGTTGAATTAGCATTGCCCGCATTGGAGCCAAAGAAGGAGTTGCTTTGGCCCGTTGTGGTCCAGTATCCGGCATTGAATCCGAAGGCCGAATTATTTCCACCGGTGTTGTTGAGAAATCCGGCCGCCTGGCCAAAGAATGAGTTGCAGCAGCCAGTCGTATTTTGACTGCCGGCAGTGTCGCCGAAGAAAGAGTTGCTGTTGCCGGTTGAGTTATTACTGCCCGCGGAAGCGCCGAAGAAGGAGTTGAGACTACCGGTTGTGTTGCTGACTCCGACACCGCCACCGAAAAATGCATTCTCGCTTCCGGACGTGTTATTAAAGCCGGCGCCGCTCCCAAAGAAAGCATTGCTGTTGCCGGTTGTGTTTATCAAGCCGGCGCTGTGGCCGAAGAAAGAATTGCTGCTGCCCGATGTATTGGACTGGCCGGCTTGCGCGCCGAAAAAGGAGTTTTCAGTCCCGGAAGTATTCGAGTTGCCCGCACCAGCGCCGACGAATGTATTGAAAGTTCCAGGTATACTGAAGACCCGATTGCCGCCGATATTGTATTGAGTGGAGGTGTTGATGTTTCCCACGACATCGAACTTCGTCACTGGCGTAGTTGTGCCGACGCCGATATCGCCGCTCGGTTTGATCACCATGCGCACTTGGTCTGCTCCCGTAAGAAACACAATCGTGCCGTCATTGCCTACCGGCCCGGCGAGACTTCCTGCTGAGATCGAGAACAACCCATGCTGACCCGGTATTTTAGAGTAACTGTTTCCGCGCATTGCGAAGTAGGGGCCATTGAGGGCACTGAACGCAGGAGTTGGAGAAGCAATCATTCCCGTGGTGCGATCGAAGCCATTAACAAAGATCAGATTTGTATCCACACTCGCACTGGGCGCCGCCGTCATCTGAATGTTGGTACCATTATTGACTATGTTGCCGCCGGCTTCGGAGAGTAGCGAGTCGCCGAGCGTGCCGCTATTGTCGAGCCACTTAGCCAGCCGGTCCTGCGTGCCGGATCCGGTGGCATTAGGAACCAGGTTGCCGTTTGCGGTCTTGCGTCCGCTGAGTCCAGTCGTCTGCACCGTGCCATCCGAGAACTCGATTCCTTTAGTCGTTCGTATCGAGCCGGCCACATCCAGTTTCGCCTGCGGCTTGTCAGTCCCTATCCCGAGATTGCCTTCCTCTGTCAAACGCATTTGCTCCTTGTCGTTGCCGCCCAGGAAATCTCCCAGCCTGAAGGAGAGCGCGCCTTTCGTGCGCGCCACCTGGCCATCGGCGCCATCATGCGCGACGACGGTTAAACTTTCCGCCTCATTCTGCGAACGAACTGTGAAGGCGCCGTCACTTTCCACCGGGCCAATTGTCTGCTGCTGCGCCTGGGAGAGTTGGGCCGGTTCAGCCGGAGCGACCGATGCTCCTTCACCATTGACCGCCATCAGTCCCACCCGCTGGCTCAAGCGTCCGGACAGACTCTTGATGGTTAACACGCAGGCATACGAGCCAGGCTGGAGCCGCTGGCCGGAGCCGTCCTGTAAATGCCAATCAAGTACGTTGCCGCGCAGTTCAGTGTCGAATAGTTTCTGTCCCGCTTCGTTGTAAATCTCCAGCCGCAGTTGCACCACACTGCCGGGACTACTGAAGCGAATTCTGTCAGCGCCGGCTGTCGCTGTAACCAGCGGCCCCTCTGGCTTTGCAGTGTTATCAACCAACGCGCGGCTTTCCTGAGCCAACGCGAGACTCGCGAAAACAAACACAAAGAGACTGCTGCCAATTAGACGCTTGAAAGTAGACATACTGATCTCCTTCGGTGGTAAAGCTGGGTTCAGTTGCGAGTTTTAGGGGAGCCAAACTAACCGCTGGGGATCCCGGCTGATAGTGAGAAGGACGTCTGGTTAACTGTCAGCCAGGTCGGCAATTCGGTGTGACGGTAAGATACAGCCGGGCACGATAACGGTCAATTATTTATTGGCGTTGCTGACTGATTGAGCGTGCCCTTTGATCCGTCGTTCGATCACCGCATTCGGATCGAAGTCTTCATCGTTTCAAGCACACGTTAGCAGTCGATTCTCCAGAATCTTGTCAGCTGTAAGGTTTTCCAGTTTCTTAAAATACTCAGCCCGTCTGTCCAGAGCCTTCATGGGTACCAGGCCGACGATCTCAGTGCTGAATATTTCGACGCCTACTCGCGCGGCCTCATCCCTTACGGCCTCATAAGCCTGAGTCATACCGGTCGCTTCGTAATTCACCAGGTTCATGGAGACCTGCACGAGTCCGCGCGTCGACAACTCAAACCCGAGCGCCTTAACAAAAGGCAAGCCGCCATGTCGCGCTCTGACGACACGCGCGATAGCTCTGGCTACCGAAACATCACGGCTCTTCAAGTTCACATTAAACGCGATCAAGAATGGCCGGGCACCGACAGCGATCGCCCCTGCGCTCTCGTGAACCATTAATGGTCCAGCATCGGGAGTTCGCGCGGGTTCGACCGCGATCTGTTCACGCAATAACTCCAGGGCGCCGCGCCGCACGTCCTCGAGGTTGACCCGATCAGGTCTCAGCGCCGCCCGCTCATAAAAGAAAACCGGAATCGAAAGTTCGCGCGCGATTCGTTCCCCGGCACTGTGTGCCAGGGCTACGCATTCATCCATCGTCACGCCGCTGATGGGAATAAAAGGCAACACGTCGGTAGCACCGAGACGCGGGTGCACGCCCTGATGTTGCCGCATGTCGATTAGTTCCGCCGCCAGTTTGACGGCCGCGAAAGCCGCGGCGACAACTCTTTCGGGAGACGCCACAAAGGTGAGGACGGAGCGGTTGTGATCGGGATCGATATGCTGGTCCAACACGCAGGCAGTCGGCACAGAAGAAATGGCGTGCGCCAGTCGCTCAACGGTTTCCGTCTTGCGGCCTTCGCTGAAGTTTGGTACACACTCAACAAGATTGCCGATTGCTGATTGCTGATCGCGGATTTGAGTGTCCTCCCTTGAACTTTTAGCTTAACATTGGGCTGGAGAGTCGCCAATCGACAATCAGAAATCAGCAATCCGCAATCCGCAATCGTAATGACTGACCGTTTCATCGAAAAACACAAAACAGCCTGGCAGCGTCTCGAAGATCTGCTCAAGTTGCTTGACGGCAGTTCACTCCGCCGGCTGCACCGCGAAGAGGTGCGCGAGCTGGGGAAAATATATCGTCGCACTTCCTCCGATCTGGCGGTTGCCCGCGCGGAGTCGCGCGATCCACGGCTCATCAACTATCTGAACAGCCTGGTGATTCGCGCGCACGGACGCATCTATCAGGCTGATGCGCAGGGCGGTTCGCGCATCACTTCGTTTTTCGCGCAAGACTTGCCACAGACGTTTCGTCGCACCTGGCGTTACACCGCAGTTGCCTTCAGCGTTTTTGCCTTGTTCTCTGTGATCGGGTTTTTAGGCACTAAGTATGATCCGGAGTTTTCCGAGTTAGTAGGTGTGTCGCCGTCGTTTCGCGAGGTCTACATCGAAACAAAAACTCACTGGTGGGAAGATCTGAACGAAGCTAATCAGGTAGGTGCCAGCGCGATTTTCACGAACAACATTCAGGTAACGATTTACACCTTCGCGTATGGCGGAGTGTTTGGCGTGGGCACTTTGTTTTATCTCGCTTTCAACGGCGCCACCATCGCCGCGGTGCTGTCGTTAACCTATCGCGCGGGTTTTGGCAAAGACCTGCTCACCTTCATGGTTGCGCACGGTGTAATTGAACTCTCATGCATCTTCATCGCCGGCGGTGCTGGATTATTGATAGGAAGTGCGATGGTGATGCCTGGAAATCTCTCACGCGCCGACGCCATGAAAAGCCGTGGCAAGGATGCGGTTCGTTTGATGATGGGAGTTGCGCTGCTGCTTGTCGTGGCCGGCATTATCGAAGGATTTATCTCGCCGGCGCCGATCAATCCCAAAATTAAATTCAGCATCGGCGCGCTGACCGGCGTCGCGCTGTATTCTTACCTATTGCTCGCCGGACAACATCACAAAGCTAACGATGGCGCAACATAAGATTTAAAGAACCGGGAGCGGGGGCAAGCCTACCTTCCACCTCGAGCTTACCGCCCTTGAGTATTTGAAATTGAAATGAGCAGCTTTCAAACTTGAGTAGCCGAACAAGGGAAAAAGTCTCTCAGGTCAGGAAGGCGGGCTTGCCCCCCGCTCTTTTTTAATTTTTTACAACAAGCCTCTCTCCTTCACCTGAAGATATTTTTCTAAGATCGCCGGCGCAAGCGCCGCCGCCGTCACATCAAGCGCAAGCCCACCCTGCGACTCAACCAACCGCAAGGCGGTCTCGCGCAGGTACATAATCTCCTCGGCGACAGACTGCGTGAAAAGATCTCGGGCAGTCTCAGGTGCATTGCTCACCACCGCCCTCAAATCGCGATCGGCGATCGTTACCACCAGCGGCAGATGTCTCGGACGAAGCAGTCGCAGCGACGTTAACAGTTCCTTCGAACCTTCCTCATCAACGAGGTCGGTAATAACAATAACCAACGAGCGCCGCTTGCTGTTTGCGGCAATATACTCAAACGCATGCGAGTAAGACGGCTCGATCATTTCCGGCTCAACTGAATAGAGCGCCTCGAGAGCGGCGTCCATGTGATCGTGGCCGCGACTCGGCGGCAGGAAAGCCTTAATCTTGCGGTCAAACACGAGCAGCCCGGCGTTGTCGCCGGCTCGCGCGGCCGCGGACATCAAAGCCAGTGCGGCGTGTACCGCTGAGTCGAGTTTGGTTTCATGTTCAATGCGCGCGGTCATCAGTCGTCCACCGTCGATGGCGATGAGTATCGTCTGATCACGTTCGACCTGATATTGCCGCGTAGTTAACTTTCCCCGCCTGGCTGTCGCTGACCATGAGATGTGTCTGAGTTCATCGCCGCGCACATAGTCGCGCAACGATTCAAACTCACGACCTTCGCCACGCCATGATGTCTTTCGATGCGAAGCAACCAACGAACGCGCTCCCAAAGCTTTTAACTCCGCTTCTCGAGCGCGCCTCATGTTTGGATAGACTTTGACGGCGGTTATTGCTTCGCCCACGCGCGTTTCACACCAGACCAGATTCAAACGTGAGAGGAAGCGAACTACGATCTGACCAAACGCAAACCGGCCCCGTTTGGGCGGCGTAAGACCGTAGACCAACGCCGCAGAAGTTTGCCCCTCGACGCGCAAATGCGCCTCGCGCAAACCCGACAGTTTCATTTGTGGCGGGTACTCGTCTTTTAACTGGAGAGAAACAGCGCGTGCTTGCGCGTTTTGCACATTGATGTGGACCTCGTTCTCCGCGCCGACCGCGAAGCGTCCACCGAATTCGCGCGTGATGCGAACACCCCTGGGAAGTTGACTCAGGCGCGCATCAATTATCGCCAGGGCAAGCAACGCGAGGTCGTAAGCAAACGCAACCCAACGAAGCCACGGCCGTCCCCAGGAGAGCGAAAGAATAATCAGGCTGGCGGCAACCAGGAGATAAAAGAGTTTACTGAAAACAAAGCGCATCTTTTGGAGTGCGGTGACCTGTCACCGCTTTGGTCGTCGCGACCTGTCGCGACCACCGTCGGAACTGAACTGAAAAAACTGGGCGTCAAGCCGCCCAGGACCAAAGCGGTGACAGGTCACCGCACTCCAAATCTGGTTTCGGGCTACGGACCGCCGAGAATCTTTACGATAAAACGGCAACCACACCGGTCACACTTTGTCTCGGTTAACGAATTTGGCTGGGTGGCGCCGCACTGCGGGCAGCTAACGGTCGCCCACAATCCGCGGCCGTGCGCGGGGTCCTTCGCGCCGGCGCCGCTGAAATCATCACGGCTTAAGCGATGGAAAATCGGCGTCATTATTGTGAGAGCCGCAACCACTATCGACACGGTTCCGATTAGTCGAAATCCCAAATCGCCGGTCGGTTCGAAATAAATTGTCATCACTATGAGCACAGCGAGAGTGTAAACCGCAGTCAGCGTTACTAATTTGGCCCAGCCAAAGCGCGGCGCTAATTTCGCCAGCGACAACAAGCAGGCATGAGTGGTTGCGGCCGCAAGAACGCCGGTGGAGGCAGTAAATTTCCAATACTGTTCGCTATGGGGTTCGATCCAAATCCCGCTGATTATCAGCAGCGCCGCCAATATAGACAGCACAATACCGAGCAGAGGCAATTCTTTCTGACCCCGGCCCTCCCATAGCGCTCCGGCAGCCAGCGCACCAATGCTGGCGGCTGAGATGGTGAGGGTTGTCAAAATAATTCGCATCTCAAAGTCGCCGAAGTTGCCGGTAAGGATGGCAAGGATTCCCAGGGCTGCGCTGAGCGCAACAGAGACAATCAAGAACCACAGTGCGACTTTTTTTGGACTCATGGATTGTGATAGATCGGAGGTCAAATCGTTCGATTGCCGCCGGTCCCTGATACTGAGCTACTTAAGTCTGCCCTCTGATCTTATGTCTGACCTCTGACCTCTGATCTCTGACCTCTGTTCTCTATCTCGGCACTTCCGCGCTCTTCAAAATATCGGTGATGACAGCATCGGGAGTGGCGCCATCGAGTTCTGCTTCGGCACGCAGCGTTAGTCTGTGACGCATGACCGGACGGGCTACATCGCGCACATCATCCGGAGTTGAAAATTCCCTGCCGCGAATAGCAGACAGCGCTTTCGCGCAAAGCAGCAAAGCCACGGAAGCACGCGGACTCGCGCCGTAGTGAATGAAGGGATGGGTGCGCGTGCGTCGAACCAAATCAACGGCGTAATGCTGTACCCCGGGTTCCATGCGCGTTGTACTTACCTCGCGACGGCAGCGGGAGATAGCATCTGCGTCGGCCAGTGGCTCGACGTTGACGTCGTTCAAGCGGCGGGAGTTGAAACCGGCATCCCAGTTGGCTACCACTTGCCGCTCGTGATCTTCACCCGGATAGTCGAGCAGAATCTTCAGCATGAAGCGATCCAGTTGCGCTTCAGGCAGTGGATAGGTTCCCTCATACTCGATCGGATTTTCCGTCGCCAGCACTGTGAAGATTGGCGAGAGCGCGTGACGATCACCGTCAATAGTCACCTGCCGTTCTTCCATCGCTTCCAGCAGCGCCGCCTGGGTCTTTGGCGGTGTGCGGTTGATTTCGTCTGCCAGCAGGATGTCGGTAAAGATGGGCCCTTGTCGCAAATTGAACGTTGACGTAGCGACGTTAAAAACGTTGGTGCCGGTGATGTCAGAAGGCATCAGATCGGGCGTGAATTGTATGCGGCCGAAGTTAGCATTGATGATGCGCGCCAGCGTTTTCACGGTAAGCGTCTTGGCGGTGCCGGGGACACCTTCTATCAATGCATGGCCTTCCGCAAGCAGAGCGATCAGGATTTGTTCAATTGGTTCATCCTGACCAACTACAATTTTGCTCAGTTCGCGCCGGATGTGGTCGACAGTAGAGGAGACGTATTCAATCATGTTGTTTTTTGAACTGACGTTGGATTTCGTTGCTTGAATGTTTTAAGAGCTTTGTGCTTTGAACTTTGTGCTTTGGACTTTGATCTTTGGTCTTTGGTTCTGAGATTTGAGATCTGAGATTTCAAATCTCAAAAAAACCAAACCCAAGGACCCAAAACCAAAGACCTAAGACCAACTAAGGACAAAGTTCAAAGATCAAAGTACAAAGATCTGCTTTCGTCAAATATTTTGTGCCGTTTGTTTCACTTCGCGCGAACGCATGCGCAGGCCCAGTGTAATTTCAACTTCGCGCAATCGCTTCACCAGCTGAATTGATTGCCGCTCGCTGATGGCGCCGCCATTGATCGCTTCTTCGGCCTGCGACATCAGTGTATCGAGTTGATGGGCCTTTATTGTCGAGCGCGCCGCGATTCGTTCGGCGATCACGCGCCGCGGACTGTTGTAGTCAACGCCGGCGTAACGCGCCAACACTCTTCTGGTCCGCGAATAAATGTTTTCGATCGCCAGATCGTAGGCGCGCGCGCGTTGCTGCAGCTCGGCCATTGAAGCCACAAATTCGAGACTCGAGCGGCGATCGGGTTGCACCAGCGGCAACGGACGCGCAAACCTGCGGCCGCGGGTCCATAGCATAAGCAGGATCAGGAAACCTATCTGACCGCAGATGGCCAGCACGGGTGTGCCTTCAAAGTATCCGACAAACGGGTTATGGCTCGCCCGGTGCCCCTGATGAAATTCATCGAAGGCAACTAGTCCCTCCGAAACCGCCAGGATATTCGTTGTGAGCCTGAGATTGTCCTTGAGACCAATGCCGCCATTGGCGACGATATAAGGATCGCCGAGCAAAACTATGCGGCCCTTACCGTGCGGATAATCAACCAGCAAAGGTGCTTTCGAGGTTGAAAGGTGAACTACGGGAGCGGGAGAAACACCAGCTGACGTCGCGGCTATCACGGTTGGGCCGTTGCCGGAATTGACTGTTGGCGAGTCCTCGAAATCTTCATTGGAGTTACCGTGATCCTGCTGTTCGTTTGCCGAAATCTTCGGGCCTGTTTTCTCTTTTTCTTCCTTGCTCAACTCGAAAAACTTAACCGCCGCAAAGTATCGCGACGGCATTACCAGCTCTACATCCTGAGTGAGCAAGGTAGGCTGCGACGGCTCGAGCGGCTTCACGCCTTCAGTCATTTGATCTACTTGCGCCGGGTCCGCGGAAATACCGAAATCAAAGAACTCGGTGGTCACCTTCCATTCTCCGGAGCGCGGGAGCAATTGCTCATCGGGCCGCCGATCAATGATCACCAGACGGCCGCCGCGTTCAACCCAGAGCAGCAGAGTTTGAGCTTCCTCTTCCTCAATGGAAACGCGCGGCCTGCCGACGATTACGAATGTCCGCACTTTATCGCCGCTGTTACCCAGCAATTTAGCCGGCGGCTCACGCCAGCGCATCACCGGGTAACCGGATTCGTTTAGGAAGTCGTGAAGGGCGCGCGTCCCGGTGGCCCCCGAGTTGTAGGTCGAACGGTTGGGCGCCAGCTCCGAATCCTTTTGTTTTTCTTCAGTAACGTAGGCAGCGGAATTGATCGCAACCAAAATGCCGATCGCGAGCACTATCGTTAATATTATTCCGAGATGTTGACGCATGATTTAGAAGTTGGAACTTTGTGCTTTGAGCTTTGAACTTTGAACTTTGGACTTTGGTCTTATTGAAACGAAGCGACCAGGTTAAAAACACAATGTTCAAAGTTCAAAGTACAAAGAACAAAGTTCAAAGACTGAACTGCATTTCATTTCAACGCCTGATTGTAACCAGTGCGAAATACCACCCAGTCGTTTTCGGTTGCCCGCGCCAGACCATACCAGTGACGTTCAAAACTGTCCGTCAGTTGTTTCACATTATGGTAAAGCGGTTCAATTTCCCGCATCGCGCGCAGGTAGTCACGATTTGTTTTGTACTGCGCCAGACTGATGACCTTGCGATCTCCCAGCTCAACCAGCAACGCGATGTAAGCCCGGCGTATTGCGGCGCGCAGCTCGCCTCTTCGCGCCAGAGCCTCGGCCTCTGCCAGCAAGTCAAACGCGGTTTGGTCAGGCGCCAGGGTTTCGCCCAGGACGATTCGGGCTTTTTCTTTGCGCTTCTTGGCCGGGCGGCGATTGCGAAACGCGCGCGGCAAAAATAGTTTCAAAACAAACGCGATGACGCCCAGAGCCAGAAGAATTACGACCCATTCAGCGATGCGGCTAAGGATGCCGACTCCGCCAGGGTTCATCGGTTTAGGTCTCGGGAGCCAACTTAAAACCCATTTGAGGAATCGTTTCACCAGGCGCGATATCGCATTCTCCTGCTGCACCTCGTGAACGTATTCAGGTCGTCTCAAGATCTCTTCCAGCCTGCGACTCTCATCAGCTTTACTGGCGCTGGTGCCGCTGGCCGGCCTTTCAAGTTCTTCAAGCCGTTCGTCCAAAGCCTTCACACGTTCTGTTATTCTCTTCAGAAACTCGTAACGAACTGTGGAAGTGTCAGCCGCATACTTATCCAGCTCCTGGTGCAGCCACGAGTTGTCTACCTTGAAGCTCTCGCCATTCGACTCCACCGTTTCCGTTGCCGGCAGTAAGTTGCGCACCTGGCGGACTGTCTCGACATCACGCATAGCATAGGCGTTTGCGCTTTCGTTTTCGTCTGACTGTCCCAAACTATCGAGGGCCGTGACCGCTTGCGTCAGGTGCTTGTGGTATTCGCCAACAGGAATTGCGTGGGCCGGAACAGACAGAACCAATGCCAGGCTGACCATGAAGAACAAACGCATGGCAACGCGCCGCGCGAAGATGAGGGGCGGTTCAAGTTGCAGCAGTGGCATGCGCTTAACCATGGAGGGTATGCCCGGTTCCCGAACTAAATCAGTCTTTCGTTCATCTGAGTCCCAGCACGCTTCCTGAGGGACTTGGGCGTTGCAAGGGTAATCGATTGGGTACAGTTGAAATCGCCGGCGCAAATGGTGAAGTGACGTCTATCTGCGGCATCGGATCCAGTTTCTGCGAAGCCATCAACTCGATGTCATAGCCTTCATGTCTGACTCGCTCATCCACGTAGAGTAACGACATGCCGAGCATCCAGACCGGCGCCAGCAGAATAGAGCTCAAAGGTTCTAAAACGCTATAGCCGATGGCATACCAAACGGGCCATTGGGTAGCATTCCAGGGTTCCGGATTGACGCCGTTCAGATAACCGTACCAGCCCAAAGGAACAACCAGAATCATCAAGGCTGAGTAAGTGGCAAAGGTGATGAAGAATGTCATCGCCATCAGCCGGCGGACGTTTCCCTTGGCCAGCGAGAAGCTGCGGCTAATAGCTTCGAAGACGCGCTTTCCTTCCACCAGCAACACCTGTGGAACGTAAGCCACTTTGCCGGCCATGAAAAAAAACAGCCAGAGAGATACGGCTAGCGCCGCCAGCCCACCGACGATTCCGACGATGACAGACAGCCAAACAGGCGCAACTTGCGACAAAAAGACAACCGCGAGCACCAGGAAGATCCCGATAAAATATCCGGCCGTAGACGCAACCATCGTCGCCAGGCCCAGCCACAATACGACCAATAGCGTTGCGCCAAGCAAAGACCAGAAGCGGGAGCGCACTGCGGCGTAGGTGGTGCGGGCGAGGACCGGTTCGCCCCAGAGAAGATGGGTCACGAGATTGCGCGAAGCCCCACCCATGACGATTAAACTCAGGATGTGACCGCCGGCGACCAGCGCGATCGCGACTATTATTAGCAGAATATAAAAGAGAAGCGTGGCGGTGTCAGGGGTAGTAAAAATTTGACGCCAGCCAATTGTCCACATAACCCAGCCGATTGCGGAAACAATTACCGGCGGCGCGGCGATGCGCATCAGCGTAAACAGGTGACGACGATAGAGTCGCACGGCGCGATCAATTAGATCGCCCGCTCCCAGCGGCACCAGGTGGAGGTCATTAGCGCTGGATGTAGCCATCGGGAAAAAATCTTAACACGCACGTTGCCGCGATGTCTCAATTTGATCC
>Ga0134126_10006838_pt1 | contig 14337 bp, 13 predicted proteins | sample KB31752_FD_96881 | JGI IMG/M metagenome (GOLD analysis project Ga0134126, IMG submission 96881) | Terrestrial soil microbial communities with excess Nitrogen fertilizer from Kellogg Biological Station, Michigan, USA - KB3-175-2 | ecosystem: Environmental > Terrestrial > Soil > Unclassified ... | reverse complement strand
TCAAAAGTATTTCATTTCGACAAGGAACGCGGAGAAATCTTATATAAGCGGCGGGACAATACCTGGCATGGCCCGAATGTAAAGCGTTTAAGATCTCTCCCTGCGGTCGAGATGACAAAAGGTTGATTTATTGGCATTGATTATCATTATGTTACGGTTGCTTCGCCCCTCGGAGCAATGACGAGTCCGCGGAGCCGCCGCGGGGACGGAAGGATATCACCATGGATCGGCAACATCCTTAACTTTTGCAACCTTTCCAACCACTACAACCCTTCCAACTTTTACAACCATTTACAACTTTTACACCCCACTACAACAACCTTCCAACATTACAACCTTTCAACATTACAACATTCTATCACTACCTTTGAACGCAATTAAATCAATTGCACTTTTATAAATATGGCAACAGAAGTTAAGTGCCCCAGCTGTGGTTTTGGATTTCCGATTGAGGAAGTGATGGCCGAAGAATATAAAAAAGAACTGCGGGTGAAAATGCAGGAATACACCCAGCAGAAAGAAGAAGAATACCGAAAAAAGGAAGTGGAATTTAGCGCCCGCGAGCGGCAGCAGCAGCTTGCCTTTGAGCAAAAGCTGGTCGACGAAAAAAAGCAATTGCAGGTAATACTTGAACAATCGCTGCGGCAAAGCATCGGGACGGATTATGAAAACCAGCTGCTGATGCTGCAAAAGGCTAAAGATGAGTCGGACGAGAAATTAAAAACGGCGCGGCAAAAGGAGCTTGAATTTCTGCAAAAGGAAAATACGCTGAAACAACGGGAGGAAGAATTGGAGCTGATGATGCAGCGCAAACTGCAGGAGCAGCGCAACGAACTATCGGAGCAGATCAGGAAGCAGGAGGCCGACCGCTTTAGCCTGAAGGATACCGAATACCAGCTAAAGCAAAAGGAACTTGAAAAACAGCTGGAAGACCAAAAAAAGCTGGTAGACGAAATGAAGCGCAAAGCCGAGCAAGGCTCCATGCAGCTGCAGGGCGAAGCGCAGGAACTGATACTGGAAGAGCTTTTGCGCGATTATTTCCCCTTCGACCTGATCAGCGAGGTGGGCAAGGGCGTACGTGGCGCGGATTGCATACAAACCGTGCGCAATACTTTCGGGCAGGAATGCGGACGTATTATTTATGAAAGCAAACGCACCAAAGATTTCGGCGGCGACTGGGTAGACAAACTGAAAAAGGATATGCGCGCCATGAGCGTTGATGTTGCCGTTATCGTTTCGCAATGCTACCCCAAGGGCATGGATTGTTTTGGCGAAAGGGACGGCGTTTGGATATGCAGTTTCGAGGAAGTTAAAGCGGTAGCCTACATCCTGCGCGACGGCATCATCAAGCTGTACAGCCAGTCCAAGGCGCAGGATAATAAAGGCGATAAAATGCACCTGCTGTACGATTACCTGGTAAGCAACGAATTCAGCGAACAATGGAAAGCCATCCGCGAGGGCTATATGAGCATGCGCATCTCCATCCAGAAAGAACGCGACGCCATGGAAAAAATGTGGAAGGCCCGCGAAAAACAGCTGGAAAAAGTACTGCTAAATGCCGCGCATATTAAAGGCTCTATCGAGGGTATTGCGGGGAGTGATATGATACGGTTGGAGTTGGGGGATGATGAGGGGGATGAGGGGTTGTTGCTGGAGTAGGGAGGCGAATTAGTTATTTATTTATAGATTTTGTCCATGAATTAATTATAGTTCGAGTATAGACCCCTAGGTTGAAAGGTTATCAATCAAAAGGTAGTATAACGATTTTTTACGAAATAATAACATGACGTTTTTTACGAATCACTCCAATGAAGTTGTTGCAGCCTACGTGGTTGGCGGAATTAGCATTATCACTAACATATTAATGATTTGCACCCAATTTTTAATATTCAAAAAAAATAGTTCTAACGCCATTGAATTAGAAAAATTAAAACAAAAATTCGAATTGTCCCGAGTATATACAAAGGACAATATCGATCATATCTCACAGCTACTCAATTACGTTTACAATATTCGGATAAATATCCAAAAGGTCATTCAAAATGGCAATGATAAAAATCTAGTGATTTTATTGACTTCATGTAAAGAGTTTGAAAGATACTATCGCAGTCGTGCTCATCAAACCAACCTTTTAGATAGAGTAGTACGATCATTCACCCACGATACAATCAGATATTCAAACCAACTCGAACAATTGTACGAATCTGGTAAGCGCCTGGAAAACGCCAATGGGGAAGGAAGTTATGTAACAGAGGTTGCAAAAAGATTTCTTAGTCACGTATATCAATATGAAGACATCCTAAGAGAGGATTCCAAAAGAAATTATGATTCTATATTAGACTAACCTGTACATCTATACTGCTGCCCGTTGAAACATTCGTCATATAACCTTCAGTGTGAAGTTTAAATAATATTTCTAATTTATTAATTTATAAACATCGACAATTAAAAAGGTTTGTTATTCAATCGGAGCTTGAATAGTCATATGATGAACTTTGGACCATGGACATGGCTAAAAAAAGCCAAAGCGCTAAAAATACTTTTTAGTTGGCAAAATTTCCTCATCCGGGAGCATATCAATATCCACCACTGGAATCCTTAAACTACTACAAAATGTTCCAAATGCGTTTAAAAACCCCAAATCGACTTTTTTCTGTTGCTTTCTGTCTGATATAATAGCAATTGCTAAATATTTTTCAATTTTCAAGCCCTTATCAGCAAATTTGTCAACCAGTTTGTTATGGATAGATTCTAGAGTTCGGCCACTAGATACTACGTCAGTTACAAGTATTATATTTTTAATGTTTTCTATTTTTAATTCCCGTTCGGGAGATTCTAGTACTTCCTGTAAAGAGTAGAATTTCTTATCACCTCGAGATCCTGTTATAAAATTTCTCATTCCTGTGGCTACAGATAATTGACTAGCAATTATCGAACCCCAAAAATCAATTCCGATTATTAATGATTCTTCACAATTGTTGCTATGATTTAATTTTGATTGCAACCAATTGCGACTATCGAATATAATATGAGGTAATAACTCTTGGGAAGACTCGGTTAATAAGGCATTTATTGGGACCCATCCGAGAGACACATCTTGTCCGTTATTTATTACATATCGCCCAAACTTATACAAATTGTTTTTTTTTATTACCTTAATTAAATCATTTTGAATATCTTCATTTATCAATTCGGCAGTGTCAATTTTATAAATATACGGCTCGGGATTGTTAGATTTCCATTCTCCTTTTTGATCATCATCTTTATTCGATATAGGGTGAAATTCTATTGTTGTTACTTGTGTTTCATTGTTAGAGTTAAATTCAATAACTTTCGCCTGGCGACTCAATATTGAAAACTCAGAACTGGAACTATCGACAACCTTAGTTCCAATTCTTCCAGACATGACAAATAACTGGTTATTACTAACACTCTGCGCTCCCTGATGAGTATCGCCGAAAAGCCAAAGTATTTGAGACTGCTTGATTGTCTTTTGAATTCGGTCTTTTAGTATTTCCCCCGTCCTCCAAAAGTGTTTGTCAAAAAAACCGTCGATATCCGTCGGGAAAGCAGAATCAAAATACGTCAAAGGGTAGTGGCTTCCGATTATTATTAAATTATTGGGGTTGTCATATTCTTTGATTGCTTGAGTTATTGTGTTTATCTCTTCAGAACTTAGTTTCCCCGGTTGATCTTTTCCCTCTCTTCTTAGTGTGGCATCTAGTGCCAAAAAGTAGGTGTTCTCACTAACAAGCGATATTGCAAAACGTTCATCGGATTTTAATGAATTCGCAAAGGAAAAATTTTCTGCGAATTGATAAAATTGTTTTCTAGCCTCGATAAATTTGTCTTCTTTATCAAGATCTTTATCAAAATCATGATTCCCTATGCATACGCCAATGTTCTCGTTTCGAAGCTTTAGGTTTTGTGCAATAAACTCAAGGATTTTTTTTGCATGTGCGAAATTTCCAAAATTGGACTTCCCCTTGTCTATAAAATCGCCGGTTGCAATTAAGCAATCAATACTTCCTATTTTATTTATTATTTCTAAAAGAGGTAACAAATATTGTTCATAATAATCTTCTCTAAAATGTTCCTTAGACGTAGATTTAATATCGTGCAAATGAAAATCCGTTAAATGGAGTATCTTTTTATTTTTAATCATGATTTTTTTCCACCTCTACTAATTTATATTCCGCATCGGGTATTATTTCGCGAATCATAGTCAATGGACATAGGTTTACTATATCCTTGAATACATCCGGTTCCAACAAGCTGCTTAGGACCACGGCATGATTCAACTCACAGCCCAGAAGTTCAGAATATGCTTTTGCAATTTTGACCTCAGTCCCTCCAACCATGAAGTCTCCAACATAAATATATTGCACTCCTTTTTTGAAATTTTCGAACAACTCGACATCAAACAGTTTATGTTTCGGGCCCAGATGATCAATTGTGTCATATCCTTTGTTTATAAGATAACTAACAGCAGAGGCAAATGGACTACCTCTAAGACTTACTGATAATAGTTTAATTGGGGGGGCATTAGGGTTAAAATTATCGCCCGCGACTTCGAAGTTTTCTTTTATCAAATCATTCAGTCTGTCTGCGATAAACAGACAAACCCAAATAAATACTTGTGGCTCTGAAATTATTTTCGCTGCGTCAAATTCTACATTTGTTGATAATATAGTGGAATTCAATCGGTGATTCACTTTTTTACTACAGCTTTTTATTGCTGCAACTAGAAAGTCGTTCTCTGCTTTTGCGACTTTTTTTATAAGTCCTTTTATAACGCTGGTTTGATCGGTAGTGCAATAAACTTTTAATATATTTTCAGAATCCGTTTCAAACCTTGGGCGTTTGGCAACATCCAGTCTTAAAATGGCATCAATTAATTGATCAGAAAAAGACTCTACATGGATAAAGATTATAGGCCGCTTACTTTTATTTACCACTTCGCCGAAAAAATTTTCAAATGATCGTTCAGAGTCTACAATACCTTTAAAACTCACAACCAGTGGAAAATTTGTTTCATATTCTAAATATATCTTCTCAAGTAATTCCACGCTTTTTTGTAGTACCGTCGAATGCTGTACCAGACAGTTGCTATGCCATAGTAATGCTTTAAATCTAATATAAACATAGTCGCCTTTATGTATCGGTAAATGTTGAATCATATCGTTAGTTTCTATTAATCGGTATTTCAAAGGTTATCCTTGTACCCCTTAACTTTGAATTGAAATTTTTATACGATTCAAGATTGTTTTCCCAATGGCCTTTATTTTGATCAAGTTTCTCACCTAACACCATCTCAACGCTTTGAAGTTTATATTTATACTCTTCAAAGTTGAATTTGTCGTTAGCTACCAACCAGTTGTTTTTTCTCCAAATTAATTCACAATCTACAGACGATAAATTGATATAGCCATTCCTGCCAGTAATGTCATCAATAGCTTTTTTCAGTCCGATTTCATCCCGTGTCATTAGCGAAGCATTAACTAATGCATCAATGTTTTTATTCATTTTCACGTATCCAACCCAAGCTTGATTTTTTTTCATAGACGAAAGAAATCCGTTGCCGCTGTCACAAACACATACTGTAATCCCATTGGCCGTTCTTTGAAATCCAACAAAGGCGGCATCTTGACCATGCAATAATGAATTGACCACTAGCTCAGCAACGGTGAGTGAAAGAAGGTGTGTCAAAGGATATTTTGATTCATTATGGAAATCTTCATTAAAGAAGAGGGAATCAATCCTTCTTCGAAGTTCCTTAATTATCAACTCTTCACGCTTATTTTCCTTCCAATCATTTAATTTGAATAAATCGTCTAACAATTCTTTTTGGTCAGGTATATCATTGAAAAACAATATTTTAGAGTTCGGATTTGTCAACTTAGCTACCATTCCCCCAATTAAATTAGGATGCCACTGTAATATATCCAGCTCTTTTGCGATCTTAAAAAAATTGACATCGGACAAAAATCTTAACACATATGGATCCCACTTCATTATGGTTGGCATTGATTTCCCATATAACTTTCTAAGATTGTAGGCAATAGATAGGAAAGCGGTCAACGTCGACATGTTAATTTTGCCGGATTGTATGTAACTGAAATCCCAAAAAATGGCAGGGTCGTGTCCACGCTCAATTTGATCGGTAACGTATTGCAGTTTGGGCGCAATATTCCGATATAAGCTGTTAAAACTGCTTAAAGTGCCAACGTTTATTATAATTTCTTCGTCCATCAATTGGGCAACTGTCAAGGTAAATTAATATTGGGTGAGCAATGAATTAACTTTAAAAGGAATTATAACGATTATGACAACAATTCTAGGTTTTCTAAAGGTAATTGCTATTTTTTAAAAAAGCAACAGGTATTTTAACGGTGTTGACTTCTTATATCTCCTCCACTGTCCAAAGTCTGCGACTTCGGATTGACTATGCCCGTAGCCTGCGACTACACTATTTTAAAAAAACAAACAATCCGCCTTAATGATCTGGTCGATACTTGCGTAGCTGAAGGCGCTTATTAAATATAGTCTTCGGCGGGGTATGCAAACCGCCCTTACCGGGCTATTATGGATATAATCAATTTTTTAATGCGTGAATTCGGCGAGCTTAATTTTCAAAATAAATTTGGAACAAAGTAGCAAATATGCTACCTTTAATAATGAAAGTTAAGGAGTTGCTGAAATTGCTCAAGGACGACGGCTGGGTAGAAAAAGACCAAAAAGGCAGTCACCTGCAAATGGTAAATCCTGACAAACCTGGAAAAGTGACTGTCCCGGTCCATAAGGGAGATATTCCAAAAGGAACCTTACATGTGATTTTGAAACAGGCGGGGTTAAAGTAGCTTGTACAATAAACAAATGCTGATTAGCTATAAGCCAATTTAAAGCGTAAAAAATTAATATTATGAACATGCAAAACATAGAACTCATCATCGAAAAAGGTGAAAGCGGAATTTGGGGAAGGGTGAATTACAATGATAACCTCATTATAGAGGAAGCTGATAATTTGAACGATCTCGAATTAAATTTAAAAGGGCTGTTAAATGATTTTGAGGGCGTGGACCCTGAAAGCGTAGTATTTGACATCAGGTATGATATTTATGCCCTTTTCCAGCAATTTGATTTTCTTAATATCAGCAAGGTTGCAAAACATGCGGACATCCATCCTGGCCTGTTACGCCAATATGCATCGGGGGTAAAACATCCATCATTAAACCAGGCAAAAAAAATAGAGGACACGCTGCACAGGTTGGCCGCGGAAATGCAAAAGGCTTCAGTTTATGTGACGTAATTATTCCCCTGCATGGCCCAGGTTCAGTTCAAGGGCAAAATCTTCGTTGCGGATGAGCTTTCGCCTGATGATATCACGCACGCGGTGAATGGAATATTCGTTTCCTGCGTTTTATCAAAAAAGGCCGATAAAAACCATCGAAACTAGCAGCAAGTTTAATAATTTGGTTATTAGGTTTTTAAAAGGTATATTTAGCCCACGTAAACTATTCCCGTTTCCCCCGTGACAGGCCAAACCTGACGATAGCTTATCATATTTAGCTCGATTTTTACATTTAATTGGCGGCGGCTTTATCAATCAGCCCGCAACCAGACCATAGATGGGTAGACTTTCAAACGTCAGCGCGCTTATCATCGTCAGTCTTCTGGGGCTGGCCACCGGCGTTACCGAAATAGTTGGGCGGATATTTAGCCTGCCGCCCATGTTCAGGGCTTTTTCACATTACACCGTCATGAGCTTTGATACGGCCTTCTGCTTTGCGCTGCTCTCGGCCCAATTGCTGTTTGCGCAATTGCCCGGTAAAAAAGGCAAAATGTTTGTGTTGCGCATCCTGTCATTTTCTGTCGCCGCAATTGCGGCCACCTCGGCAGCGCAGCACCTGTTTCACATCAAAACAGGCGTTGACCAGGTGCTTTTGACCGGCAAAATGTCAATTGCGCGGCATTATCCATACGCCGGGCGGATGTCGGTGAACAATGCCCTTTGTTTTATGTTTTTTGGCTTATCGTTGCTGGGGTTCAGCACCGGCAGGCGTACATTGATCAGCGTGTCGCAATACGCGTTGCATATTGTCAGTGTAATTTCGGGGCTTGCCCTCATAGGCTACCTGTACAACCTGCCGCTGTACTATAATTCTTATTTCGATAGTTCGATGGGCTTATATTGCGCTTTATTGTTTTTCCTTTTGTCGTTACTGGCATCGCTGCTGCACCCTACGGTGGGGATTACAGCCTTATTCACCGGTACGCTCATCGGCAACGTGATGGCCAGGCGGTTATTTTTTTTTATTCTCTGCATTGTTGTCGCATTTGGCGCCGTGCGAATAGAAAATCGCCGGCATACCTGGTTTTCGGGACAAATGGGGCTTTCACTTTTAGTTATTTGCTTTATGGCGTTCGGATTGGCGCAGATATGGCATACCGCCAATTGGCTGAACAAGTTCGACAGCGGGCGGCACGATGCCGAGGAAGAAATAAAAGTGATGAACGAAGTGCTTGAAAAACGTGTTGAAGAGCGATCGGTTAAGCTTCGAAAGCTTGTGGAGAAATTGCGGGAGAGCGAAATAAAGTTCCGGGCGGCCTTTGAGCATTCTGCTATGGGGATGGCCCTGGTGTCGCTGAAAGGGAAATGGCTCAAAGTGAACAGACGCCTGTGCGATATGGTAGGCTACCGGGAACAGGAACTGCTATCGATGTCTTTCATCGATCTTACCGACCCTAATGACGGTACGGCGCCTATGCAGGTTATTGAAAATGCTTTGAAGAAGCCGGGCGCCGCCAGCCGTATCGAAAAACGTTATGTATGTAAAAACGGGGCAACGGTTTGGGTATCCATCAATATTGCTACGGTTAGCAACAAAAAGGGCGGGCCGGTTTATCTTGTCAGCCAGTTTGAGGACATTACCGAACGGAAAAAAGCAGAAAAACATTTAAAAGACGCCTATAAACAGATACAGGACCATGTGAACAGCATTAAAGAAATTGCCTGGAAACAGTCGCACCTTATCCGCAGCCCGCTCGCCAATTTAAAGGGGCTGGTAGAAATTTTAAAAGCCGAGCCTTCTGAATCGGAGGCCCTGCAATATGTAGAGATCGAACTGAACCGGCTGGATGCAGTGATCCTTGAAATGGCCGAAGATGCCTGCGCCAACGGCGTCACCGGGTTGGTAGTCAGTAAACGGTGTTTAATGCTTCCCCATAAAAAGGTACCGGTTCATTAGTCGTCCGAAGTCAATCTTAGTGGTGACAAAATCTTGTCACCAAGAAGGGGTCGATTTTCGTCAATTTTTTTGTGTAAAAGTCTGTAAATGAGGTTTGGAAAAAATAACCGGCGTGATGAACATGAACATGAACCCGGATTTTTGGGGGATGGAAAGAGACGGATCCAGGCAGATTATTCCCTGAAGGCCAACGCTTCGGCCGGCTCTCAACTTTCGCGGGGGAGGGCCTTGAGTTAACCAGGTTGTGGCTTCCTCTGCGAGAGACCCTCAATGCTATTAAGTTAAGGGTTTAATAATGAACACCGATCCGCTAGCCGGCGGACGAATAATGAAGTAAAAAACTTCGGAGTTCGATATTCAAAATTCATTATTCGATATTAAATTTCTTCTCTTTTTCCTTAACTTAATAGCATTGGAGAGACCCTGCGGGGAACAATTTCATCATTTTACAAACCCGATGATCAATGTTTCCCGCATATTATTTTTTTCGCGTGTAAGGCTGCCGACCTTGATATCATTCAACATCAGGACATAAACATCCTTTTCATCATTACTTAACCCGGGATCGGGTTTTGCCACCAGGGGGATCTTATCCTCAGCAGTGAAGTCATCGATGCCGTAATTGAAAGCTAAAAAGTAAAGGTTCAGCCGCAGTTCATCGCCTGTAATTGTCGCCACGTAATACGCCGTGCCATTTGCCTTCACCATAATGAACTCGTTATCGGCGTGCATGTTGAGCAGGCCCTTCACATGGTAACCTGTTATGCCGTTTTCAGTGCCGATGGAATCTCCTTTAAAATCCTTAAAATGATTGCCGATACTGCCAGCCAGCCGGAAGATGTTCCAGGCGATCTGTCGTTCTTGCTGCAACTTCTCATCAGCTGTGCCGGCAGGCGACGCCTGGGCGTACAGGGCGGGACTTACGGATGTGAGTAAAATTATTGTGCCTAAAAGGCAAAATACACGGCGTTGAATAAATTTCATAAAGTTTGTCGGTATTAGCGTTTGCAATGCTGGTAAATATAGGCGGGTGGTTGTTGTAAAAAGGTAGTAAAAAAGTAGTATAAGGCCGTTTTACAAGTAAGCCTAAGCCGGGCTCTGCAGGCAACTTTGACACCAAGCCATGTGAAAACTAAAACCGAACCGCAAAAGCTTTTGTTAAAAAAGGGATGAACGATATTGCAAAGCGCTTCCCCGAAAACCCGTTATTACTTCCGAAAGATATTACGCCCAGCCGCGAGGGCTTCCAGGTGATCTGCCTGCTTAACCCGGGTGTTTTTACTTTCCGTGACAAAACATGGCTGCTGGTGAGGGTTGCCGAAAGCGTCGCCCAAAAAGACGGGGTGATATTTTTCCCGGCGTTAAATGCCACCGGGAATACCGAGATCATCGAAGTGCCTTTAAACGACCCCGACCTTATATTAACCGATCCGCGCGTGATCAATTATAAGGGGCTGGACTATCTCACCACGCTATCGCACCTGCGCTTATTATGCAGCGACGATGGCATACATTTTACCGAAAACGGCAATTATCCGGGCTTGTTCGGCAGCGGCTACCTGGAAAGTTTTGGCATTGAGGATTGCCGGGTTACACAGATTAAGGATACTTATCATCTTACCTACACGGCCGTATCAAACAACGGGGTTGCCGTTGGGCTGAAAACCACCACTGATTGGCAGCATTTTGAAAACAAAGGATTGATACTGCCGCCGCATAATAAGGACTGTGCCATTTTTGAGGAGCAAATAAACGGGAAATATTATATGCTGCACCGCCCCAGCAGTGTCGACCTTGGCGGAAACTTTATATGGCTGGCTGAGTCGCCCGATGGTTTGCATTGGGGGAACCATCAATGTATCATAAAAACGCGCCAGGGCTTTTGGGACAGCGCAAGAGTGGGGGCAGGCGCCGCGCCGATAAAAACAAAGGCCGGCTGGCTCGAAATATACCACGGCGCCGATATAAAACACCGCTATTGCCTTGGGGCATTTCTGATGGACCTTTATGATCCTTCGAAGATCATTGCCCGCACGGAAGAACCCATAATGGCGCCCTCCGAACCATATGAGTTAAGCGGCTTTTTCGGGCTTGTGGTGTTTACAAACGGCCACGTAGTTAAGGGCGACGAGGTTACTATTTACTATGGCGCTGCCGATGAATTTGTTTGCGGCGCCCGCTTTTCAATTAAGGAAATTTTGGCAAAAATTGGATTTTAGGCTATCGAGTTGTTGCCCTGTAAGCTGTTGGCTGGCAGCGCTAAAGGTATGCGCCCGCCAGCCAACCAAATGATGCTGTATCTTTTTGATTTCATGGCAAAAACACGAAAGATTTTTGTGCTGCAGGTCAACCTTTGCAAAATTTTGTCCGTATAAGGTTAATGAAAAACATCATTGTATCTCTAATATGCTTACGTCGTTAAGGATTCCGGTATCTTTCCTGGTGATAGGTATTTTATGGGCTTTGTTCAGCAACCCTATCATTACTTTTTTTTACCGGCATCTTGCCCCCGCGCAACAGGATTCATACAGGAGCTTAAATGATCTGATCTTCGTATTGATCATAAGCTATGTGCTATATGTTAAGATTAAGAATCAGCAGCGTAAGCTGGCAAAATCAGAAGAGGAATACCGGCAGCTTTTTGAATCGAACCCCAATCCCTTGTGGATTTACAACGAAAAATCGCTGCGCTTTGTGAAGGTAAACAATGCCGCCCTTGAAAAATATGGTTACACCCGGCGGAAGTTTTTAAAGATGACGATAGATAAGGTGCGCCCGGCTGGTAACGACCCCAGGCTGAAGGCCGGTGAACAGCATGACAAGCTCCGCCAGGAAGGGATATGGAAGCACATAAAATCAAACGGTGAAATATTCGACGTCTCAATAATTACATACCCGGTGTTGTTCAATGGTATGCAGTGCGACCTTGTAATGGCCACGGACCTTACGGAACTGATGGAGAAAGAAAGGAAACTGGAGATCGCCTATCAAAAAATTAAAACATCCAATGAAGTGCTGCTGCAAATCGCCTGGTCAAATTCACACGAACTCAGGAAGCCGCTTTGCTCTATCATCAGCCTGATCGACTTCCTGAAAGAAGCAACCAGCAACCAGGAACGAAAAGAATACCTCCAGCTCCTTGAAAAATCCTCATCCGAGCTCGACCAGGTTTTAAAGCATAACAACGAGCGGGTTGACGAAATTGAAATGCAGGAAGCTATTTGATCCTGCCATACTTCCGCAACAACTCAATCACCTTATCATGCGGCAATGCATAAGCTTTATTGCCGTTAACGCCTTCCATCGTATCAGCTGCTACCATCGCGTTAATAATAGCCTCTTCAACAGCCTGTACCGTACCTTCGAATAAAGGATTGATCTGGTCATTTGGAAACTGTTTTACGGTTGCCACTTTGGTCCGGTTAAATGCCCCGGGGTTTGCGGTGGAAAAAGCAATGAAAATATCGCCTGAGCCGTTCTCGCCGCGGCCGCCCACCTTGCCCACGCCGAGGGCAATACGCTGTGCCATGCGCTTAAGCTGGTGCGGCAGCAAAGGCGCGTCGGTAGCCAACACTACGATAATGGAGCCGTCGCCCTCCTGGTGGCTTTGGGCCAGTTTGTGGATCTCGTAATTCAAGGTGTCCTTTAATTCAATTCCAACGGGCACGCCGGCTATGGTCAAATTCTTTTTACGCCCGAAGTTTGACTGGACCAAAACCCCAATAGTATAGGTTGAATCGCCGAACTTAATTACCCTTGATGCCGTACCGGTACCACCCTTAAAGCCTAAGCAACACATACCCGTTCCGCCGCCCACGTTGCCCTCTTTTACAGGGCCTGATTTGGCAGTATTGAGCGCTTCAAAAGCATTGCTTTCCTGTACGTGAAAACCATAAATATCGTTCATCACGCCGTCCCAGGTTTCGGCGACGAGGGGGTAGGTGTACCAGCCTTCTTCTTTTATCCAGTTTTTCTGAACGAACCATTTGAGCATGGCATCCCGGCATACGCCCACGCTGTTGGTGTTTGTGATCAGGATGGGTGTTTCCAAAAAGCCCGACTCCGTCACCCAGGTGGTGCCGGTCATCTCGCCGTTGCCGTTCAGTGTATACCAATTGGCATAAACCGGTACGCTGGATTGCCCCCGCGGAAATATGGCGGTAACACCTGTACGGACGGGCCCTTTGCCAATAATATTTTTACCCTGCCCCTCAATGATGGTGCTAAAACCAACCTCCACACCCTTTACATCGGTGATCGCGTTGTATTTCCCCGGTGTACCTTCAAATGGGATGCCGATGTCCCTGGCCCTTGGCTTTTGGCCATGAACTGCAGCCTGGATGCTGAATAATAATGCCATAGTGAGGATGGGTTTCATTTTAATTAGTGAATTAGTGATTTTTGAATTATTTAGCTTAAAGCAGAAAGCTGAAAGTCCAAAGCTTTTTTTGCGTTCCGATTTCAATTATTATTTAGTGAATTATTTAGCCTAAAGCAGAAGGCTGAAAGTCCAAAGCTTTTTTTGCTTCGCTTTCCGCTTTTTGCTTTCAGCTTTCCGCCTTTCCCCTTTCCCCTTTCGCCTTTTCCCTCCGGTTCACCTTTCCACTGCTTCATCGGCTATATTGATGGCTTCGCTGATGATGGCCAGGCCTTCGTCAATTTGCTTTTTGGTGATGCAGAGAGGCGGCGCAATAAATATAAAGCCCCAGCGTACAAAAGTGTACACGCCCAGTTCTTTTATTTTTGCCGCTACCTTGTTCATCACCTGCATTTCGGCAGGTTTTGCGTTAAAGGGCGCCATGGGTTCTTTTGTTTCCCGGTTCTTTACCAGCTCGATACAGCCCAGCAGGCCGGTATTCCGCCAGTCGCCGATAGATGGGTGCTTTTGCTTTAACAATTCAATTTGCGCATCCATGTATTTACCCATGGCAACGGTATTTTCAATTAGCTTTTCGTCTTCATAAATTTTAAGCGTCTCCAGTGCGGCGGCGCAGCAAACGGGGTGGGCCGAGTAGGTGAGGCCAAGGGGCAGCATGGCGTCATCATATTTTGAAGCGATCCTGTCGCTTACCATCAGGCAGCCAAAGGG
>Ga0134126_10006837_pt1 | contig 14339 bp, 15 predicted proteins | sample KB31752_FD_96881 | JGI IMG/M metagenome (GOLD analysis project Ga0134126, IMG submission 96881) | Terrestrial soil microbial communities with excess Nitrogen fertilizer from Kellogg Biological Station, Michigan, USA - KB3-175-2 | ecosystem: Environmental > Terrestrial > Soil > Unclassified ... | reverse complement strand
CGGTATGAGGAGCGGCGCAAAACCTTCATGGAATATGTGCTGGCCGCGCCGGACATGAACGACATGGCCAGCCGCTATCTTCACGGCGTGGCGGATTTTGCCGCCGACACCAGCGGCAAGAATCCGCCAGGATGCCTTTTGTTGCAAAGCGGCCTTTCCTGCGGGGAAGAGAGAATTCCCGATGAACTCGCGCGTCACCGCGCGGAAAAAGAAAAGACGTTGCGCGTCAGGCTCGAAGCCGCGCGCAAGAAGGGCGCGCTTGCGAAGGATGCCGATCCCGCCTCGCTCGCGCGTTTCCTGATGACGGTTTCGAATGGAATTTGCGTGCAGGCCGCTTCCGGGGCGTCGGCGAAGGAGCTCCATGAGGTGGCGGAATTGGCGCTCAAGGCGTGGCCGGTCACCGCGCCGCAGCCCCGCAAGAAATCCCGCACCTCCGTTTCCGCATAGGCGACCCCGCTTGTTTGCGAGGTCATCCGTCACCACATGGGCCTTCGAGGATCCCATGGCGATCACCGGAATCACACAATTGGCGGTGTATGTGGTCAGCGCGCTGTTCCTGCTGGCGGGCACGCTCAATCTCAGCGGCATGAGGGCCGTGCGCGCGGTCTACCGCTTCTGGCATTATCGGCGCAGCTTCCATCGCACGATTGGCGTGTTGGAATTGGCGACGGCCCTGTTTCTGATCGTGCCCCAGCTGCGGGTGTGGGGGTTGGTGCTGGCCGCCCCGATCACCTTCTTTTCCGTGGTGACCCTGCTCAACCATCGCCAATATCTCTGGTCTTTATTCGGCATGCTTTTGCTGGTGTCATTGGTACCGGTCTCCCTGGCGTAAAGGACAGGTCTGATGGAGGAGACGGCCAGACTGTTGGCGGTTTACGGACTCCTCCTGGTGTTCGTCAGCGTTTTTCTCGATGAAGGTGGATTTCCCATCCCCTCGTTCGTGATCCTGCTGCTCGCGGGCGCGGCCGCCGATACGCGGCCGTCGTTCCTTCTGTTCGTTCTCGCCACCGCGGTCGCGGCCGCGCTTGCCGCCGATCTCGTCTGGTATGGGGTGGGCCGCCGTTTCGGCCGGCGCATACAGGCCCTGCTTTGCCGGATCTCGCTTTCGCCGGATACGTGCGTCCGCCAGACCGAGCATCTTTATAACCGCGTCGGTCCCGCTTCTCTGCTCATTGTCCGCTACCTGCCCGGCCTCACCAATATCACGGTGACGATGGCGGCGATCAGCGGCACGTCCTTTTCCCTTTTCCTGATGTTCGACCTGGCGGGCGCCATTTTCTATTTCGGCCTGCCCGTCTTTCTGGGCACGGTCTTTCACGGCGCCGTCGATCAAGTCGTCAATGCGCTTTTCGCTTTCGGCCGCTTCGGCCTCATCCTGGTGCTCTCGGCCTTGCTGCTGTACGTCGGGCGCCGGTGGTGGGAGCGGGCGAGCTTCATTCGCCAGCTCCGGATGGACCGCATCTCGGTGGATGAATTGATCGGAATGATCGAAGCGGGAAATACGCCGGTCATCCTCGATGTGCGGACCGAGCAGGCGCGGCAGCAGGATGGCATCATCCCCGGAGCCTTGCCGGCGCATCCCAGCGACATCCATCCCACCTTGCGGGCGTTGGCGCGTGATGTGGAGATTGTCGTTTATTGCGCCTGCCCGAACGAAGCGTCCGCCGCCGCCGCCGCGCGCCACTTGAAGCAGGCGGGTTTCAAGCGCATCCGCCCGCTGTTGGGTGGCGTGGAAGCGTGGCTGGGCGCGGGCCGGAAATTGGAACTGGCTGCATAAGCCAACCCGAGACTTCTGCCTAAAAATACGCCATTGACCATGGGCATCCGCGCATAGAAACTGCCCGAAAGGGGCTTGGGAACATTCGGTCGAAATGCGTGAGACGCGCATCATCATGGGCATGCCCATCAGTCTGGACGTGCCGGGTGAACGGGTCCGCCAGCAGGACATGGATACGGTGTTTGCGGAATTTTCCGCCGTTGACGCCCAGTTCAGCCCTTTCAAGAATGACAGTGAAGTCTCTCGTCTCAATCGGGGCGAGATCATCCAGAATGACCTGACGCCGCGCATGCGGGAGGTCTTCACGCTCTGCGAGAAAACCCGCCAGGAGACGGATGGCTATTTCAACATCCGCCGCCCGGATGGGACCATCGATCCCTGCGGCATGGTCAAGGGCTGGGCGATCAGGAACGCCGCGCGCCAGCTTACCGACATGGGTTTTTCGGATTTCTGCATCGCGGCGGGCGGCGACATCCAGTGCCATGGCGTCAATGAGGGAGGGGACGACTGGAAAGTCGGCATCCGCAATCCCTTCATGCCCGATGAGATCGTTAAAGTGTTGATCCCCAAAGTGCACGGCGTCGCCACGTCCGGCAATTACACGCGCGGCGACCATATCTATAACCCGCATACCGGCCGTTATGGCTCGGACAATGTCGTGAGTCTTACCGTCATCGGTCCCGATGTGCTGGAAGCTGACCGTTACGCCACGGCCGCTTTCGCCATGGGGCGGGAGGGCATCTATTTCATCGAGCGTATGGCGGGCCTGGAAGGCTACGAAATCGACGCCCATGGCACGGCGCGCATGACCAGCGGACTGGGGAAGTATCTGCCATGCTGAGCCGGGGCGCGAAGCGCGAAAGCCTGGCCGGCAAATTACTCTTGTCGTCCGCGCTGGTCGCAGCGTCGCTGGCGTTTGGCTGGTGGCAAAGGCAAACCGCGACCGGTCCGGTCGTGGCGACCGCATCCATGCCTGCGCCCCTCGCGCCAACCTTGCCCGCGCGCAGTGATCCCGCGACGACCGCGCCTGCTACGGCCGGGGCTCCCACAGAATCCGACGCCAGCGGTTCCTCCGACGCGCGCGACGCGGAACAAGCGACGGCTGCGCCGGCAGCGCCGAAATCCACCATCATCGCGAAACTGCGGACAAATATGCCTGCCGACGCTCCTACGGCACCCCAGCAACAGCATGAATTGTTGCCTGCTTCACCGCCTGCCGCGATTTACACGCAAATGTATCAGCCGACGAACGACGTTTCGTCGCCGATTCCGCTGGTCACCGGCACGCCGGCGCCGGGCGTTTCACCCTCCATTCCCGCCAGCGCCGGAACGCACCTGTTGGATGGCGACTATGTGAGCGACAGACACCAACTCGAGTGGGGCGATCTCAGGGTCAAAATCTCCGTCCATGGCGGACAGATAACCGGGGTGCAGATCCTGCAATATCCCGATCACCGCTCTCACTCGCTCGATCTCAGCCTGATGGCTGGCCCGACTTTGGAAAGCGAAGTGATCAAGACCCAGCGGGCTCAGGTGGACGCCGTCAGTTCGGCCACCGACACCAGCTATGCCTTTCAAGACACGATCGCCGATGTGATCGTAAAAGCGGCCCGCGAATGATGCTGTTCCGGCGCATCCTCACTTATCGGCTGGCGCTGTATTATCTGGCCGCCATCGTTCTGGCGGCCTTTGTCCTGTCCATCGCGGGGATCGTGCACCAGTCGCCCCTGAATCTGGCTTTTTCCACGGCGGTTGCGCTTTCGACCTGCCTGGCCGTCAACTGGGCTTTTGCGCGGGCCTTTGGGGCCGGGAGCAACTGGGAATCGGTTTCCATCAGTGCCCTTATCATCACCCTGATCATCACGCCCACGGCGCCCACCGATTTCGCCGGTGTCGGCTTTCTGGTTCTGGTGTCGGCGTGGGCGATGGCCTCGAAATACATGGTGGCTACGGCCAAGCGCCATCTTTTCAATCCCGCCGCCTTCGGCGCCGCCCTGATGGGGATCACCCTGCACCATCCGGTGAGCTGGTGGGTGGGCGACAATGCCGTCCTGTTGCCGGTGATCATTCTGGGCGGGGCGCTGATGCTCACACGGCTGCGCTATACCGAAATGGTGGCGGCCTTCGCCGTTGTCGTGCTCGGCATCACCATCGCCTACGGCAATCTCAGCTTGGCGGGGGTGGGCCGCTCCTTCTCGATGATGGGCATCCACTCCATGTTCTGCTTCTTCGGCCTGGTGATGCTGACGGAGCCGCGCACGGTGCCGGTCGGCCGCTGGCGCCAGATCGTCCATGGGGTCTTCGTCGGACTGTTATTTTCACCCTTCACGCATATCGGCAGCTATTACTTCACACCCGAAGTCGCGATTCTTTGCGGCAACCTCTTTACCTTTCTGTCCAACAAGCGGCGCATCCGCCGTTGGGCCGACACGCTTGCCCTGGGCGGCCAACGCGGCTGATGATTGAAATCCGGCGGATCAAAGATGGCGATCCACTCGAATTCGAGGTGACAATCCGCGAGCCAAATGGCGAGAGCCGCCATCGCGTGACGATGGACAGAAAAACCTGCAAGCGGCTGACGGCGGACCGGCATGCACCGGAACACTGCCTGGAAGCTTCCTTCCGGTTCCTGCTCGATCACGAGCCCAAGGAAGCGATCCTAGCTCGGTTCGACATCACCGAGATCTCGCGCTACTTCCCCGAATTCGAGCAAGAATTGCCGCGTTATCTTTCCTAATCCTAGGGATGAGAATTCTCGCGCGGGGAGCAAGACCGTCCGTCGAGGGCGGAGGCCAGAACGGCGCTGTCTATGCCGAGAACAGGATAGCGCCCGACACCCTGCACGCCATACCAGGGCGAACGCTCAAAGAAGAACGCGAGCCGGCGTGAGGGACTGGCGGCAAACGCAGGATCTTCTTTGAGTTTCCGATCAAATTCCCCCGCCAAGGTCGGCGATTTCAGCATCATCTCGCGGGCCAATTTTTCCACCACGCGCGGCTCGCCATATTCCTTCGCCTCGAAAATCGCATCCAGATAACCCCAACGCAGCAGAGAATCCGGCGCCTGCGGTTCGAGGAGTTCAATCGCGATGTTTGCCGCCGGCTGATCGAGAGGCACGACCAGGGACCCTGCGGGAATCAAATCGTCGCGCTCGACCCGGGATGCTTTAAACGTTTCCAGCATGTGGTGGCCTTCGAACGGCCGCGCGCTCCAATTGGGATCATCGATCTGATAGCTGCTCCCGCGCAAAGTAAGGGAACAGGCGGTCCGATGATATTGAAGACCGTGGGCCTCCAATCGTGCCCCGACCTCCTGCCATGGAGTAGGCACGATATAGGCGGCCGGCGGCTGCACCGAGATATCCGGCAGAAGCCCATTCCAGTTGGGGATCACATAGGTCCTGGGAGCTTTGGGATCATATTGAATCCAGCTATCGCCGGAAATCGAGCTGGAGGTCTGGGTGTAAGCGTAACCTTTGAGGGCGAAGTCCGTCGCCGTTGGATCGGGCTTGAAGGTCAACGCGACCTCAGCGGGGTTCCTGGCACGCGCCACGGTTGCGCGGTCAGCCTCGGCGTTGGCCGCCATTAAATCCGCTGCATGCCGGCCCGCATAGTCAAGCAACAACTCCACCAGGTCGTAAGCTGCCAGGACCCGAACGGCGTAGGGCTTCAGCATGTGAGTCTCGATCAGCAAGGCCGGCCGGTTCTGCAACGCGGCATAACCGGTTGAAAAGCGCGGTCCGGAGCCGAAATTAGCAATGCCCTTGAGCGGGTCCTTGCCGTCCTTGAACTCCAGATAAAGGGACGCCAGATGCCCTCGCGCCTCATAGGCCGGCAACACCTGCGTCATGGCGCCTTGCTGCCAATCGCTGACGGCCGGGAACAGCTTGTGCGGATCTTCCAGATACCAGGTGAGGTCGTACTGGTAATCCGCGCCGTCGGTGGTGTGGACGTCGATCAGAAAGTCCGGCCGCCAGCGCTGCCAGAGTTTGAGCCAGGCGCGCGTCTCCGGCGCGTCGGCTTTCACATAGTCGCGGTTGAGATTGAGATATTGCGCCTGGCCGCGCGCGCCCATCTTCTCGGGACCGTTCTGGTTGATGCGATTGTAGGGCGAGGATTTCTCATGGCCGTCGATATTGTAGACCGGGATGAACACCAGAACGACGTAGTCCAGCAAATGCGGAAGCTTTCCGGTAACCGCGAAATCGCGCAACAGCGCGAGGCCCGCATCCTTGCCTTCGATCTCGCCGGAGTGGATTCCCGCTTGCACCAGCACCACCGGGACCGCGTGCGCCTTGGCTGCGGCAGGTGTGAATATGCCTGCGCTGTTCGCCACCACCACCATCATGGGCCTGCCCTGTGCCGTGGTGCCGAACCGCTCGAGATGGATCTTGCCCGGCGCCGCCTTCTCAAGCCGCTCAAGATAGGCAAGCGTTTCTTCATAAGACGGCGTGGTCTTGAATCCGGATTTCTCCGCGTAAGTGCGCCAATCGGGTGCCGTTTCAGCCATGCCTGGGCTCAGGGAAATAATGGTGAGGAATAGCGCGACTCCGAACGGTCGAAAAGTGATCCACCGCATCACCTTGAATCCTCGACGTTAAGGGCGGCCATATTCGAGGTTTGTGGGTTTCGTATCAATCGGCAAAGGACGACGCGATCATATAAACCCCTATCGCCGCGAACATGACCCCGCCAACGATGCCCAGCAGCCTTGGACTGAGGAGTTGTCCGAGTTTGTGGCCTGAATACGCCGCCAGCAGCGTAACGCACCAAAGCGCCAACAGAGCACCGACACCAACCGACAGAGCGGGTTCTCCCCGGGCGACCAGCGCCGCGGTGGCAAGCTGTGTCAGATCCCCCCATTCGGCCGCGAAGATCACCAGAAAGCTGATCAACCAAACCGGGCGCGTCGCGCCGCGGGCGGCTATCGCTTGCTGCTCTTGATCTTCGTCGCCTTTCGCATCCCTGCGGAAAGACATGATCGCGAAGATCAAAAAGCCGATGCCCGATGCGATACGAATAAGATGCGCCGGCAAGAAACCAAGCAGCCGGCCGGCGACGGCCGCCACCAGTGTTTGCACCAGGAAGGCCAACCAGGCTCCAAGAATGACGCTGCGGGCCCGGTATTTGCTGGCTAGAATCAAAGCCGCCAAAGCCGTCTTGTCGGGCAGCTCGGCGAGAAAAATCATCCCGAACGTAGAGAACATAGTCGCCAGCGAGAACATTGGGACTGCCGATATCGTTGGCCCTGGACCGGGGCGTCGTTATGGCCGGGGCGCTCCCCACCGGCCGGAAAACAAAAATCACTTTATCGGTGTTCGAGCCGCTTTTAGGCGCCGGCCTGTCCCGGCGGATTGTTCCTTTCAGGTCGGCAGGACTGGCAGTGCTTGCGACAGCGTGATCCCCCAACGCCTATTATTGCGTATCCTATCGTATCAATGGTCCGCCGCAACGGGACGCCGCTGTCGCCGTTTCTCCTATCCGCGGCTATGTTAGGCTGCATCATGTCCGGCTGCCGCGAAATGGCGATGCGCCTGTTTCTGGGAATGCTGTTCCTGTGCTTTGGGCTGTTGCCGTTAAGCGCGGCTTCAGATGATTCCGGCTTCCGGGCAGGACTGTCTGCCTATAATGGCGGCGACTACCATAAAGCGATCAGCATTTGGCTTCCGCTCGCGCAACATGAAGAAGCGCGTTCTCAGGCCGGACTGGCTTTCATGTATCATCGCGGTTTCGGCGTTCCCGTGGATGACAAACAGGCGGCCTATTGGTCGCGCAAAGCGGCAGAGCATGGCCAGCCCGAAGGCCAGATGATGCTGGGCACTCTGTATTTCTACGGCCAAGGTCTGGGGCAGAGCTATGTTCAAGCTTATGCCTGGTGCGACTTGGCGCAGGATGGCGGCAGTGCGGATGCGGGAGACTGCCGTGGCGCGGCGCTCCAATCGCTCCATTCCGACCGCGACCTCAAACGGGCGTTTCAGCTCAGCGCCGATTTGCACCACCGATTCGGCGCCGCGCGTTGAGCAGCGTTATTCCCTATGATAACTAGCGCTTGCAGACAAGGCATGATTTTCCCTATGGATTTGCGCGCTGCCCCTACGCATAACGTCCTTCCCACGCCTCGTTGTTCCGTAATCATCCCGGCTTCTTTCGCAGCCGCATCATGCGTGCGTACCGCCCAACTTGTCTCCCCTTGGCCCCTATGGTCTATTCGATGAGCCCATAATTTGGGTGGAGTTGGGGGAATTGAATCGTTCGCGAGTCAGCCGCTCGCGCGATAAAACTCCGCTTCATTGGTTCTCTTTACGGGAGGCCCCATGTCGGACACCGGCAAGTCTTCGGAACAATCCTCGACCCGCGCCACACGGCGCTCCTTTATAAAAGGAGTGATCGCATCCGGCGTTGCGGTATCGGCGGTCGGCTATGTCGTCTATGAACGCTCGGCTCGCCGATCGGCGGCGGGCGCGATCGAACGTTTGATCACGCTCAACGTCAATGGCCGCGACCGGCGGGTTGATGTCGCGCCGCACGAAACCTTGGCGCAAACCGTCCGCTACAAGCTGGGCCTGACCGGCACCAAGCTTTCCTGCGATCGCGCCGAATGTGGCGCCTGCACCGTGATGTTGGATGGGGTCACCACCTATTCCTGTTCGACATTGACGCACAGCGTGCGCAACCGGAAAATCGTCACCATCGAAGGGATCTCCGGTCCCAATGGCGGCTTGCACAAAGTGCAGCAAGCCATGATCGACGAGCTGGGGCCCCAGTGCGGCTTCTGCACGCCTGGTCAGGTCGTCGCCGCGGTGGCGCTGCTCAACAACAATCCCAAGCCGACCTTGGATGAAGTGCGCCGCGGCATGTCCGGCAATCTCTGCAAGTGCGGCGCCTACGATCACTATCTCAAAGCGATCATGCGCGCGTCGCAGGAGGCTTAAGCAATGGCAACCACCCCCACGCAACCGCACAAGCTCATCGGCAAGGATTTCACCGTCCCCGACGTCGAGGCAAAGGTCACCGGCCGCGCGAAATATGTCGAAGATTTCCGCATGGACGGCATGGTGTTCTGCAAGACCCTGACCAGCCCGATCCCGCACGCCAAGATCCGCGGCATCGACACATCCGCCGCGATGAAGATGCCGGGCGTGCTCGGCATTCTCACCGCCGACGACGTGCCGCAATTCCCCCCGCCCGCCCCGGGCATTCTCGCCAAGGACGAAACCTTCTATGTCGGCGAGCCGATCCTGGCGATCGCCGCCGACACCGAAGAGAATGCGCTGGCGGCGATTGAAGCCGTGAAAATCGATTTCCAGCAATTGCCTCATGTGGTGGATCCGCTGGAAAGCCTGTTCCCGGGCGGCCCCAACGCGCGCGAAGGCGGCAATGTCGCGGCCGGCCAGATCAAACTGCAGACTGTCAAATGGGAAGGCGCCGATTTCGCGGCCGCCGGCGAGACCAAGCTGCCGCTGGGCCGTCCCGCCGAGGAATGGAGCTATGGCGACGTCGACGCCGGCTTCAAGAAAGCCAAGGTGGTCGTCGAAGAGAATTTCGTTTCCGCGACCTATTCCCATAACTGCATGGAAACCCGCAGCGCCTTTGCCTATTGGCAGGGCGGCAAATGCTTCCTCTATGGCTCCAACCAGAGCCATACCGCGGCCATCGCCAATATTTCCCGCTACATCGGCATCAAGCCGAACCAGTTGGTATTCATCGCCGAATATTGCGGCGGCGGTTTCGGCAGCAAGATTCCCGGCTATCCCAACATGGCGATCGCCGCCTTGATGTCGAAGAAGATAAACCGGCCGGTGATGCACCGCCTTTCCCGCTACGATGAATATGGTGTCGGCAGCGCTCGCCCCGGCTTCCAGGGCTATATCAAGATGGGCTTCGCGCCCAACGGCAAGATTACCGCCGCCGACCTTTACATCGTGCAGGAAAGCGGACCGATGCCGACGGCAGGTGATTTCCGCGCGGCTGGCGCCTGCATGTCGCTGGTGTATCAGCCCGAGGCGATGCGCTTTCGCACCGTACCGGTGCTGACCAATACGATCCCGGTGGGCGCGCAGCGCGGTCCTGGCGAAAATCAGTTCGTTTCCGTGATCGAGCCGATGATCGACAAGGCAGCCCGCCAACTGAACATCGACCGTTTCGACATCCGCATCGTCAACGCCCCGGATGCGAACAGCAAATTCGGCCCGGACCAGGGCCCGGTGACCAGCGCCTTCTTGAAGGATGCGCTTGCCAAGCTGCGCACGCTCGCCAACTGGGACGAGCTCAAGAAGAAGTCGGGCCAGAAGAATGGCACCAAAGTGACCGGCATCGGCATCGGCCAGGGCTATCATTCCGCCGGCACAAACGGCTTTGACGGCCTGGTGCGCATCACGCCGGACGGCAAGCTTCATGTCCATACCGGCGTGGGCAATCTGGGCACGCACTCCTGGGCGTCGACTGCCCGTGTTCCCGCCGACTTGCTCAATGTCAGTTGGGACAATGTGGTCATCGAGCGCGGCGACACCCGCAAGGGCCTGCCGTTCAATTCGCCCCAGGCGGGCAGCCTGACGGCTTCGACCGAGTCGCGCACAATGTATGCCGCCTCGATGGACATGAAAGACAAGCTCACCGACATTGCCGCCAAGATGCTGGGCGGCAAGCCCGAGGAGTATGAGTTGGGTGAGGAGAAAGTCGTCCATAAGGGCGGCGGCAAGTCGATCACCTACCAGCAGGCGGCTGAGAAGGCCATCGAGTTGGGCGGCAAATATTCCGGCAAGGAAGTGCCCGACGAGCTCAATCCCATCACCAAGAGCGCCGTCGCCATGATCGCGGGCTCTGGCCTGATCGCGGCCGCCAAGGACAAGGTGCCGCGCGTAGGCACCACCCCGGGCCTCACCTGCAACGTCGCCGAAGTGGAAATCGACGTCGAGACCGGCGTGGTGGACATCAAGCAATGCATGAGCGTGGTCGATGTCGGCACCGTGCTCTTCCCGCTCGGCCTGGGTCACCAGATCGCCAGCGGCCAAGTCCACGGCATCGGCATGGCGCATCTGGAGCGCCACCTCTATGACGCCAAGCTGGGCATTCCCGCCGCGGTCGGCTTTCACGAAGGCAAGGTGCCCACCTATCTCGACATCCCGCCCAATATGCTGTGGCAGGCGGTCGAGAGTCCCGATCCGCAGCATCCGCTGGGCATCAAGGGTGTGGGCGAGCCGGCGATGGGTTCCGGCGCCTCTTGCATCACTTCGGCGATCGCCGACGCGCTGGGCGGCCACCTGTTCAATCGCACACCGGTTTCCGCGGATATGATTCTCAATCACCTGTCGGGGCGCCCGCCGGCGCATAAGCCCCTTCAAGTGAACACGGTCTGAGGGAGCAAACGGCATGATCGTCAAGGACACTATGGCCCCGTTCGATCTGTACCAGCCGGTGCAGCTCAAGGACGCTTTTTCGCTGCTGGAAAACTTCGGACCTGATGCCTGGAAGATGGCCGGCGGCTACGACAGCATGGACTGGTTCAAGGACCGCGCCGTGCGGCCCAAAGCCGTGATCGATCTGACCGGCATCGAGGAGATGAAGGGGATCAAGGAAACGGCGGATGGCGTGGAAATCGGCGCGCTCACCACCCTGACCGAGATCGAGAACAACGCGATCGTGAAGTCCAAATACCGGCTGCTGTCCAATGCGGTATCTCATGTCGCGAGCCCGCAGATCCGCAATCACGGGACCCTGGGCGGTAACGTTTCGCAGAATGCGCGGTGCCTCTATTTCCGCTACGGCCTGCCTTGCTATCGCGCGGGCGGCACTACCTGCTTCGCCGACACGCCGGAAGGCATCAACCGCGAACATGCCCTGTTCGGCGCCGACCGCTGTGTGGCGGTTTCGTCCTCGGATGGCGCTCCGGCGTTGACCGCGCTGGACGCGCAATTCGTGGTCCAGAGCTCCGGCGGCCAGCGCGTGGTCGAAGCCAAGGATTTCTTCGTGGGCCCGGACGTGGACATCATGCATCTGACCTCGACCAAGCCCAGCGAAATCGTCACCGCCATCCGGCTGCCCAAGATCTGGGCCAACAAGAATTTCTATTTCGAGAAGGTGACTGACCGGAACGCCTGGGATTTTCCGCTGGTCAACGTTGCCGCGGCGATCTCGGTGCAGAACGGCGCCATCGCCGACAGCCGCATCGTGGTCGGCGGCGTCAGCGCGGTCCCCCATCGCCTTACCCAGGTGGAGGGCATCATCCAGGGCAAGACGCTGGATGAGAGCGTGGCCAGCCTGGCTGGCCAATCGTCCACCCGTGACGCGCGGCCGCTCAACTATAACGGTTTCAAGATTCCGCTGATGGCCAATCTGGTCACCCGCGCCGTCCGCAACGCCACAGCCTGAAGGGGATCCATCGTGGAGCTTTTCCGCTACGCCACGTCGGTTTATGGCGACCGGGTTCTTCTCGGCGCGTCGTTCGATCTTCTGCAATGGTTCGTGGCGGTCGGCGTGGCCGCCATTCTGGCTCACGCCATTTTCAAGCTCATCGCGCCGTCGTCCCACAACGCCTGAAGCGGTTCACAAGGAATCTCGCCATGAGTTCGCACGCAGCCGTCGGCCCCAGATCCGTTGCAAGCTCAGCCCAGGCGATCGGCAAGATCGAGCGGCACAAGCTGGCGGATCGCATCTATCACTGGGTGATGGCCATCTGCATTCTCACCCTGTTGGCGACCTCGCTGCTTCCCATCGTGGGCTGGAAATTCGCCTGGCTCACCATTCATTGGATCACCGGCCTGGTCCTGACCGCGGGAGTGATTTTCCACATCATCCGGACCCTGTTTTACCAGGATCCCATGTCCATGGTCGTTGACACCAAGGACGTCGCCAATCTCACGGCCGGCGGACGGCCCGGCAAATACAATCTGGCGCAGAAGCTTTATCATCTGGCCATCGCCGTCCTGATCCTTGGCGGCATCGCCAGCGGCCTTCTGATGCTGCGCAAGATCGATACGCCGTTCTGGCAGCGCAATGCTTATTGGTTTGCTGACAATACTTGGGGGATCATCTACGCCATCCATGATTTCGTCGCCATGTCACTGGTGACGATGATCATGATCCATATCTATTTCGCGCTGCGCCCCGACGAATGGCATCTGACGCGCTCGATGTTCCGCGGCTGGATCAGCCGCAAGGAATATCTCGATCATTTCGATCCCAAGCGCTGGAAAGCCAAGGAAGAACCGTAAAACCTTATTTCCGGCGTTCGGCCCGCGCCTTCGGCGCGGCTCGCAAAGCCCTCTGCTAATCTCCCAAGGAGGCCCGTCACGGGTGCCGCCATGAACATGATTGAAGCCATCGATACGGTGGAAAAGACCTATGAGTTCATGCTGGCCTATGCCGCGCAGGGCCGGGTCAATGACGAAGACACGTCGAGCACGGGCATCCGCGCCGATCTCACCCGTTTGGTCGAAGCGCTCGGCGTGATCGGCGCCGCCAAACTGGAAGGCGAGGCGGCCAAGAAATTCCTCGAAGTGGTGCGCCAGGATGCGGCGAAAGCCTCCGCGGCTATCGGCCTGGTCTTGTCCAAACCCGGTATTTCTTCCCAGGCGGTGGACAATATCAACGCCTCGATCCATATCCGCGCGCTGCTTACGGATCTTTTCATCCTGGATGAGACCCTCAAGATCACCGGGGGCTGACGGGACGCGCAATGTCTCAACTGAAGATCGGCTTTATCGGCATCGGTGCTTTCGGGTCGCGCGCCGCCATGCGCCTGCTCTGGTCCGGCTTTCACGACCTGAACATCTATGACACCCACGAGCAGACGCCCCGCATCTTCACGGCCACGCATGGTGGCCTGTTGCTGGGATCGCCTGCCATGGTGGCGCAACTCTCGGATATCGTGATTACCGCGTTGCCGTCGGCGGCGGAGATGCGCGAGGTTTTCTTCGGCTGGGAAGGGCTTGGCCTCGAATCCAAGCAAGGCGGGCTGGTAATAGACATCGGCGTCACCGATCCTTTGGAAACCGTGGCCATGGCCAAAGAGCTTGGCGAGCGCGGCATTCAGTTGGTGGATGCGCCGGCCTTCGGCACGCCCGATGATGCGCGTGAAGGCCGCCTCACCATGGTGGTGGGTGGTGAAGACGGTGCCGTGGAGCGCTGCCGGCCCGTCTTGGAAAAGCTGAGCCGGCGCGTGATCCGCGCCGGCGGGCCCGGCTCGGGCCAGGCCGCGGCCGCGATCGCCGATTATCTGCGTGCCGCGCGCCTCCTGGCCGCCAGCGAAGCTATCCGGCTCGGCGGTCATTTCGGCTTCGAACCCGCCAATCTGCTCGAAGTGTGCGATGCCCTGGGCGTGGCGGAGGTGGACAAAATGCTGCGTAACGAAGTCGCCACGCGCCGCTTCAAGACCGGCCAACAGCTTGGGTTGATACGGTCCAATGTCGAATTGGCCGGGCGCTTGGCTGACGCGGCGGCCTTGCCGTCGCCGCTGCTTGCAACAGTCAAGGATGCGCTGGCCGCGGCCGAGACCAAGCTGGGATACAGCGTCGATCATACCGCGGTGATCAAGTGGCTCGAGACGCTTGTCGCTCCCCAAACGG
>Ga0134126_10006836_pt1 | contig 14340 bp, 7 predicted proteins | sample KB31752_FD_96881 | JGI IMG/M metagenome (GOLD analysis project Ga0134126, IMG submission 96881) | Terrestrial soil microbial communities with excess Nitrogen fertilizer from Kellogg Biological Station, Michigan, USA - KB3-175-2 | ecosystem: Environmental > Terrestrial > Soil > Unclassified ... | reverse complement strand
TTCCCATCGCGTCCGTGCTGAAATATTTTTCTGACGAAGTTACGGCCCATTACACGGAACGCCGCTGCGCAGCGGGCATCTGTCCTGCGGGCGGTTCGAGGCCTTCATGAGCCCGGCGCTTGTGGAGTTGACGATCGACGGCGGCAAAGTCTCGGTGCCTGAAGGCACAACGGTTTTCGACGCCGCGCGGCTGAACAACATTCGCATCCCGACGCTCTGCCATCAGCAAAATGAAGTTCCCGTCGGTGTCTGCCGCGTTTGCGTGGTGGATGTAGGCGGGCGCGTGCTGACTGCTTCGTGTGTGCGTCCGGTGGAAAGCGGCATGGTTGTTTCGACGACTTCCGAAAAAGTCCGCAACGCGCGCCGCACGCTCGTCGAGCTTCTGATGTCCGATCACACCTCGCCGTGCGCGCGGCAGCAACAATCCGGCGATTGCGAGCTCGAAGTTATGGCGCGGGCCGAAGGCGTCGAGAATCCGCGTTTCGCGCGCCGCGCCACTTCCCGGGGACGTGACGATTCTTCGGTAGCCATTGCGGTCGATCACGATGCATGCATTTTGTGCGATCGCTGTATTCGCGGCTGCGACGAAATCCGCCACAACGACGTTTTGGGCCGAATGGGCAAAGGCTATCGTACGGGAATCGCCTTCGACCAGAATCGGCCCATGGGCAATTCTTCCTGCGTTTCGTGCGGCGAATGCATGATTTCGTGTCCCACCGGCGCGCTCACGAACAAATTTCACGTTGGTACTTCGCTTCGCACAGGCGAACCCGCTTCGCCGGAGGTTCTGCACGAATTGCCCGTGTTCGCCGGAGTTTCCGGGACGTTTCTGGAATTGAATCGCGGGGCAATTGTCGTTCGCCATTTCTGTCCCGGCGAAATCATTTGCCGCGAGGGCGAATACGGCTCGACCGCGTTTTACGTGCTCGAAGGCCGTGCGCAGGTCTCCATCAACGCGCAAATGGGGCACGTGAAAACCGAGGGTGGAGCGCGAGGTTTTTTCAGCAAACTTTCGAGCCGCCTCGCTCGCGGCGCGGAAGATCATCGCGAGGAAGAATCGGTGCGTCGCACGATTCCCATTGACGGCCCGGCGGACCTGCCGCTCGAAAAGCCGCTCGCCGAGCTCGGCCCCGGCGACCTGTTCGGCGAAATGACGTGCATGAGCTTTTATCCGCGCTCCGCCACTGTCCGCGCCACGACGGACGTCACCGCTCTTGAAATGCTTCGCAATGTGCTGGACATTCTCCAGCGCAACAAAAATTTCCGAGGCCAGATCGAGGAAAATTACCGACGCCGCGCGCTCGACTCCCATCTGCGCAGCGTTCCTGTGTTTTCCGGACTCACCGCCAGTTTTATCGATCACTTGCGCGACAAAGTCGAACTCGTCCGCTACTCACCGGGGCAGCTCATTTGCCGCCAGGGTGAACCCGCCGACAGTTTTTATCTGGTACGCATTGGATTCGTGAAAGTGTGGCAGGCGCATCCCGGCGGGGAAATGATTCTCGCCTACCTCGGCCGCGGCGGTTATTTTGGCGAGATAGGTCTGCTCGGAGGCGGAGTCCGGACCGCTTCATGCACCGCGCTTGACCATGTCGAAGTTGTGCGCATTGCGGCGGAGGAGTTTCGGCTGATGCTCGAGCAGTTTCCGGAGATTCGCAGCAGCCTCGAATCCGTCGCGCTCGAGCGCCAACGCGAGAATCGCGAACGCCTCGCGTTGGTCGAATCCACACCGCTGCAGAATTTTCTCGCGCAAGGCTTGATGGAGGCGCAGAGCCTGCTGATTCTCGATCTCGAGCGTTGCACGCGCTGCGATGCTTGCGTCCGCGCTTGCGCCGATGCGCACGACGGCGTCACGCGCCTGATTCGCGAAGGCCTGCGTTTCGATAAATACCTTGTAGCCACCTCCTGCCGCCAATGCCGCGACCCGCTGTGCATGGTGGGCTGTCCGGTGGGTTCGATTCGGCGCCGCAATTCTCTGGAAGTGATTATTGAAGACTGGTGCATCGGTTGCGGTTTGTGCGCGAAGAATTGTCCCTACGGCAATATCAACATGCACCCGTTTCCCGTGCAGATCGCCGATGCGGATTCGCCGGGGCGCACCCGCGCCGTCATGAAACAAAAAGCCACTTCGTGCGATCTCTGCACGGAGCATGCGGAACCAAGCTGCGTTTACGCGTGCCCTCACGACGCGGCCCATCGCGTTGATCCGCGCAAATTCTTTGGTGCGCTTCTGGCGCAATCGAAGCGGGATTGAGAAGCAGCGTGCTACTCGATCGTACTCAGCGCAAATGGATGATTGCAGCCGCGATTCTCGTGGCCACTGCCACGGCAATTTACATTCCGTATGCCCTGAATTCTTCGCAAGGGCCTCGCGGCGGCAGCGCCATCGGGCTCTCGTTTGGCACTGTAGGACTTGCGCTGATGATTTTTGTCGGACTTCTCGGCGCGCGCAAGAAATTTCCCGTCTGGCGCGTGGGTCGCGCGCAGACTTGGATGCGCGGCCACCTGTGGTTGGGACTCGCAAGCCTGCCAATCATTCTCTTCCATGCCGGCTTTCACATGCGCGGCACGCTCACGCTGGTGCTGATGATTTTGTTCTTCATCGTGATTGCCAGCGGCATTGTCGGCGCGGCGCTCCAAATTTATATTCCGCGCAAAATCACCATCGAAGTTCCGATGGAAACGATTTACGAGCAGATTGATCACATTCGCGCGCAACTTCGCGAAGAGGCGGATCAATTGGCCACAGCTGCGTGCGGCTCGCTCGACGGCACTACGACCATGGGAACGGCTCCTGGCGGAGACAGTTCCGCGTCCGCGGTCGAAGTTGGCGTCGAGGTCAGCGAAGAGGCTCGCGACCAGTTGCGCGAATTTTATCTTCGGCGAATGCGTCCGTTTGTCGAAAATCACGCGCGCAGCCATTCACCGCTCGCAGATTCGCCGCAGGCATCGGGAATTTTCGAGGAGCTGCGTCTTCGCCTTCCGTCCGACTTTCACGCGACTTTGAAAGACTTGGAAAGCATCTGCGAAGAAGAACGCCAACTGACTCACCAAGCGCGTCTGCATCGTATTCTGCATGCGTGGCTGCTCGTTCATGTTCCATTGTCATACGCGCTGCTCGCGCTGGCCGCTGTGCATGTAGTAATGGCGTTGCGTTTCTAACTAGAAGGGAATTGGGAGCAAAGATTTGCCACGTCGTCCGCGAACTGCAAAAAAACTGGCGCAGCGCATCGAGCTGTCGTACTTCAAGCAGCCGCAGCCGCTTCGCCGCTGGAGATTTATCCTGTCCCTCGCGTTTCCCGCTGCCGCGCTCCTCTGGCTTGTTGTCTCCGGATTTGCAAAAAATCCGGCGCCCTATAGCATGGGCCCGCTGTCCGCACCGCACGCTTTCTTTGCGCAGAAGTGCTCGGCGTGCCACGTCGCGGACACGATTTCGTTTCGCCATCCTGTAACCGATCGAGCTTGCCTCGCATGCCATGACGGCCCCATTCATCACGCGGAACAAAACTTTACGCCGGCCTGTTCTTCGTGTCACGTGGAGCACCAAGGCCGCATTTCACTTATTGCTGTGCGAGACGCGTCGTGCACGCAATGCCACAGCGATCTTTCGACGCGCAGTGGCGCTCCGCATTTCGTTCGCACGGTTCTGTCATTCGCGCGCCATCCGGAATTCGCGCCCTTGCGCGATAATTTCAGCGACCCGGGCGGCATCAAGTTCAATCACCAGGTCCATCTGCAAGCGAGCCTTATTGGTCCAGGAGGGCGTCGCGTCAATCTCGCGTGCAATGACTGCCATCGCCCCGGCACGCCGCGCGGCTCGTGGCCTTACGGTGCGCCGGGCGTCGAGGCCGTCACTTTTTCCGGAGGCGCGCAATACGCTTCCCAGCCGGTTACGATGCCGAGCAGCTTCCATCCGACGACCGCCACGCAAAAACGCGCGGAGCTCGCTTACATGGCTCCGCCGACTTACGCGAATACTTGTTTCTCGTGCCATCCGTTGCAATTCGACGCTCGATTTGCTGACGCTGTGCCGCACGACAAACCCGAAATCGTGCACGCGTTCCTGGTGAAACAATTTCAGGACTACGTTGCCGTCCATCCTGATGCTGTTCGAGAACCGGTCACGCTGCCGCGTTTGCCGGGGCAATCTGTCGCGCAGAATGTGCGTGCCGTCACGCGCGAAGGATGGATTGCGGAGCAAGTGGCGGCGTCTGAAGATCTGCTTTGGCGCAAGACGTGCGCGGAATGCCACACGCTGAGTTTTTCGGCAGCAAACTCGCTGCCCGCGATTGCGCCTTCGCGTATCACCACGCGCTGGCTGCCGCACGCCGTCTTCAGCCACGACGCGCATCGCATGGTCACCTGCGCCAGTTGCCACGCCAGCGTCGCGTCGAGCCAGCTCACTTCAGACGTGAATCTCCCGAACGTCCGCGTCTGCCAGGAATGCCACGCCGTTCGCGCTTCTGCCGCATCGGCCGGCTGCTTCGAATGCCACACCTATCACGATTGGTCGCAGGAGAAAGTGTACCCGGGAAAATTTTCGCTTCCTGATTTGCTGAAGAGTTCGCGCAACTTCGTTCCGCACCCGCCGCTCGCGTCGATTATTGGCCGGTGACTAACTGAGGATCACTCTCCGCCGGCTTTCTTCAACCAGCCACCGATCCACTTCTCAGCGCTTTGAACGACGCCGATCGCCTGCGGTCTTCCGGGCGGCGTATCCGTTACGGTGTAGAGTTTTCCGTCGCGCAAATACATTCGTTGCATTTCTTCGAGATTGAACGGCCGCGCGCCTCGCCTGCCGAAGACCGCGATTTGGTTTCCGCTCTCGTCAACGGCGCGGTCTCGGTCAATTCCCTTGGAGATAGCCAGCGCGGGTCCGTCCGTCCGATATGTCGCAACGAGCTTCGGCATCGGCCGGGGACTGAAGCCTTCGAAGCGCGGATTATTTTCCGGCGCGATCAGTTGCACCACGCGAACGCCATTTTTGCCGTCAGCGACATACGCAAAAATGCTCGCCGCCGTCGCGCCAAGTTTCACGTCGTTTACATCGTTCATCGTGCCGCCTGCGTTGAAAAATTGGTCGAGCGTCGGATGCTCGGGCCGTTCGACGTTCACGATCGCGAGCCCCTGCTTGCCCGCCGACACGTACGCGTACGTTCGCGCGACATACACGTTCCGCGCATCTGTAAACGGCACCGCCGCGCCCGGCACCATTCGCGGCTTGTCGAGTTGCGTGACGTCGAGAACTTTCAATCCATCGCGGTCCACCACAAACGCATAGCGAAACTGAATCGCAATTCCGCGCGGCTGGTTCAATTCCGGTGCGCCGATTTGCGCCACCACTCGTGGCGCCAGCGGACTATTCAAATCGACGACGACGAGTCCCTTGTCGCACAAAATATAGGCATACGTTCCGGCAATCGCGATTCGGCGCGCGCCATTCAAAATCCCGCCTGGATTGAACGTCACCGCGCGTTTGAGAAAATTATCTTCGGGGTTGCCGTTCAGCAGCGTCGATACGCCCGGCGCTTTGCCTTTCAAGTTCGGATCGCCGATCACGATCAGCCCTTCGTACTTGTCCGTGACGTACAGAAATCCGTACATCAAATTGATCGGTTGCTCCTGGTTCTGCGCGAACTCCGTGCGCGTCGGGTCGACCGCCAGCGTCGTCGGCGCTGCAACGTCCGTCGCGTATTTCGTCTTCACATACAATCGCTGGCCGAGCGGAGACACGGGAGCTGTGACCATTCGCTCCGAGAATCCCTTGTTGTCGACATTCGCGATATCGAAAACGCGGAAGCCTCCCGCACCCATCGCCGCATAGACGTACTCGCCGCGCATCTGCACGTTGAGAATCGTTTTTCCGTCATGGCGATACGCAGCGCTAAGCCGCCGGCCGCCCGCAACGAATTTCTTGTAATCGTCCGGATACGCGACGCTCTGAAAATCGCTGCCGTAGATCGTGTCCGGATCGTCGTGCTCGGCCACGGCGACGGCGGAGAATCCCTTGTTTCCCTCCGCGACGTAAATGTATCGCCCTTCGTAATTCAGGAAAGTCGTGCCCAGCAGCAGCACTTGCGCCATCCACGCATTGTTATTGCGGGCGCTCGATACGTGGCAATCGGTGCACTGTTTTGTTTCTGTCGCGCGCACGGTATGCGGCACGTATGTGCTGAATGCTTGCCCGCTGAATCCCGGCGCGGAAACGGTCTGCTGCGTGTAGTAGAGCCAGTCGCGGTTCGCGTTTTGCGAACTCACTAGAATTGCGCAACTTGAGCGTGCGGGGGCGACGCGGTGTCCGGTCACCGTGCCGTCCACAGCCAGCATGTACGCGTCGTCGCGCAATACTTGAAAGTTGTAACTCGTCCAATTCCGCGTTACCGTTCCTTCGTTGTGCAGCATTGCGCGGCGATTGTTTGCCGTCATTTGCAAATGGCAGCCAAAACAATTCGGCGTCCATGACGAATGGCACGCGAAGCAGGTCATCGAGCTTCTCGGATGCGCCAGACTGGCGTCGCTTGCGGGAACGTCGCCCCATGTCGCGCCGTCGGTGCGAATCGTTTTTGCCAACTGCGACTTTTCGTTGTAATGCGGATTTCCTGGCGTGATGGTGTCGAGCACTTGCGTCACTTCCCATTGCAAATCGCGCTGCATCATCGACCGTTGAAATAATTTGCCGTCCTGCCAGTAAAACTCACGCTCGCCCCACGGCGTGCGCATCGCGGCCAAATTGATTCCGCCATCGGGCGACGCAGGTCCAGACGTGAGCAGGGTCGCCTTCTGCCGAATTGTTCCGTGGCAATCGATACAGTGAATCGCAATCGCCGCGCGAGGCTCATTGTAAAGTTTACCTGTGCCGTGCGCGTCCTGCGCGAAATGACAATCGACGCACTGCATTCCTTTTTCGAGATGCAGGTCCTGCAGATGCACCGCCTTCCCGAATTTGTCCGGATCGTTGAACGGGACAACGTGATCATTGGCATCCAGCAGATTTCCTTCGCGGTCGTGTTTTTCCACCTGCCGGAAAATCCATCCATGCCCGTGGAAATCGTCGAACTGCGTATCATGGAGTTCTTTGTTGAACGCCGCGGTTCCTGTTTGCGCCAGAAATTTCACGCTGGCCCATAAACCGCGCGGCGCGGCTGCTTCCGGATTGCGGAGTCCTATGCGATAGCGCTCTTCCTCCGTCGGATTGTGCTGCTGCGCGGGATACATCGCCTTGCCGTCGACTTCGTTGTCCCACCAAGTGTCGCCGTAAAATGTCGTCATCATGTTCGTGCCCGGATGCACATGGCACACCATGCACTGGCTCGATGGCATCGACAGCGTGAACTCGTGCTTGATGGGATGTCCCGGCTCGCCGCGCGGAATCGTGGAGTCACCTTCGACACTTTCGCCCATGTTCCCGTACTTCGCATACTGCATCGAATGCGTCGTCGAGCGATCGTTTGCGTAGACGACGTGGCACGCCGAGCATCCGCTCGCGCGATAATCGCCCGGCTGATCGTTTGTGCCCGGCATGTTGAGAGTCGGATCGAGCAATCTGGTTTTTTGCAGGCCGAGGAAGACAGGATCGGTCCGCAATTGCGTCCCGAATCCGCGGAAACTTAATTTGTCATCTGGTTTTCCCGGTTCTTCGAGCCAATTCGGATTGCCGACTTCGCTTTTCTCTTCGCCGCCACGCTCGAAAACGCGCAGCACGTTGCCGGGTTGCGAAAGTTCCCATCGCTCGAGAGGCTGAACAAACGGGAGCGCGCCTTTGTTCATCGTTTCTTCGTGCGTTGGCGCGGGATACGTTGTCACGCGCTGCGGCGTGCCATCCGCCGCGTAGCTCTCGCCGAAATGCTCGTCCTTCAGCGGAAACGCTCCGTTGTTATAGAGCGCCGCGCCCCACAGAATCCCGCCCGTGGCCATCATGCTTGTCCGCACGGAATACGTTTCCTGCGCGTGGCATCCGGCGCGCCCGCATGTTTTGTCGGCGACGCGCAAATCTCCCGGGTTCACGAACTGAATGTATTCCGGATTTTCTCGCAGCCAATCCGTGTACGCTCGCACCGGATTCGCCGAACTTTTCCAGAGCCATGGCAGCTTTGGCCGCGGATGCGCTTTCGCTTTCGCGCTTTGATACTCCGGCGACCCCTGCGATGCTCCTTTTGGCGCGACGACGCTTGCGTCGCCCGTATGGCAGTCAACGCATCCGAGCCGCACCGTTCCCGTCGTGTGCATCGTCGGCTCGTCCACGCCTACGTGGCACGAAACACACCCTACGCTTTTTCTATCCGCATCGGCCTGCGTTTGATTCATCAGCAGATTGTCGTTGTGGATGTCCTGCGCTCGCGCGCTTCGCCGTCCCCCGAGCAGCGCAAGGACAAGAAGCAGCATTGCCGCCGAAAAGCAAAAAGCCGCCGCGAGTCCGCGTTTCGCCGTCGTCCCGATTGTTTCTCCGTTTCTCAAGTCCCTTGCGTCCTCAAAATCGAAATCGCAAATTTGCGAACGCCGAAAAAAGTGTCCGCTTCGTATAAATGTCCTGAAATCCGTGGCCCGGTTGGAATATGGAGCCGCCAAACGTGAGCACGATGTTTTCAGTGAGCGGCGGCCGGTATTTCGCGCCAAGATCAAACTCCTCGCCGATGTTGTGGTGAATCGGCGACTCGAACAGCACCGGTTCGAGCGGCTCCGTGCGGTCGAATCTCATGAAGTTGAAATTCGTCACAGCGGTGAGCTTCGGCGTCAAATCGAAATCAGCTCCTGCGTTGTAGAGCCACAGTCCCGGGTTGACGAAATTCGCCTGGCCCTCGGTTTTATTCGAACGCAGACTCGGCAGCAAACTATCCTGCGGCGTCAGCGTCACGCCCGAACCGGAAAGTCTGATCGCTTCGCGGTTCCAGAAACTGAACATTCCGCCCGCGAATGCCGGATTGTCGACGATTGCGTCAAAGCCGCGCGCGCGGCCGTCGCGAGGATTCGCATCGCCCGAAGCATAAAAAAATGAGCCGCGAAAGCGCATCCAATCTTTGTCCTCGGAGAGTTCCAGCGCCGCCATCTGCGCGTTGATTGTCACTCTGCGTCCCGCAAGTGGATTGAACGTGTCGTGTCCCAGCGCCTGATAAAACGCGTGGCTCACATTCACCGGACCGATGTGGCCGTCGCTCGCCCATCCCAGATACGCGACGCGAATTCCGTGCGTCTGGATTCCCGCGCCTTGATTCACCACATTTCCAATCGGCGCGGGACGCACCAGAAAGCCGTTCGTGTCGAAATGAATCGTCGGGTCGTCTTTGTTGTACGCGACGCTGAACTCCGTCGTGTAACCCTTCCAGATAAAATCCTGCATGTACAAATTCGCAACGCCGACTTGCTGATGCCGCCGCTCAAACGTATTTAGTTCGCTGTTTGTATCTTTTTCGAGCATTTGAAAATACGCGAGGTTGTACTGCCAGCGATTCGATTTCAGATTCCCGAACAATCGCAGCCCCGGCTGCTCGTCGGAGAACAGAAATCCGCGGAAGTCGCTGGTGAACTCCTGAATTCCCGCACGCACCGAGAGAAAATCGTAGTTCGGACTCAAGTTGGCAATTTTGTATTCGACGAAAGCTTCCTGAATTCCAGCGTGGGTATCGAGGCGGCTCGTTCTCGCGCGCACGTCAATGTTTACCAGGCCAAGTTCCTGCGTGTCCAAATAGTTGATATTGAATTCCGGCGTGAAGCGAATCTGCCAATCCACGGGCTTGAAACTGGTGTCACCGTGAAATAAATCAAACGCAAGGCGGAAATTCTGACTCAGGAAAGGTTGCTCGCCTTTTCCAAAAAAATCCGCGCTTCCCGGACGCGCCTGGCTCACGCCGCTGGGCGCAGGCACGCGCCGTTCGTCAAAAAATGAATCGCTCGTGCCCGTGAAACTGAAAAACGTGGAATTGCCGAAGACGGGATAGTCGCCCTTCCACTTGTTGCGATTGAACGGATCCCACCAGTGGCCCTTCGTGTAGGGATATTCTCCACCGTGGCCATACCTCTTCCACTCCGGCATCGCAATGTTCCACCGATCCGGCTCCGGCTGAAATACTTTGTCGTCGGGAGGCAGCGGCGCCGCGGTCGCGACCGTCGGTGCTGCAGGGGTCTGCAATTGATGGTAAAAGGGAAGCGGCGCGGGCGGTTGTGCCGGCGCGCTCGGCTGCATTCCCGGTTCCTGTGGTGGGCGCTCAATCGTCGACGGGCTTGTGAGCGCTTCCATGCTCAGTTCCATCGTCACCACTTCCGCGGCAACCACGATCAAATCATTTCGCGCAATCGCCCGAAATCCGTCCTTCGTAATCGTCAGTTCGTATTTTCCTGCGGGCAGATTCGTAAAACGGAAGACGCCGTCGGCGGTTGAAGTAGTTTGAAATGTTTTTGCGCCTGGCCCCATTCGCAACATGATCTGAGCTCCGCCGATAGGTCGACCCACGGAATCCCGCAAGATCCCCAGCACAGCGGAAAATTGCTGGTTTGGCCGCGTCAACCGTTTCTCCTGCTGCAAGCGCGATGCGTGCGGGACGCTTCGCTCAATCAAACCCATCTCCGCTTGCGCGCTGGGGCAGAAGATCACCCATGCGGCCAGTGTCACCACGATTCCGCAAGCCTGTCGCATCCGCGCAGAGAAGGGAACCCTCAATTTGGAAGACCCGCGCCGCAACATCGCGTTTTCCGCAGCACAAGACGCGCTACTTGCTATCACAGGCCCCAGAGCCCAGCAAGCATATTCCCCCAGTTTTCTCGACGAGATGTTGCCGGACAAGAACCTACCTTCGCGCATTTTCGCACAGCATGTTGAGTCCGCTTGGTGGATGTGATACCAACTTCTAACTTCGCTGCGAGGTGTTATGCCGCGCGTTCGCACGCGCTCACAAATGATCTCTGATTCCAGATGCCCGCTAACATCGTCAATCGTCATTTTCCTCTGCGTTGCGCTCGCTTCGTGTGCCGGAACAAGCTCCTCCTCGAATTCGCCGGGTCCGCCACCGCCGCCGGTAGCAGAGCTGTCTGCTGCTGACGTTCAGTCGATCGTTCAAGCGGCAGCCGCTGCCGTGAACGTGCCCTACGTCGTCGCGGTGACGAATCGGGAAGGCGACATTCTCGCCGTTTTTCAAAAGCCTGGATTCTCACCGAGCAGCATCGGAAATTTCAATCAAACGGTTGATACCAATGAGCTCGCGGTTTCTCTCGCCCGAACCGGCGCATTTTTCAGCAACGACCAAGCGCCGCTCTCTTCGCGGACAGTGCGGTTCATCAGCGGAATTCATTTCCCGCCCGGCGTCACCGACACAGCCAACGCCGCGCTCTACGGCATTGAAAACACGAATCGCGGCTGCGCACTGAGTACAAATTTCAATTCCGGCGAATCGATCCCGCCCGTTCGCTCGATCAACGGCGCGAATCCCGGCCTCGGCGTAGCGACTGGCAAGTTCGACGTGAACGATTCGGATCCCAACGCCGTCAATCCCGGCGGCGTGCCGATTTTCAAGAATGGAGTGCTGCTCGGCGGTGTCGGCGTGGCGGGCGCGTCAAATGACGTTGCCGAATTCGCCGCTTTTTCCGGAGCGACCAGCAGCGGTTTTGGTCCTTCGCCAGCCCCGCCCGGCGTCGTTTTCATTGACGGCATCGCGTTGCCATTCGTAAACCAGACCACGCTGCCCGCGGGAATGTCCGCAGGATCGGCGGCAGGCGGCACGTATTTGGTCGGCCCGGTCGCAAGCCCGCAGGCTCCGCCTGAAGGTTATCTCGTCGGCCCGAATCCCGGTCCGGTGGGTGGCCTGTCGTCGTCGCAGGTCAATCAAATCGTGATGAACGCTGTCGCGACCGCGAATCAGACACGCGCGGTGATTCGACTGCCGGATGGTTCGCGCGCGAAAATGGTTATCGCCGTCGCCGACCTCGACGGCACGCTCATCGCTCTTTATCGTATGACGGACGCCACTGTTTTCAGCGTGGACGTTGCCGCCACCAAGGCGCGCAATATGATTTACTTCAACAGCGCCGCGCGAGCGCCTGCGGATCTTCCGGGAGTTCCTCTCGGTACAGCGGTGACGAGTCGCACTATCAGCTTCGGCGCACAGCCGTTTTTTCCGCCCGGCATTGAGGGCACTGCAGTCGGCCCGTTTTTCACGTTGTACACCCACGACGTCGCAAACGCGTGCACGCAAGGCTCGCAGCCCGCTGGAGCGAATCAAAGCGGCATTGTTTTTTTTCCGGGCAGCGAGGGAATTTACGTGAGCGGGCAACTCGTCGGTGGACTTGGCGTGAGCGGCGACGGCGTGGATCAGGACGACTTTGTAACCAGCGGCGGCGATGCGAGCTTCGAACCTCCCGCGTCAATACGCGCGGACCAAGTTGTGATTAACGGCGTTCGCTTGCCCTACCTGAAATTTCCGCGCAACCCGACCAACTAGCGCGCGCGCAATACCTGCTCTGCGTCAGCACTGCGCTACTTCGTTTTCATCATGGTGACCAAGGCGATCGAATCGGAATGGCCTTTGTCTTGCTCCCACGAATCGAATGAGCCGCCGATCGCCGGATTCTTTCCTTCGACTCGGCGAATCATCGCCTGCACTCTATCGATTCCGTCCGGGTGCGTAGCAACAAACGCGTAATCCAGCGTGTTTGGATCGCCCTGGTGTACAAGTTCAGTATCGAGCTGGTACGCGGCAAGAGTTCCGTCCTCGATCAGTTTGTCCAGTTCAGGGGCCATGTACGTTTTGAAATTCTGACTCCAGTCCTCAACGTGGCCTGGCTTAATCGCGAACGTTCCCACCCAGAGATACGCGTGTTCGTACATTCCCGGTTTGTTGGCATGAATTGTCGAACGCAGAAATATGTCGGAATGCCGCGCATTAGACAGCACGGGGCTTGTGGTGTCGGCCTCTCGCACGGCGTCAAGCGCACGCAAAATTCCCGCAATGCTAGTCGACTGCATCCAGTCTTCGTGCGTCGGCCCTTCTTCCGTGTGCACCACGGGATTTGCGGAGCCATAGCCCGTCAGCGTGCCGTCTTCGACCAGCTTATCGAGCGTCGGCACCATGTTCTGGGAGAATTTATCCATGCCAGCCCAAAGCGATCGCGGTACATTCCATTCCGCCACATACGTGTACAAAATCTGTGCTGGCTGTTCCTGCGCCGAAGCATAGGGCGTGCCGACAAAAACGCCCAGCGTGATGAGGCCCGCGCACAGCAATAATCTCTTCATGAGTTTCTTCATCGCATTCCCCCCTCAAAATCGAAATTGTTTTGCCTGTCTCCCAACGCAAGTCCCGAACAACAATTTCGCCATCATCCCTCGCGCAATTTATGTCCCGCCAAATTTCCGAGCCCGTCGTACGCGGCGTATTTGTACGTTTCCGAAAGTGTCGGGTAATTGAACACCAATTCGATAAACGTGTCGAGCTTGCCGCCCATCTCCATGACGACGGAGCCGATGTGTATCAGTTCCGTCGCGTTTTCGCCGATCATGTGCACGCCCAGGATGCGCTTGTCGTCGCGGCGAAAAATCACCTTCAGCAACCCGGCACTATCGCCGGTAATCATTCCGCGCGCGTTGTTGGCGTAGTTGGCCCGCCCGACGGCGTACGAAATCTTTTTCTCCTGGCACGATTCCTCCGTTTCACCGACGGCGGAGATTTCTGGAATCGTATAAATCCCCATGGGCATCATCGACGCCAGTTTCTGTTTGTACTGAAATCCGAATGCATGGCAAACGGCCAGCCGCCCTTGCTCCATTGATGTTGACGCCAGCGCCGGAAAACCAATCACATCGCCCGCGGCGTAGACGTGCGCGGCGCTCGTTTCGTAATTCTCGTTCACCACAATCAATCCGCGCTGATTGACTTCGACGCCGGCCTTCTCCAGATTCAGCCCGTCGATATTTCCGCGCCGTCCCGCCGCGAAGAGAGCCGTTTCCGCGTCAAGCGTTTTTCCTGAACTGAGCGTCATCTGAATTCCACCGCCCGCGCGCTCAACCTTTGCCATCCGCTCGCCAAAATGGAATTGGACGTTTAAGCTGTGGAGTTTCGTTTGCAGTCGTTCGGCGATTTCTTTATCGAGGAAGGGAAGCAGGCGGTCTCGGCCGTCGACCAGCGCAACCTTCATACCCAGCGCGGCGAAAATCGAAGCGTATTCGCAGCCGATTACGCCTCCGCCAACAACAATCATGCTTTCCGGGATACGATCCATCGTCAAGACCGAATCCGAATCGAATATGAACTTCTGGTCGTAGGGAATTTCCGACGTCCGATGCGGGCACGATCCTGTCGCAATCAAAATCGCAGACGCGGAGAGCGTACGCGTCGCGTCTCTTGCTGTCACGATAAC
>Ga0134126_10006835_pt1 | contig 14342 bp, 11 predicted proteins | sample KB31752_FD_96881 | JGI IMG/M metagenome (GOLD analysis project Ga0134126, IMG submission 96881) | Terrestrial soil microbial communities with excess Nitrogen fertilizer from Kellogg Biological Station, Michigan, USA - KB3-175-2 | ecosystem: Environmental > Terrestrial > Soil > Unclassified ... | reverse complement strand
TACAACGCTTTTGCAGGCGCGCCATCAGGACATTGCGGCGGTCGGCTTTCTCGGCGGCGGTGCTGAGCCGTGAAGCGACAAGTAAAATATCAGCTATCGCTTCGGAGATTTGAGCATGGACTGGCTGAGTGATCCGCAGATCTGGGCGAGCCTCCTGACGCTTACCGCACTCGAGATTGTGCTCGGAATCGACAATCTCGTGTTCATCGCAATTCTTGCCGGTCGGTTGCCACCGGAGCGCCAGAAGCAGGCACGACACGTAGGCTTGGCACTGGCGTTGATTATGCGGCTTGCGCTGCTCGCCTCGATCGTCTGGATCATGGGGCTTACAAAGCCCTTGTTCGAAGTGGTCGGCCATGCCGTTTCGTGGCGGGACATCATCCTGATTGCCGGGGGCTTGTTCCTGCTCTACAAGGGCACGCGCGAGATTCACCACCGGCTCGAGGACGACGCTCCGCATGACGCGATCAGCCGGGCGAAGGCAAGTTTTTCCGGCGTCGTCATGCAGATCATGCTTCTCGATATCGTGTTCTCGCTCGACAGCGTGATCACCGCAGTCGGAATGGCCAACGAGATCTCGGTCATGGCAGCGGCCATCATCATTGCCGTGGCAATCATGCTGGCCGCCTCGGGACCACTTACCGCGTTTATCGACCGGCATCCGACGGTGAAGATGCTGGCGCTAAGTTTTCTGTTGCTGATCGGCATGACACTGGTTGCGGACGGCCTCGGGTTCCACGTCCCCAAAGGATACATCTATGCCGCAATCGGCTTCTCGATCGCCGTCGAGATGTTGAACCAGTTCGCCGCGGGCCGGCGGCGCAATATTCACATCGGGCGCCAAAGCAGAAGGATTTGACATGACGGAGCCACTGCCTTCCGTCAGGCCGGCTTGCGACCGTAGATGCACTCATTTGAACCGTTCTCAGGCGCCATGTCGATAATGCGCACGCGGCCAGCGAACGGGCTTTCGTTGTCTGCCGTTGCCAACGGACAAATGGATTTTGCGGTGCGGGGTTAGTCTTGCCCAGCGCTCCTGCGGGCATCCTGTCTGGGTGCTGTGTCCAAAGACGTCGAACCGCTCAAGCGATCCATCCATGCAAGCAGCACCCCAGAAACGACAAACCCGAGGTGGATCGCCAATTGCCATCCCACGTCATCCTTTTCGAGCTGGCTAACGTTCAAAAATGTGCGTAGCAGGTGGATCGCGGAAATCGCAACAATGGAGCTGATGAGCTTCAGCTTCAAACCGCTGAAGTCGATATGCCCCATCCAACTGGGGCGATCTTCGTGCCCAGTGACCGAATGCATTTTTGAAACGAAGTTCTCGTACCCTGCGAACGAAACCATCAGATGAGGCTACCGAGCAGGGCCAGGTCAACAAGACTCAAGACGAAGAGCACCAGATCCCGCTCGTGCATGGACAGGACGAGCGGAACCGTGACCACAAGCTCTTGCACGAACTTGATCGTTATTACAGCCAAGATGACCAGCAACCCGACATAGATCGGAGCCATGATCCAACGCCCTGCGAACAGGAGCCGCTCAAGCCACGTCTCTATCCCATTCTTCCCTTCTTCTGGTCCGCGGGTCTTCCGGTCTTCCATGTTGGTCACCATTGGTTCCCCTCGATATGTGCACGAAGGCGGTCGGAGTGCAGAAGACGAGAAACACGGCGAGCACCACCCAGAAGCGACCGGTGACGGTTGCGTCGTGCAACGTGTGGAAGAGGAGCCTGGTTCCCTCCGCGGGCAAAGCAGTCAAGACGAAATACTGCGATGGTTGGTGGCTACGATCAGGACCGCTGCCCGAGATGCTGGATGGCGATCCAAAGAAAGCGGAAGTCGCGCAGGAACGGAAGTTGCTCACTCAGTTTCGGTAACCGCTCGCAGAGAGTAGTTGGGCGCCCCGCCGAACGGTCAAAAGCTCGGCATCAAGGAAGCCGATGACGGCATTTGGCTCGCAAGCTTCTTGCGCTATGATTTGGGATATTTCGACCTGGAGCAGAGAGCCTTGCAACCTCTCGACAACCCGTTCGGCACGAGGCTGTCACCCATGTCTTGGGTACGTTCCGTTACCCATGTCTCCGGGCTGGACAAAGCGATGGCTGGCGGAGAGAGTGGGATTCGAACCCACGGTACAGTTTCCCGCACACACGCTTTCCAAGCGTGCGCCTTAAGCCACTCGGCCATCTCTCCGGATCGCTTCTCTTGGAGCGGCATGACATTTTTTGCAAGCGAATGCCGCGGCCGGCCCTCGAATTTTGTGTAAGATATTGAACTTACGGTATATTCATGAGCGAGTGCCGCCAGTCAGCGCGCCTGATTTCGCGGCCCGGTGAACCCGAAGGCGCTCCATTCCGACTGCTGATTTGAGCTTCGCTCGAGCCGGCAGGAGATATCATGACGTTCACGCAGAAGCTGCCGTTTGGGCTCGCCGCCGCCATCGCGCTTCTCGGCGCAAGCCTCGCGACGGCCCAGAACTGCACGCGGGCGGGCAACGATGTCACCTGCGACGACGGCCGGCGCGGGGTATTCACGGGCGACGCGATCATTTGGCCCGACGGCACGCGCTCCAGCCTTGCCTCGCAGCACCCGAGCGTGATCATCGGCAACAAGCAGTCCGTCATCGTCGGCCAGGGCGTCATGGTGGGACATGGCAAGGGCAACGCTGTGCCGATGGAGAACCCGAGCGCGCAGACGCGCTGCCCGACTCTCGAGGGCGTGCCCTACTGCAACTGACTGGTGCGCGCTGGAATCAGGATGAATCGCCATCGCACGCTAGATTCTTGTTTGCGCATGATCTCCGCGCAAACGCTACGCCTTTGTCGCGAGGGGGAAAACCGCCGCACACTTTTCCGGATCATGCGCTAGCGAAATCCCGCGGCGGAATGGACCGAACGAACCGGCCAGAGCGTCGGTGATTCGGTTTCGAGCGGAGCGTCCTCGGTCCTGTCCGCATGGCAATCCCCCAGCGCCTCGACGAAGTCCGCAAACCAGTGCTGGATCGAGTGGCTGCGCAGCCGCTCCATCATCGCCTCATGGCGCATGCGCCGCTCGGGCAGCGGCATCGCCAGCGCGGTCGCGATGGTGCGGGCCATGCCGTCGATGTCGTGCGGGTTGACGATCAGCGCCGCGTCGAGCTCGTTGGCGGCGCCGGCGAACTTCGACAGCACTAGCACGCCGGGATCGGCCGGGTTTTGCGCGGCTATATATTCCTTGGCGACGAGGTTCATGCCGTCATGCAGCGGCGTCACCACGCCGACCTGCGCGGTGCGATAGAGCCCGGCCAGCACGGCCTGGCCAAAGCCCTTGTTGAGATAGCGGATCGGAGTCCAGTCGACCTCGCCATGGCGGCCGTTGACGTCGCTGACGAGCCTTGCAACGTCGCTCTGGAGGCGGCAGTACGCCTCGATCCCGCCTCGCGAGGGCGTGGCGATCTGCAATAACGACACGGCGCGCGCCAGATGCGAGTTCGCGGTCCACATCCGGTCGAAGGCGCGGATACGGTTGATGAGACCCTTTGAGTAGTCGAGGCGGTCGACGCCGATCGCGAGCCGCTCGCCATTGAGGCTGCGGCGAAGCCGCGACACGTCGGGATGCGTGATGGCCTTCGACGCGGCCAGCGCAAATTTTTCCGTATCGATGCCGATCGGAAACACCGCCGCGCGGGTGCGGCCGTACCGCGACGTCACGACGTCGTCGTCAACGGCGAGCTCGAGATCGGTTTTGACATACCCGAGGAAATTGTCGCGATCCGCTTCGGTCTGGAAGCCGATGAGGTCGTAGGCCAGCATCGCCTCGATCAGCTCGCGATGCTGCGGCACGCCCTCCATGACGCCGTGCGCGGGCCATGGCGTATGCAGGAAAAAGCCGATCGGCGCGCTGACGCCAAGCTCGCGCAGCTCCGCGCCGAGTGCGAGGAAGTGGTAATCCTGCACCCAGAAGGCGGCATCCTGCTTGTTGAAGCGGAGCAGCGCGCGCGCCATGAAGGCGTTGACCTCGCGATAGGAACGGTAGTCGCCTTCGGTCACGCGGATCAGGTCGCTGCGCGAATGCAGCGCAGGCCACAGCGCGGAATTGGCAAAGCCTTCGTAATAGCCGCCATAATGCGCAGCGGGCAGATCGAGCATGGCCAGCGCACCGGCGCCGAGCGCCTCGATCTCCGCAAGCGGTTCCTTCTGGAACCCGTCGCGCACACGCCCGGATGAACCGACCCAGATCGCGCCGGAGTTTTCGACCACGGGCAGCAGCGCGGCGGCGAGGCCGCCGGTCATCGGCTCATTGGTATTTGCGCGCGCCACGCGATTGGAAACGACAACGAGGTTCACGAAAGTGCCTCCCGGCTAGTCCGGCATTTAACTGCCGTTCATCAATATGGTTCCTTTAGGATGTCTGATGAATTGAAACCGAATTCAGACTGCGCGCGACGGAACCGCCGTTCCCTCGCATAAAGATAAAATCTGATGCAGGAAAAGCACGTTAGCGGAGGGAAAACCGCGCGAGCGCCACAAAGGGCTCTCAATCGCGAACCGCTTGTGGCGACCCTGCCACGCTTTCGTCATCGAGCAGGCGCGCGAGGAACGTGCGCACATCGCCGGGCGTATCGAAGTGTCCGTCGACGCCACGGACGCGGCGGCCGACCGAGAAGGCGCGCCCGTCGAAATCGGGCATAATCGCGAACACGGTTTCATCGGTGACGTCATCGCCGATGAAGAGCGGCCTTCGCCCCTTGAACGGCCGACGCGTCAACAATTCGCGCACGCCGCTCGCCTTGGTGAAGCCGGAATGTTTGATCTCGCAAACGAATTTTCCTGGCAGCACCTCGATCGGCGCATTCGGCAGATCGGCGCGGATCAGCGATACCGATTCGTAGATCGCCCTCTCGGCATGGGGCGCGAGGCGATAATGCAGCGCCAGCGAATAGCCCTTGTCTTCGAGCAGGATCCCCGGGCTCAGCTTCGCAATGGTGGCGAGCCTTCGTTTCAATTCCTTATCCAGCGGCGGCGCATGGGCCGCCACCGCCTCGTCATCGGGGTTGAGGCGCATTTCCGCGCCGTGGCCGCCGACGGCCGGAAACTGGTCGGGCGCGAAGATCAGGTCGATGTCGTTGAGAGAGCGGCCGCTGACCAGCGCCAGTGCGCCGCAGGTTTTTGCCAGGAGGCCATTCAGCGTTTTGGAAAGCTCCGGCGGGACAAACGCTTCGCGCGGCGTCGGCATCAAATCGAGCAGCGTGCCGTCGATGTCGAGCAGGAGCGCGGTCTCGGCCAGATGCGGCACCAGCAGGTGCGGCACCGGAACGGCGTCCGGCGCATCGTCCTGCTGCAAGCCTGTTTCCTTCGATCGCATCGAGGCCAACTCTTGAACCATCTTATCCTACTCCACGGACGCGAGCGGCTTTGCGACCGATTCCAGCGATTTCCGCTCCGCAGCGACCGCGTAGCGCCACGCCACCATGGCCGCCGCGACCATCAGGACGGCGCCGAACAGATAGCCCCAAAACACGCTCTCGCGCGATCCCGTATCGATCAGCACGCCGAACAGCGCAGGGCCGATGACGCCGCCGATTCCAGTGCCGATGGCATAGAACAGCGCGATCGCGAGCGCGCGCACTTCGAGCGGAAAGGTCTCGCTCACGGTGAGATACGCCGCACTGGCGGCGGGCGAAGCAAAGAAGAAGATCACCATCCAGGCCATGGTCTGCGTCCGCGCGCTCAACGCGCCGATCGAGAACAGATAGCCGGAAAGAGCGAGCAGCACACCCGAGACGCCATAGGTCGCCGTGATCATGGTACGGCGGCCGAGGGTATCGAACAGGCGGCCGAGCAGCAGCGGACCCAGGAAGTTGCCGGCGGCAAAGGGCAGGATGTACCAGCCGACATGATCGGCGGGGATTTGATAGAAATCGGTCAGCACCAGCGCGAAGGTGAAGAAGATGGCGTTGTAGAAGAACGCCTGCGCGGCCATCAACGTCAGTCCCACCAGCGATCGCTGGCGATAGGCCGAGAACAGGGTCTGTGCGACCTCGCTAAGCGGCGTGTGGTCGCGCATTCTCAACCTGATCTTGGCAAACGGCTCTCGCTGCGGGTTCTGCGTGTGTCCGATCACCGAGCGCTCGATATCATCCACGATACGATGCGCCTCGTCGGGATGGCCGTGGATCATCAGCCAGCGCGGGCTTTCCGGTATCCACATCCGCATCACGAGCACGATAAGGCCGAGCGCCGCGCCCGTGAAATAGGCAAGCCGCCAGCCGATGTCCGGACCGGCGACCGCGGGATCGAGCAGCACGATGGCGCTGGTGGCGCCGAGCGCCGCACCGATCCAGAAGCTGCCGTTGATGACAAGATCGGTCCAGCCGCGATAGCGCGCCGGCACCAGCTCCTGGATGGTTGAGTTGATCGCAGTGTATTCGCCGCCGATGCCCGCACCGGTCAGGAAGCGGAACAGCACATAGCTTGGAACGCTCCACGACAGCGAGGTCGCCGCAGTGGCGGAGAGATAGACCGCCAGCGTGATGAAGAACAATTTGCGGCGCCCGATCCGGTCGGTGAGCCAGCCAAAGCCGATTGCGCCGAGCACGGCGCCCGCGAGATAGCCGCTATTGGCAAGGCCAACGTCGAAATTGGAAAAATGCAGGCTTGGGCTGTCTTTCAGCGCGCCGGACAAGGCGCCGGCGAGCGTCACCTCCAGCCCGTCGAGAATCCAGGTGATACCGAGTGCCAGCACGACGCGGGTATGAAATCCGCTCCAGGTCAGCGCATCGAGCCGCGACGGGATCGAGGTTTCGATGACCCGGTCATCGACGCCCGATGCGGCCGCGGAACCGGCCACGCCGGGATCGAACGCCGGACTTTGCTGCAAGGACATTGGGACAACCAATGCAAAAGGCCCCGGAATACTGCACGCCGGGGTTTTCAAGCGCGAATGCGGCGAAGCTCGAGCCTGCCGCGGGAAATAACGTTGCGGCCAAGGTGGAGTTCCCTCGCCGCGACAGGAACCGCATGCGGTCACTTCTGCTTCTGCTTGAAAGAGCAGGAGTTGGCCATGACGGCACGCAGGAAGAGCGCGGCGCGGCGGACAACGTCGCGAAGGACGGCGCGCAAGGCAACATCAAAACGCTGGTCGCAGCGCGTGACACGCGAGAGCGACGCGCTCGACTTGCAGGGCGGGGTGTTCAAGCAGACCAGCGCAAGGAAAATCGCCGCGTCGCTCAAACGTTCGGCGGAGCGCAGCAAGCGCCGCAAGTCCGGCGCCTATCGTTCGGCGCTGTCGATGCTGACGTTCTATATCAATCGCGCCGGGAGAAACCTGCCCCGAACCCAACGCGACCGCCTCCAGCGCGCGAAGGTGGAGCTGAAGCGTCAGTTCGGGCGGGAATGATTGCTCGGCACGTCGTCATACCGGGGGTACGCGCCACACTCAGACTTGTCATCCCGGCCTAGCGAGCGGAGCGAGCGCTGAGCCGGGACCCATAAGCACAGGCGGTCGTGCTCGCGACGACTGGAACTGGCAGCGCGCGCAACAACAACGTCCTGGGGTTATGGGTCCCCGCTTTCGCGGGGACGAGGCCGATGGCGGAAATCGACTGAGCTTACGCCGCGCGGATATTCTGCATGAAGCGGTCGAGCTCGACGCGCAGCCGCGTGCTTTCGCTCGACAGCGCCTTGGCCGCGTTCAGGACTTCTTCCGATGCCGAGCCGGTCTCGGTGGCGCCGCGGTTGACCTCGACGACGTTGGAGGCGGCCTCGCGCGTGCCCTGCGCGACGCTCTGCACGTTGCGCGCGATCTCCTGCGTGGCGGAGCCCTGCTGCTCGACGGCACTGGTGATCGAGGTGGCAATCGTCGAGATCTGGCCGATGGTCGCGCCGATCTCCTTGATCGCGGCGACCGATTCGGCGGTCGCGTCCTGCATACCGGCGATGTGGTTCGAGATGTCCTCGGTGGCTTTCGCGGTCTGGCTCGCCAGCGATTTGACCTCGGAGGCGACCACGGCGAAGCCGCGGCCGGCATCGCCTGCGCGCGCAGCCTCGATCGTCGCATTGAGCGCGAGCAGATTGGTCTGCTCGGCAATCGCGGTGATCAGCTTGACCACGTCCCCGATCTCCTGAGCCGCGCGGGACAGTTTTCCGATGCGCGCGTCGGTCTGTTGCGCCTGCTTGACGGCGGCTTCCGCAATGCGGTTGGAGTCGCGCACCTGCTTGCCGATCGCCTCGACCGAGACCGACAATTCTTCCGTGGCGGACGCCACCGACTGGATGTTGGTGGAAGCGACTTCCGAGGCGTCGGCGACGTGACTGGACAGCCCCTGCGTGGTCTCCGCGGTGCGCGTCAGCGTGCCGGCGGCCTGCTCCAGGTGAACGGCGGAAGCGGACACGTTGGACACGATCGCGCCGACCGCAGCCTCGAAGTCGTCGGCAAAGCGAATCAGCTCAGCCCGGCGCGCAGCGCTCGCTTCGCGGTTCTGCGCATCCTGGGCGGCGGCGTCGCGCTCGGCCTTGGCAACTGCCTGCATCTTGAACTCTTCGACCGCGCCCGCCATCTCGCCGAGCTCGTCCTTGCGCCCGAGGCCCGGCAACACGACGTCGAAGTTGCCGGCGGCGAGCTCGCGCATCGCCCTGTACATCGCGATCATCGGCCGCGAGATGCCGCGGCCGAGGAGGATGGCGAACGCGGCGCCGAGCAGGGTGCCGCCGATCGCGAGCATGACGATCAGCTTCTCGGTCTGGCCGACAATGTCATGGCTCTGGGCTTCCAGCCGCTGCTGTTCGGCGACCAGATCCTCCTTCATGGCACTTGCGCCCTGGCCGATCGCGCCGGCAGAGCCGCTCATCTCCCTGACGAGATCAGCCACCGTCTTGGAGTTCTCGACGAGCTGTTTCAGCGCCTTGTGATAGGCCGTGAGGAAGCGCTTGGCCTCTGTCAGCTCTCCCACAATCTTGTCGTCCTTCGAGGAGATCTGCTTGAAGGCGGCCTCGACGAAATCCAGCCGCGCCAGCGCGTTGGCGGCGACCGTCTGGTCGGCATTGATGACGAAGATGTTGGCGGCCGCGCTCGCGGCCTGGAACTGCTCGTTGACCTTCTTGGTGCCCGATCCGATCGCCTGCGACTCGGCTTCGGGAGCATTGTTCGCGACGTCGTCGAGCTTGTACTTCAGCATGTTGGCGTTGATCAGCAGTTGGTCCTGCACGATCCGCGCGGTCTCATCCTTGACCTTGACGAGCTCGGCGAAGGTCGAGGAAAAATTCTTGAATTCGGTCGCGAGCTTGCTCAGCCCCTCGCGCCGCTCGGGTTTCGTGGTGCTGGCGAGCGCCTGGTCGATGGCCGCTTTCAGACCGCCTTCGGCCGCCTGCGCCGCCTTGGCGTCGTCCTCCTTTCCGGTGACCACGTAGTATTTCACCAGTGAGCGATAGGAGATCAGCTCGCGGTCGATATTGCGGGCAAGATCGGCCTCCGAGACGCTGTTCCGGTAAGAGCCGACCGCTTCCGAGACGCGCGCGAAGCCGAGATAGGCCATGCCGATGCTGACGGCCGAGATCACCAGCACCAGGGCGAAACCGAGCATGATCTTGGCGCGGAAGCGGAGTGTTGGAAGCCAGGAGAACAACGATTTCAAACGGACGCTTCCCGGCATGCCACCCCCCAATTCCAAGCCAAGCCCAACCCAAATCCCAACCCCAGTCCCGAGCCAGGTCCCAAGCCAGGTCCCAACCCAAGCGAAGCCGGAGGGCGCAGGCCCCCGGCTCGATGGGACCCAAGCTAGGCCAGAATGGATAAGGCTACGTAAATTTGCCGAGGCGAGCGGCTTGCCTCACTCCTTTAATATAGAGGGTCGAGCGGAGGATGTGTCGGCGTCACAATGACTTTCGCGACCATTTTCCCGTTGCAAAGTCTGCCGCCCGCTGTTTCTAATCGGACCAATCAAAAATCATCGGGAGGGATAAGTGTCGACGGTCAAACTGACGGTAAACGGCAAGGCGGTCTCGGTCGATTGCGAGGACCGCACGCTTCTGGTCCATCTCCTGCGCGATCATCTGAACCTGACCGGCACGCATGTCGGCTGCGACACCAGCCAATGCGGCGCCTGCGTCGTCCATATGGATGGCCGCGCGGTAAAATCCTGCACCATGCTGGCGGCCCAGGCCGCCGGAAGCAGCGTCACCACCATCGAGGGCATCGCCAAGGGCGACGAACTGCACCCGATGCAGGCGGCGTTCCGCGACAATCATGGCCTGCAGTGCGGGTATTGCACCCCGGGCATGATCATGTCGGCGATCGACATCGTGCACCGCTACAGCGGCAAGCTCGACGAGGCCACCGTCCGACACGAGCTCGAAGGCAATATCTGCCGCTGTACCGGCTATCACAATATCGTCAAGGCGGTGCTCGACGCCGCCGGCCGCATGAAGGTCGCGCAGGCGGCCGAATAGCCGCCCGCTTCAATTCAAGCACTGAATCAACACCGCCGCGTTCAATGGAATCGGCGGACCAGAAACTCCGGTAGGGAGAAAGAGACATGGGTGTTGAAGGCATCGGCGCCAGCGTGGTGCGCAAGGAAGACAAGCGCTTTATCACCGGCAAGGGCCGTTACGTCGACGATATCAAGCTGGTGGGCACGACCTGTGCCCAGTTCATCCGCAGCCCGCACGCGCATGCCAGGGTCAAGGGCATCGATCCGTCGGCGGCGATGAAGATGCCGGGCGTGATCGCCGTCCTGACCGGGCAACAGCTTGTCGACGACAAGGTCGGCAATCTCATCTGCGGCTGGGCCATCACCTCCAAGGACGGCTCGCCGATGAAGATGGGCGCATATCCCGCGATGGCGCCGGAGACGGTGCGTTATGTCGGGCAGGCGGTCGCGGTCGTGATTGCCGAGACCAGGAATCAGGCGCGCGACGCGGCGGAAGCCGTGGTCGTCAATTATGAAGAGCTGCCGGCCGTGCCCGACATCAAGGCCGCGATCAAGTCAGGCGCGCCCCAGCTCCACCCCGAGGCGCCCGGCAACGTGGTCTATGACTGGCATCTGGGGGACGAGGCGGCGGTGAAAGGCGCCTTTGCCAAGGCCGCCAATGTGGTGGCGCTGGAGCTTACCAACAATCGCCTGGTGCCGAATGCGATGGAGCCGCGTTCGGCGATTGCCGATTACGACGCCGCGGAAGAGCATTTCACGCTCTACACCACCTCGCAGAACCCGCATGTCGCGCGACTGGTGCTGTCGGCCTTCTACAACATCGCGCCGGAGCACAAGCTGCGCGTGATCGCCCCCGATGTCGGCGGCGGCTTCGGCTCGAAGATCTACATCTATCCTGAGGAGATGGTTTGCCTGTGGGCTTCGAAGAAGGTCGGCCGTCCCGTCAAATGGACTGCCGACCGGTCCGAGTCCTTCCTCACCGATGCGCATGGCCGCGACCACGTCACCAAAGCGGAGATGGCCTTCGACAAGGACAACAAGATCCTGGGGCTTCGGGTGAAGACCCACGCCAATTTCGGCGCCTATATGTCGCTGTTCTCCTCTGCGGTGCCGACCTATCTCTATGCGACCCTGCTGTCGGGACAGTATGTCATTCCGGCGATCTATGCCGAAGTGATGGGTGTCTATACCAACACCACGCCGGTCGACGCCTATCGCGGCGCGGGCCGGCCTGAGGCGAGCTATCTGATCGAGCGGATGATGGAGACCGCGGCGCGGCAGCTCAAGGTCGATCCGGCCGAGCTGCGGGCGAAGAATTTCATCACCCAGTTTCCGTATCAGACGCCGGTGATCATGGCCTATGACACCGGTAACTTCCACGCCTCACTGGAAGCGGCGAAGAAGGCGATCGACTACGCCGGCTTCCCCGCGCGCAAAGCCAAGGCGAAGTCCGAGGGCAAGCTCCGCGGCATCGGCGTCTCCTGCTATATCGAGGCCTGCGGCATTGCGCCCTCGAAGGCGGTCGGCAGCCTGGGCGCCGGCGTGGGCCTTTGGGAATCGGCCGAGATCCGCGTCAACCCCGTCGGCACCATCGAGGTCCTGACGGGAACGCACAGCCACGGCCAGGGCCACGAGACGGCATTTGCACAATTGATCGCAGAACGTCTCGGCGTTTCGATCAACCAGGTGCAGATCGTCCATGGCGACACCGACAAGGTGCAGTTCGGCATGGGCACCTACGGCTCGCGCTCGATCGCGGTGGGTGGCACCGCCATCGTGAAAGCGATGGAGAAGGTCGAGTCCAAGGCGAAGAAGATTGCGGCGCATCTGCTGGAAGCGTCGGAGGGCGACATCGTCATCGAGAACGGCGAATTCAAGGTCACCGGCACCGACAAGTCGCTGGCCCTGCCGATGGTCGCGCTCGCCGCCTACACGGCGCACAACCTGCCGGAAGGCATGGAGCCGGGCCTGAAGGAGACCGCGTTCTACGATCCGACCAACTTCACCTTCCCGGCGGGCGCCTATATCTGCGAGCTCGAGGTCGACCCGGGCACCGGCAAGACGACTTTCGTCAACTTCGTCGCGGCCGATGATTTCGGCCGGCTCATCAATCCGATGATCGTCGAAGGTCAGGTGCATGGCGGGCTCGCCCAGGGCATCGGCCAGGCGCTGCTGGAAGGCGCGGTCTATGATGGCTCGGGCCAGCTCGTGACTGCGTCGTTCATGGACTACACCATGCCGCGCGCCGACGATTTGCCGTCGTTCAAGCTGTCGCATACCACGACGCTGTGTCCGGGCAACCCGCTCGGCGTCAAGGGCTGCGGCGAGGCCGGCGCGATCGGCGCTTCGGCCGCCGTGATCAACGCGATCACGGATGCGATCGGCAGCAACAAGCTCGAAATGCCGGCGACGCCCGACCGCGTCTGGCACGCGATCCACGCCGCTTAAGAGGAGGAGCACATCATGTACGAAACCACCTATCATCGCGCCTCCTCGGTCGACGACGCAGCCGCGCTGTTCGCCAAGGGCAAGGAAGCAAAGTATCTCGCGGGCGGGCAGACACTGATCCCGGTCATGAAGCAGCGGCTGGCGTCGCCGTCCGACCTGATCGACCTCGGCAAGATCAAGGACATGGTCGGCGTCGAGGTGTCTGGCGACACCGTGACGATCAAGGGGGCGACCACGCATTACGACGTCGCGACCAACACCAACGTGCAGAAGGCGATTCCGGCGCTTTCGCATCTTGCGGCCGTCATCGGTGACCCTGCCGTTCGCCATCGCGGCACCATCGGCGGCTCGCTCGCCAACAATGATCCGGCGGCGGATTATCCGAGCGCGGTGCTGGCGCTCGGCGCCACAGTGAAAACCAACAAGCGCTCGATTTCGGCGGATGATTTCTTCAAGGGGCTGTTCACGACTGCGCTGCAGGACGGCGAGATCATCACCGCCGTGTCGTTCCCGGTTCCGTCCAAGGCGGGTTACGCCAAGTTCCCGCACCCCGCGTCGCGCTTCGCGCTGACCGGCGTGTTCGTCGCCAAAACGAAGTCCGGCGACGTGCGCGCGGCCGCAACCGGCGCGTCCCAAAGCGGCGTGATGCGCCTCAGTGCGATCGAAGCGGCGCTGAAGTCGAACTGGTCGGCGAGCGCGCTGGACAACGTCAAAATCTCCGCCGATGGGTTGTTGAGCGATATCCACGGTTCGGCGGATTATCGCGCCAACCTCATCAAGGTGATGGCGCAGCGCGCGGTGGCGGCGGCCGGTTGATTGCGCACGCGCCAGCGATAGCGCCTAAACGCAACAAACAGGCGGCGCGCAGCGATGCGCGCCGCTTCATTTTTTCGCACGGCGTCGACGCTAAAGGCGCTTGCCACCACCGCCGCGAGGCGAGACAATTTGGCCGGCAACGTTCCAGGACATCAGGACATGCTCGACAAGACTGCTCCGCAATCGCAGCTCCGCGCCACAGGCCCCCTCGCCGGCTTCCGCATGGTCGAGTTCGCCGGCATCGGCCCGGGCCCCTTCGCCTGCATGATGTTCGCCGACATGGGCGCGGAGGTCGTCACGCTTGATCGCGTTGGCGCCAAGAAGAGCCTGAAGTCTGTCGCCGGCCGTGGCCGCAAGATCGTCGAGCTGGACTTGAAGGACAAGGCCGCGGTCGCGCAGGTGCTTGACCTGCTCGCGAGTGCCGATGCGCTGATCGAAGGATTTCGGCCCGGCGTCATGGAACGGCTCGGGCTCGGCCCCGACGTCGTGCTGGCGCGCAACCCAAGGCTGGTCTACGGCCGCATGACGGGCTGGGGCCAGGACGGTCCGCTCGCCAATGCCGCCGGTCACGACATCAACTACATCTCGATCACCGGCGCGCTGGCCTCGATCGGGCCAAAGGAGCGGCCGGTGCCGCCGCTCAACCTGGTCGGTGATTTCGGCGGCGG
>Ga0134126_10006834_pt1 | contig 14342 bp, 18 predicted proteins | sample KB31752_FD_96881 | JGI IMG/M metagenome (GOLD analysis project Ga0134126, IMG submission 96881) | Terrestrial soil microbial communities with excess Nitrogen fertilizer from Kellogg Biological Station, Michigan, USA - KB3-175-2 | ecosystem: Environmental > Terrestrial > Soil > Unclassified ... | reverse complement strand
CAGTCATTCTCCTTTCCCGGCGAGTCGGGGCGTGGCATCGACGTGATGTACGCGGCGATGTCGAATGCCTCCTGGTCGCTCAAGATGCCGGGTCGGTCAAACGGCATGTTGTGTCGGATGAATGACGCAGCGCGCTCCCGCCGCGCCATCGAGGCCCCGATGCTGAACGATCGAGGCCCCCAGACCGCTGGAATTGGACCCATGCCGCCTCCGTTCTCGCCATGGCACCGCGCGCAATTCTCGCCGTACAGAGTGCGACCTCGCACCGAGTCGCCAGCGTGCGGCGACATCGCCGGCATGCCCTCGCCCGGAACGTGTGCGCCGATCGGGACGCCTTGCGAGATCAACGCCAGGTAGGCGACGATGTCCTGCATCTCACGGCTGTCCGGCGGGAGCCTCGATCCGGCGAGGCTCCGCGTGAAGCAATAATTCACGCGATCCTCGATCGGCACGACGGCGCCCGTCCGATCCATGTACTTCGGATAGCGCGCGACGACGCCCGCGAGGCGCGCGGCATCGGGTCGGCGGCCTTCGTCGAGATGGCAGCTTGTACAACTGAGATTCGCTCCGACATATGCCGGTAAGCTGTCGCGCGTGTGCGACATGATGGCGAGTCCGCGATAGGCCGCCTGCTCGAGGGGATCGTCCGGCGTGCTGTCCACCGCGGGCGGCTCCCACGTCGCCGGGTTCCAGGTATGCGTCGCGCTGGCTTGCTGCGATGGTGACGTCGAATCGCGTCGCGCCACATCGTGCAGCGAGCATGCGGCGAGGCCAAGGACGAACGCGCAGGCCGCCGCGTGCGAAGCGCGGTGCGCGCATGTACGACGGCGGCACGCGACCATTCAGGCCACCTGCCTCAACACCGACGATACCGTTTCAAACATCCGGTCGATCTGTGGCCGCTCGATGATCAGCGGAGGCGACAGCGCCAGGGTGTCGCCCGTCGAGCGGATCAGCATCCCGGCGTCGAAGCACTTGAGGAATGTCTCGTATGCACGCGCGCCGGGTGCGCCCGGGCGCGACTCCAACTCGATTGCGCCAACGAGGCCGATGTTTCGGAGGTCGATCACGTGCGGCAATCCCCGGAGGCCGTGCACCGCATCGGCCCAGTAGGCCTCAAGCGAGGCCGCACGAGCAAACAGATCCTCGCGGCGGTAGAGCTCGAGCGTCGCAAGGCCTGCCGCCGCAGCCAGTGGATGGCCCGAGTACGTGTATCCGTGAAACAGCTCGATGCCGGCCCGCGTCGCGCTGATGATGGCGTCGTAGATCTCACGGCGCGCACAGACGGCGCCCATTGGCACCGTGGCGTTGGTGATACCCTTGGCGATCGTGAGCATGTCTGGCACGACGCCGAACTTCTGCGCGGCGAATGGCGCGCCGAGCCGACCGAAGCCGGTGATCACCTCGTCGAAGATCAGCAGAATGCCGTGGCGGTCGCAGATCTCTCGAATGCGCTCGAGGTAGCCGACCGGCGGAATGAGCACGCCGGTCGAACCGGCGACCGGCTCGATGATGACGGCGGCGATCGTCGCCGGATCGTGGGTGCGCGCGAGCGCCTCAAGTGCGTCGGCGAAATGGGCGCCGGCTCTCGGCTGCCCGCGCGTGAACGCGTTGGCCGCGAGATCATGCGTGTGCGGAAGGTGGTCGACCGCGGGCAGCAGCTGTCCGGCGAACTGCTTCCGGTTCGCCTCGATCCCGCCAACGGTGATCCCGCCGAAGCCCACGCCGTGGTACCCGCGCGCACGCCCAACGAAACGCACGCGGCGCGGCTCGCCTTTGGCTTGCCAGTACGCGAGCGCGATTTTGAGCGCCGAGTCGACGGCCTCCGAACCGGAGTTGCCGAAGAAGATGCGATCGATGCCGGACGGCAGCAATTTCGCCAGCTCGCCCGCGAGCTCGAAGGCCAGCGGATGGCCGAGCTGGAACGGCGGCGCGTAATCGAGCGTTCCCGCCTGCTCCCGAATGGCGGCGGTAATCTCATCACGGCAATGACCGGCGTTGACACACCACAATCCGGCCGTACCATCGAGGATCTGGCGGCCGTCATTCGTGGTGTAGTACATGTCCTTGGCCGCGACGAGCATCCGTGGCGCGCGCTTGAACGCACGATTTGCGGTGAACGGCATCCAGAGCTCGTCGAGCGACGGTTGTGCGGCGGTGACGTCGGCGGACGTGGGTTTGGCGGAAATGGGCATGACAGCGGATTGCGGAAGGGAGCGACGATGGGTCGTCGTCAATATGCTCGACCGCGATCGATCCGGGGAGGCGATCGATGACAGACGACGCAGGCGAACTGGCGGAGGTCCAGCGACGACTGGCCGAGATCCGGTTGCGGAAGCGCGGCCGGATGCGGTGGACCATCGGGCCACGTACCGCCGAAATGGCAATCGATGCGATCGTTGGACGGCAGCGCGAGCGCCGCCCGTCGTCAAAGAGTCGTCGTCGCAAGCGCTACAAACGTCTGTTGTAGCCCCGCGCGCGGCGCCGTCGGCGAAGTTCGGCCCGGCTGGGTGCGCTGGCACGGCACGCGCAATGGAGAAGGCGCCAGACCGGCGTCCGAGCACCTCGGCTCCGGTGTTTCGTCCGCGGCCCCGGGCCGCGACACTACCTCATGGAGGAGCCATGGCGGACGTACAAATTCAACAGACTCCCGAGACGGGATCGGGTGGCGGCGCGGGATGGGTGTGGGCGCTCGTCGTGCTGATCCTCCTGGCGATCGTCGCCTGGTTCATCTTTGGGGGCGGCATGCACCGGACGAGCACGACGCGCATCGACGTGAACACCCCGGGCGCTCCGGCCGGCGGCGGCACGGCGGGCGGTGGGACCGGTGCGGGCGGCACCGGCGGCGGCACGGGTGGCGGCGCGCCGAAGACGCCGTGATCGAATGGGGAGATCGAACGACGATCTCCCCATTCACGTTTCCGCGCGATATCGGTCCTCTCTCCGCCGAGGTTCCGCTGCGCGATTCCGCGCCACGTTCTCGCTTCGCGATCGCATTCCCCTGCTTCACGAAATTCTGATAGGGGACTGGGCAGTGGGCATGCCGGCGCTGATACATTGTCTACCATGCGCCTCAAGCGACTCGAGCGGTGGTGGCGGACGATCTGGATTCGCATTCTGGTGCGCGGGATGCGCCGACGCGATCGGGCGCAGCCGGAGTGGGGCGCGAAACGGCATCACGTGCTCTTCGTCCGCCACGACCGGGCGGGCGACATGATCCTCTCCACTGGGGTGATGCGCGCCATTGCCCGTTCGCATCCGACCGTCCAGCTCGACGTGCTCGCGTCGCCGGCAAACGCCGCGATTCTCCACTCGGCGGACTACGTGCGAACCGTCATCGTCTTCGACAAGCGCACGCTCCGGAGCTACGTGGCAACGATCTGCGCGTTGCGGCGCATGCGCTACGATGCAGTCATCGACTGCATGGTCACGGCACCGTCGGTGACGACGCTGCTGCTCATTCTCGCCAGTGGAGCGCAGCATCGCGTCGGCATCGCCGGCCGCGGCAACGACGACGCATTCGACGTCCTGGTCCCCCCCGAGACACGGACCGATGCACACATGGTCGATCTGCTTGGCGCGCTCGGCGCCGCGTTCGGCCTCGGGCCGACAGCGGCGGACAAGCAACCCGTCCTCGATCTCACGAGCGACGAGCGCGAGCGCGCCGATGCGGAGTGGCGAACGACCGACCCCGCCCGGCGCGTCCTGATCAACGTGTCGGCGGGAACGGCCGCACGCCGCTGGGATGCTCTCCGATATGTCGCCGTCATGCAGCACATTCGTCGACGTGACGGGGGCGTTGCATTCCGCGTCATCGCTGCACCCTCGGAGCGCGGGCGCGGTGAGCAGGTCGCGCGTGATGGCGGCGGCACCTTCGTCGATACGCCGTCGATTCGCGATGCGCTGGCGCTCGTTGCGTCGGCGGACTTCGTGTTCACACCCGACACGAGCATTGCGCACGCGGCGTCCGCGTTTGGCACCCCCTGCGTCGCCATGTACGTGCGTGGGTCCGCGCAGCGGTGGGGACTGTACGGGATTCCTGGCGAGAGTGTCGAGCATCCCGAGGCGACACTGGACACGCTGACCGCGGATCGAATGATGCGCGCCGTCGACTCGGTGTGGGATGCAGCGATGCTCAGCCCCGACCGCTGAGCAACTCGTTCACCAGCGATGCGGCGGTTGCGACGTCGGGAAGGCTGCCTTGCGCGATACGCGGCGACCCGCCGCCGCGTCCACCAACGTGTGCGAGCCGCTCTTTGAGGACTTGGCCCGCCTCGATGCCAGAATCGTCCGACGCCGCAACGAGCAACGAAGGAGGGTTCGCGATCACACCGACCACGACCACCTTCGGGAGCGATAGCGCCGCCTGGGCGAGCCCTCGCAACTCGTCCATCGATGCCGCATCGCGCACGACGATCCAGCGCACTCCGGCTGCATTGGGACGGACCGCGTCGTACCGTTCACGCGCACGGAACTTCGCGAGCTCACGATCCATCCGTTTCCGAACGGCCTCCACCTCCGTGAAGCGTTCGACCTGCGCAGCAACCGCCGCAGGCGCATCCTCCAGGGACGAGGAGAGCACGCTGGCGATCTGCGTCAGTCCGTCGAAGTCGCGCCCCGCGCGCCGCAGTGCGCGTTGGCCGCAGACGAACGTCACGCGCATCGTCTGCCGGACGCGCTCTGTTCCACGGAGCAGAACCGGCCCAATCTCGGATGTCGAACGCACGTGCGTACCGCCGCAGGCGCTCCGGTCCAGCGAATCGATGGTGACGATCCGCAGCGCGCCACCCCGGTCCGACGGTTTCCGCAGCCCGGAGGCGGTGGCAGCGTCCTCAAAGCTCACCGTCACGTGCCGTGCCTCGGCAACGACTGCGTTCGCGCGCTCCCCGGCTGCAACGAGCTGTTCCCGCGACAAGGATTCGATCTCCAGGTCAAGCGTCGATGTCTCGGGTCCGAAATGAACGCTGACGGTGCGTGCAGCGAACAGATCTTCGAACACTGCCGACAAGAGGTGCTGGCCGGTGTGCTGCTGCATGTGATCGAACCGGCGCGTCCAGTCGATCGAGCCGGCGACCGCATCAGCCGCCGGTCGTGGCAACGGTGCGGCGAGCACGTGACCGATACGGTCGTCTTCATCCACAACGTCGACGACCTGGACGCCGCCAAGCGAGCCAAGATCATGTGGCTGTCCGCCCGAGGTAGGATAGAAGGCGGTCTGGTCGAGGTAGACGCGGCGCCCGTCCGCACTGCGCTCGACAATCTGCGCTGTGAACGTGGTGCGATAAGCGTCGGTGTAGTAGAGGCGAGTCGTCATCACGGGCTGCTCACATCCCGATGCCGGCGTCGAAGCTGATCAGCCAGCGCCTGCCCGGTTGATTGGACGGCACGACGTGATACACGCCAAGTCGCGGCCCGGCGTGGAAGATCGGCCAAACCATCACCTCGCCACCAGCGTAGGTCGTATTCGCGCGTGCGACCCAGGGATCGTCCCAGGTCCGCAGCACGCTCGGGCCGATTGCGAATCCGCTGCCCAGCGTTCCGAAGCCCTCGACCCAGTCGAGCGCTGCACGACCCGCGGCGAACCCGGGCTCGACGAGTAGCGCAGCAGCACGCGAATGATCGCGCCGTGTGGACTGCCATTCCTCGCGTACCACGACGCCAACGGCCACCGACAGCTTCTGCGGCTCGCCAACATGGATTCCGAGACCGGGGAAGACCCCGACGCGGCTCGGCCCAGTGGTCGTCCTGCTGCTGTCGATCGTTTGTGCGGCGGCACGGTGTGGCAGCGACAGCACAAGACAGCCGATTGCGGCGATCAACGTGCGTCGCACGAAGTCACCTGCGTCGTTTCGCTGAATCGGACCGGCTGATCGCTGAACGGCATGCGCACGAGGTCGACCGGCTGTGTCAACGATGCCGTGACCGGGCACCCCGCCGCGGGTGCAATGCGTCGCAGCTGTACGTCGATGCCGCCCGTGTCGCGGGTTGCCCCTTCGATGCGCAGCTCGTACCCCCCGCTAGGCTGCGTACCCAGTCCGGCGAGCAACACCATCTCCCGGCTGAAGTCGATCGGGGGGAGCGGCGGCTGCGGGATGAACGGCCGATTGACTTGCTCCCAGGCTGTCCGCCACGTCGTCGTGTCGCGCACCACCAGCCGGGTCGGCGCGTTGAAACCGCTGAAGCTCGAAAACGCTCGGTCTCCCGAACCGAACCGCGTGATCGGAATGGCTTCCGGGCCGACATTCGGGGACAAGGCGCTGCTGCACCCCACGGTGGCGAGTGCAAGCGCCAATGACGCGGCACGCTGGCGGCGTGTAGTCCACAATGACCCATTCACGAGGTCGTCTCCCGGCCCCGCGAGAAGCGCGGCCAGTGCTCGCGCGGTACACCTCGGATCCCGACCACCAGCACCGCGCACGCAAGGAATCCAATGACCGAGAGCACAATCAGCAGGTCGCGTGCGCTCGCGATGGCGTGCGTTCGCTGCGCTTCAGCAGCCAGGCTGTACCGGAGCATCTCCACTGCCTGGCGCTCCGTCAGCGGCTTCGTGCCATGGACGACTGCCGTGACGAACCCGGTGCGCACGCTCCAGTCGCTGCTGCCGATGGTGAGCATGTGCAGCTGCGTCGCGGTGTACACGACTCCCGCGAAGAGCAGCGCTAGGATGATGGCCGGCGCGATCAGGAGCAGTTTTCGATCGAGTCGCACTCACACAATTAAGCACAAATGCACTTCGGGCGCAGCGAAGATGCGCACGGGTACGGTGCTGCAGCCGACTCCGCGGCTGACGAGCAGCGTGCGCGATTCACCGCCGTTGAGTTCGAATCGACCCCGGGCGTATTGGCGATTGAGCAGGCCGCTCGGCAGCAGGATGGCTTGCCCCCAGGGCGCGGCGATCTGGCCGCCGTGTGTGTGTCCGCAGAGCGCCAGGTCGAACGGTCGGTCACCGATGGCTCGCAAGCCTTCCGGCGAATGCATCAGGACTATCCGCGTACCATGCACCTCATCCAGTGCGGCCGCGGGGTCCGGCCAGCCAAGCGTCGGGTCGTCGAGTCCGCAGAGATTGATATCCGCGAACGGCTCTGCCAGCGCGACGTGGCGATTGGTGAGCATCTCCACGCCGGCGCGCTCGAGTTGGCGGACGACGCGGCCGTGGTCCGCACGGAGGTCGTGGTTGCCGAGCACTGCGAATTTTCCGAACGGCGCGGAAATAGCGCCGAGTGCCGGCGCGAGGTCGTCAATGTAGGACGCCCGGACTGAGACAAAATCCCCGCCGAGCAGCAGAACGTCGGCGTGGAAGGCGTCGAGCGTTTCGCACGCGGCGCTCAGCAGCCGCGGGTCGGTGGTGGCGCCGGCGTGGAAGTCGGAGGCGAACGCGAGGCGCAGCGGCCGCGCGCCAGGCGGCCGGCTCGCGAGATGAATCTCGGCCGTCGACGACTGGAGCTGGCCTTGAAGACCCAGTGGGTACGCGAGCTTCGCCGCCCACCCACCCGGCCGGATCGCCGTGTCCAGCAGCAACTCGATGGTCCGCCGGCTTCGACTCGCCCGTCGCTCCCGCGGCCGCCGCGTTCCGGCGGGGCCGTCCCTCATTCCTCCGCAGCCTCATCCTCCGACGTCTCGGCCGCATCGGGGTCGTCGAGTCCGTCCTCGAGCACTGGCTGCGCTTTCTTCTTAGGGCGCCCACCCTTGCCACGCGCGGCATTCTCGATCATCAGGGCTTCGTACTCACGCCGCGCGGCTTCCATCTGTTCGCTTTGATGGGGGAACTGTCCGGCGCGCCGCGCCTTTTCGCGCTTGAAGTGCTCGATGGCAGCGGCCGTGGTCGGCGAATGAGGCCGTTTGGCCTTCGGCGCCGGCCGACGTCTCGATTTTGCTCTGGATCGCATCATCATGGAGTTCCCGGATTGCCGCCGCCGTTCGCACCGGCGGTGTTTGTCGTCGTCCCGCCCGTCGGTACCGTCGACGTGCCAATGACGGTGATCGTCGACGAGCCGGCCTGCGTCGTGTCGAACGCAAATCGGGCAACTATCACAGCGGTACCCGGCGCGACCGCCGTCGCCAAGCCGCTTGGAGATACGGCGACAACTGCGGGCGCGAGGGAGCTCCATTGCACCTGCGACTGCAGCGCGAAGGGCGCATTGGTCGACAACTGGACGCTATTGCCGACGAGGAGCTGCACCTGACTTGGCTGCACGGCAAGAGTCGACGGGCTGCCGCTGGAGCCGCCGCTTCCGTTGCCGCTCGAGACGGGGCCGCTCCCACCGCCGAGCCCGGCGATGGTCGGCGTGGCGGCCTGGTCGCACGCCGCGAGCGAGACGGCGGCCGCCAACAGTGTGATGAGTGGGTGTAGTCTCATACCAAGTCCAGTGGACAGATTCCGTGCCGTTGAGTGAACCGCGGCATGAGTGGCGGGTACCGAGCGACGATAAAGCGTGGCACCGTTAAGAAACCTATAGCTCCTAGGCGGGTGCATCGGTGATCAGACAGGTTTTCCGAGAGGGCGGTCCAACGCGCTCGATTCCTCCACGCACCGCTACCATGAGTGACACCGAACTGGTCCTGGTGATCGACGACGAGCCCCAGATCCGCCGGGCGGTTCGCGACGCGCTCTCCGAGGTGAGCAGCGAGGTCGCCGAAGCAGCCGATGGCAACGCCGGGATCGACGCGGCGGTCAGCGGCCGACCAGACCTCGTGATTCTCGACCTCGGCCTTCCAGACATGGCCGGGATCGACGTGTGCCGGCACATCCGGCGCGCGTCGGCTGTGCCGATCATCGTGCTTTCGGCTCGTCATTCGGAGCACGAAAAGGTGGACCTGCTCAACGCTGGCGCCGACGATTACGTCACGAAGCCGTTCAGCGTGCTCGAGCTGGTCGCCCGCGTGCGCGCACAGTTGCGGCGGGTGCGAAGCTCCGCCGCGGCTGGCAGCATGCCGGTAATGGTCGGGACGCTCTCGGTCGACACGATCGCTCGACGCGTCTCGCGCAATGGAACGCAGCTCCATCTGACGCCGATCGAGTGGCAGATCCTTGCGACGCTCTTGCGATCTGCCGGCCGCACACTGACGCATCAGCAGATTTTCGACGCGGTGTGGGGACGCGAGTTCGGCAGCCCACAGCAGTACCTTCGGGTGCACATCACGAATCTCCGCCGCAAGATCGAGATCAATCCCGCCGCACCGGAGATCGTCATCACGGAGCCCGGCGTCGGGTATCGCGTCGAGCTGCCGCGCTGAGTGATGTTCCGCCGGTCCGCGACCGTCCGTTGGGCGCTGTGGATCGTCATCACCATCGCCGCCACGCTGGTGATGGTTCAGGCGCGCGGCGCGTTCGACCAGGTACACGTCGTCCTCGTGTATCTGCTCGTCGTGCTCGGCGCGAGCGCGAGTAGCGGCCGCGCCCTGGGGGTGTCGCTCGCTTGCGCCGGCTTCGTTCTGATCGACTACTTTTTCCAGCCGCCGTACGGCGAGATCGGCATCGACAAGCCGCTCGACTGGGTGGCACTGATTGCCTTTCTCGTCACGGCGATCGTGTCCACGCAGTTGCTGGCGCGTGCGCAGATGGAAGCCGAGGAGGCACGGCGTCGCGCCGTCGAAGTGTCGTCGCTCGCTCGACTTGGCTCGGAGACGCTGAGCGCCGGGCGCGCCGAAGATGCCCTGGCGCGCGTGGCCGACGTCATCCGGTCGACGCTGAACGTGCGCGAGTGCGCGATCGTCGCCTGGGAGCCGACGCGCGGCTTCCGTGAGCCGACCGCGGCCGAGGGCGCGCGGACGACGATCGATGCCGACGAGCAGCGTTTGCTGCGCGCCGTCGTCGACCGCGGCGTGCCGGCCTGGGTGCGCGTAGGAGGGGCCGTCACGTTCGGTGAGCGGAGCACGCCCCTCGCCCTCCCGCCAGCGACCGGCGACGCAATTGAGAAGATTCTGATTCCGCTGGCCGTGCCCGAGCGCGTGGTCGGCGTGCTGCGCATGGCCGACGTGATGCCGATGCACCTGGACGTGTCGCAACGCCGCTTCCTCGACGCGATCGTGTACTACGCGGCGCTCGCGGTGGAACGCGTCCGGCTCGTCGCCGAGGCGGAGCACGCCGAAGCGCTGCGCGAAGCGGATCGGCTCAAGGACATCGTGCTCGCGTCGGTATCGCACGATCTCCGCACGCCGCTGACCACGATCAAGGCGCTCGCGCAGAGCCAGGCACTGCAAGGGAACAGCGCGGCGGCAGCGATCGACGAGCAAGCGGACCGTCTCACGCGACTCGTGAGCGACCTGCTCGATCTCTCGCGGATGAAAGGCGGCGCATTTGCCGCGGTCGCGGAGTTGAACACGGCGGAGGATCTCATCGGTGCCGCGGTGCGCCAGACGCAGGGGTTGTTCGCGGCGCGACCGCTTCGCACGGTCATCGACCTGAATAGCCCCGCGCTCGTCGGTCATTTCGACTTCTCGCAATCCTTGCGTGTGTTGTGCAACCTGCTCGAGAATGCGGTGCGCCACTCGCCGCCGAACGAGCCGATCGAGCTGGCCGCGCGCCGCGACGGCTCGCGGCTGCTCTTCACCGTGAGTGACCGCGGCTCCGGCGTCGACCCGGAGAGCGCGCCACACATCTTTGAACCGTTCTACCGCGCGCCGGGTTCCGCGCCCGATACGGGGCGGGCCGGCTTGGGACTGTCGATTGCGCGTACGCTGGCAGAAATCCAGGGCGGTACGCTCGACTACCAGCCGCGCGAGGGCGGCGGCAGTGTCTTCATGCTCTCACTGCCGGCCACGGAGCTCGGCGTCGATGCGCTCGAGGCGAGCACGTGATTTCCGGACGCACGACTCTTAGTGGAATCTTTACCCACAGCCGACACGGGGGCGCATACCTTCCATTCACGTCATCGAGCGCCCCCCAAACGTCTCTCGGTGGCGGGGAAGAGAAGACGACAGGAGCTCAGGTGTTCGCGCCATGAGGGGTGGGTGGGAAAATCATGCGCGACGCCTGACTCCTGTTCGTCGTTTCTGGCGGTGGCGGATCGGTCGGACGCGGGATAGCTTCTCCGCACTTGTCGCGCGAAGGCGTCTCCCGTCCCCCTGAGGTCTCGATGCATCACTGTCTGCTGTATCACGGCGGTTTCGAGCGCAACTTCTCCAAGCTCAAAGCTGGCGACTGGTCGTTCCAGGGCAGTGATGACCAGCGGCATTCGGTGACCGCACCGCCGTCCGAAGTGGACGGCGTTCGCGTCGGCTACATGGAAAAGGCCGGCAAGAAGTTCGCGGCGGTTCGCGTGCAGAAAGGCGTCCGCGACGTGATCCTGAATCACGAAGTCCTCCTCGATCCGATCCGTCATCTCGGGCCGGGAAATCGGTTTTCACCGGAGCCGATCGTCGTCGGCGACGTCGCCATGGCTGATCTCCTCGCCGACATCATGTCGCGCAATCCCGAGCAGAAGTCGGAGCTGACCGCGATCCGTGGGAGTTTCTCACTCACGGGACAGAGCGGCGTGAAAGCTCGTTAACCGGACGGCCCACTGTTCGGGGCGCCCGGAACGGCGTCCGACCGCGACGGTCGGACCGGCTACGCCTGGTACGTCGTCGCGATCCTGACGCTGGCCAACATCAGCGCCAATGTCGACCAGCAGGTCCTCGCCCTGCTCGTGCGACCAATCGAACGCGACTTCGGCATCACCGACGTGCAGATGAGCTATCTGCTTGGTTTGGCGTTCGCCGTGTTCTTCTCCGTACTTGGTCTGCCGATCGCCCGCCTCGCCGATCGCTCGAACCGACGAAATCTGATGGCGTCGGGCGTCGGGCTCTGGAGCGTGTTCACGACGCTCTGCGCAGCGGCGCGCACGTTCGGGCGGCTCTTCCTGCTGCGGGTCGGCGTCGGCGTCGGAGAAGCCACGCTCAACGCACCTGGCGTGTCGTTGCTCGCCGACTATTTCCCGCGCGAGCGGCGCGGCCGAGCGATGGGGGTCTATTCGCTGGGAATCTTTCTCGGCTCGGGCGTGGCGTACTTCCTGAGCGGCGTGGTGGTTGGGCTGCTCGACGTCTCGGGTACACGATCGGTGCCACTGCTCGGTGCCATTCGCCCGTGGCAGATGGTGTTCCTGGCCGTAGGGCTGCCGGGGTTCATCATCGCGCTGCTCTTCCTCACCATTCGCGAGCCGGTACGTCGGGGCGTGGAGGCGAACGCCGCCGCGCTGCCGTTGCGCGCCCTCGTGCGCCATGTCGCGGCGAACCGCCGCACGTTCGCCACCCACAACCTCGGTTTCGCGATGGCGGGCCTCGTCAACTTCGCGCTGGTGGCGTGGCTCCCGACCTTCTTCGTGCGCACGTACGGCTGGACGGAGGCCACGACGGGTAAGACGATGGGACTCATGACGATGTCGATCGGCGTGGTAGGCGTGCTCGCCGGTGGCTGGGCCGCTGATTGGTTCGTGCAGCGGGGTCATGTCGATGGTCCGCTTCGCGTCGGCATCATAGGATCGGCTGGCATGCTCGTGTCGACCACCGCGTGCGCGCTCGCGCCGACCGCCACCCTCGCGGTGATCTGGCTCGCCGCCGTCAACTTCTTTGCGGCGTGTCCGTGGGGCGCGGCCTCTGCGGCCGTGGCCGAGATCGTGCCTGCCCCGCTCCGGGCGCAGGGTGCGGCGCTCTACTTCTTCGTGCTCAGCCTCGTGTCGCAGACCGTCGGTCCGACGGCGGTCGCGTGGTGTGCGGAACACGTGTTCACCGGCAATACCGCGGTGGGCCACGCGCTCGCTCTGGTGAACGTGATCAGCATGTCGATCGCCATCGGGTTGTTCGTAGCCGGGCTCGGTTCCTACCGCGTGACGCTCGAGTCGCGCGATCGCCGTCTCACATGATCTGAACGCGCGCCAAAGGCCCTCGGCACATCCTCTGCAACAGACGCTGGCGGCCACCTACGGAGGATGCGCACATGGAACGGAACGATTTCGGATCGGGGGATCCGGCACAAGGTCAGACGGGCAGCTCGGGCGGTAGTGGAATGGGCGGGAGCACCGGCTCGTCGTCCGACGCAATGAAAGATGGGCAGGGCATGGCCGATCGCGCGCGCGATCTTGCCGGCACGGCGCAGGAGAAACTGTCGGACGTTGGGTCCACGGTTCGCGAGCGGGCGAGCAACGTGAAGGATTCCCTCGCCGATGCGCTTGAGTCGGGGGCTGACAAGCTGCGGCAGCGTGGCAGCAGCGGACAGCTCGCCGGCGCGGGCAGCGCGGATGTCTCGATGGGTGACGGCCGCATGAGCCAGGTGACGAATCGCGTTGCGGGCGGCATGGACGCTACGGCGAACTGGTTGCGCGATGCAGATCTCGATGGCCTTCGTACGGGCCTCGAAACGCAAGTGAAGGAACATCCCGGGCGCACGCTGCTCCTCGCGGTGGGGCTCGGCTACCTGCTGGGCAAAGCGCTGCGGAAGTAGGAGGACGCCATGGAGTTCGACGGAGGAGACGGCCGCCGAGGGATCGGCGCGCTGCTCCGCGACCTCGCGGACGGCGGTGTCACGCTCGTCAGGAGCGAGGTCCGACTCGCGCGCATCGAGATTGGTGCGGCCGCGGCCGGCCTCGGAAAGGGCACGGCATTCGTGGCGACCGGCGCCGTGTTCGCGCTGCTCGGTGGTCTCTCGCTGCTCGCAGGAGTCGTACTGTTGCTCGGCGATCAGTGGCTGCCGGCGGATCTCTATTGGGTGGCGGCGCTCATCGTACTGGTCATCACGGGTGTCATTGCTGCGGTGTTCGCGAAACGCGGCATGGCATTGCTGTCGCCATCCGAACTGGCGCCGGATGAAACGGTCACAACGCTCAAGGAGGACAAGGAATGGGTGCGACAACGGCTGACGTCCGGCGCGACATCGAGTTGACGAGGGAGCGCATGTCGACGACGCTCGATGAGTTGGAGCAGAAGCTCAATGTTGTGCAGCTGGTGCGCGATCACCCCTGGCCTGCGCTTGCGGTGGCGTTCGGGGCGGGCGTGCTGCTCAGCGGGTCCGGCGCCGACGTGAAAGCCGCGGCGGCAACGGCGGGAGCAACGAAGGGGGCCAGCAGCAAGATCGGCGCGGCGCTCGACGAAGTCGTCGCCAGTCTCATGGGCGGCGTGCACGGCGCCATCGATCAGCGCATCACCGGCTGGGTGGACGAGCTGAAGAACGCGATCGGTACGCCGCGCACTTCGTCGTACGGGATGCGGACGCCGCAGAGCGAGAGCGGTTTGGCGCTGCCCGCGCGCGCGGACTGAGACCCGAATCCCAGCGGCGACGCCGGGCGACGGATGGTGCATGAGCCGATCGGCGCGTTGATCGCGGGTGGCATCTACACGGTGCTGCTCACGATCGCTGCGGTGTCCGATTT
>Ga0134126_10006833_pt1 | contig 14342 bp, 14 predicted proteins | sample KB31752_FD_96881 | JGI IMG/M metagenome (GOLD analysis project Ga0134126, IMG submission 96881) | Terrestrial soil microbial communities with excess Nitrogen fertilizer from Kellogg Biological Station, Michigan, USA - KB3-175-2 | ecosystem: Environmental > Terrestrial > Soil > Unclassified ... | reverse complement strand
GGCAGAGGCGATTGGCGGAATGATGGTGGAGGTACTAAACAACCTCGATTTCAGGGCTTCCAAACCAACCAGGCTGCCCGCACCCACGGCCAGGCAAACCGCCAGATCGTTCCAGTGCAGTTTGCCAAAATGAAACAGCGACTGCGCAGGCTGCCAATAGAGGGCGACGCCGAGCAGCGATGAAACTCCCCCCAGCAGGATCCACAAGGCGCGATTGGGGTGCAACAGCGCACGCGTGAGCGAGGACTCGAACGATCGGTTCACCAGGATAAGCCCCATATTAATGAGCACCAGCGAGCTGAACACGAGCGCGCGGAGGTCGGCCTCGGGCATGCCCATTCTTGATGCACTAATTAGGACTCCGGCGAGTATCGCCAGGGCAATGAGTCCCTGTAGCAGTGCCCAGAGAATACGACGCCGCAGTAACAGCGGGCTCTTGGGGTCGCGCGGCGGGCGGCGCATGACATTTGCCTCCTCATTCTCGGCCTCGAAAACCATTGAACAAGCCGGATCAATGATCATTTCCAGGAACGCGATGTGAATGGGCGTCAGCATCAGGGGCATTCCCAGCAGCAGCGGCAGAAGTGCGAGGCCTGCAATCGGAATGTGTACGGCGACGATGTACTCGATCGCCTTGCGCAAATTGTCGTAGATCCGTCTCCCCAGGCGAATGGTCTTGACGATGGACCCGAAGTCATCCTCCAGCAGCACGATTGCGGAGGCCTCCCGGGCAACATCGGTCCCGCGGCCGCCCATGGCGATGCCGATATGAGCAGCCTTGATTGCCGGCGCATCGTTAACGCCGTCGCCCGTCATGGCAACAACTTCTCCGTTAGACTTCAGGCACTGCACGATGCGTAGCTTCTGATTCGGCCGGATGCGCGCAAAGATGGAAGTGTCCCTAACACGAACTACCAGGCTCTCATCGCTCAGGGTGTCGATCTCGTCCCCTGAAAGTACCTTCGTGGCGTCCAATCCGGCTTGGCGGCCGATAGCGCACGCGGTCGCAGGATAGTCGCCGGTGATCATCAGCACTCGAATTCCCGCGGATCGGCACTCCTCGACTGCGGCCGGCACATTGGGGCGCAGAGGATCGGCAAACCCAATCAGCCCCATGTACTCGAAGTCAATGTCGCGCGGGGAATCCGGCAGAGCGGCGAGCTGCCTTGGGTCGAGCCGCGGCGACCGGGCGACAGCGAGCACCCGGACTCCCCGGCCGGCGAGTTCATCGACTTGAGTACGCACGGATGCCAACTGATCATTCGGAAGGTGGCAGAGTTCGCCGATCGCTTCCAAAGCTCCCTTTGCATACGCACGAGTGCTGAGCTCCGCCTCATCGCAAATGACATTGGCTACCGCGAACAGATCCGGGCGAAGACCATAAGCCCGAAAGAGCTGGTGATCAGGACTCCACGGCATTCGCAATCCACCGATCGACGTTGCGATTGCATGGACAGCCAGGTCCATGGGGTCACTGGGCTCTTTCGCACTGGCGGCGAGTGCGACGTCCAGTACGTCCCTCATCGCCGGCGATGGCGGTTCATTGGAATCCTTGTCCCAACGCCCGCCCGCGTCTCGCAAGGTCACGACGGTCATCCGATTTTCCGTGAGTGTTCCGGTCTTGTCCGTGCACAGAACGGTCGTTGCACCGAGCGTCTCGATCGCCGAGGCGCGGCGGGTCAGAACGCGTGCCTGCGAGATCCTCCAGGCTCCCATGGCCATGAACACGGTCATGACCAATGGGAACTCCTCAGGCAGCAGTGACATTCCTAAGGCGATACCGCCCAGCATGGCCTGCAACCATGAACCTCGCAGCAGACCGAGCAGGAGGACTACCAACCCACCCGCCACGGCGCCGACGATGGCGAAGTCGCGGATCAGCCAACTCATCTGACGTTGCAGATGCGGCTGTTCGGTCTCGATGGACCGAAGATCCTTGCCGATCTTGCCCATTTCACTGCGAGCGCCGGTGGCGCGCACGAGAGCCTTGGCAGTACCCCGTACGACCAACGTACCGGCGAATACATAGGGCGAGTCCTCACCGCCGGCGATGGCAATCACCGGCTCCATTTGCAGGCCAACGGCAGCCGCCACCTTGCGCACGGGGACAGACTCGCCGGTCAATAGCGACTCGTCGAGCATGAGGTCATGGCCGTCCACGACGGCTGCATCCGCCGCCACCCGATCGCCCTCGCTGATAACGAGCAGATCGCCGCAGACGACTTCCCGCCCGGCGATCTGCACTAGGTTACCATCCCGAATCACCAGCGCTCGCGGGCTAGCCAGGTTGCGCAGGGCTTCCAATACTCTCTCGCTGCGGGACTCCTGGACGATGGTGATGACGACGGAGAGCGAGGCAAAGACGACCAGAAGAACAGCCTCCATTAGATCGCCCAGAATCAGATACACGACACCGCCTGCGATCAGCAGGGCGAACATCGGTTGCCGCACCACTTCGAAGGCAATCCGCAAGACGCCGCGCCGCGCCGCAGCCGGTAATTCGTTGTAGCCGTCGGACTTCAATCGATCTGCAGCCTCGACGGAAGTGAGGCCGGAGAAGGGCCGCTGCCTCATAGGTGCACGCCGGCCGAGGTGTCGGTCTGCATGAGTGTCAGGTGCCTGTCCGCAGTGTCATGTGGTGCGCAGGGAAAAGCGCTGATGCGGCCTTTGGGGAACTCCACCACGTCTTCGATATGCCATCCCTGCCTGTGGCGCTTGCCACTCCCGGAATGAATAATTGCAACACTGATCGCTTCGAATGCGTATATGGCGACGATCAGCACCAGCATGAGCCAATGCAAGGCAATGAGTGGGATGCCGTAGCGGCCAGTAATCTGCGCACTCATTGAATTGCCCTTCCACGCCTTGCACGGGGCACGATAGTACGTCAGCTCCGGATGGCGTATCCGCAGTATCCCCGCCGCCTTAAGCATCTATACCTACGAGGCTGGTAGGTGAGGATCGCGGAAACCGCTGAGGCAGAGCGTGTCAGTCCTGGCGTTCGGGGTGGGAGGAAATCTCCACTGAACGACGCCCTCATTGTGCGACTACCGCATCAATTGGATTCCGCCGTCCTACGGTACAACAGTCACCGGCATGTGAGCCGCGTGAATGACTTTGGTGGCCACCGAACCCAGGATGAGCCCCTTGAGATTTCCCAGCCCGCGGCTGCCCAGAACGATCTCCCCGCAGTGCTTCTGGCGCGCAACTTTGGCAATCGTTTCGCCCGGTTCGCCCACGCGAACCACGACTTCTGCTTTCAAAGCGTGTCGATGCAGCATCCGCAGCGCGCGCGCCAGAGCTTCCTTGCTCCTTGCCTGATGATGGTCATCGATCATCGACCGCGTGACGAACAGGCTTGGAGGCAACGGCGACTGCACATTGAGCACGTATATACGGAACTGCCGATGCGACGCGACCCGCTTGATCACATGGGCGAGTGCGCGCAGCGAGTGATCCGATCCGTCGATGGGTACGAGCAGTCGATGTTCGTCCGCCATGCCGGGCCTCCTCTGCAGAACCTCGGGCCGGCAGTGTCACACTCTCTACAGAAAGATACCAGGAAATGCACTTGCGCTTTCCGCATTGTCCGGCTGCCCATCCAGGGCGCCATCCGAAGCGATTGGGTCTGTTGCCATTGGCGATAGCAGTCGGGATCGCGTGCCAGACATTGCGTTCTTCCGAATAGGAGCAGGGAGCAATCCTTCCGATTTTGCTCAGTCCGTACAGATACGGATGCTCGCAGTGAGTTCCATCGGCGACGCTACATAGGGTGACCTAACAGCCGACCAACGACTCACTTGGTTGGCCCGGCAGGTCCGCCGTCGATAGCTGGCAACCCCGGAGCATTGTAATGGCAGAGCTCGAGCCCATGTCCGCGACACCGCCAGTAAGACGCATTCTCCTCTGGATCTTGCTGGGGTCGCTCGCAGCAGCGTGTCTTTCCGTGCTCCAGCCGTTTCTGGCGCCCGTAGTCTGGGCGGCCATCCTCGCCTACGCCAGCTGGCCACTTTATCGGCGATTGCGCCGGCCACTGCGCAGATTCAACACCTTTGCCGCCCTGCTGATGACCTTGCTGATGACCTGTGCAGTCGTCGTGCCCGTATTCTGGCTTCTCATGCTGGTGCAGAGCGAGCTGCTCAACCCTTCAGAGCACTGGCAGGTTATCTCACGCGCGGACCGCAAATTCTGCCTGCCGCGATTCGCGATATTCCGTGGCTGGGTAACCTTCTGCAGGAAGAACTGAATCGTTATTCCAGTGATCCGGCCGCCCTCGCTCGTGAGGCAGCCGGCTGGATACAACGCGTGGCACTTGCCTTGGCCAGCGTGCTTGGGGACATTGGCCGCAACTTTCTGAAGATCCTGTCCGCGATCCTTACCCTTTTCTTTCTATACCGGGATGGCGATGCTATTGCGCACCAGAGCCGGATCGTCGCCAGGCAGTTCTTCGGCGATCGCCTGGATCCCTATGCCAGGGCAACGGGGATGATGACGCGGGCGGTGCTTTACGGACTCCTGACGACGGCATTCGCACAGGGTCTCATGGCAGGCATCGGATATCGTGTGGTCGGGTTGGACGGGCCCGTGCTCCTGGGGGTGTTGACAGGGGTGCTTTCGGCCATACCTGCGATCGGTACGGGAATAGTCTGGGCCCCGCTGGGGGTGTGGCTGCTGGTAAACGGCTCGGTGGGGAAGGGAGTCTTGCTGCTTGTCTGGGGCTTTGTGCTCGTGCATCCCATCGACAACGTGCTGCGTCCCCTGCTCATCAGCAACGTCACGCGAGTTCCCTTTCTGCTGGTGCTTTTTGGCGCGATCGGAGGACTGGCGACGTTCGGATTGGTGGGCATCTTTGTCGGACCGGTTCTGCTGGGTATCGCGATGGCACTCTGGCGCGAATGGGCAACAGAGGATTTGACCATCTCAACGGCCAAGCACGGCGAGGATCCTCCGGACTAGGCATCGTGCGGCTAGTCGGGCAGGCACTGGACATTGGCGCTGGCGAAGAGGTCGAGCCGGTTCCGTACGCGGCCGAAAAACTGTCATGCCCTGCCAAAATGGACCATGCCTCGTAGGTATCAAAAGCAGTTTCAAAGACCTGCAATCCACGCTTCATAGTCGCCACGACTATCTCCTCCAGGCCGCATCCTCCGAAATGATAACCCGACGTCCGCTCGCTGGCGGCTGCTCGCCGAGCAATTGGGGGTCTACCGCGCCAAGTGACCCAGTACCCACTTCAGTGGTAGAAAATTCGCAGCAACCGATTGGAATCTTGGTTCAACGGGGACAATTGTCTCGCTTCGCCAACCCACCTGCTACGCGATCGGGTTAGTTGCTTAGTGATTGGTGTCAATTTCCCCCTACCGCAAACGGCTCCTACGGGCGATAGTCGATTCTCCGGACCAGAGTCAACGCCGCGAATCGTGCGCGCGGCAGGAGATGTGCAGTGACAGAGTTAAGAAAGGGATGTATCGGAGACGTCCAGGAACAAGATGGAACCAACGGAACGACACCCGGCATGAATGTCCTCGGGCTTCCTGCCGTTTGTCGAATGACCGGTCTGCGCCGCTCTACCATCTATCGGATGCAGGCGAGCGGACAATTTCCCCGGCGGGTGAGAATTGGAGCGCGGGCAGTGGGCTGGATCGAGCGCGAAGTGCAGGAGTGGCTGGCGACAAGGGCCGTGGCCACGCGCTAGATTCCCCCAGCAGTCGGCCGGCGAGGCACACCCCGAAACGGGATGATCTCATGCGTGCGCCGCCCGCAATCGGCCCCGGCGCGTGCTGGCGGCGGGCTTGCTCGGCTGCACGGACAATCTTAAATCGAACGATGCCAGGATCGCGCTGAGCGTATCCAACCGCGGGTTTCCCTTCTCGGACAGCGTGCGGTAGAGGGTTTCCCGGCTGAGCCCGGTTTTGTCCGCCAACGCGGCCATTCCGCCCAAGGCGTCGGCAACCGTGCGAGTGCAATGGGAATAGCTCGGGGTTCGCCGTCTTCAAACATCGCCTCGATGTACGCGGCGATGTCCTTATCGTCATGCACGTGATCCGCGGCACGAAATGGCACACTAGCCGCTGAGGGCTTTATAGTCTTTCCAGTACGCATCGGCTTTCTAAAAGTCCTTGTCTGGTTCGCTTGATACCACCACACAGCAGGAAGATCAGAGTGACCCCGTCTTGCGCGTAGTAGACCTGTAGCCCGTAGACGTCGCCACCTACGCCCTTCCAGCCATCGCGAAGGTCTTCCCTTGCGCTGGTCCAGGCGAACCACTATGCGCAGACCGGCTACACATGGACCGGCGCCGCATCGCGCGCTCAGCCTGCGGCCCGAAGCTCCTCTCGCAGCACACGCCGCAATGTAGCCTCCAGAGGCTCGACCTTGCGTTTCATGTGCTCGCGAAGAGCAGTATTGATGAGCGACTGATAGTTCCCGCCGTCTGCGGCGTCTACCTGCTGCTTGAACCAAGCCAACAAGTCGTCATCGATACGGATCGTGATCCGCGTCTTCCCTTTAGGAACGGCTACAGCCTGACAGCGTTTGGCATTGGAGAAATCGTACTCTTTGCGCATTAGGGTGTCCCGTATCGTTTGCGTTCGCCCGGACTGGCCTTGCGGGCAGAGATGATGCGTCTGTTGTCCCCAGAGTATGAATACACGGTTACGAGGACACGCCCCTGAGGATCAGCGGCCAGAGTTGCAAATTGCTCTTCTTTCGCAGCATTAAGATCAGGGGTTGTGAGAGCCCGTGTATTTGCGCTGAGTTGGGAACTACTGAAACAGCCTGGGGATTTGGTGCCGGCAGCGCGGATTCCGCAGCTGCAGCTGTGACCATGCGGACATGGGGGAAGTAAGTTAAGTGAAGCCGTTCAATTCCAGTACGTGTCAGGAGTCTCCGCGAGATTCAACGAGTGCGTTCGGTCATCCTCGGCCGATGTCCATCTGGTTTTCAATCAGGGCTCGCTCGCGCAGCAACTCCATTTGCAACTCTTCTTCGCTCGGCAACGTGAAGCGATAGCGCGATGCAAATAGTTGCTCACTCCCGTGCAGGACGGAATAGCGAGCGACGGCCTCGTTTCTCTCTGAGCAGAGGATCATACCGATAGTGGGATTGTCGCCTTCCAGCCGATTCTGTTCGTCATAAACGCGGACGTAGCCGTCCATCTGGCCGATATCCTGGTGGGTGAGCTCTCCTATCTTCAGGTCCACCAGCACGATGCACCTGAGCAAGTAGTTATAGAAAACCAAGTCGATATAGAAATCTCTGTCGGCGAAGCGGATACGGTGCTGACGCGCTATGAACGAGAAGCCACGGCCTAATTCCAATAGAAATTGCCGAAGGCGCATGATGATGGCGTCCTCGAGCTGGTCTTCGTGCAATTGCGGTGTGCTCGGTAGATCGAGGAACTCCAGCACGTAGGGATCCTTGAGCACATCGATGGGACGCAGCTCTTGTGCGGACTGACGTTGGCCCAGCATCAAGCCGATCTCGTCAGGGTTAGCCAGCAATCGCTGGTGGTAAAGGGTGTTGATCTGCCGCTCCAGGTCGCGGCGCGACCAGTTTGCGCGCACGGCTTCGACTTCGTAGAAGCGGCGCGCGTCGGCATCGGTCACCCGCATCAGTGCACGGTAGTGGGACCAGCTCAGACTGGGGTGGAACGAAGGGAGCAATTCCCCACCCGCTGGGTGGGGAATTGGCCTTCGATCGGCTTTGGGCCCCGATTCCCCACCCAGCAGGTGGGGAATTCGATCTCGGTACGCCAAATAGAATTGACGAAAGTAACCGAGATTGGTGGCAGAGAAACCCTTGCCATCACGACGGGTTAACTGCTGGGCCAAGCGATCGATCAAGGCCTTGCCATAGGTCGCTCGCTCGCCGCCCTGCTGGAGCGCTTCGACCACCTCGCGGCCGATGTGCCAATAGGCTGAGATCGTCGCATGGTTAACCGCGCGCACCACTTGACCGCGCGCGGCGTCCAAAATGGACGTGATGCGCCCAAGTAGATCGTCCGTAGCCTGGGACCGAGCGTTGTCAACCTGCCGGGCGCTCATGGCGTCCGCTGCTGTTCGCCGAGACGCACGGGACGACCAAACATCGCTTCAATTTGTTGGGCAGCGAGCGCAATAGCGTTCCAAGTATTCATCGCCAAAGACTCCGAGCTCCACCACTCCAGAATTCGGAAGTTCGGTCAGTTCCGAACGCTGAGCAAGGAAACCGCAACTGTGTGCGACCAATCGAGAATGGCGCCACCGACAACAGTCGAGACGCCTGCCCGCGGAGGTCGGTGCAGCGGATCACGGAATCACCCCGCCCGCTTCAGCCGGACCACGTTTGCACCGTCGCGCAGGCTGTCCAGATGGTCGGACCAGGCTTGCATCATCTTTCTTCGTTCATCCAGGCGCTGGGCGCGGTTGTACGCAGCGCGCACCTTGTTACGTTCCTTGTGTGCCATCTGAAGTTCGATCACGTTTGATGGAGGTCCCAATTCGTTCAACAACGTGCTGGCGATGCTGCGAAACCCGTGGGCCGTCTGCTCGTCGCTGCTGAATCCAAGGCGTCGCAGAGCGGCATTCAACGTGACATCGCTGATCGGCCCCTCCCTCGTTCGCAAAGACGGAAACAAATACCTTCCTGTCCCAGTGAAGGATCGAAGCTCCTGCAGGATCGCAATCACCTGTATCGACAGCGGAACAAGATGCTAATCGTCCATCTTCATCTTCTCTGCGGGAATCCTCCACTGACTAGAGTCGAAGTCGAGCTCGCTCCACTCGGCAAACCGCAGTTCTCCAGGTCGGACAAACACGTGCGGCGCCAGACGCAGCGCATAGGCTGTACTTGGCTGTCCCGGGTAGCTATCAATTGCGCGTAGCAGCTCTCCGACGCGACGCGGCTCAGTGATCGCCGCGAAGTGTTGCGTCTTGGTCGGCGTCAGCGCGTCACGTAGATCGGCCGTGATCCGATGTGCGGAAACAGCAACTCGCGAAACGTCCACTCGGCCTTCTCGCGTGTCGCCGTCGCAAACTGTTGCTTCCCGAGCCATTCGAGCGCAATCGCTTCGAATGTGTTCTCGAGACTGGCGCGTTCAACCTTCCGCTGGCGGCGGGATCAACCCCGGCAGCTAGCACTCTTCGCGCTTCCTCGCGCCGCTCGCGAGCGTCCTTCAGTGGGACATCGGGATAAGCACCGAGGCTGACCATGCTTTCGCGCCCCGCGTGGCGATACCTGAAGCGCCAGAGCCGGCCGCCGGCTGGGGTGATGAGCAAGTGAAGCCCGCGCCCGTCGCGCAGCTTGTATCAATGGGACGGCGTGGGAATTTGGTGCCGGCTGAGGGACTCGAACCCCCGACCCCCTGATTACAAATCAGGTGCACTACCAACTGTGCTAAGCCGGCTTCGGCGGGCACCCATTATAAGAGATCAGGGTGGCCCCGTCTTAGCGGCAGCCGGAGCACCGCTCCTGCCCTCGGCCGGCGCTCCGGTGCCCCCGGGGGGCCATGGCGGCTTTGGCAGGCCAGTCCGGTTAACTTCTACAAGGACCTTCGCACTCGCTCGGCAGTGCGGTACGGAACCTCAGGCGATCGGGACTGTGCCGGGACAGCGGTCGGCAGCGTTGTGTACCGCTCGGGACCCGACGAGACAGACGGAGTCGTGCATGCACGCGATAGTTCAGAGCCGTTCCTTCGAACGCCAGCTTTATCTGGGTGCCAGCCTGGTCTTTCTCGCGCTGGTCTTCTGGACGTTCGCGCACTCGTACTATCTGAGGTTTCTATTCGACGTTCCGCCGCTCAACCTGTTGCTCCACGTGCATGGAGTGGTCATGAGCGGATGGGTCGTACTGCTGGTCGTCCAATCGAGCCTCATCGCCGCGCATCGGCCGCAATGGCACCGGACTCTGGGAGCGATCGGTGGAGCGTGGGCGGTTCTGGTTGTTGCTCTCGGCTCCGTGACGACGGTGCATGCGGCAGCGCGCGAAGTCCAGGCTCACACGGCCATGGCGCCCATGGATGTCACCATCATGTGGCTCGAGCTCACGCAGATGCTGTTGTTTGCGGGATTCATCGCCGCCGCACTGCTGATGCGCCGGCGCACCGACTATCACAAGCGGCTGATGCTGCTGACCATTGCCTGCATGTTGCCTTCGGCGATCGCGCGCCTGCCGGTGAGCGGGGTGACCAACGAGATCATCCTGATCGGACTGAACGCGTTCGTGATCGTCTGCGTCGGTCTCGACAGCCTGCGCTTTCGCCGGTTACACCCTGCATTCGGCTGGGGAGCCGCCGCGTTTCTGCTGGCCATGAATGGCGCGTTCTACTTCGCAAACCGGCCCGACTGGGTAGCGCTGGGAACCCGGCTGGTATCCTGAGCCCGTAGCGGGACTGCCGACGCGGGGCCTGCAGCCACGCCCGGCGCGAGTGGCCCCCCGACACGCCCGATGGACTTCGCCTATGGCACACCCGGCGCGCTTGCCACCTTGGTTCTCGGCGCGGCTCTGCCCGCTGCGCCATCGCGTGCCTGAAGCGTCCGGGTCGGCGCCAGGCGCTGTTCGGGAGCCGGGCTCTCACTCGCCGGGCAGTCCTGAGCACCGACACTGCCGGTTGTGCTGTCTCCCTGAAGAACCTCGGCGGGTAGCTGACGCTCAACCGGTACTGTCACGTCCACCCAGTAAACAGTGCCCGGAAAGCGGCGCTCGGCGACCTCGGGATTCAATCCCAAGTGCTTCACCGCCAGTGCGCGGCGGTCGGCACGCTCACGCTTGCTGAACAGCCCGACGGAGACGCGTCGGCCCTCGGACGATTCCCTCATGATGTGCGCATCCGTGAAACCGCTCTTGTCCAGTCGTTGCACGACTTGCGTCACTTCGTCATCGGTCTGCATTCCACCGACATACACCCAGTAGCCTTCGACGGCCTCGCCCTCTTCGGCTCGCTGGTGCAGTGAGAAGCCACGGTCCGTCAACGCTGCCGCGGTCCGCGCGGCGCTCGTCATGTCATTGAAGGGGCCGACCGAAATGCAGTTGGCGGGGAGTTCGGCCTCACGGAGATCCATCTTCTGAGCCGAATCCGACGTGGGTTTGGGCGCCGGGGGCGCCTCGGTCACGAGCAAGAGTCGCGGCAGCCTGGCGACGGCGTCCTGCCGGGTCGGCTCAGGCGGCGTATCCACCCAGCGGGCCCAGGCCAGGAACAGCAGGTTGGCGGCCAACAATGCCAGGAACAGGTTGCGCACGAGCGGATTCTAATTCACCCGGCGCCGGAGGGGGGCCCATCCCGCCCAGACTGCCAGCCCGACCAGCACGAGATCCGGCACCGTGACACAGGGAATCCGCATCACCGGCCTGACCCTGGCTGACCCGCCGCCGGTGAGGAAAGCCCGTGGCCGGCGCCCGAGCACCTTCGCTGCTTCGAGGATTGCCCTGTCGATCACCGCGGCCGAGGCGTAACGCGAGCCCTGCGAAACGGCAGTGCGCGTCGTGCGGGCGAACAGGCTCTGCACGCCGCGCGAACCGCCCCGGGCCCGCCTGCGAATGCCGCTGGTGGAGCGGAGCAGGCTTTCGACCATCAGTGCCGGCCCGGGAATGATGGCACCACCGCGGTGCCGCCCGGCGGCGTCCACGAGATCGATCGTGATGGCCGTACCTACGTTGACGACGCAAACCGCCCGCCCGGCTGCGAGATGACGTGCGCCGATGGCACCGACGAGCCGATCGACTCCCAGCCTCCAGGGCTCCACATACGAGGTGACGACACCGGCGGTGCGCCGTCGCGAGACGAAGAACTGCGGCGCAGGCGCGCCCATCCTGCGCGCCGCTGCAACCAGCATCCTGCGAACCCCGCTCCCGGCAACGCTCGACACGAGAATCTGCCCGCGTACGGCCGCCTGCGCCCGGCCACGGGAAGATCGGGTCCTCTCGGCCAGCCAGCCTCGCCCGATGACGCGGCGCGCATAGTCCTCGACCCGCCAGCCCGTGTTGGCCGCGGCCTGTTGAGGCCCAACGCGGCCACCGCTCAGCCACGCCCACTTCACTCGGCTGTTACCGACGTCGACCAGCAGGACCCTCAAGTGGCAGCCCTCACTGTGACATCTCCAGAGATGAACCGCTGCAGTCCTTGCGGTGTCTCCACCAGCAAGGCCCCCTGCACGTCGACCCCACGAGCCAGGCCCCGTATGCTCCCTTCTCCGGCCTGAATGGATACCTCACGCCCCCGAAGGGCGTCGGCGTCGCGCCATTCCTCGATGAACGGTCGCAACCCCTCCCGGGAGAATTCCAGGAGTCCGGCCACGACCGACCCAATCAGCGCCGCAGCGACGGCATTGCGCGAAGGTCTCTCGAGACCCGAGGCGACCAGGTCGGTCGGCGTCGGACCGGATCGCGCGAGCGTTGCGATCAGATCCGAGCCGAGGGCAACGTTCAAACCGACACCGATGACGACGCAAGCTGGCCCGCCGGACTCCGCTCGCAGCTCGATGAGTACGCCCCCCAGCTTGTTGTCGCCCACCAGCAGGTCATTGGGCCATTTCAACCGAACGTTCTGCAGCCCCAGAGCGCCCAGCGCACGCAGCGCGCACACTCCGATAACCAGGCCCAGCGCACCGAGGTCGCGCGGAACCTCCGGAAATACCCAGCTCTGCGAGAGACAGATGGCCCCTCCCGGTGGCGCCAGCCAGGACCGGCCGCGCCGGCCGCGACCCGCTGTCTGATACTCGGCAAGCAGCGCCTCACACGAGCCGACGGGAGGATTGGCGCGCTCCATGAGCAGGGTGTTGGTCGAGCCGACCGACCACAGGACCTCCAGGCTCCTGATCCGATCGCGCGCCAGCTTGGGTAGCAACGCGCGGATGCGCCCGGCATCCAGCGGCTCGGCGGGCATGGCCAGCCGATAACCCCGGTTGCGAACCGCGTGCAGCGTCACCCCGAGATCCCGCAGTGTGTTGGCGGCTTTCCAGATGGCGCTACGACTGACCGCGAGAATGCGGGCGAGCTCTTCGCCTGAGTGGAACCTTCCGTTGGCGAGCTCCGCGAACACGCGAGCAGCGAGCGGAGGTTCAGTATCCAACGCATCACCGCGATTGGAGCCGGCCCGCGCGGTCACGTCCTCATGCTCCGCGGCGACCCAACAGCCACAACCGTCGCGCGCGTGGCTCGGTCCCGGCGCGCATGCGCGCGATGTTGGTCCGATGAGTGAAGAGGATGATCAGGGTGGTGACGAGACCGAATGTCAACAGTGGCACGCGCGGCTCCAGTCCGGCGAACAGCGTGCAGGCCGGAAGGGAGGCCGCGGCGACCATGGAGGCCAGGCCAACGAATCCGCCGAGCATGACCGCCGCAAACCACGTCAGGAGCATCGGCACCAGCAGCCACGCCTCGAGACCCAGAACGGCTCCCACCAGCGTGGCCACGCCCTTGCCGCCGCGAAAGCCGTACCAAACGGGGTAGACGTGACCGGCGATCGCAGCGATGCCACACACGGGCGCCAGCCAGCTGCGCAGCGCCGGGGTCGGTTCCGCCAACCCCGGAACCGCCAGCGAGGCCACGAGTCCCGTTGCGATCCAGCCCTTGCCGACATCGACCACGAGCACCCAAAGCGCAAAGGCTTTCCCCTGTGTCCGCAGGGCGTTGGTCCCACCGGCATTGCCACTGCCGAGTCGGCGGATGTCTACACCGCCTCGCAGCCGCCCGACGAGCAGGCTGCCGACGATCGAGCCCAGCAGATAGCTCACGACCATTCGGGCCAGGAGGTTGCTCACGAGTGGACAAAGACCTCGGCCAACATGCAGCGCACACCTCCGCCGCCGAGTCGCTCGATGGTCGGCACGGGGATCGCCAGAACGCAGTCCATGCCCGCCGCGAGCCGGGCATACACATCCGGCCGCAGCGCACGTCGTGCCGTGTCGGACATCACGAGCAGGCGGCAGTCGCCGAGGGCCTCATCCCAGCTGGCCAGCTCCAGCATGTTGCCGGCGAATTGTCCGATCTCCTCGTAGCCAATCTCGACGATGTCGCGCCCGGAGCTGGCAAGTCGCTCCACCACGCGGTCGCGGTCGCGGGAGGAAATGGCGGCCGTGCCCAGGATGGCCATGCGCGAACCGACACACATCATCACGTTCGTGTGATAGTAGGGGACCCCGTTCCGGTCGGAAGCTTCGAACACGACTGCCTGGTAGCCGAGCGCCTCCGCCCACTCCTGCACTACGGCCGGATGCGTCCGGGGGGAAACACAGGCGTACGCGGCCCGGCTTACATGATCGAGCACCAGGCTTCCGGTTCCCTCGAGATAACGCCCGGCCACCTCGTGCTTCGTAAGATCCACGGTTCGCCTGACCTCGAAACCGAGCTGCTCCGCGACCTGCTCG
>Ga0134126_10006832_pt1 | contig 14342 bp, 10 predicted proteins | sample KB31752_FD_96881 | JGI IMG/M metagenome (GOLD analysis project Ga0134126, IMG submission 96881) | Terrestrial soil microbial communities with excess Nitrogen fertilizer from Kellogg Biological Station, Michigan, USA - KB3-175-2 | ecosystem: Environmental > Terrestrial > Soil > Unclassified ... | reverse complement strand
GGAGCCAGCCCTTCACTAAGAAATAAATTCATACGAAATTCGTTGCCGGCAACCGGCAATCGTTTATCAAGCGACGACAGCGGGATTCGCATGGCCGCGTACCAGCGATGGTTTGCCGCATCAATCCGCGCGCTGGTTTCGAATCCGGAGTTCCAGGTCCAGCCATCTTCATGGTGCGGCTTGTTCAGATCGATGTCCAAATCCACCCACTCGCCTTGCGGAGAAACTTCGAACTCGCGGTAATGATTGATGTTGGCGAAATCAGAACCGATGAAAACTTCGGCAACATCCCAATTCCAGAGCTCGTTCGTTTCCTCGGTCGTCACAGGCGAAGGCTTCAGGTTCAGGTGATCGTATGGACAGATAAGCAAAAAGTACAAGTTGTCCTTGGTCCACCGCGTGCGAACTTCAGTACGAAAGTTCGCCACAAGTTTTCCTTGCTTGTCGTTTTCCAAATAGATTGGGGCAGCCGCGCTCCAGAAATCAGAGGCCGGGTTGGTCTGGAGAGGAACATCCGCAGAAGCCTGAATCGCTCTGGCCACTGGAAGATCGGCGGCCCACAATGTGGCGACACCAAAGGCCAAAATCAGGAACGCGCACATCAGCCTTGTCATTGAGTCTCCCGCTCTATTCGCTGAAGTCCATCATCACGGGCGCGCTGCGGAAACCTCGCGTCTTTATGCCGATGTAAACAAGTCCGAACGCAAACCACACGCCGCCCGCCATCTTGGCAAGCGGATTCAAGTTCCACCAGATCAAGCCACAGAAGACGAAACCAAACAATGGAAGTATGGCATCGCGCAGCCAGCGGCGTTTGTGGCCGGGTCGCAGGACGACGCCAAATTGCCAGAAAACGGCCAAGTTCACGCCCATGAAAGCCAGAAAAGCGCCGAAGTTCAGCAATTCACCTGCATGCTGGTACGCGCTACCGAAGTAGTTGAGTAAAACCGCTCCGCCGAAAGACAGCAGCCCGATCAGAACAATGTTGTAGGTTGGAGTATTGCTGCCCGGCTTGAGGTATCCAAAGACCCTCTTCGAGAGCACACCGTCGCGTCCCATGCCAAATAGCAGGCGCGCAGCCCCGAGCGTTCCCGTGAGCCCACTACCCAACGCAGCGAGAATCAGAATCAATCCCATGGCATTAAAAAGGAAGGGGCCGCCCACGCGGCTGCAAATATCCATGAAAGCGGTTTCCAAGTTGGGGAATGTGTGCCAGTTGGGCCATACTCTCGCGCCCAGATAGACTTCGAAGCCGCTGCCGATGCCGGCTAAAACACATGTGGTGACTACAGCCACCAATACATTGCGCTTGGGATTTTCCACGTCCTCGGCAAGCGTAGTGACCCCGTCAAAACCAATATAGGTAAGCGCGGCAAATGACGTTGCTGTCCAGATGCGATGTGAATTGAATGTTTTCGGGTCATACAAAGGTTGCAGGGAAAACAATCCAGCCCAACCCTGTCCTCCATAGAGATAGCGGATAGCAAGAACTACAAAAATTCCAATTACGGCAGTCATGAAAACCAGCAGTATGCGGTTGGTTCGCGTGGAAGTGCGTACACCGGCGAGGTTAAGAAAAGTGAGCAATCCTGCTACGACAAGCGCCCATACCGCGAAGGGCACAGCCTGCACGTAGCGCTCATGGAGCGCGGTCGCGACCCAAACAGTATTAATCAGCGGCTGAAGCAGATAGTCGAGAAACATCGCCCAGCCTGCCAAAAAGCCAAGATGCGGGTTCAGACCGCGGCCAACATACGTGTAGGCCGATCCGGCCGTGGGATACAACGCCGCCATGCGTCCATAGCTCACCGCCGTTATCAACATCGCCAAAAGAGCGATCAGGATGGTCGCAAGAAAATGACCATCTGAAAGTTTTTGCGCGACTCCATATAGTGGGACCGGGGCGATCGGCTGGATGAGTACAATGCCGTAGAAAATCAGGTCCCAAACGGTAAGTACCCGCTTAAGACGAGGCGCTGCCGATGAAGAGGCTGAGTCCATAATTTTTTGGATCCTGCAAATTCAAATCGGAGGTTGTGTCCGCTCAACTCTCACACGGCCGCGCCAGACCACACTAAATGGCTCGACTGCTTTCTATACTTCTTGATTGACAAAGCTCCAGCGCGAAACTAAAAGTATTGTATCGTAATAATTCGAAATAACAAGAAAGCAATCATTCGTAAGTTAAAAGTAAGCAATACATGCGAACTGCTTAAACCGCGAGGTCAATATGCGCCGTCTGGCTTTTAGCATCATTGCCGTCCTTTGTTGTTCTGTTTTTAGTCCAGCACAAACCGCTACCCCATCGGGGCAAATCGGGTATCGCGAAGATCCCAATGCCGACCAGAAGCGTACTCTTTTATTGAAGGACTTCAAACCCGTCACCATGATGCACGCTCCCGTGCATGAAGTGACCAGGGCCAAATTCTACGTGATTGACGTCCACAACCACGTCAACGATGCTGCGGGTATTGATGAACATATGCCTCCGCAGCGCGTGGTCGAAGCGATGGACAACACGAACGTGAGAACCGTTGTAATTCTCACCGGCATGTGGGGAGACAAACTGCAACATGTGCTTGATGAGATGACGAAACCATATCCCGGCCGCTTCATCGTATTTGCGCAATACGATTGGAGCAAAATTGACGACCCGAACTTCAGTCAGGAGATGGTCGCACAACTCGACGATGCGGTAACCAGAGGCGCGCGCGGGTTAAAGGTGCTAAAAGACCTCGGTCTTAGCGTGCGCGACAAAAGCGGAAAATTGATCACCATTGATGATCCGCGGCTTGATCCGGTATGGGAAGAGTGCGGACGCCTGGGAATTCCGGTTTCCATCCACACCAGCGATCCCGAAGCTTTCTTTCACCCAACCGACAATACTAACGAGCGCTACGAAGAGCTGACAGGGCATCCGGATTGGAGTTTTTATGGCTCCGACTTTCCCAGCAAGGAAGCCCTGCTGGCCGCGCGTGACCATGTATTCGCCAAACATCCGCACACAACATTTTTTGCGCTGCATATGGCCAACTGGCCGGAAAATCTGGACTACGTATCCAGCCTGCTAGACAAATATCCGAATGTAAACGTGGAATTTGGAGCGCGCGAGGCCGAACTTGGCCGCGAGCCGCGTCGTGCGCGGGAGTTCTTTTTGAAATACCAGGACCGAATCATGTTTGGGACCGACTCGGAAGTCACCGAGGGAATGTACCGCAACTACTTCCGCTGGCTCGAAACCAACGATGAATACTTCGACTATTGGGGTTATCCGGGCCAGGGCCGCTGGAAGATTTACGGCATGGGACTTCCCGATCCGGTGCTGGAAAAGGTCTATCACAAGAACGCCGAACGAATTTTTGCCCAATTCAAAGGCGCAGCGCTGGCCCGGAAGGCGGCGCAATAATGAAACGCCATGGATTTGTTTTAGTCATTTTTCTCGCATTGGCCGGAATCAGTTGCAACAAGCCGGCCCAAACTGCCGCACCCGTGGCCGCGCGAACTTCCGCGATCAAAGTGGAAGCCAAGGCTGGCGAGCCCATCGTGCTGACCACCAGCAAGGCCGAGTTCCAGGTTTTACCTTCGGGGGCAGTGCAAGCTTTTCTGCTGAAAAATGGCGGCAAGCTCACTCTCGATGCGGCATCCGAATCGCCGCATATTTCGCAGGACGGCAGAACGATTCACTTCAGCTTTGATCTTAATCACGCAACAGTCAACGAAGCCTCCGGGAAGCTTGGACCTGGCAAGCGTGTGGACATCCCTGCGCACGCGTCTGAATCTCCGGATGTTCAAGCCACGCTGCACGTCGAGGTTTACGACGACTTTCCGAACCTTGCTTTGACCAGCGCCGAATACAAAAATGCCGGGACAACCGATTTCAAGATTGACAGCGCGATTGCCCAGGACCATCACTTTGATGGCAGGCCCACGGGCAAAACCAGTGAGATGTGGACATACCAGGGCTCCAGCATTGACTGGGGTAAGGACGACATTTTCAAACTAAATAAAGGCTTCAAGCAAACGAATGTAATGGGGGAGGCAGTAAAAGGCGGCTACGGGGGTGGAATCCCGATAGTCGCGTTTTGGAACGCATCCGTTGGCGAGGCAATCGGCCATGTGGAGACCCTGCCACTTACGCTATCGCTTCCAGTGAGCGTTGCGAATGATGGCTCGGTAAACGCAGCAGTGGACATCCCCGCCAACACTACCTTGAAGACTGGAGAAACTTTCTCCACTCCTCGCAGTTTTGTCGCTGTGTACTCCGGAGACTACTACGAGCCGTTGCATTTGTGGTCGAGTGTTCTGCAAAAAGAGGGCTGGGAAATTACCAAGCCTTCGAACGAAGCCTACAACATCAGCTGGTGTGGCTGGGGGTACGAATTCAACGTAACACCGAAGGAAATGTTGGGCACGGTCCCGAAGCTCAAAGAACTCGGCATCAAGTGGGCTACGCTGGATGACCGATGGTTCGACGCCTACGGCGACTGGAACCCGCGGCCGGAAACTTTTCCCGGCGACTCGATCAAGAAAATGGCCGACGAGTTCCACAAGCAAAACATGCTGGTGCAGCTCTGGTGGCTGCCCCTGGGCGTGGAGGATGGACAAGGCAAATGGGAGTCGCACAAGTACAGAATCTCTGACGTCGTTAAGCAACACCCGGAGTGGCTCATCCTCGATAAGAACGGCAAGCATGGCCGGATGACGCGCGACCTGGCCGCGCTTTGCCCAGCTGTTCCTGAGGTGCAGGCGTACTACAAACAACTCACGGAAAAATTCATCCGCGACTGGGGATTTGACGGCTCGAAGCTCGACAATATCTACAGCGTGCCGAAGTGTTATAACCCCGCCCACCATCACAAATCTCCGCAGGATTCGGTGAACGCTGTCGCGGACGTGTACAAAACAATTTTCCAAACCACGCGCGCGATAAAACCGGAAAGCGTGACGCAATCATGCCCTTGCGGAACTCCTCCGTCGCTGGCATGGTTGCCGTATATGGATCAGGCGGTCACCGCCGATCCGGTGGGCGCGAGACAGGTCCGCGCACGCGTCAAAATGTACAAAGCGCTGCTTGGCCCCGAAGCTGCGGTCTATGGCGATCACGTGGAGCTTTCCGCGATGACCCGCGCTGGCGACAGTTGGGTGGAACACGGCAACGACTTCGCTTCTACCATCGGCACCGGCGGCGTGGTTGGAACGAAATTTGTGTGGCCGGAATTGGGGCCAAAATACAAAGCGGTGAATTTGACCCCCGAAAAAGACGCGCACTGGAAAAAATGGACGACCATCTATAACGAAAAAATGTTGTCCAAGGGAACGTTTCTCGATCTTTATACCTACGGCTATGATTTCCCCGAGGCCTACGCGATCGAAAAAGACGGCAGCATGTATTACGCCTTTTTTTCCGATGACAAGCCCTGGAGCGGTGAGGTGGAGTTGCGAGGATTGAAGCCGGGAAAGTATCACATTCGGGACTATGCGGAAGGAACAGATTTGGGGTCAATTGAGGTGACAGCTGACCACACTCCCAAACTCAAGACAGAGTTCAAGCAGCACTTGTTGCTGGAGGCAACGCCGGAGTAAGCATTAGAGCTCGGATATGGAATGCAGTGGCAGGAAGACAGCAAGTTCCGGACTCCTGCGGAAGGTCAGGCGAAAAACTTGTTCTGATACGCGCGGTCGCGGAATGCCTCCGTCCCTCCGGCGCGCGTAGTGGAAAACGCTCCGGCGCGGTTGCCGGATGCGAGGCAGGTGCGCAGATCTGATCCGCGGAGAAACTCATGCAGAAAGCCCGCATCAAAGCTGTCGCCGGCGCCTACCGCATCCACAAAGTCCACCTTCATCGCGGGACTTTTGATTCGCTCGTTGCCCCGCTGCGCGATCGCGCCTTCCGCGCCAAGTTTCACCACAACGATTGGCACAAGCTCGGCCAGCGTGGCAATTGCCACTTCCAGGTCGTCCGTTTTCGCGATCTTTTTTGCCTCGCGCGCGTTGGGAAGAAATACATCCACGTGGCGCAACGCGTCGAGTAACTGCCCTTCCCAACGATCATCGGGATCGTCGTTGGTGTCCAGAGAAACAGTCAATCCGGCGCGCTTCAATTTCTCGAACAACTCAGGCACCCGTGGGCTTAGGCCTTTCTGCAAATAAAACGACGACAAGTGAAAGTGCCGCGAGTCGCTGAGAAAATCAAAGTCCAGGTCATCAAGGCTGAGGTCCACAATCGTTCCCGAGTAGGTCAGGATGTTTCGCCAATCTTTGTGCTGCAGAATGACGGTGATCGCGGTCTTCATCGGTCCGGAAACTTTACGTACGCGGCTCACATCTACGCCGCTCTCGCTCAGCCGTTCCAGGGCGATGGACCCGAGCGAATCGTCCCCAATGCGCGACTGGAAACCGACACGGCTGCCGAGCGCGGCAAGATTGTGAGCTACGATCGCCGACGAAGACCCGAGCGTCAGCATCATGCGATCCGTTACCAGTTCGCGCTCCGCTGGTAACTCCTCGGGCAGACCATAGAGGATGAGGTCGAGGTTCAATTCCCCGGCTATGGTGACGTCAAATCGAGACATGTTCGGGCTGGGCGCTCGACGTGTCATCGTCAAGCACGACTACGCGACTTAGATTGCGCGGCGAATCAGGATCAAGATCTTTCTTCAAACCGGTTTGCAACCCCAGAAGCTGGCCGACAAAAAGGTAAGGCGCAAGGCGGGCGTATTCAGGGACGTCAAGCTGCAACTCGACCAGTAAATCGGAAGCCGCGCGCACCGCACCATCGGCCTGGTTGGTGACCGTCACGGTGGTCGCTCCCAGGGACTTCATCTCTCGAAGAGCTTCACACTCCGCTTGGTATCCGCTCTCAGAGAGCAGGAACACCAAAAGCGTCTCCGGACCCACAATGGATTTAGGGCCGTGCCGAAATTCCAGCGTATGAAACGATTGCGCGTAGGACACCGACATTTCGGTGACCTTCAACGCGCCTTCACAAGCCAAGCCGAAAAATGGCCCCTGCCCGAGATGGACGTAGTCCTCAAACTCGTGGTTTGAAACGAATGTACGAACCGTTTTCAGCAGAGATGGAAGCAAAGGAACAGATTGATGGGCCATGCGCGAAAGCGAATCCAAAAAGCCCGAGTCGCCCGCAACTTGAGCAGCCAGCGCCTGCAGGGCCAGCAGCATGGAAGTGAATGACCGCGTCATCACGGTGCTTTTCTCATCAGCCCGGCCCAGCAGGATGGTTTCACTGGCCAACGCTTGCAGAGGCTGGCCGCTTGCACAGGTGATGGCTAAAGAAGGAATGCCGCGCGACTTCAGTACTTCGGCCGCGGCAAGCACCTCCGAGGTTAGGCCGGAGCGCGAAATTAGAACGGGCACTACGGCTCCCGCCGCCGACGGAACTGCATCGGGATAAAGCAATATTTCTGAAGCAGGAAGAGCGCGGGCCCGGAGCCCCGTCAGGCGTGACATGGTCGCAGCAGCGGAAAGCGCGACATAGTAGCTGGATCCGCAACCGATAAACAGCCACTCCGCGGCCTGCGCAAACCGATTGGCCACAGACTGGAGTGTGTTCTGTTGGCGCAACTCCTCAAAAGTATCTATCCAACACTGCGGTTGAGACAGGATTTCTTCCAGGCTATAAGAACCTGGTACATGTTTATTCTCTGGGCTAGGCAATCGTAACCTCGATACCGTTTTTTTCGAGTGCGTTCAAATCGGCCTTCGGAATCGCAGCGTCAGTAATTACGCCGTGCAACACAGACGTCGGACTGATAAGAGAAAGGCTGCGCCGTCCAAACTTGCTCGAATCGCAAACCGCGATTCTGTGCTGGGAGACTTCGGTCATCACGCGATTTACTTTCGATTCCAGCAAATTCGGAGTGCTCAATCCGTATTTCACATCAAAACCATCCACGCCCAGAAACAGCAGGTCCGCATTCAGATGACGCAGCGTGTCTTCAGCGATGGGGCCTACCAGGGAAAAGGAGTTCTTGCGCAACGTGCCGCCGGTCAGAATTACATCCACAGTCGTATTCGAAAGTTCGGCGGCGATATTTACAGCATTGGTGATAATCGTAAGGTTGCGAAAATTGCGCAGCATGCGGGCAATCGCCGTCGTGGTCGTACCAGAGTCCAGAATTACTACCTGCCCCTCTTTGACGAAGCGAGCGGCTGCGGACGCTATGCTGAGTTTTTCTTTGCGGTGGAGTTGCTCTTTCTCAGAGAGCGCCGGATCCTCTAGCGCCCCTTCATGAGGAGGAATCGCGCCACCGTGGCTGCGATGAATCAACCCCTGCTCGTGCAACTGTTCCAAGTCCTTGCGGATGGTGACTTGTGAGGTGTCAAATTGGCGGGACAGGTCGGCAACCAGCACCCTACCCTCCCGGTTTACGAGATCAACAATCGCGCGTTTCCGTTCTTCGTTCAGCACCAGATTCCACCCATTTTTGGGGTTTTGATTGTCATTTCACTTTATAACGTTTCATTTCGTTTGTCCACACACAAAACCAAGCACCAGCCATCGTTTAGTTTTGACGGAGATAGGTCGCCGCTCAAGTAAGAAGCTAGCGGCATTGCCCTGTCCCCAGGTCGTCGGCAAATGAAATATGAAATAATATGTAATAAATCGTAATTGCAACAGTCAAGTGGATTCGTAAGAGGCGAAATTTGCCGGTGGGACCTTTCCTTATCTAAATCGGCGCTTATCGGCGTCGAAAGACGGCTCACAATCTGGGGTTCCCCCGATTGCTTTTACGGAAAGCCCCTTTTCCCCGCAACAAGACTAGTTAATCCTGACCAACAGCCCTATTGGGGGGCGATCGCATTCCGCTTCTTGATGATGGGCCAGAACTTGCGGTATAAAGATGCGTCCCCAATGCAAAAAAATATCCCTCGTGAAGGCAAGGCAAGCCCGGCAAAACGCAAAAGCCTTCTAAATGAGGAACGCCGCCGCGTGATCCTAGAGCTTCTGCAACGCGAAAGGCGAGTTCTGGTGGCTGAGCTGGCGCACCGTCTGCACACGTCGCAAGTCAGCATTCGCAAAGACCTCGAAGTGCTCCATTTACGAGGGCTGATCCAGCGTACGCACGGTGGTGCTTTGCCCATGCGGCACGGGGCACTGGAGGACCCCTCATTACGGGAAAAGGAGCCTTTAAATAGAAAAGAAAAACTTCGCATTGCCGCTGCGGCGGCAAAGTTAGTTTCAGAAGGGCAAGTGGTAATTCTCGACTCCGGCACCACGACCACCGAAATTGCGCGAGCCTTGCGGGGCTTGCGGAACCTGACGGTCATTACGAACGGCGTAAATATCGCAGCAGAGCTGGCGAATTCCTCGGTGGAGGTCATTCTCACCGGAGGAACCATGCGCAAGAATTTATTTTCATTGGTCGGCCCAATCGCGGAGGAGACTCTGAAGCGGTTGAACGCCGACATATTGTTCCTCGGCGTTGATGGGCTCGACGTGCATTATGGGCTCAGCACTCCCAACCTGCTGGAAGCTAAAGTCAATCGCATCATGACGGAAATCGCGAAACGCATCGTCGTGGTGTGCGATTCAAGCAAGTTCGGGCAGCGCAGCCTCTCTCTCATTATGCAACTCAGCGCGCTGCAGCATGTCATTACCGATAAAGGCATTCCCAAAGCCGATCTTCAGGCGTTGAAAAGCGCGGATGTCGAAGTAACGACGGTTTGAGGGGGGAAGTCCAGAGGATCCAGGCAAGAACCTAAGTTGAAGTCGTACGCACATTCAAGTTTGGGATGCTGTTACTTTTTCTTTCGTTTCTCGATCCGTCAGCCCCTTTTTCCTTCCACGCGATCGGGTCCAAATCTCATTGCCTCTTCGTAGAAATTCCAATCGACTGTCCGAATTTCAGGTATTTTTCCATTCATTTCGCGCTGGACAAATGAAACAAAAAGATATAAAGAGAAAGGGTTCGTTAATTTCAATTATAGGCTTCACGCAAAGAAGCCTATAAGGAGGCGCATGCAACGCCGCTCCTTTTTGAAGACCGCTGCCACGGCTGGCGTAGCCGCCGGAGTTATGCCGCGCGGGATGGCCTATGCGGCCGATCATCCGGGCTCCAGCCCGGCAAACGCCAAGAAGCTCTCTTCTCCCGAGACGATCCTGTTAAAGGATTACCGGCCGAAATCCATTTACAAAATTCCTATCACGGAAGTTCCCAAGGCGAAATTTCCCATCATTGATATGCACTCCCACGCCTATGCAAAGACTCCCGAAGAGATAGCCACGTGGGTCAGGAATATGGACGAAGTAGGGATTGAGAAGACTATCGTTCTATCAGAAACGTCGGGGCAAGAGTTTCTGGATGTTAAGAAAAAGTTTGCCGCTTATCCCAGCCGTTTTGAGATCTGGTGCGGTTTCGATTACACCGGCTATAACCAGCCTGGATTCGGCCCCGCGGCCGTTCGGGCGCTGGAGAAGTGCCATAAAGCGGGCGCGGGCGGGGTCGGCGAACTCCACGATAAAGGGAAAGGTCTAGTTTCGCAGGCCGTCAAGGCTTACGGCATGCATCCAGATGACGCGCGCATGGATTCGTTGTTCGAACGATGCGGGCAGTTAGGCATGCCCGTGAGCATACATGTTGCGGACCCCATCTGGATGTATGAGCCAATGGACATTCACAATGACGGCCTGATGAATGCCTTCCATTGGAGGCTGGACAATCAACCGAACATCGTCAAGCTTTCTGGTATGGTTGACATCCTCGAACGTACGGTCGAAAAGCACTCCAAGACCACTTTTATCGCTTGCCACTTCGCGAATCTCGGTTATGACCTCGCGCGCCTGGGACAAGTGCTGGAGAGGCATCCGAATTTATACGCCGACATCGCCGCCCGCTACGCGGAAACGGCTCCTATACCCCGCTTCGCGGCCAAGTTTTACGCACAACACGCCGATCGTCTGGTTTACGGCACAGATATGGGGTTTGACAAAGATATGTACCGCGTCACATTCCGCGTCCTCGAAACATGGGACGAGCATTTCTACGAACAGGACATGTTCGGCTACCACTGGAGCCTGAATGGTTTCGGATTGCCCGATGAGATTTTGCAAAAAGTCTATCGGAACAATGCGGAAAAGATTTTGAGTTCCCGAACCACACGGGACCGCGCGTGAACTCTATTGTTCCTCACAGACTAATGAAAAGCTTTCCCGGGAGATCCATTTGAAATTCCTGACTTTATTTACATTGCTTTTGTGCGTGGCTGGCGTCACCGCACAAACCAACACTTCTTACTACGTTTCATTAACCGGGAATGATTCAAACCCCGGCACGCTGGCTGCCCCCTGGCGAACCATCCAGCATGCCGCCGATACGGCGCGCGCTGGCAGCACCGTCAATGTGCGCGCAGGGACTTATGAAGAACTGGTAAGCATTCATGTCTCCGGCAACGCGTTAGATGGATTTATTACTTTTAGAAGCTACCCGGGCGAAACTGCCGTGATTGATGCAGCGCATTTTACGCCCGCAGGCAGGCAGGGCGTCCTCACCATCGAGAACCAGAGTTATGTGCGAATTGAGGGCTTTGAAATTCGCAACTTTCACACCGCGGAACATCGGCTCAGTCCGTTGGGAATCAATGTCATCGGTTCGGGTTCGCATATCGAACTGCTGAAAAACAACGTTCATCATATTCAGCAGACTTTCCAAGGCCGCGACGCTCCCGGAAGCGGCGGCAACGGCTTTGGCATTGCCGTCTATGGCACCGATGCCAAAGCTCCTATCACCGATCTGCTCATTGATGGCAACGAAGTTCATCATCTGCAGACTGGCTCCAGCGAGTCTTTGGTAGTAAATGGGAATGTCACCAACTTCCGCATTACGCACAACGTTGTTCACGATAACAACAACATTGGAATTGACGTGATTGGCTTCGAGCGCACAGCTCCCGATCCCGCTGTCGACCAGGCACGCGATGGAGTCGTCAGCGGCAACTTGGTCTATAACATCACTTCGAAAGGCAATCCGGCTTATCGCGACGCGGAAAACTCAGACGGCATTTACGTCGATGGCGGCACCAGGATTCTCATCGAGCAGAATGTAATGCATGATGTGGACTTCGGAATCGAACTGGCCAGCGAGCACAAGGACCGCGCCACCAGCTACATCATCGCCCGCAATAATCTCATTTACCACTCTCACACTGCTGGCGTGTCCATCGGGGGTTATGCTCCCGATCGCGGACACACCGAGCACTGCACGATTGTGAACAATACTCTCTACGACAACGACACGTCAGCGACAGGGACCGGCGAATTCCAGATGCAATGGAATATGGCTGACAACATTTTTGCGAACAACATTGTTTACGCCGGACCACTTTGTCTTATGTCGCTGAATAGATCGCAAACCGACAAAACCCACCCTCCGGTCGAGATTGATCACAACCTTTATTACTGCGATTCAGGTGCCGCATCGAGTAGATGGGCTGGCGCTTCTGCGACCGTCACAGGATTCGACGAGTACGTTGAGGCCACGGGTAATGATCGTCTATCGCATTTTCTTGACCCGAAATTTGTCAATCGCGAGGCACACGACTTCCACTTGCAGCCTGAGTCGCCCGCGCTCGTGGCCGGTGTGACGGATGGACTTTCAGTTGGAGAGCATGACCTTGGAGGTTCCCCGCGAACCAAATCCGGGAAAATTGACCTCGGCTGCTACCAAACAAAATAGGAGAATCCATGCAAAACTCTGGCCTTAATCGCCGCGAGTTTGTGAAGATCACCGCGGCAGCTGGCGCTGCTTTGGCTTTGCCAGCCGCTGGGCAAAACGGGGTTGCGCAAGCTCCTGCTCCCAGTTCCTCAAAGATGATCGGCATCCAGGTGGGCGCCATCTCATTTGTGGATGAAGGCACCGAGAAGGTACTCGATATTCTTCAGGAACGCGCCTGCGTCAATACGTTGTTCCTTGCCGTCTTTACCTACGGCCGCGGCATTGCGGGCCGGCAGATTCCCGGATACCCTCTGCCGGACCACGGCAAGCAGGAATACGACCTCAAATACCATGGCGGAAATTTCGCCACGCCTCATCCTAAGTACTACAAGAACACGGTCATCCAGCCCGAACACGCGCCCGACCATGGGAACCTCGACATCTTGGCTGAAGTTCTTCCTGCCGCAAAAAAACGCGGGATGAAAGTCATCTGCTGGATGGAGGATGTATTTCGCACCGACCTGCCGAATATCGAAAAAGTTCAGGAGAAGGACCTGTACGGACGCAACATGGAAACGCTGTGCGTCAACAATCCCAACTACCTTAATTTCTTTACCGGCCTCGTCGAAGACTTCGCCAGTTCCTATGACATTGATGGAATCATGTGGGGATCGGAGCGGCAAGGCGCGCTTTCCGACAGTCTGGGAGCAACGCACGACACGCCGCCGATTGATCCTGGCAATGTGACTTGCTTTTGTGAGTTTTGTATGAAGAAGGCCAAAGAGCGTGGAATCAACCCTGATCGCGCGAAGCAGGGATTTCTAGAGCTGGAGAAATTTGTGCGTGCGGCGCGCAGCGGCAAACGCCCATCGGATGGCTACTACGTCCAATTCTGGCGCATTCTGTTGCGGTACCCGGAAATCGCCGCGTGGGAAATGTCTTTTACAGACAGTCTCCGCGAAACTTACGCCGCGCTCTACAAAACGGTAAAAAACGTCAAGCCAGAAGTCCCAGTGGGCTGGCACATTTGGCACAACACATCTTTCAATCCCATATACCGAGCGGAGCAGGACTGGCAGGAGCTTTCGAAGTATTCCGATTTCATCAAGGTCGTGATGTACAACAACTGCGGTGGCGAGCGCTTTGCGTTATACGTTGACAATATCGGGTCAACGCTCTACGGAGACCTCACCAAGCAGCAACTGACAGACTTCACCAATGAAGTGATGGGCTACAAGGAAAGCAGCTATAAGCAACTTCCCTCCACCGGCCTGCCTGCCGACTATGTTTATAGCGAAACCAGACGCGCATTAGAGGGAATTGCGGGAACAAAGACCCAGATCTGGTCTGGCCTTGACATCGACATCCCAACCGAACCCGGCAACAGCAAGCGCACACCACAAAGCGTAAAAGATGCAGTAGTGGCAGCGTTCCGCGCAGGAGCGCCGGGCATCATTCTCTCGCGCAAATATTCCGAAATGCGTCTGGCCAACCTCGGTGGGGCCGGAGACGCGATACGCGAGTTGAAATTGTCGAGTTAGAAGGCAGGACTCAGTAGCACCGCGCACCGCTTATTGCGCGATGCAATGTCCTGGCACGCAGATTATTTTTCTGTCCCGAACGACACCACCGCACCCCTTTCCAGCGGCGGCAGTGTAAATTCCAATTTAT
>Ga0134126_10006831_pt1 | contig 14342 bp, 23 predicted proteins | sample KB31752_FD_96881 | JGI IMG/M metagenome (GOLD analysis project Ga0134126, IMG submission 96881) | Terrestrial soil microbial communities with excess Nitrogen fertilizer from Kellogg Biological Station, Michigan, USA - KB3-175-2 | ecosystem: Environmental > Terrestrial > Soil > Unclassified ... | reverse complement strand
TCGATACCGAACCTGCGTATTGGGTCGATTACGCCGTGCCGGCCGGTGGCAATTTCGACTGGCAGGCGTGGCTACCCGGTCGCAGTGACCTGCAATCGAAACCGGTCGATTGCTTTTGATGGCATGCCTGCTGCCCGCCGCGATTCGCGCTCGCAGGCTGTTGCGATAATCTTCACGGTAGGTCGGCGTGGCTCGGTTGCGGTTGCTGCAATAATGTCCATGAGGCGCCGGCATAGCTCAGTTGGTAGAGCAACCGCCTTGTAAGCGGTAGGTCGTCTGTTCGAGTCAGACTGTCGGCACCAAATACCCATCCAACGCCATCCAACGCAATCCAGCCGAACCGATGAAACCCGCCAACTGTGCGGGTTTTTTGTTGCATGTCGTCCGATGTTGTCCTATTGCATCGAAGGCTAACTGAGAGTAACTTTGTGAGTGACTCGGCGGGAAATCGCCACGAATTGTGAGTTACTCGCCATGCTGACGGACACCAAGCTGAGGGCCATGAAACCGCGTGGGAAGCTCTACAGGCTCGCCGATGCTGCAGGCCTGTGCGTCGAGGTGCATCCGAGCGGCGCGCGCTACTGGCGCTTCCGATATCGCTTCGCGGGCAAGGCCAAAATGCTGAGCCTTGGCATCTACCCGAAGGTGAGCCTCACCGAGGCGCGGCAGCGGCGAGAGGATGCGCGCCGGCTGCTGGGTTGCGGCATCGATCCGAGCGCGCAGCGTCAGCAGGACAAGCTCACGGCGCACTTTGCTGTGGCGAATGGCTTCGAGGCCGTCGCGCGCGAATGGCTGGCCGGCCGCGGCAAGCTGGCCGAGACCACCCGGGCGAAGACCGCATGGATGCTGGAAACCCACGTGTTCCCGTGGATCGGCAAGCGGCCGGTGCGAGAGATCACGGCCCCCGAGCTGCTGGCGGTACTGCGCCGGCTCGAGTCCCTGGACAAGCTGGAGACCGCGCAGCGCGTGAAACAGATTTGCGGGCAGGTCTTCCGCTACGCCATTGCCACCGGCCGCGCTGACCGTGATCCGGCCGCGGACCTGCGTGGCGCGCTCAAGACCAAGAAGACCCGCCACCATGCGGCCATCACGGATCCCGCGAAGGTCGGCGAGTTGTTGCGCGCGATCGATGGGTTCTCGGGCGGCCTGGTCGTGGCCAGCGCGCTGAAATTTGCCCCGCTGGTATTCGTGCGGCCCGGCGAGTTGCGCAAAGCGGAGTGGAGCGAGTTCGACTTGGACAACGCCGAGTGGCGCATCCCGGCCGAGCGGATGAAGATGCGGGCGCTGCACATCGTGCCGCTGTCCGAACAGGCCGTTGCGATCTTGCGCGAACTGCAGCCGCTCACCAGCCACGGCCGTTACGTGTTCCCGTCGATTCGCAGCCCGCGCGACCCGATGTCCGAGAACACCGTGACCGCGGCGCTGCGCCGGCTTGGCTACACCGGCGACGAAATGACCGGCCACGGATTCCGCAGCATGGCCAGCACCATGTTGCACGAGCAGGGTTGGAATACCGACGTGATCGAGCGCCAGTTGGCGCACGCCGAGCGCAACAGGGTCAAGGCCGCGTACAACCATGCCGAGTACCTGCCCGAGCGCCGCAAGATGATGCAGGCGTGGGCCGACTACTTGGACGGCTTGCGCGCCGGCGCGAGCATGACGTCGATCAAACGTATGACCGGATGATTTCAAGCGGCCTGCCGGCGTGTTCGAAGCACGCCGGCGGCCTTCCACAAACCCGACTGGATAGGAGTCGAGATCATGGCAACGCGAAGTGTACCCGCGGACAGGTGGGGCGATGGCGATTGGCAGGACCGGATAGAGGCCATCTTCCGCAAGTACCAAGCACCACCAGATCCACGCGAGACCACCGCCGAGGAAGCAGTGATCCGCGCCATGGGGCGGGACCTTTTGAGGAGGCTCAAAGTACGGCCGAGATCGAACTGACGAGCGCTGTCGTGGAAGAGGCTGCAGCCAGGATACGCAAATCCGGTCTTGATCCGAGGGCGGAGGGTGTCCTGTTCAGAACCACGACGAGGATGGCTCTCATCTTCAACCGCTATCCCCAGCAGTAACCGAACGCGCCACGGCTACGCCGGCTAGCCGAACGCGGGTCAACTTCACCCGCTGCCGTGGCGCTCCGTTGACGCCTTTTGCGGTTGCATGATAGTCGCGCATGCGACACGACAAGGCATGCAAATAAAGCACGTCGGATTGTGCCGCCCGCATCAGGCAGTATGCCGGGCTCGCCGCCGGTAGCGCAGTAAGAGGCTTCGCGCCCCTCGAATGCGGAAGAGGATTCGGTGCCATCACCGAATCGTGTTCGCACACATTCGAGGAAATCACATGCCCCGCGAAAGCACCGCGCGCACCGCCAGCGCACCTGTTACGCAGTTGCCACAAACCGGGTTCCTCCGGCTCAATCAGATCGTCCGAATACCACCCACGAGAGAAGTTCCCGCCACGGCCGGTCGGTTTCGGCGGCGAGCACGTCCGGGCAGCCCCGGCATTCTTCCGATAAGCGCCAGCACGTGGTCGCAGGGGGTGAAATCCGGGCGCTTTCCGAAGCCGGTGAGGCTTGGGCCACGCACGACCGTGTGGCGCGTGGAGGACATTCTCGATCTCGTCGCGCAACTCTCTGCGAATGAACAGGGAAGCGCATGACGTGGACGCCTTCTTCAATTCACGCGTACCCACCGTGTGCGAACTGGCACGCCTTGGACCGGACAAGGCGGCCCGTTTCGTAGACGACCTGTCGGACGCGATCGCCGTCGCGATGGTCGATGCCGACAAGGTGACGACGCAGCGCCTCAAAGCCCAGATGGATGCGCTCGCGAACGCGCACCGTCTTTATTTTCGGGAGCAACCCAAGCACGTCCAGGATGCCGAGATTGCGAGGCTTCTAGATGACGCGCAGCGCATCGAGTTGGACGTTTTTGCCGCCCCTTTCGAAGGGGGGAAGACATGAGCGCGCCCCAGACACGACGAAACTCGCGTGGCGGCGCGAGCTTCGAAGTAGATCAGCAAATTGGCTTTATGCGGCAATTGTACGGCGATGCGGAACGCGCTGCACGCGACGGCTACCGCGGTGCGACACGAACGCCAACACCACCGTCGCCGCGTGATCCGGCAGCCATCGCGCATGACCTACACGCGGCGAGCGGTCACCTGGCCGACCTCGCCGAATTGATCGGCGCCGAACACTTCGACGCGCAGACCCTCACGAACGCCGATGCGCTACTGGTCGGTGCTGGCCGGCTGATCTGCGAACTGCGGCAGCGGGTGACGCCATGATTGCGCTGGAGTCCCGCACCCCGACGACAGGCCTTCGGTATGCTCCGTACGCGCGCGAAGTCATGGAAGCGATCGCGGCCGGTAAGCAGCCGAACGTACGGCTATACGCTTGTCGCCCGGATCCTTGGCAGCCTGCACGCCAGCACCGGGAAACGTTCGGGTCAGGCACTGCGATCGTGTTCCCGATCGACGCGAGCCCCGAATTGATCCGCTGGCCCCCGTTGCGCAACCTGGTGGGCGATGTCACCGGCCTGCCGGGCGGCACGCTGCACGCCTTGGCACGAGCGCTGGTGCGCGACGGGCTGGTGCTCGGGTTTCTACTTGACCGCGATTACCCCGAGCGCAACCTGCGCGTGGTGCGCAAACGGAGTGCGCCATGACGCAGACATTGGAGATCGATGCACCTGCGGAAACTGGCGACAAGCTGGTGGCGATCGACCTGCGCGACCTGATGCAGCGCGACGCTCCGGCTGCGCGTTATGTGTTCGAGCCCATCATCCCGCGGCGCGTGACAACGCTACTGGGCGGTCACGGCGGCATGGGTAAATCCGTGCTTGCGCTCACCTTGGCGGCACACGCGGCGTGCGGTCGCCAGTGGGGATCCTTCGCCGCGGTGCAATGCCGAGCCGTCTACGTCAGCCTGGAAGACGACGCCGACACTGTGCGCTACCGGCTGCGCCGCATCATCGAAGCGTACAACCTGCCCGCGGTGAACGTGATCGATGCACTGCGAGTCTTCGATGGCAGCGACATCGACGCGACGCTTGCGATGGAGGTCGCCTTCGAAGGCATCCACCGGGTGACGCAAACGGCCGCCATGGAGCGCGTGGCGGACGCCTGCAAGGGCGCCGGGTTGATCGTGATCGACAACGCCAGCGATGCGTACGGCGGCAACGAGAACGACCGGCGGCAGGTGCGTACCTTCATCCGCACGCTGACACAGCTCGCCCGCGCGAATGATGCCGGCGTGCTGCTGCTGGCCCACATCGACAAAAGCGCGGCGAGGAACGGATCCAATGGCAACAGCTACAGCGGCAGCACGGCATGGCACAACTCCGTGCGGTCCAGGCTCGCGCTACTTTCGGAGGAAAGTCGCATCACGCTGACGCACGAGAAGGCGCAATTCAGCAGGGCGGCCGAGCCCATGCGCCTGGCGTTTGCCGACCATGGCGTCTTGATGCCGATCGACGCGCAGGCCAGCCATTGGGCGGCGGAGAGCCAAATCGCGGCCGATGCCGAGAGCGTCGCCGCTGCACTGGCAAAACTGGGTGCCGAGAGGATGAACGTCCCGACTGCTGCGACGGGTGGCTACACGGCCTGGCACGTCTTGTCCGCGATTCCGGAAATTGCAGCGCTCGGGAAGGACCGAACCAAGCACGCGCTGGTGAACCTTGAACGTTCCGGGCGCGTCGTTCGGGTCGAATACCGCGCCAATCGAAAGAGCCGGGAGGGGTTTGCATTGGCGCAAAATGTGACCGTAGAGGGTGCGCCAATACCCGCGCCCATATATCCCCCCATACCCCCCTCGTGCATTGGCGCACGGGGTGCGCCTGCGCCCGTTGGGGATGATGGCATTGGCGCAGCATCGGCGCAGATTGGCGCATTGGCGCACTCGTCCGACTGGCTGGCGAACGCTGATCCCGACACCAAACGCAAATTGGAGGCGTTTCGAGTGAACGGTTCGAACCATGATTGACGCACTGCTCACCGGCAAGCTGGCGGCCGATCCCGAAGCTCGCACGGCAAGCAACGGCAACCGCTACTGCACTGCCCGCGTATGGGTGGCCACGGGCGCGGAGGATCGCCTGTCGGTGATGGTGATCGCCTTCGACGCCGACACCGTGGCCGGCCTGCTGGCGCTGGTGAAGGATGAAACCGTCGCGCTGGCTGGCGAATTCACACCGAAGGTCTGGACGGACAGGGATGGCAACGCCAAGCCCTCCGCCGACATGAAGGCGCATGCACTGCTGACCCCGTACCACGTCACCCGCAAACGGCAGGCGATGGCCAACCGTGGTGCCGGGGACCGTTTACGTCCGGAGTGCGAGGAATAGGCTTCCCCCATGCCGACTCGCAAAAAAACACGGGGAAACGGGGTTGCGTCGATCCGTAAAGAACGGCCGGGTACGGTCCAGGGTAACCGCGGTAAAGGGCGCCCGAAGGGACGGCCGAACAAGCTCACGCGCGACGTGAAGGAGATGGTGCTGACCGCGTTGAACGATGCAGGCGGCGCCGAATACCTGCGCAGGCAAGCCGACAAAAACCCCGGTGCATTCCTGGTGCTGGTCGGGAAGTTGCTGCCCAAGCAAATCACCGGGGAAAACGGACAGCCTCTGTGCGCCCCGCAATTCACCATCAACCCCGTGCGGAGCTTGTCCGATGATCGGCTGTACGAGATCGCGAGCCAGGGACGAGCAGCCAAGCGCGAGTGAGTCACACCACCATTCCGCACCGTTGATGTGTGCACGTATGCGGTCATCATTGATCCCAATCGCAGGAGGTATTCATGGACGCTTTTCAAGCCGGCCAACAACTCGGGACGCTGCTGTTTGGGCAGTTGCAACAGTTCGTGCGCGAAGCACGCTTGGAGGTTTGACATGGCCGCGACGATCGTAGGCTTGGCACTCGCGGCCCTCGCGGCCGGCACCGAGTACGTCAACACCGAGAACACCGCGAAGCGCCAGGACAAGCAGGCAGCGCAAGGCATTCTGAACCAGATGGGGATCCAGAAGAAAGCGAACTCGCGCGTGCAGCAGACGATCCAGCAGGTGCAAGGCAGCACCGCGGCCGATGCGCGTGCACAGCGATTGCAGGACTACATGCACACCCTGAACCAAGCCAAGGCTCGCACCACGGCGGGACTCACGAGCCCGGTGGTGGGCGGCTCGACATTCCGGACCGATTCCGCAGCCGCGGCGGATCAGGCCCAAAACTACGGTGACCAGACGGCTGCGCTGCTTTCCCGCATCGATGCGCCGACCGTGCAGCGCCAGCAGGAAGGATTCGACTACGGGCAACTGGCGACCGACCTCGGCGCGATCCAGAACCAATCGGCGAGCCAAGCCTTCCTCGACAAGCTGAAACAGGCCTCGATCCGACGCAATGCGAAGATGGATTTGGCGGCAAGCATGATGGGCTTGGCCGGACGCGCAGTTGGCGGAATGGGCACCGGAACTGGAGGCCAATCGTACTCACAGGCCGCCATGAGCGGCTATGGCTACGCGGGTAACACTGCGTCACCCGGAGGCATGCTGGCCTGATGGACACGAATGGCTACGTTCAGCAGCTTACGACCAATCCCTACGACAGGGTCACGCAGGCGATTGGCGACCTTGTTTTTGGTAATCCAGCAAACGATCAGGCGAGCCTGCGCTCCATTCTGACCGGCCAACATCAGAAAGGCGCGACGTATTATCAGACGCTGGCGACCGGCGGCCGCGCCTACGAGGCGTTGGCCGCAGCACGAGGCGCGCGAGCACGCGCCATGCTCAGCGACGACCAGCTTGCGCACCGCCGCGCACTGCCGGCGTCGATTGCGGGCGTTTACACCAACCCGCAGCAAGCCGCGCTCGTGGGCGACGTGATGTTGTCGAACGGATCGCCGTCGTTGACGCAGGCCGGAATCTTTCAGAACCCGAACGCGCGCGTGGCGCTGGGGCAGGCCGCGACCGACATGGGCGCCGGCAACTTCGCCGGCTACAACCAGCAGACCGCGCTTGCCGCGGGCAAGCCCTACGAGCCGGTGCGCATCGAAGGTAGCACGTTGCTTCCGAGCGGCGTTCCGCTGGGTGACAGCGCATTCCAGGCGGTCGCGACGCCGGTCGGACAGGCGGATATCGGCGCGAAGAATGCGCAGGCTGGAGCGTCCGATGCGCTTACCCGCTTGCGCAATGTGAAAACCGCAGCAGGCGGGTTTGCACCGAAAAACGGCAAGCCGTCCGCGCTATCGTCCGCCGACCTGAAACTGCTCGGTGACGTGGTGACGGACGCGACGGCGCCTGACCGCGGCACGGTCAACGCCAAGGGACGGCAGGACTTGGCGATGCTGGAAGCCAACCCGACTGCGGCGATGAAGTCGTATTTGCTGCAGCGCCAACCGCTGGGCGGCTCGCCGCTGCCTGCCGGGCCCGATGGAAATCCGAACGCGTTGGGCGTTCCGCTCGCCAATTACGCGGCATTGCCGGCGACCGTGCGCGCACCTGCGCCAACGCTTGGGGAGGCGGCTGTGGCCGCACCCGCGTCCGGGACAATGGTACGCACCGACAACAGCGACCCGCTCGGCGCGGCGGCGGCGGGCGCGCTTGCGAGCGTGGATCCGAGTCACGCGCTGCAACCCGCGCAACGGGATCGATTCAACAACGACCCGCGTGTGCTGACGCTCCAGCGGCTGGCCACGAAAGCCATCACCGCCGGCCATGCCGACCCCACGCGGGTCGCGGCCAAGCTGCAGCAGGAATACTCGGCCATCGGTTACAGCACGGGAGCAGGCGGTGGCTGACGCGCCCCACGAGCGGCAAGATCTACCGAAAGAACTGACCCGCGCAGCAGTAACATCGGTGCATGTACGACAGACGCGGAGGGGCAGCATGGCGCTGACACCGGAACAAATGCACGCAATCGCGAGGGCAGTGTCGGAGAAGAAACTGACGCCTATCGCCGAACTGGCGAGGCAGTCCCGCGAGCGGCGCACGCAGGCAGCGATCTCTTCCCAGCGCCAACCGGGCACGAACGTCTCCGCGCTGCCGCAGAAGCCAAGGACGCCCAGCGCAACGGGCTGAACCAGCGCAGCGCGCACGGCTTCGGCGATACCGCGCTTGGGCAGGATGTCACGCGCCGCAATGCGCCGGAACAAATGGACATCGGGCGCGAGGGCGGCGGCCCCGCGCAGCCCGAGCAAGCCGTCTCGCCGCCACGGCGGTTCGCCACCCAGAAAGAAGCCGGCATGTACGCCGCCAACCTTCGCGGCGATGCGCGCGTGCGCCGCGTTACCGGCAATGACGGCAAGCCCGCATGGGAAGTGACGCAGCGCGAGTCGCACGCCGTCCTGGATCGGCCGGAGATGACCCCGGACGACCTGACGCCGGACGAGCGCGCCAAGTTCGAGGCATGGAAGCGCGGCGAAACGCCTACGGGAGCACACATCGAGAACAGTTCCCGTGATATGTTTGTGCCAACCCGCGGCGATCGTGGCAGCGAACATGGTCAAGACCAAACTCGGAACGGACGGCAAGACGCCGATTTTGGACATTCCGGCGCCAGCGGGATGGAGCAAGGCGCAGGTGGACGCCGAGACGACGCGAGTCCAGAACTTGTCCGACGCGGCGAAAGCGCAGTCGATGCAATTGTGCGGCGGTTTGGTGGCACCGTACTTGGCGACTCCATTGCGCGCGACTTCAAAGAACACGACACCGCGCAACTGATCGGCAAGACGGTTCGCGAGCCGCAAGACCTTGCGGCCATCGCGGCGGTCTACAGAAACCCCATATTCGAGACCGTCCACTATATTTTCGTGGATGCGAACGGTCGCGTGGTCGCGGAATCGGCGGTGTCGTCACGGCTTCCTGCATCTTCGGCACCTTTCCCGAAAGACGGATCGCCTGCGTGGATAAGCGCGATGGCGAAGGCCCACGATGCGAAAGGGCTGTGGCTGCTGCACAACCACCCTTCAGGCATCCCGCGGCACCTGCATACGTGGCAATCCCCGTACGTGACGGTGCGGTTCCTCACATGTCAGCCTTGTGATGGCATAGATTCTGCACGTACTTAGCGAGCCGTGAGGCGAATCACGGGAGAGCAGGGATGGGGATCAAACGATGGCTGGTTGCGAGCGCCCTAGGTGCTCTGCTGGTCGCGGTGGCCGTGCCTGCGCTGGCGTGGGACGGCACTGATGAGAACGGCAATTCTGTGGAAATCGATTCCGACAACTTGGTGCGCACTGGCAACGACATCGAGTACTACAACTACGCCGATGGCAATTATCACGAAGCGACCGTTGACGGCATCTATCGCGTCGGGAGCGAAGTGGTCATCGATGTGACGGATGATGGCACCGGCTATTCGCATGAACTGACGATGGAGGACGACACATGAAACCGCTGATCACGATCACAGCTGCGATTCTATTCTGCGCTGGCGCCGCACAAGCCAAGGGCTACCACTACCACGCGCCCAAGGTCAGCACGTATCACGCGCCGAAGCTGTACACGCCTCATGTCGTGCCCGTCCGCGGCTACGTCAAGCGTGACGGAACCTACGTGATGCCTTCGCATCGTACCAACCCAAACCACACCAAGCTCGATAACTGGTCCAGCCGTCCAAACGTGAATCCATACACGGGGAAGATGGGCACGAAAGACCCGTACGCGCCGCCGAGCAGTGGCGGCTAGGTATAGAGCAATCCATGCGGCAAAGGTCGCACGTTATCGGGAAGAGACCGGATACCGCGGACATGTAGTTTGCATGGACGAATCAGACGCGAAGCTCTGATCGGCCGCCCAACGAGGAGGAATACGCGCGTGCAAAGCAACATCCATAGTCGGCTCGAGAAACTGGAGGCCGTCCACAAGGTTGATAAGCAGGATCCCTGGGTTGGCCTGACCGATGCCGAGATCACTGAAACCATGATCCGCACGCTGCAAAAAATCGACGGCTGCAGCTACGAGGAGGCGAGCGCCGATCCGGCGATTCCAGCCGCGCTCGCAAGATACAGGGAGAAGCAAAAGACGCGCATGCCTGCCTAAGCACTGCACGGTGCGGAACACCCGGTATGCAGCCCGCGCGCCTTCGGTGTGCAGGGCTCGCGCCGATGCCTAGAACGAGTTCGGCACGATCGATGCTTGCATCGCCGTATCCCAAGAGGGGGAATCGATATAGCTCTGATCAATTGCCAAGATTGCGGAACGGAGGTTAGCGACGCGGCACCAGCTTGCCCGAAATGCGGGCGACCGATCGCGGCAGAAGCAACACCCGGGTCGCACTCGATCGGTGCGAAAAGCCGGAGCGAGCGAAGTCGGTCACCAGCAGCCTTCACGATCACACTGTCGTCCGTCGTTCTGATCGCCTTGGCCATCGCGGCGGCAGTGTGGTTTGTTCCGTCCTTGGAAATCGGTCAGAACCTTGTGGCAAATTGCCAAGTAAATGGCACCGGCCAGGGTTCGTGTCAGTTCACGAATACCGGATGGACGCCCGGAACTCAATGTGTCGAGGTCGCCCTGCGCAACGTTCAGCAGGGGAGCACGGTTGGCAGTGGCCCCGTGTGCTCAGGTCGGGTGTGGCCGAATGACACGACCGAAAAGAACATCATGATCGTGATTGGCCACAATTGCGACGCTCCGGCCTTGGGAATACCTGACCTCAGCAACGTTTGCACGATGGATGTTCGAAATGCCGACTCGAGCAATACCGGCGCGGAGCCGCTCAGCTCCGAAGCCGTAGCACCGCAAATCGCCGACGCGGCCGGGGGCGATCCCAAAGGGGGTACTGGCAATGCGGAGAGCGCCGCGCCGTCCTCCGTATCTACCCCGGCGGCCGTAACCCCCGCGTCGGCGGTAACGTCCCTCGCGCTGGCGCAGTCATCGAGCATTGCGGCCCCCGAGACAGCGAGCAGCGCCGTGGATCAGACAGTGCAGTCGCCCACCACGGATGCTTCGGGCCCGTCATTCGATTGTTCGAAGGTGACGGATGCAACAGCGCGGACCATCTGCAGCAATGACGAACTCAGCCAGCTCGACCGACAGATGGCCGCCCTCTACTTCGCACGCGCGCAGTCTCCGGACGACACGACGGCGCGTGATGAACAGCGCACGTGGCTTCACGATCGCGATCAATGCGGTGCCGACGTGATTTGCCTTCGGAAGGTGTACGCGGCGAGGATCCAGCAGCTGCAGCAGTGAGCCGAACGCCGCAGCCGATCATCGCGGAGGTGGCGGGTATGCCCAAGGCTGAGATACGCATCACGCTCACGCCTTCGATCTGGCATGCACGTTGCAACTGACATGCACGTTGCAACTGATAAGCGGGATGCGAGGCTGGAACGTCCTGCAATGTAGCAACGACAGACCGTTGTGTTCGCAAGATAACGAAGGGGGCAAGGAGCATGCGTAGGGCGAAATTGCAGATTCACTTGTTCAAGGTTCGCAACACAGCCGAGGATGGCAGAACTCTGGAGGCAATGATCGATTCGATTGCCAGCGATGGTCTCGAAGAACGAATCCGCACGATTGGAAGCGGTGAGGTGCGGCTCGACGCGATCGAGAAGAAAAAAAAAAACGGTGTGCGCAAATGGTATATAGACTTTACGCGCATCCGCGACACCTACGGGCCTGGCAAGGCACGGCGCGATACGCCAGTTGAAGGACTCGACATCGGCGAGGATGAATTCTACGGGGAGGAAGCCGCAGCGCTGTATCTGCCCGACCAAAGCTACTTGCTCGTGCAGTACAACCATTACGGTGTACGCCCTGGCGCCATGCAAAGCTACTTCTCCGATTACGTCGACAATGAGGTCAACATCTATTCGTTCGACGTGGTTCTGGACAAAAGCGCCGAGGCACGCTTCAAGCGTGGCAAATATCTCACCCGATTTGAAATCAAGGTCGACGTGGAAGAACTGACAAAGGCAGATCGGGACGGAGGAGGAGCCCTTGCCGAAGCCGCGGCAACCGCGGCGAGGCTCAACGCACGCACGATGACGGTTGCTATGTCGGTGGGACATGAGAGGAGGCGCAACCTTGTAGGTGCCAAAGAGGTGTTTTGGAATTTCGTCAATGGCAACGGCGCTGTGGAATCCGCGATCGTCTCGTCTAGGGAGACACCGGAGGGCCAGACTGAATTAATCGACCTCATCAAAGGTAAGCTCGTTCACACGGTCGAGATCACGCCAGATGCGCATCGTCGACTTGCGGCGAAAGACCGCTTCCGGGCACTGAGTCAGGCATACGACAAATGGCAGTCACGAATCAACGCGGGCTAACCCCGCTCCGGCGAGAACGGCTGGCGCCTTTCGTTCTTGGCGTGCTGGTCACGATTGCGTGCTGGTTGTTGTGGAGCAGGGGGCTCTTTCGGTTACCCATTCGAAACGCTGACAGCTATCTCGCGGCGGTGGTGACACTGGGCGGCGTAATGGCGGGTTTCATGGCCACACTAAAGACGCTTCTCTACAGCATGGATGCAAGGACATTCGGACGACTCCAGAAGAGTGGCTACTTGCGGGACATGTTGCGCTATATCTCCGAAGCCATCTGGGGCAGTCTGTTGATGTGCGTTGTCGCGCTCGTTGGCTTTTTCGCTCCCGCTAGCACCCCTCTACATCTAGCGTTGATTGGAATAACGGTCTTCGCCTTGGCCTGTGTTGCGCGAATAACGCGCATCGCTGGGTCATTGCTGATGTTGCGTCAAGGCCACGGTTGATGCTGCTGCGCCATTGCTGACACGGCCCACGTGCATAACCGGGGGGTGGATAGGCTGAGAGCGCACCGTGATCCGCCGCACGGATTAGTGAGCTGCTGCCGGCTTCACAGACACCGAGTTTAGGTGTGATGATGAAGGCGGAGGTGGCCAATGGGAACGAGACGGACGTTCAGTCGGGAGTTCAAGCTTGAGGCGGTGAACCGACGCCCAGAACTTGGCGACGATGGATGGAAGCTCCGCTACTAACAAACAGCCAACGACCGGGACTACATCGATCCGCTTGATGCGAGTTTCGTCCATTCGCAGCTGCAGATCGCTCCAACGCAGTCCTAGCCGTAAAACGTTCGTCGCGTGTGCGCGATAACTTCCACCTTCAAGCCGGTCCAGGAGAAACCGGTTTTCCCCGGTCAAGCGCAGCCAGCTCATGTAGCGTTGTTCTTCGTTCTCGACGGCCACCGCGACAAAGTCGCCGCCGCCCCCAGAGACGATAAAAAGTTCCCCGGGTGGGAGGCTCGTGACTCGAACCATGGAAATGGCGTCGGGCTGGACGGCGAGCATACGGTTCCATCGATGGTGGGGGGTGTGCGCCGGGACTTACATCGGTTAGCCCACCATCCCTGGCGTTTCTGACGGCCCGGCGCTGACGTATCTTCGGACGTTGGCGTAGGCGGCGGTATCAGCGCACGCCTCGCGATCGTGTAGGGCGATTCCTACGACAACAGTCCGAGCCACCGGCGCGACGATCGAGTTTCGAGCGCCTTGAGGAGGCCGGGCATGGCGTCTTGCGCGTTTGCGATGAACTGCTGTGCAACTTCGAGGCTCGCTCGCTTGGTGACGGCATCCTCAGCCGCGGTTCCGGTGCGCATGCTTGCCTGCACGGCGCCGATCATGTGATATGTGAACGCAAGGTCCTTGGCGATCTTCGCGCCTAGGATCCCAATCCTTTGAAGATTTGCATCAAAGATCGTGGGTGGTCTGGCCGGCGGTTCCACCTTAGGAATTTTCGCGCCGTTATCAATCGCTTTCAGCTGGGCTTCGACCATCTTGTTGAGCATGCCCAGAGCTGTGCGGATGGATGAGAGCTCGCCGAGAAAGGCCGCCGCCAATGCCGTGGCATCACTGAATCGACGATAGCTTTCCCCGCCGAACGTGCCGACGACCACACCGCCCAGCGCGGCCACTGCCGTGATGGCTTGGGCGATCAGGCTTGATGATGCGTCGATGTTGATAGGGGGCCTCTTTCACTCGACCGTCTTCTGCAAGGATGCCATCGAAGCTGTTGCTGGCCAAATGGATGTTCCGCAGTCGCTTTCCTACCGGTTCTGACCTGCGATGGTGCTGCGTACGCCCGCACGTGCAATGTGTGGTTGGGCCCGAAACCGCTATGATCATTGGCTGGCCCGATGGCGGGGTCAGTCGCGTCAACTGTGCGTAACTTTGTGCGTACATTTCGCGTAGCGAACAACTGGCAGTCTTAGAAATCATGCGCTTATACGCGCTGTTCGAGTCAGACTGTCGCACCAATCCATTGAAGCATCACGGGACGAGCAAGAGACATGGGTGCGGAACTGGATCCCCGCGAAGCGGAATTCCAGGCGCAAATCGAAGCGCTGCGCCGGCATTTCATTCAGGAACTGCCC
>Ga0134126_10006830_pt1 | contig 14343 bp, 10 predicted proteins | sample KB31752_FD_96881 | JGI IMG/M metagenome (GOLD analysis project Ga0134126, IMG submission 96881) | Terrestrial soil microbial communities with excess Nitrogen fertilizer from Kellogg Biological Station, Michigan, USA - KB3-175-2 | ecosystem: Environmental > Terrestrial > Soil > Unclassified ... | reverse complement strand
TGAAGAAAAAAAAGGGCCTTTACTCCGTCATATAATTAAAGAAAAAGAGTTGAAACAAGTGTTGGTTTTTGCATCTTCTACCTATAAAGCAGATAATATTGCTGATAAACTACGCAAAAATGGAATAGATGCGATGGCCATGCATGGTAAAAAAAGTCAGCAGGCACGTACCGATGCTTTGAACAAATTTAAAGGGGGCATGTTGCGTGTTTTAGTCGCAACCGATTTAATTTCGCGGGGCATAGATATAAAACATTTGCCTTGTGTGATAAATTACGAATTACCACGTTCGCCTAAAGATTACATTCATCGTATTGGAAGAACGGGTAGAGCAGAATCTCCTGGGCTGGCAATTTCTTTTATTACACCCGAAGATCAACATCATTTTAGAGTAATTCAAAAAAAAATGGGCAAGTGGGTAACCATGATTGATGCCGAGGGAGTTAAATTTTAATAAATCACTTAAACAAAATACAATGGCTAAAACAAAAATTACAGTAAACAACAATGGCTCTTTACGAATTGAAGGTGATATTGAAGTGGTTGATAAAAACGGAAACACGTATGATTTAGGTGGAAGAGAAATTGTTTCTTTTTGTCGTTGTGGTTTATCTAAAAATAAACCTTTTTGCGACGGGTCACATAACGGACATTTTGAGCACGATGCTATAGCATTTGCCCTGCCTCCGAAAAAACAATAATAAAATATAGATTTATTTTGAAACGCGCTCTACGTACTCGCCTGTTTCAATGTTTATTTTAAGCTTATCACCCATAGCAACAAATATGGGTACTTGTATACTTATGCCACCTTCTACTTCGGCTGTTTTTACCGATTTACCTTTGTTGCCATCTTCGGTATAAGTAACTACTAATTCAGTGTATTTTGGTAATTCGCCATTTAATGGTTTTTCATTTTCGTCAAAACGAATGGTAAGGATCATCCCTTCTTGAAGAAATTGAATGGTATCAGTAAATAATATTTTTGGAATATGTACTTGCTCAAATGTTTCCTGATTCATACAAACCAAAAATTCATTTTCGGCATAAATATATTGCAGTTCCATTTCATCAACTCGCACAAGGTCAATTTTTTCGCCCGAACGAAAACGAACTTCACTTTGTTTACCTGTTTCTATATTTCGGCATTTAACCGAATAAATAGTGTTGCCTTTTCCAGGAGTAATGTGGTCATATTCAAGTACTTTTAATAAAGTATTTTCATGCCTTATAAAGCAATTTTTAGAAATATCAGAAGTTGTAGCCATAATTGGTTTTTTAATAGAGGGGAAAAGTACGGTCTTATATTGGGATGGACAAACTTATTAAGTGTTAGCCCGAAAATGTAGCCTTTTATGTTTAGAACCCTATCTTGTATGAGACCCCGTCTTTGCTTTCCATTTTCACATTGCCATTAAGCTGTTCGGTTAACATTTGAATAAGCTGCATGCCAAGATGCCCGTCTTTTTCCTGATTAAAACCTTGGAATAAGCCTTTGCCGTTATCTTCAGCTAAAAGTAAATATTTAGAACCTGTTTGTTTTAATGAAATAGAGATTGTGCCTTCGTTATTTTCAAAGGCATATTTTAAAGAATTGCTGATTATTTCATTTAGAATCATTCCTAGGTGAATCATTGTATCTATTTCTAAAGAAATATTGATTGGAATTTGAATGGAGAAATTTATCGTCATTTTTGGTTTCCGATAAGATTGGTAAATGCTTTGGCATAAAATCTCAGTATAATCTTTAAATTTTATAGTACTAAAATCGCTTGTGGCGTACAGCATTTCATGCACAAGAGCCATTGAATTAATTCGATTACGACTTTCGGTTATTAATGCCAGAAATTTTTTATCTTTTATATTGTGTGTTTGCAAATTAAGTAAGCTCGATATTATTTGCATGTTGTTTTTTACACGATGGTGTATTTCGCGCAATAATTGTTCTTTTTCTCGTAATGATACCACTGAGCTTTTTAATTCCTCGCCAAGCATGTTAACGCCAGCGCCTATCGCATCATAAACATCTCCCTTATTACTTATAATTGTTTTTTCGCTGAAATCAAGACGAGCGTAACTCATAATCACTTCTAGTATTTTTTCGCTCCTTATTTTATTAGACTCGGCTTCTGTTTCGTTCAAAGGCATAATATGCTATAAATATTGTTTTAACCAAGTAACGGCATCTTGTTCACTATTAAAGAGCTTGGCAGGAACACTGGGTTTATTTAATCCCATAAAAAAATTACCGATAATTCTACTTAACGGAGATTCTATAATTACTGCAAAAGAGTTAATGTTAGTTGAGCGATTTTTAATAGAAAAATTATCTCTTGCTTCTTTACTTATTGATTTTATTTGACGTGCATCAATTAGTAGCGGAAATTTTTTAGCCTTATACAAACTATTTACTGCTGCAGAATTTTCCATAGATTCTTTTAAGGTTACTTCTGCTTGTGGTTTTACTTTAGTACGGGCAATGCCATCTAAACCCATCCATGTCCAATAGCAGGTTAAATCATTTATATGACAATCAGAAGGGATTTCCATTTTTAATTATTAGTTAAATATAGAAAAAAATTATAAATAAAGGGAGTGGTGTGTGGTTGAATTTCTTTAAACGTAATAGAAAAACTTAAAACAATTTTTGCTTATCGTTTCCCTTAGTAATTTTTTTTACCGAAATAGTGATTGGAGTTTTATGAAAATCTTTTAAAACAGTACCTAATTGCTGCATATCCTCATCATCGGACATAAACAACCAATCTACAGTAACGCTTTTTCCGCTTGCAAGTAATTCATCTAATTTTTTTAAAATTTCGTTAATAAACTTTATAGAAGTGGAGTTTACATATATCAAATCAAAAATTAGCTTTGTTTCAGTATTTGGGTTTTTAATATATTCCTTAAACCAATCTATTATTTCGCTATAAAACTCTAAAGCCTCATCGGGATAAGAGTAGCCACGTATCTCAAAAATAGAATTTTCTTTGTCTAAAATCACAAAAGGTGTCTGATCACGTGCTGCTATCTCAATCTTCTTCATTTCAAAAAAAATATTTCGTACAAATATAATTAAACTTTGGTGTTTAATGCTTGCAAAACAAGCATATACATGATTTGCTAAAAACAGCTAAATTTGCTTTAGTAATAGAAATTTAATTATATAAAACATGTCACATATATCACACTTGTTTCACAGACATCATACACCAACATCGCATCCTGATGTAATTTTAATAGGCGCCGGAATAATGAGCGCTACTTTAGGCATTATGCTTAAAGAATTGCATCCTGCACTTAAAATCGAGATATATGAACGGTTAGATATAGTAGCTGGCGAAAGCTCTGATGCATGGAATAATGCGGGTACGGGGCATTCTGCTTTTTGTGAATTAAATTATACACCCGAGCGTGAAGATGGTTCGGTTGATGCCACAAAGGCTTTTAAAATTGCTGATTCGTTTGAAACCTCAAAACAGTTTTGGGCATATTTAGTAGAAAAAGGATATGTAAAAGATCCACATGCATTTATAAACTCTATACCCCACATGAGTTTTGTTTGGGATGAAAATGTAGATTATCTTAAAAAACGATATGATTTATTGAAAGACCATCCATTGTTTAAAGGAATGGTTTATTCAGAAGATAAGGAACAGCTTACCGAGTGGATGCCATTAATAATGCAGGGGCGCGATAAAAACCAAAAAGTAGCAGCTACCCGAATGGAATTAGGCACTGACATGAATTTTGGTGAATTGACCCGTGTATTATTTAAGCATTTAGAAACATTGCCTGATGTTAGTTTATTTCTTAATCAGGAGGTTAGTTTTTTAGAACAGCGGAAAGATGGGCATTGGGAAGTTGAAATGAAAGATTTGAAAACTCATACCAAAAAAACTATTGAAACTAAATTTCTTTTTATAGGTGCGGGTGGCGGTTCACTTCCGTTATTAGAAAAAACTGAGATTCCTGAGGCTAATGGTTATGGTGGTTTTCCGGTAAGTGGGCAATGGCTTATTTGCCAGAATGAGGAAGTTGTAAAACAACATGCTGCAAAAGTTTATGGTAAAGCAGAGGTTGGTGCGCCACCCATGTCGGTTCCGCATTTAGATACCCGCGTTATTAATGGAAAAAAGGCTTTACTTTTTGGCCCTTATGCAGGTTTTTCAACCAAATTTTTAAAACATGGGTCTTTAATGGATCTTCCGCATTCTTTGCAGGTAAATAATATTTTACCCATTATGTCGGTTGGCATACATAATATACCACTTACAAAATATTTAATAGATCAGGTTCGTCAATCTCCCGAGGATAGACTAGAGGCTTTAAAAAAGTTTGTTCCTACCGCAAAATTAGAAGACTGGAAACTGGAAGAAGCCGGGCAACGTGTACAAATTATTAAAAAAGGCCACGACCACACCGGTGTTTTAGAGTTTGGCACTGAGATAGTAAGCTCTGCAGATGGTTCAATTGCGGCTCTACTTGGGGCCTCACCTGGCGCTTCTACAGCCGTATCAATTATGCTTGATTTATTGAAACGTTGTTTTAAAGACCAAGTAAATACCGAAGAATGGCAATCTAAACTAAAAGAAATGATCCCATCATACGGACAATCATTAGTAACCAATAGCGGACTTTGTGAGGGAATTAGAGAAAAAACCAGCCAGGTTTTGCAATTAAATACGGCAAAACACGCTAAATTGGTTTAAAACCGGTTATTTACTTTTGTATTGTGTAATTATAGAAAAGCATTAGTTTTGTTTACATAAAACACCACCACAATAAATAGTTTAAAAATGAAAAAAATACTTTTAACATTAGTAGTAATTATTGGCTTAGCGGTAAACTCAGCTACAGCTCAAAAAGAAACTAGATATAAAGATGCTAAAGTAGAATCTGATTATGTAACCATTGATTTAGTTGATGCTGTATCTACTGATGCAGGAACAAAATTTAAGCTAAAAATTCAAAATAAAACGGGCGACTATATTATTTACAAAGCCGAGGAAAGTAAGTTTGTAATAAACGGTACCGAAGTTCAGCCTAAAGAAAAAATGTTAATTATTGAACCTAATGAAACAGGTTCTAGAATCATTAATATAAAAGGCGCTTACAACACAGTCAAAAATTATTCGTTTGTAGTAAGTGGCTTATATAAAGTATCGCCAAGTGGAAATGCTATTTCTGCTCCTGACTTTAAATTACCCGCTTCTCAAAATGCTTTTACTGCCGGCAACTTTAATTGCTCAATGGCTGATTTAGAGAAAAAAACAGATAAAACTATCGCAAAATTTAAATGTGTTTATAACGGTGATAAAATGGGCTTTATATATCTTTCAAAAGCTACTGTAAAAATGCCCGATGGTAATGAGTATGCAAGCACACATACTAAAACAAGACCTATTTTATTTTTGAGAGGTGATGATGATAGATTTGCATTTACCTGGGAAAAAATGAAAGGTGGAAAAGAAATGGATATGCAATTGGTAGATATGACAATAATATGGCATGATGTATTTGTAGAAGCCCCTCTTCAAAAAATAAAAGGTGCTACTGTTGAAATGCAAGATGGAACAGGCGCAGCTAATACTGTTAGTGTTGCCGGAGAAAAATCATCAACACCTGCTATTGCTAACACACCAACTCCTCCACAAACTCAAAACTCAAATAATAATAGTGCGAATAAAGAAACTACACAATATCGTGGTAGTGGCGACCCACTTAAGGGATTAAATGTAGATAAATCAACCACCCTGCAAGTTGGTAATTATTATGCCTTAATTATTGGCATTGATAAATATACCGGAAGTTGGCAATCTTTAAAAAACGGAGTAAAAGATGCTAAGGCGGTAGAAGAACTTCTTAAACAAAAATATAAAATTGACGTTTTTAAAACTTTATACGATGTTCAGGCAACTCGTAAAAACATTATCACAACTATGGAATGGCTTGCTGCCAATGTAAAAGAAAAAGATAATGTATTGATTTATTTTTCGGGACATGGAGAGTACAAACAACAATTAGGTAAAGGTTATTGGGTTCCGGTTGATGCGCAAACCAACTCCACATCTGATTATATTTCTAATAACGATATTCAAACATTTTTATCGGGTATAAAATCAAAACATACATTATTAATTTCTGATGCTTGTTTTAGCGGCGATATTTTTAGAGGAAACACCATTGGTGTACCTTTCGAAAATTCTGAAAGATATTATAAAGAGGTAAATAATTTGGCTTCTCGCCAAGCACTTACTTCAGGTGGTATAGAGCCGGTAATGGATGGTGGTAAAGAAGGGCATTCTGTTTTTGCTTATTATTTTTTAAAAGCATTAACAGGTAACACCAGTAAGTTTTACGATGCAAGTCAGCTTTTCTCAACTATTAAAATTCCTGTAACCAATAATTCAGAACAATCACCACAATTTCAGTCTATAAAAAATACAGGTGATGAAGGTGGGCAGTTTATTTTTATAAAGAAGTAGTCTTATCTCTTTTTTACTGGGTGTATCTTTTTTGTTTTATTACATTTGTTCTTTATAACAAATGGTAAAAAAGGCATCTATATATTATCTCTTATTTTTCGCATTTTCCTTTTCTTTATTTGCGCAACGCAATAACTTTCAAGCTTATTCTATAGAGCAAGGACTGCCACAGGCAACTATTTATTGCATTACCCAGGATAACAATGGTTATTTATGGCTGGGTACTGAAGGTGGGGGATTGTGTCGTTTTGATGGCATAAACTTTAAAACATTTTCAAAAAAGGAAGGTTTTTCGGGGGATATTGTTCGTAGCCTTTTATTAGATAAAAAAGGTAGATTATGGGCAGGTACAAAGGATGAAGGCTTAATTGTATATGATGGTTTAAAGTTTAAAAACATAGGTAAAAAAAATGGCTTATCAGGCACAACCGTTTTGTCAATTATTGAAGATAAAAATGGAAATATTTGGGCAGGCACCGATGATGGTGGCGTAAATAAAATAACGCAGGTAAGCAAAGATTCGTTTCGTGTACAAGTAATTGATGAGCACAGAGGATTAAGTAGCAATTCGGTTTTCAATATTCATCAGGATAAATCAGGGCATATATGGCTAGCTACTTTTGGTGGCTTAAATATTATTACACTCGAAAAAGATTCTTTTAAAATTGATCAATTAAGAGGTGGAAAAGAAATACCGAGCGATTTTATTCTTTCCATTGGCGAAGACACTGATGGCACATTATGGTTTGGAATGCTTGAAGAAGGAGTGTTTAGTATAGCACCACTTAGTAAGCCAATTAAAAATGATTATTGGGTTGAGTTGCTTTCAAGAAAAGTTACTTTATATAATCATGATAATGGTTTTACTACCAAAAAAGTGTGGGATATTTTTAAATCGAGTAAAAATGAAATGTGGTTTGCCTCGGCGGAGAATGGAATTATCCGCAACCGCACTGCTTCATTAAAACATTCTTCAAAATTTAATTTGGAGCATTATACAGATAAAGAAGGTTTACCGGGAAACCAAGTACTATGCGTATTTGAAGATAAAGAAGAAAATATATGGATTGGAACCAATAGCGAAGGCTTATGCAAGTATATGGGAGATAGATTTTCTCATTATAAAGAAAAAGATGGACTTCAAAATAATATTGTTCAAGGCATTGATCAGGATTCGGTCGGAAATTTTTGGTTAGCTACCGCAGGAGGAATTGTGCAAATGAATTTTGATAAAACAACCCCTCAATTTAAAAATTATACAACACGAGATGGTTTATTGGGAAACAACATTCTTTCAATCTCTGCCGGAAAGACATCTAAAAACCCAAATATTTGGGCTGCTATATCCGATGCAGGAATAGCTAAGTATAATGGCAAATCGTTCAGTAATTATTCTATCGAACATGACTTGCTTGATAATAGTGTTTACAGCATTTTAGTAGATAAAAGCGGTAAAGTGTGGTGTGGTACTAAAGAAGGCATTAGTTTATATGATGGTATAAAATTTTTAAATATGGATATGGCAACGCTTATGATTAGCGATAAGGATGTCAATGCCATTATACAGGATAAAAAAGGAGATATTTGGTTTGGTACAGGTGGGGGCTTAGCTAAATATGGAGGAGGAGGAGCAATAACCACGTATGATGAAGCAGAAGGCCTTCTTCATAAAAATGCTAAATCATTAACTGAAAGTGCTGATGGAAATATTTGGATAGGCACAAATAATGGTGGACTTTATATGTTTGATGTGCAGGCCGAAGGCAAAATAAAAATTAAGTTTATTGCTAATGATAGTTTATTAGGTTCTAATTCGGTTAAATCAATCGTTTTTCAGGATGAAAAAAACTTAATTGTAGGAACTGATAAAGGTTTTTGTAAAATTACTTTTGGTGATAAATGGAAAATCAATTCAGTAAAAAATTACAATGCAACAGATGGATTTATAGGTGTAGAGTGTAATGATAATGCCATATATAAAGACAAGCATAATAATGTTTGGATTGGAACCGTTAAGGGCCTAACCTGCTATGATCCAAGTGCTGATAAAACAAGTCAAAATTCACCGCAAACTCATATCACATCCGTAAAGTTGTTTTATAACGATGTTGATTGGAAAACAAAAACAGATTCAGTAGTTCCTTGGTTCAACCTTCCTGTTAATCTTAGTCTACCTTATTCCGATAACCATTTACTGTTTCAGTTTTCTGCCATATCACTTGATAATCCTCAAAAAATAAAATACAGATATCAGTTAGAAGGATTAGAAAAAGATTGGTCGCCTATAACAACGCAAACCGAACGAGATTATCCCGGACTTGCTCCTGGTACATATACTTTTAAAGTAAAAGCAATGGGTGCTAACGGCGTTTGGAATGCAGAACCAACTACTTTTACCTTTACTATTTCTCCACCTTGGTATCGTACTATTTGGTTTTATATTATTTGCATTATTTCATTTGTAGTGATGGTTTATGCTTATATAAAATTTAGAGAGCATAAATTACTCAGCGAGAAAAAAATACTGGAAGACAAAGTTTTTGAACGAACAGCCGAAGTAGTAAAACAAAAAGAAGAGCTTGAACAACAAAAAGGAATTATTGAAGAAAAAAATAAAGACATTACAGATAGCATAAATTATGCTAAGCGAATACAGGATGCTATTCTTCCGCCTATCGAATTAATTCAACAAAAATTACCAAGTACTTTCTTGCTATACAAACCTAAAGACATTATTGCAGGTGATTTTTATTGGATGGAAGAAATTGACCATATAGTTTTTATTGCAGCAGCAGATTGCACTGGGCATGGAGTGCCGGGTGCTATGGTAAGTGTGGTTTGTAGTAATGCGCTTAATAGTGCTGTAAAAGAGTTTGGTTTACGTGATACCGGAAAGATACTTGATAAAACGCGCGAACTGGTTTTAGAAACATTTAAAAAGAGCGGCGAGGAAATAAAAGATGGGATGGATATATCGCTATTAGCAATTGATGAAGCGAAACAACAAATCTCGTGGAGCGGGGCTAATAACCAACTTTGGTATATTTCAAATAAACAGTTACACGAAATTAAGGCAGATAAGCAATCTATTGGCAAAACAGATAACCCTAAACCATTTACAAAACATACTTTAGAATTTAAAAAAGATGATATTTATTATTTAATGACAGATGGTTACCCCGATCAGTTTGGAGGGCCAAAAGGAAAGAAGTTTAAATACAAACAACTTGAAGAAAAGCTACTTGCCATTAGTGATAAATCATTAAAAGAGCAGAGTGTTATTTTACGAGATGCTTTTAATGATTGGAAAGGTAATTTAGACCAGGTAGATGATGTTACCCTTATTGGCATTAAACTTTAAAAACCAACAAATATTAACTACAAAATATTTATGCGAAAGATTAGTCAATTTATTTTCTTAATTTCTATTTGTAACTCACTTACCGCACAAACACTAGATGAAAAAACGCTGGAGCTTAAGCAAGATTCTGTTTGGATAGTAAATAATTATTTTAAAATTGAACGCAATATTCCCATGCGAGATGGGGTAAAACTTTTTACTTCTATTTATATACCAAAAGACTCTTCTCAAAAACATCCTATTATGTTAATGAGAACCCCATACTCTTGTGCTCCATATGGCGAAAATAAGTTCAAAAACTTTTGGAGCAGAAACACTAAAATTTATTTGAAAGAAAAGTATATTGTAATAATGCAGGATGTACGTGGTAGATTCATGAGCGAAGGTGAGTTTGAGGATATACGACCGTATATAGAAAACAAAAAATCACCTAAAGAGATTGATGAAGCTAGTGATACATATGATGCTATTGATTGGATGGTAAAGAGTATCCCAACAAATAATGGAAAGGTGGGAGTAAGCGGAATTTCATACCCTGGTTTTTATTCTACTATGGCGGCCTTGAGTGGACATCCGGCATTAAAAGCGGTAAGCCCGCAAGCACCGGTTACCAATTGGTTTATCGGCGATGATGTGCATCACAACGGCGCTTTTTTTCTGTTAGATACATATGGCTTTGATTATTTTTTTGGTAAGCCCCGTCCAAAACTTACTACTGAAGAGGGTGCTTTTTTTAATTTTAATAACGATGATAATTATGATTTTTTCCTAAAAGTAGGAACACTAAAAAATCTTACCCAAATGTATATGGGGGATACTGTTAAGTTTTGGACTCAAGAAATGAATCACCCTAACTACGATGAATTTTGGAAATCGCGTACAATTACGTATCATTTAAAAAATGTAAAGCCTGCTATGCTTATTACGGGTGGTTTGTTTGATGCTGAAGATTGCTGGGGAGCATGGAACACCTATAAAACAATTGAAAAACAAAGCTCTATTACAAATAATAAATTGGTTATGGGGCCTTGGTTTCATGGTGGTTGGGCTAAATCGGATGGAAGTCATTTAGGTAATGTTCAATTCGGTAAAGGAGTTAATGATTTTTATTATTCGAAAATTGAATTGCCTTTTTTTAATTATTATTTAAAAGGGGAGGGTGATGCAAAACAAATCTCAGAAGCAACAATTTTTATAACAGGAGAAAATAAATGGACTGCGTTTAATGAGTGGCCTCCCAAAAATGTAGAGCTAAAGCCTATTTATTTAAATGAAAAAGAATCTTTAAGTTTTACTAAACCAAATACAACAACCATAAGCTTTTCTGAATATATAAGCAATCCTGATAAGCCTGTTCCTTATACAGAAGATGTACATTTAACACGAACACGTGAGTATATGGCAGACGATCAACGTTTTGCCTCACGCAGACCGGATGTACTTACTTTTAAAACGGGCGTATTGGATAATGATGTTACTTTAGCCGGACCGGTGCTTACGGATTTATTAGTTAGTTTATCTACGACCGATGCGGATTTTGTGATGAAATTAATAGACGTTTTTCCTGATACATTTAATTATTCTAAGGATGATAAGTATCCTATGGGCGGCTATCAAATGTTGGTGCGTGGCGAAGTAATGCGCGGAAAGTTTAGAAATAGTTTTGAAAAACCGGAGCCATTTACACCAGAGAAAATTACACAAGTAAAATTTGAATTACCTGATGTAGCGCACACTTTTAAAAAAGGGCATCGCATTATGGTTCAAATTCAAAGCTCTTGGTTTCCTTTGGTTGATAGAAATCCACAACAATTTGTAGATATTTATTATTGTGATAAAGAAGATTTTGTTAAATCAACTATTCGCATTTATCACGATAATAAAAATGCGTCCTCTATTTTATTACCTATATTAAAAAAGTAAAACTAATTGCCTTTTACTATTTTGTGAGTATATACTTTATCCTCAGAAATTATTTTTAGATAATATGTTCCATTTGCAAGATTAGTAAGTGAAACAGAAAACTCGTGTTCACTAGGTATAAAGCCTAATAATTTTTGTCCTAATACATTATATAATTCTACATTTCTTGGGAAATTAGAAAAATCATTTACTTCAATATTTACTACATCAGTAGCCGGATTTGGATAAACTACTAGCGATTGCAGACTTCTTAAATAAGCATATTCGTTTATCACTCTATTATTCAAGGATAAAATATTTAAATTGGGATCAAAAAAAATGCTATCCACTTTAAATTTTAGATTGACATAAAAAACTTGACCTGATGATGTATGATTAAATATAATAGTGGTGTCTTTTCCTTCACCTTTAAATTCAATTGGTACGGGCATTTCAAAGAAAGAAACTGAGTTATCAGATGTACTTTGATTGATAGTTAATTTTAATTGGTTGTTTTTATCCTGATTGTATAAAACTAAGTAAGAAGGATATCCTTGTCCGTAAAACCATTCCTGAAAAAACTTAGTAAGTGTTTGCCCCGATACATTTTCTAAATGTTGTTGCAACATGCTTGTTTTAGCAAATGAATATGCAATTGTAGGATCGTTTAAATAATTTCGGATGCCTTTAAAAAACAAACTATCGCCTAAAATACAACGTAGCATGTGCAATAAATAGGCGCCTTTATTATAGGTTAGTCTATTATCAAAAACGCGGGCTACACTAGTTGTATCATCTACATAAACAGATCCGTTTGGTACAGAAGTTATATTGCCACTTGTTGAATTTCTCCAATTTAAAAAATACTGCTCGCCAAATAAAGTGGTTAAACTAATAGCGGTACAATAAACAGCAAAACCTTCATTAAGCCAAATATCTCGCCAGGTGGCACAAGTAACTCTATCTCCAAACCATTGATGTGCTAATTCATGCGCCAATAAATCAATAGAAAATCCTCCTACAAAACTCATAGTTTGATGTTCCATACCACCGCCCCAACCGAATTGGGCATGCCCGTATTTTTCATCAGCAAAAGAATAGGGAACAAACAAACTATCGTAGTAATGAATTACTTTAAGTAATTGTTTATCAGTAGTTCTTGAATAAGTACTATCTTCAGGATATACATAGTATAACACAGGAGTAATTCCACTTTGTAATTGAGCTGTGTCAATGTAGGATGCGTAATTAGTTACGGCTTGTGCAATTAAATAGGCTGCAATAGGATGTCTGTGTTTCCAATGGTAAGTATAATTAGCACCCTGTGTAATTACTTCTTTTAATAAACCATTACTTGCAGCTTTATTGCCTGGTGGAATAGTAATATAAGTATCAATTGAATCTGCTTTATCAGTCAGTGTCATTTTACATGGCCACCAATCTCTTGCGCCATAGGGTTCTGATAAAGTCCATATAACAGGGTCATGATTTGAGCCATGTGTGCTTTGTGTAAAGGAACCGAAACCCGAAGATGGGGGAGTGCCATGATAAAAAACGGTAATAGAATCTAAAATGTTAACATTAATACTGGTAGGAAAATGTATTTGAAGTATATCGCCCGTTTGTTGCGCAAAAACAATTTTAAAATTATGATACAAAACGCTATCAATGCTTAAAGTGATAGATGCATCCATTTGTAAACTATCTATAATCGATTGTGGCTTAAAATAGGTAGTAATGTTACCAGAAACAGCATTTATAGCCGGGTTTATATTCCAACAGCAACGATAATATTTTACATCGTAGTTGTCACTAACAGCACAAGTTGATGCATTACGAGCTGATAAAAAATATTTTTTTTCATTTTCAATAAGAGATGAAAAAGAAGTTTGAGCACAAAAATAATTGGCAGTAAAAAAAAGCAAAATAAAAGCAATTCTTTTCATCTCAATAAAGGTAATAAATATCGATATAACCCCATATAAAGAAGGCTAATTTAACTTTTGAGTTGGCCTAGAGCTTTAAGATTTTCTAAATGTAAACTCAAAAACAAAAGCTTGTGAATTAGTTGAGTTTGGATTTGGGAATTGCCAACCTAGTGACATGGATATATTTTTTGTAAAATAAACCACCATGCCTGGTACCCATATTCCCATAGAATTATTTCCATATAACCAATCAGCTTGTATATGAAAATGATGTTCAATAATTGCCCATTCAAAACCTGCCATACAACCTAATTCATTTCCACTACCTACAAAATAAGGATTGCCATAATAAGCCCCGGTTACCAATTTTAATTTATGAGTTGGTTGATACACAAATGTTGCATAGTCAAAAGTTACGGGTCTTATTTCTTTTGAGTAAGAGGTGAGGTTTAACCCACTTTGTGTGCCTATGCCAATTTTAAAATGCTCGTTCAAATGAAACGCTTTTTGAGCATTAATTAAAAGGATTGGGCCTAAAGGAGCATTATAATCTTTATCATTTACTAAAAATGTTTTGGCATGATTATCAAAATTTACTCCAAAAACATTAAAACCCACCTCAAAGCCGTGCCCTAAACCCCAGGTAAAAGTTGTATTAGAGCTA
>Ga0134126_10006828_pt1 | contig 14346 bp, 13 predicted proteins | sample KB31752_FD_96881 | JGI IMG/M metagenome (GOLD analysis project Ga0134126, IMG submission 96881) | Terrestrial soil microbial communities with excess Nitrogen fertilizer from Kellogg Biological Station, Michigan, USA - KB3-175-2 | ecosystem: Environmental > Terrestrial > Soil > Unclassified ... | reverse complement strand
GACGTTAACAAGATCTCTCAATCTGTCCAGCTGACGACGTGACGACCTTGGCAAGCCGGTTCGCTATCGCTGGTGGCGGCGGAGGCGCCGAGTCCGACGCGTTGTAGTACGAGATAGACCGATAACAGCAGGTCATACCGCCATCCGCAGGATTGTTGCGGCGTGGGCCTGCTTGGACGCTGAGGTGATGGATGAGGTCGAGGACAACATCCAGCGTCGTCGCAATGCGCGTTTGATGGCCACTACCGACGAGCAGATCACACTCGATGAAGCATTGAGACGCGTGCGCGAGCAGTTCGGCGCGGTACGGGGCGATCCCGTGGTCAGCCAGGAACGCCCTCAGGCGATGCCGCACTAAGCCAGCAGGGATGGTCGTCGGGATCGCGTACTGCAAACGCCTGCCCCCGGAACTCGCAGGCTCAGAGGCAGGCGTCGCCATAGTCAGTGATCGTGACCCGGACACGAGGGAGGTGCCTTCAGGGGTGCCCCCAGCAGGTCCCCCGGCCCGGAATTGCCCGGCCCACCACCGCCGTTGTTTTGCCCCGGGGAGCACTGCTTATCCCCGGGTCCTGGAGGCTCCGCAAGGGCGGGCGCTGCTGCTCCGAGCACCAGTGTCAATGCCGCGGCCACCGCCGCCCCGAACCTACCTAGCTTGCTCATGCCCTGTCTCACCTTCTGCGCTATCCCGATGCCGGCCAACCCACAGGTCCCTGGACAACGAGCGCAGCTGATCATACGTTACGTGAAAAATCAGTTACTCTAAGCTACATCAAGTTCAAGTTTGATCGTTTAGTCCTCGACGAGCGCACGATGGCAGGCCCCTTGACCCCCCAGTCGGTCCATGACGATCTGTCACCTGTGACCTGTCGGTCGACGTTGGTACCTGTGCTAGCGAGGATGGCGAGATCCGGTGGCGTTGCTGTCAGGTCCCGCTTCACCGCGACTCTCGCTTGTAAGCAGTCATCCCTCCAGCGCTCTCCTCACCGGCGAATATCCCGATGGTTGGCGAGCATTCGACGTTCAGTTAGCGGCTCACTAAACGATCTACATCGGAATCGATGCGTCGGGGAACCATAGCCCGCCCACCGATCGGAATTTACGTCCACTGACCCGATCTCGGGGCAAGCGGTTGGCGTCCGCTGCTTACCGGGATCGGCGTGCACCGCTGTGGTCACCCGTGGCCGGACCAGCTCGGAGCAGCTGTGGGCCAGATCTGGTTGCAGGTTTAGGGATCAGCGGCTGTGGGCTGTGGGTGTTCAGCGGTTCGGTGGCGGCGATGACCGCCAGCGGGGGTCACTGGTCCACGACTGGGGTCATACAGCTTGTGGTAGATCATCGCGCGCCCACCACGTCCGGTGTCGGTCTGCATACACCGCCACCTGCGGGTTCTCCACACTAACGGTCAGAGGATTGGCTCAGCGGCTGAGCTGGGTTGGGTTGGCTAGGCCTCGAAGTGCTAGCGAGGGTGCGCCGAGCGATCGACCATCGAGGAGCGGCGGAGACCGCCATGTTTGTTGATGCCATGTTGAACTTTCGGGCATGTTCCGATCATTTCGACAAGCTATTACTGACGATGACACTCAGCAGCACTGGCTTGCCTGTTCAGTGGTTCGAGGCCTGACGACAAAATGCGAGGTGGCCGCTATGAATACAGCGGTGAAAGAAGACCGAGTGAGAGATTTCCGTGAGCAGGTAATCAGGGATGCAGCAGCCGCGCTCAGCGGTGTGACCGTGTCGATCGGTGACCGGTTGGGTTTGTATACCGTGATGGCGGGAGCGGGTCCGCTGACTTCGCACCAGGTGGCAGCCTCCACCGCGCTGGTCGAGCGTTACGTGCGGGAATGGCTGGCGGTACAGGTCGCCAGCGGGTATATCGAATACGACCCTGTAGAGAAGACGTACACGTTGCCCGACGAGCGGGCGGCGGTGCTGGCTGACCCCATGTCTCCGACTTACCTTGCCGGTGCTTTCCTCAGGTTGCAGGCTGCCTATGCGACCGAGGATCAGCTGGTGGAAGCCTTTCACAGTGGATCAGGGGTGGGCTGGGATGAACATCCCGATGCCTTATTCTCGGGAACGGCGAAATTCTTCCGATCCGGTTACCTGGCCAACATCGTGGAGGGCCAGGGATGGCTCCCCGCGCTGGACGGCATGGTCGACAAGCTCACTGCCGGCGGCCGGGTGGCGGATGTGGGATGCGGGTTCGGCTATTCCACCATCGTCATGGCGCAAGCCTTCCCGGCGTCAACGTTCGTAGGGTTCGACTACCACCGACCGTCCATCGAGGCGGCCAGCAAACTCGCCGCGGAAGCCGGAGTCGCCGACCGGGTCAGCTTCGAAGTGGCCAGCGCACAAGAGTTCCCCGGCACCGGATATGACCTGATCACCTGCTATGACTGCTTACACGACATGGGTGATCCGGCCGGTGCCGCCCGGCACGCCCGGCAGGCCATTGCCGATGACGGCACCTGGATGATCGTGGAACCTAATACCTCGGAACGACTCGAGGACAACATCGGCAATCCGGTCCGGCGCATGTTCATGGCCGGCTCGATGATCTTATGCCTGCCCACCGCGCTGGCCCAACACGGACCGTACGCCCTGGGCAACCACGCCGGTGAACACGCCATCCGCGACATCGTCGTCGGAGAAGGCTGGAGTCGATGGCGGCGGGCCACCGAAACACCGGTCAACCTCGTCTATGAAGCCCGCCCATAGCATCAACAGTCGTCAGGTGACCTAAGCCGGGCCGAGTGGGCTGACCGGCCTGGTTCGTTCAGGAGGTGTTCGAGATCGCTGATGGACATGGGCTTGGTCAGGTGCGCGTCGAACCCGGCCGCTAGCGATTGTTGACGGTCGGCATTTCGGCTATACCCGGAGTGAGCAACGAGCCAGACTGGTTGGGAGGCGAGGTCTGCCCGGAGGCGCCGGGCTACCTCGTAGCCGGTAATGTCGGGTAGCCCAAGATCGCAGAGTATGAGGTCGAAGTGCTGCTGATGGGCAGCGGCAAGCCCATCAGCACCGGTATGAACAACGGTCACGTCGTGACCTCGGCGTTGCAATAACGTTCGGTAGGTAGCGGCCAAATCGAGGTTGTCCTCGATGATCAGCGTGCGCAGTGCTGTCGGGACCTGTGACGCGCTGAGCAGCTGCGCTGGGCAGGCGTCGAGCACGTGGGTCAAGGGCAGCTCAACACGGAACTCGGCGCCGGTGGCGGGGCCCTCGCTATCAGCAGAAACGGTGCCACCGTGGAGTTCAACAATGCTGCGTACGATGGCAAGACCAAGGCCCAGGCCGCCTGCGTCGGTCATGCCCGAAGGTACTGCTCGAGCAAAGACCTCGAAGAGCTTGTCAGCTGCAGCAGGTTCGAATCCGATGCCATCATCTCGCACGGTCAACACTGCCTGGCCGGCTGCGCCGGCCAACTCGACTCGGACGGTCCCGCCGGGGTGGGTGTATTTGCAGGCGTTGCTGAGCAGGTTGCCGAGCATCTGCGCGAGCCGGATGCCATCTCCCTCCACGAAGACCGGTTCAGCGGGAACCGACAGCCGCAGCGTTCGATCCGTCCGGGCATATTCGGGCCGGATGTCCTTCACCGCAGCATCAACGGTGGTTCGCAGGTCCAGGGGCCGCCGCACTACCTTTAACCGGCCGGTCAGTGCCCTGCTAGCGTCGAGCAGATCGTCGGTCATTCGCACCAGGGCATTGACCTGCCGCTGAAGCACGGCCAGAGCAGGATGGTCGTCGGCATCCAGCGCGAGCAGCTCGGTGGCAGCCAAGACTGCGGCGAGCGGATTGCGCAGCTCATGGGACAGGGTGGCGATGAACCGGTCCTTGGCCTGCTGTTGCTCTTGCAGTGCCTGATCCGCGCTCGCTAGGTTCGCATAAGCTTCGCGCAGCTGCTGGTTGACTTCCTGCAGCTCGCGGGCCCGGATGAACAGGTCGGCCTCCATACGCTCAGCGCGCATCTGTAGTTCGGCGGTCGCGCGCTGCTGGTTGCGTTCCACGCCATGCAGCTGGACGAACTCGGTAACGTCCTCGACCCGGTGGATGATGTGCGTAAGTCGTCCGTCAGCTCCGAAGACGGGCACATTGACCGGGCTCCAGTACCGTTCGACGAAGTGTTGTCCGGCATCGTTGCGGTCAACTGGGATGTCGTAGCGTTGCAGCGCCATGGTGTCGGCTTCACCGGTGGCCAGGACGGTTTCCAAGGAGCGACGCAGGTTATGCACTCCGTCTGCGGTGGGATCATCGGGGTTATCAGGGAATGCCTCGAAAATCGGCCGTCCGAGCAGAGCGTTCCGGTCGGTAGTAGTCGCCGCTAGGTAAGCCTCGTTGACCGCGACAATAACCAGGTGCGCATTCAGCACAAGACACGGTGACGGTGCGGCGAAAAACAGCCGCTGGTAGTCCAATACTGGATCGGGATCGCAGGCAGTCATGTCGTAGTCACGGATCCAGTCGATATCCGAAACCGCGAACCGTGGTGATGTGGGGCACCGTCACGTTGTGTGCGAGAAGTTTGCGACGGACCCGGTAGATGTGTTCGGCGACTGTTGATGGTGTCTGCCACTCCCCTGATGAGTCCCATACGTGCTCCAGTAGCTGCTGCGGCGAAAAGGTCTGGCCGGGCGAGGCTGCCAGGAAAGCCAGCAGGGTGTACTCCAGGGGGGTGAGGGCGATCGGGGTTGTTGCGGCACTGATCTGTCGGGCTGCGGTGTCAATCAGTAGCGCACCAAGGCGGATGGTCGACGGTGGGTGCTCCGGCCGGGCTCGGCGTAGCACCGCCCGGATCCGAGCGGCAAGTTCCCGCTGCGAGAAGGGCTTGACCAGGTAGTCATCGGCACCTAGTTCCAGCCCGATCACCCGATCAGTCTCCTCACTACGCCCAGTCACGATAATGATCGGAACGTCGCTGGTACTTCGAAGCGTGCGGAGTAGATCAAGCCCGCTGCCATCAGGCAGGCCCAAATCGAGCACGATCAGGTCCATCGGCTCCCGGCGCGCCGCAGCCAACCCTGACTTGATATCCAGGGCCCCCACCACACGAAACCCGTCTTGTTCCAGGTACGTCCGCGACATCGCGACGAGATCGGGTTCGTCATCGATGAGGCCGATCAGGGGACGGTGACGGCATCCCTTGCCAACGGCGTTCTCAGTTGCAAATCCCATCTGTTGATCCAATGTTGAACGATCAGGCATCCCGCGATCATTTCGACAGGGTATTACGGACGATAACACCGAACAGCATTCACGAGACACCGAATTTACGAGCATGCATCGGCAAGCAGGCACACCCGCGGCAGCATGACATCACCGCTCACCTGAGCCCTCATCTCCGCTGGATGCATACCTACCCACGGCAGCCAACGCAGCGCGCTGAGATATTGACCATAGGAAACGACCCGACGACATGGTGAATGGCTCATACATACTTTCCGAGCCGTGATAGGCCGTGGTGTGGGGACGGTTCCCAATGAGAGGAATTGATATGCGTACGCGAAGTGTTCACCACGCGAGCCGGAGTGCGCTGGTCGTGGGAGCTGGGGTCAGCGGGCTGACAACCGCCTTGTGCTTAGCGCGTCGAGGGCTTCAGATCACGATCGTGGCCGACCAGGTCTCACCGGGCATCACCTCAAATGTCGCCGGGGCCTTGTGGGAGTGGCCCCCAGCGGTATGCGGACGCCACCACGACGACGTGCTGTTGGCGCCGTCTAAGGCCTGGAGCCTGACCTCCTACTTGCGATTCCGACAACTGGCCCAGGTCCCCCACCGCACCGGCGTGTTTCTTAGGCCAGCCAACTCCTACTTCCGGCGACCCGTCGAAGACGATCCGGCAGAACTGACCAAGATGCACGAGCTGGCAGAGCATGTCCTGGGCTTTGTCCATAGTGCTGACATCATCACAAACAACGGTGTGAACCCGGACGCCGCAGTGGTGGACGCCTACCGATTCTTAGCACCGATGATTGATACCGACCGCTACCTGAGCTGGCTACACCGACAAGTCGCGCTGGCCGGGTGCACACTGCTGCGCGGGCGTGTTTCGGGTGATCTGCGCAGTCAAGAACACCAGCTGCGACGCCAGTTCGGCGCCGACCTGATCGTCAACTGCACCGGCCTGGGCGCCTATGAACTCGCCGGTGACACTGACCTGTGTCCCCACCGGGGAGCGGTAATCCGCATCGACAACACCGGAAAACACATGCCTCGGATCACCGCGGCGCACTGCGTCGCCAACGACCCCGCGACCGACCACCAAGACATGATCTTCATCGTGCCCCGGGGAGATGATCGACTACTCCTGGGTGGGCTGGTGGAGCCTGGCGAGTGGGAGACGAACGTGAGCCTGGACTACCCGCCCATTGCTGATCTGCTTCGGCGCAACGTGCAGTTCTTGCCGATCATGGCCAGCGCAACACTCGACCACGCCGAACCCCTCCGCGTGGGCCTTCGCCCGTTCCGCAGGCAAAGCGTCCGGCTCGAGCACGAACCGGACACCAGAATCATCCACAACTACGGCCACGGTGGCGCCGGAGTCAGTTTGTCCTGGGGCTGCGCAGAACACGTCACTGCGCTGGCCACACGGCTACTCGATGACCCATGGCCCTCCCAGCGGGCACACCCGACAACCCTGACGCAAGAAAGCACGCCCTTCAAGTCCGCACCGTTTATGACGCGCATCCCCATCACCGACCGGCCTCATCGGCCGGTAGCCTCTGCGCTACTAAACTAAACCCAAGCGATTTCCCCGGTGGCCAGCACGTCCCCCGTTGGCTGATGGGTAGCAAGTAGCGTCGATACTGGCCCGCATGCATTCCCGCGGATCTGTACGACTCTTTTGAGCGTTGTACTCGGTCGCGAGATGCAGCTACCGCAGTATTCCTGCACATCGGCGAAGTTTAGTGGGCGCGGCAGGGGTCGAACCTGCGGCCTCTCGCTTGTAAGTCCTGGGCGCACCGTGTGCCGCAGTGTGCACGTGGTATCCCACCTCCGAGGACCTTCGGACGTGATGTGGGTCTGTTCGCTGTCGTGCTGGGGTCGTTGCTACACGACTGCTACATCGTGGGGACTCCCCCAGCGGCTGCTTGCGCGCACGACACGATGACGGTGAGCGATCTCCGCTCTGGGTGGCTCGTGAAACTCCAGAGGTCTGGGTTAGGTGATCACCGCGTCGTTGTACCGCACAACCTGGTCCCTGGTGATTACCAATGCCAAAGGGAAGTAACCGGTAACGAGCGCCGAGCTAGGCAGAACTTCCTGTTAGAAGAGAAAGCGTGACGCTCTGTAAATCCCTGTGCACTTCCTGTCGTTCAAGCTGTGGTCGGTGATTTGTCCACTAGCAAAGAGTAACGCCCACGTACCCCCTCGCGATGGTATTCAGGAATACACCTGCGACCGTGGAACACACGCAAAACACGGAAGGCGGACGGGCATGAGGTCCCGAGCAACCCAAGCCTACGGTCCGGCTAGAAAGTGCACCGCGTCGTCACGCAGCAATAATCTGGAGAAGGCAAGGTCATGAAGCGGTTCGTCGCTATTGTTGCGGCCAGCGGAGCGCTGGTCGGTGCTGGGGCTGCAGTGGCTCCTGTTGCATTTGCCGACGCTAGTGCCGCATTGGCTGACGGCCCTGGCGTCGTTTGCTCGGCACCGCAATCCGGGAATTCCAACCCCGCTCTTTCTTTCCCAGGGGCGCCGGCGCACTCATTCCCGTTGACCGGCGTGTATCCGGGCAAAAGCTCCGGCTCGAATGCACCACTCGTTATTGCCTGCGGACCGGGGCAGCGATAATCGCGGCCCAAGGCGACAGGGCGGGCGGCGCGCGGCGGGGATGGAACCAAATCTCACGGCCCCGCACTAGGCCCGGACCTCATCGGCGTCGCGGCAAGCTCCTGCCAGGGGTCGTCCGAGCTGGCCCGGGAAGCTGCCGTCGACGTGCCAAAACAAACCATCGGTCTTCGGCCCCTCAACTTTATCGGGACGACACCGCCGGCGGTCGTGAGGCTGATCAACAGTCCGCAGAGACCAAAGGTACCGCCCTTGGCGCCAATCGGCGTGTTCTCCGACGTTAACCAGGTAACTGACTCGACATCTAGGTCTTTAAGTTCGGCGTGCAGCTGTCATATCGACCGATCGACCTCTTCAGATTCAACTTCTGGCTCCGGCTCAACGGCCAGGACAAGATCCTGCAGCACCTGACCTGGAATGATGTCAACCTCGACTCCGCAGAATTGACCTTGGGCCACCAGCTTCAACGCGTCAGCGGCCAACTTCTCCACCGGGAAACCAAAACCGGCAGCTCGGACAACGCGGTCCTCCCATTGCCCGACATCTGCGTTAGCGCACTTCGTCAACGAAAAATCGAACAAGACACAGCACGACAAGCCGCCGACGTCGCCTGGCACGAGGGCGGATGGATCGTCACCACACGCTGGGGCACCCCCATCGAACCCCGCAACTTCAACCGCGCCTGGGATACCCGCTGCCGCAAGGCGGGAGTACGAAAGATCACCGTGCATGACGGCCGCCGCACCTGCGCTACCTTGCTCATCGACCTCGACGTCCACCCTCGAGAGGTCATGCAAATCCTCCGACATGCCCAAATCTCCGTCACCATGGAGGTCTACGCCCAAGCCTCCTCACGAGCCACCCGCGCCGCGCTCAAGCGCCTGGGAGACAGCCTCAACGGATGACGAACTGCTGTACTTCGCTGCTGTACAGCACACATTGGTCCCCGAATGGTCCCCAACTTCGCGCGATTCCAGAACCCACAAAGATCAACCCACAACAGAAAAGGACCCGCTGACCTGGCATTTCAACCAGCGTCAGCGGGCCTGGTGTTGGTCGGGACGACAGGATTTGAACCTGCGACCCCTTGACCCCCAGTCAAGTGCGCTACCAAGCTGCGCCACGTCCCGGCCGCGCCCTCGCGGGCGTGTTGTCAGCGTAGCGCAGCCGGCGTAGTTACCGGAGTTCGCGTTCAGGGCCGCCAGTCCTCCCGCCAATCGGGATGTGCGTCATACACCGACGCCACCAGGCCGAGCATGGCTCCGTCACGCTGACGGTGAGCTTCCTCCCGGAGAAATGCCGCTTTTTCGGGAAACGGAACGGGGACACGTTCTTCCCTGGCTTCGACCGGCCCCGCAACCAGCAGCAACCCCTGCTGGTCGTCGGTGCGCATGATGCGCAGCCGGCCGCGGCGCTCTGCTTCATCGATGTGCGGTAGCTCGCCTGCCTCAAGCCGCCGCTCGTCGTCGGCGAGCCGGGCGAGCACGAAGCCACTGAGATCCTCCATGCAAGCAGGAGTTCCCGACGCGGGGCACAGCTAAGCCGACGCCGCGCCGGGGCGCACCATGTTCACCGAGCGGGATTACCGCAGCGCCACCGCGCCGTCGAGCAGCTCGTGCAGGGCCTGCGCGGAAGGCATCCCCTCCAGCCGGCGTCCATTCGTCAGGATGGTGGGGACAACGGTGATCTCCAGCTCATGGGCCCGGCGCAGCGCCCGCTGGTGCGTCGCGGCGTAGCGACCGCTGTCCAGCGCCGCGCGGAAATCATCGGCGTCCAGGCCGAGCTGCGCGGCGACCTCTGTCAAGACCTCCGGCCGGCCGATGTCACGCTGCTGGACGAAGAACGCGCGAAATATCTGCTCGGTGTAGCGCTGCCCGAGACCTCGCTCGGCGGCATACGCAAAGCCCTCGAAGGCCAGCCGGCTATAGGGCTGCGGCGACACCCGAGGCAGCACGATCGGGACGCCCATGCGCTCGGCCATTGGGTAGACCACCTGTTGCCACGTCGATTGCAGGTAATCACCCTCGGGTCGCAACGTCGGCGTCGGTTCCGGGCGAAGCTCGAATGGTTGCCAGGAGATTTGCACATCAGTGCCCTCGACGGCATCCGCGAGTGGTTGCTCAGCGAGATAGCAGAAGGGGCAGACGAAATCGGAAAACACCTCGATCGTGGCGGACACACCAAACCTTTCCGTCGCATCCTGGTTGTGACTCCACCTTGCCCCTCAACCCGCACACCAGTCCAAGAGTCGTGACCAGCATCTCCGCGAAGGCGCTAACGTGAGCGGCGTTCTCGAACACGGACGGAGATGCGCACCGGGCTACCGGTGAATCCGAACGTCTCTCGCAGCCGCCGCTCCAGAAACCGGCGGTAGCCGGCTTCCAGGAACCCGGTGGTGAACAACACGAAGGTGGGCGGTCGGGTGCCGGCCTGGGTGGCGAAAAGAACCTTGGGTGCGCGACCCCCGCGTACCGGCGGTGGCGTCGCCGAGATCACCTCGGACAACCACGCGTTGAGTTGCCCCGTGGGTACCCGCCGGTCCCAGGATTCCAGGGCGGTGCGCAGCAGCGGCGCTAGCTTGCCAACGGATCGTCCCGTGCGCGCCGAGATGTTCACCCGCTCCGCCCAGTTCACCCGAGCCAGGTCACGGTCCAGTTCCCGGATCAGCTCCCGGCGCCGGTCGTCGTCGACCAAGTCCCACTTATTGAATGCCAGCACCAGCGCGCGGCCGCATTCGATAACCGACGTGATCACTCGCTGGTCCTGCTCGGTGATCGGCTCGCTGGCGTCGATGAGCACCACCACCACCTCGGCGGCCTCGATCGCCGCCCGGGTGCGCAGCGATGCGAAGTACTCGGTGCCGCTGGCGGTCCGCACCCGCTTGCGCAAGCCGGCCGTGTCCACGAACCGCCACATCTCATCGTCGAGCTCCAGCAGCGAGTCCACCGGATCCACCGTGGTGCCGGCGACCTCGTGCACCACCGACCGCTGCTCGCCCGCCAACCGGTTGAGCAGGCTCGATTTACCGACATTGGGCTTGCCGACAAGCGCAACGCGGCGCGGTCCCGCACTGCGCGTGACACCCTCCCGCGGCGCGGACGGCAACACGCCCAGTACCGCGTCGAGCAGATCGCCGGTACCGCGCCCGTGCAACCCGCTCACCGGATGCGGCTCGCCCAGCCCCAAGGTCCACAGCGCCGCGGTATCGGCGACCAGTCGCTCGTCGTCGACCTTGGTCGCGGCCAGCACCACCGGTGTCGGCGAGCGGCGCAGCACCCGGGCTACCGCCTCCTCCGCCTCGGTCGCTCCGACCGTGGCGTCGACCACCAGCAAAATCGCGTCCGCGGTGCGCATGGCCAGCTCCGCCTGCGCCGCCACGGCGGCCTGCAGACCCCGCGCGTCGGGCTGCCAACCTCCGGTGTCCACCACGGTAAACCGGCGGCCGTTCCACAGCGCGTCGTAGGCCACCCGGTCCCGGGTCACCCCGGGCACGTCCTGCACCACTGCCTCGCGGCGCCCCAGAATGCGGTTGACCAGCGTCGACTTACCGACGTTGGGCCGGCCCACTACGGCGAGCACCGGTTGCTCAAGCGCGACGTCCGGCTCCATCTCGACCGTTGTGGCGGCATCGAGCGCTGTCCACTCGGCCTCGTCGGACCAGATCCCGTCGTCAGGCGCCAGGCCGCTCATCACGCTCCCTCTCCTCGCGCCACATCCGGTCCACCCCGGCGGCGGATCGCATCCAGTTCGGTGACCAGTGCAGCCAGCCGGTTGCGCACCTCGTGGGTGGCTGTGGCCAGCACAGCTCGGCCCTTGCCCGGCGGTACCGCGAATGGCTGCCCGACCAGGACATCAACCCGCGGCCGAAATCGTCGACGGCTACCCGGCGGCCGGCGCGTTCCCCGGATCGCCACTGGCAGTATTGTCGCGCCCCCGGTTCGAGCCAGCCACGCGGCACCCTGCTGCGCGTCTCGCACCTCGCCATCGCCGCGGGTGCCCTCCGGAAAAACCACCACGACGCCCTCGTGACGCAGTAGCCGCACCGCGGTGAGCAGCGGCGCCCGATCAGCCTCGCCGCGACGTACCGGCAGCTGCCCGATCCGGGGCAGTAGCCAGCCCAGCGGTCCGCGAAACATCTCCTCCTTGATCAGAAAAGCGGTACGCCGACCCAGCAGTCCGTACAACAGCGGGCCATCGACCATCGCGCTGTGGTTGGCCACCACAACCACCGGACCGGTAGCCGGGATCCGTTCCTGATGCCAGATCCGCAGCCGGAAGCCGGCGTAGAAACACCAGGTCCCGATCCAGCGGGTAAAGCCCTGCAACCACAGCCAGGTGCCCTCGGGCACTTCCAGCGTCACAGTGGATCCCGAACTGCCGGGGCGACCAGACCACGCGCCACAGCCAGGTCATGCAATCGGTCCAGAACGTCATCGACGTCCAGCGCGGTGGTATCCAGCTCGACGGCATCATCGGCGGCGCACATCGGCGAGGCTTCCCGGCTCGCGTCGAAGCGGTCGCGGCGGTCCACCGCGGCTCGGACGGCTGCCAGGTCGGACATGCCGTCCTGCGCTGCTCGGCGTGCCGCCCGCTGAGCAGCCGTCGCCGTCAAAAAAACCTTCAACGGCGCATCCGGTGCTACCACGGTCCCGATATCACGCCCCTCTACCACGATCCCACCGGCGCTAGTGGTGGCCTCGGAGATGATCCGACGCTGCTGGGCGACGAGCAGCGCCCGCACCTGGACCACCGCGGACACCGGACTCACGGCAGTCGTCACCGCCGCGCCGCGGATCTCCTCCGAGACGTCCTCGCCATCCAGCAGTACGAACGAGGAATCGGGATCGGTATCTACCTCGATATGCCGCCGCGCTACTTCCGCACTGACCGCAGCGGACTCAGCTGGATCCAGCCCAGCCTTCAGGACGCCCAGTGCGGCGGCTCGATACATCGCCCCGGTATCCAGATAGCGCGCGCCCAACGAGGCCGCCAACCGCCGGGCCACGGTGGACTTCCCGGTACCGGCCGGCCCATCTACCGCCACGATCCCCCGCAACCTACCTCCTGTCCGCACCGTCCCCATTCTGCCCGACGCATTCAGCGGGCTCAGCGGGGTAAAACGGGCCCGAATAACGCCGCTGAGCCCGGCTGAATGCGGGATTGGGCGTTAGCGGCCTACGGCGCGGTTGAGGGTGCCCACTTCAGCGCGGGATAGGGCGCGGACGGTGCCGGGGCGTTGTTCGCCGAGGCGGACGTCGGCGATCGCGGTGCGGACCAAGCGGTGGACCGGGTGACCGACCTCGGCGAGCAGGCGGCGCACGATGTGTTTACGGCCCTCGTGCAGCACCACCTCAACCAGCGCCTTGCCGGGCAGGGCCTGCACGACCCGGAATCCGTCGACGGCCACTGGGCCATCGTCGAAGTGCACTCCAGCGCGCAGGGTACGGCCCAGCGACCGGGGCACCGGGCCGGATACCTCGGCCAGGTAGGTCTTGAGCACCCGGTAGGAGGGATGCATCAACCGATGTGCGAGTTCCCCGTCGTTGGTGAGCAGCAGCAGGCCCTCGGTGTCCGCGTCGAGACGTCCGACGTGGAACAAGCGCTGTGCCCGGTCGGCCACATAATCGCCGACGCAGGGCCTTCCGCGGTCATCGGACATCGTGGAGTGCACGCCGCGGGGCTTGTTCAAGGCCAGGTGCTCCACGTCCGAACGCAGTTCCAACCGCATGCCATCGACGTGGATGACGGCGTTGTCGGGGTCGACCCGCACCCCCATCTCGCGCACCACAGCCCCGTCCACTTGGACCCGGCCGCGGGCGATCATCTCTTCGGCGGCGCGCCGGGAGGCCACCCCGGCCTGGGCGAGCACCTTATGCAGCCGGGGCAGCGCCGCAGACTGCGACACCGCCTCAGACGGGGACACGGCCTCGGGCTGCGACATCGCTTTAAGTGGGGACGTCATCGATGGAGTCGATGTCGGGCAACAGCGGCGCGATCGGAGGTAGCTCGTCCAGCGCGGAGAGCCCCAGCCGTTCCAGGAACAGCTCGGTCGTGCAGTAGAGCACACCGTGGGTCTCCGGATCGGCTCCCGTCTCCTCGATCAGGCCACGAGCAAGCAAGGTACGCATCACTCCGTCCACGTTCACCCCGCGCACCGCGGCAACCCTGGAGCGGGTGACCGGCTGCCGGTAGGCCACCACGGCGAGAGTCTCCAGGGCGGCCCGGGTGAGCCTGGCCCGCTGTCCGTCCAGCAGCAACCGCTCCACGAACGGTGCGTACACGTCGCGGGTGTGCAACCGCCATCCTTGGGCCACCTGACGCAGATCGATCCCGCGGCCACGGTCGTCGTAGCCGTCCCGTAGCCGTTGCAGTGCCTCGACGACCCGCGTCACCGGCTGACCCAGTGCGCTGGCCAGCACATCCTCGCCGACTGGTGAGTCGATCACCAACAGCAGCGCTTCCAGGGCGGCATCGAGCTCATCGTCACGATGCAACGCCGGTAGCGTCTCGTCCTGCGGGGCATCCGCACCCGGGCTTTGCGGGACACCCGCACCCGGG